>WBZL01001848.1_pt1 | contig 21316 bp, 36 predicted proteins | sample 5204291 | NCBI WGS metagenome assembly WBZL01 (sample SAMN12344345, study PRJNA552823) | activated sludge metagenome | biome: Activated sludge suspended growth; feature: Nitrification reactor; material: Wastewater; isolation source: activated sludge from nitrification reactor of wastewater...
TATTCTGCCCAGCGCACTTGTGCGTAATTTCTTGCGTCGAAGGCCTCTACGTTGGAGATTTTGATTTGAATCATTGCCCAGAGCCACCAAAAGAGGTGTGAGGCCTGCATCCACTTGCGCGCCTCCGACGCAAAGCCCACCAGCACACGGTCGTCGTTCGGCAACTCCAGCGCACGATGGACCAACCACATGCCGGCCAGCGTGTCCATCGCCTCGGCCGGCATCCGCACACGCATTTCGTGCTCGACGATACCGCGCCAATGCAGCAAGCGAACCTCCACACGATCCGGCTCAAAGTCTTCGTTGAACCCGATCCGCACCAGCCCGTCGCCGGCCATCCCGTCGACCGGCAAACTCGTCGTGCGCTCGGCGTGCATCAGCATCGAGCAATCCAACCGACTAACTTCCATGATCCTCTTCCTTTCGCAACGCAACAACCCGATTCCAGCAGACAGCCACGGCCAACTCGATCACCTCCACCTGCTCGCCTGCCTTCAAAATCGTGGCACTGTTCCACTCGTCGCAGTGCAGCACATGATACATGCCACGATTCGCCCGATTCGGCGCCATCCCCAACTTGCCGTTCTCCATACGGACCACGCTGAACGGCTGCACGTTCTCGATGCACTCGATGCGTCGCGGCACGCCAGCCGCCTCCAGCAACAGCCGCAACTCCGCCATGTCGTAGCCGGCCACCACGACAACCTGGCCCGACTGCAAGGCCGCCACCGCCGCGTCAGGCGAAACACAATCTTTTCGCAGGCGCGTCGTCGCCTCGGTCTTCAACATCGTGTCCACGATCCTACACTGGTACGCGGACGTCGCCCCACCACTTACTGCCATGTCGTCACCTCAATTCTTGTCCGCCCACAGAGCGGCATAATAATCGGCGTCGCCGCCGTTCGTCACTTCATGCAGCGGCACCCACCGCGCATCTTCACCGCGTTCCTCAAACTCGCCGTTCAACGCAGCGGCCACCTCCGGCACCATGAACGACAACGGGTCGATCACATCCCCCGTCTTCACGTTCTTCAACACGTACGGGCGCTCCATCGTCGCCCAAACCTCGCTCATCGCTGTCTCCTTTCCTCGCGCTCGTAGTCGCGAATCGTCATGTCGCCCTCGGCCAAGCGGATGAGGAACGATTGCCCCGCCTTCCGGCCGGCGTCGTACCGTTCTGCCAGCGCATCGTTGTGCGCTCGCAGCATTGTCCCGTACGCAGCAAACATCTCGATAGCCGCATCGACTACGGCCGACTCCATGCGATACTGCTCGCTGCTCGCCCCACCATGACCCCATCCGATATACGGACATTTATTCGTCGGCACCCAATCCAGGCGAGTCCCACACAGGCGCACCAGATCGAGCATCCGTTGCATCAACTCCGTAGCGCCAACCCCATTCCCGTTGTCGACAGTGACGATGATGCCGCCGCCACTGGCGCGGGCAACCCGACGCCGCTCCTTCTCTTCACGACCAAGACGCAACTCCGCATCGCACGTCGTACACAGACTATTCGCCGGCCGCTTGATCTCACGCCCGCACCCTGGGCAGGGCTTACGCGTGTAACTCACTTTGTCCATCACCGCACCTTCGCCCCTTCCAGCCTCTCGACCGCATTGACCAGCCATTCCTGACAGTCAGTCGTGTTCGCACTCGTCCAGTCCGTGCTTTGGCCGTCGCCACGCACCGCACGCACGTCCGTCCAGACCTCGAACATCGTCCGCCATTCCAACGTCCACCCCGACGCGACAAGCTCAGCGGGCAACGCAACAGGCGTCACCGGCCGCACCTCTTCGGGCAGCAACTCCGCCTGCTGCGGCGCCGCATCCGGCTCCATCAGCCGGCCGCTGTCGACGTCGATGCCGCTCATGCTCGACGCCTCACGCGTCACGTACTTCAACCCGCGACGCTCCACGAAAAAATGCCACTTCGTCGCATACTGGTGCTCGTCGTTCACCGCTCGTACATCCCACATGGAAAACGACCCGCGCCACTCCAGGCGCCAACCCGCCTGCTCCAACTCTGTCGGCAGACGGTTCTTCGGCTGCTCCTTCGCCATCGCTCACCTTCCTTTGCTCGCGTTCAAATCTACGCGTTCAGGCCCAAAGCACGTCGCCATCGTCCTCGTACTGGACATCTTTCTTCACAAACAGCACGTCCCCCTGGTCCGCTCGACGGCGACGATCCTCCACCTCGCGTATCTCGGCCTCGACGTGCGCCATCGCCTTCGCTACGGCGCTCTCGTCGCTCAACTGCTTACGCTCGTCGCCCATCAGCGAGAACTCGACCATCATCGCCGCTTTCTGCGCCCGCAGCCGCGCCGTGTACGACGCATCCCGACCCTTGTACACCGGATCGGCCTGCCAGAACGACTCGGACGACTCGACGTCCCGCACCTCACGCGCCTTGCGGTTCCAGAACCCCGTCACGTACGGCGGATCATACTCGGCGCCCATCTTCTCGGCCAGCGCCAGCTTGTCAGACCGGATCACACGACAAATCCACGCCCGATCCCCTGGCGAATACTCGCGGCCGGCACGCTCGCACGCCTCCCGTACCTCCGCGTCGACCAGCTCGCTTTCGTCCAGCAACCACGTGAACCGCAGCGAACGGGCCAGCCGATTCGCCGATTCCGTCCACGCCCGCAGACCCGCATCGGCAACCCACTGCTTCCCGTCCAAAAACAGATTCACCTGCTGCCCAGGCATGAACCCGTACAACACGCACATCTGCGCCGCCCGCATCGCAGCCGGCAACGCCTCGCTCCGCTCTTCCTCCGGCACGTCAGACAACACCATCAGCCGATCCGCCAACGCGCGGATCTGCGCCGTGCTGCCATACCCAGGCACCACGATCCCCGCATCCGGCTCCACGTACTTACGCGTCCGCTTCGCCGGCTTGTCGACTGATTCCACTGCTGCTGCCTTCCCCACACCGGCCGAAGACGCCGGCTTCCGACGCAATGAACCGCGCCGATTCCCTGTCTCGCTCATCCCTCGTTCCTTTCAAAACACTCGCTAGGCCGCCATCCGACCTACGCCTATTGTACCACGCAAGCCCACTTTACGCACTTGGACGAAACCGCCGCTCCGTGCTACACTGACGTCGCCACCACTGTTACGGGGTCGTGGTCAACTTCTCCTTCGGCATGGCCGGTCGAACCGCACACTCGACCGGCCATGCTGCTTTTACGACAACACCCTGACCTTGTGCAGCCCGACGCGTGCCTGCTTGCGACGACGTGCATCCTTCAACAGCACCTGACTCCCGTCACGCTCGGCTATCGTCCACTCACGCCCCAGGTACTCGCACACGTCCCCAGGCTGACCAGGATCGTCGCCGGCCACGCTCAATGCCTCGGCGCCAATCGTCTTCATCTGGCCCCACCCCGCCTGCGCCATGACCGCATCCGCTCGCGCCCACGGTGTCGGCCGGCCCCACTCCTTAATCTCCGTCGCGTGGCGCTGTGCGATAAACGCAATCTTGCCAAACCGACTACGAGGCGCACCGGCCGCAATCTCTTGCACCAACTCCGTCAGCCGCTCCTGACCATCGAGCGCAGTCGTCAGCGTGGCCGGCCGCGTGCTGTGCAGCCCAGGCTCATAGCGATACCAACACAGCAACTCGTCGTTCAGCATCACCTGCACCGTGCCGCCAGTCCACAGCCACTCACGCTCAACCACAGGCGACCAGTCGCGGCTCAACGTGCGATCCTTGCGGTCGAGCACATAGCCGCTGTCTTGCAGCCACGCAACGCACTGCGCCGACAACTGCGTCGCACCTACAACCATCTGGCCGCTCTCCACGTGCAGGAACGCAAACGTCTCCGTCTCGAACACGCCGACCGGCGTCACGGCAACCGTGTACCGCTGATACGTGTCCGCAACAGCAGCCACGTCGCTGTCGACCGCACGCGCTGCTCCCCACCGCGACGGCGCAGACACCTCTTTCTGCACCATCGCCCACATCTCGTCCATCCACACTTCCATCGTCACATTCCAGCGGTACTCCATCGTCTGCCTCCCCAGGCTAGGCGGGACCGGCCACCACCGGCCCCGCTGCTCAACCCAACACTACTTCCCGTTCGCCTGCCGCTGCGCCTTCCGCAACGCCGACTTTCGCTTGCGCCCAAGACGAGCGATCTCGTCCTTCAACGCCTGCCGCAGCCGGCCATGCCCCAACGCAAGGCGAGCGTTCAGCACCTCGACCGCGTTCGCTTCCGTCATCTCCAGCCGGCCAACCAGCGCCTCGGCGTAATTCCGCCAGTCGATGCTCTTGACCAGGACCGGCACGTCCGGCACCGCACACCCGAACAACAGACAGTGCGCCATCTCGTACGTCAGCGAGGCCACAACCGGCGCATGCCGGCCGTCGAACCCGCAGCCGAGCATCTGGCCGCCATCCCCACAGCGCGGGCAACGCTCCACGTCACAGCCAGGATGATGCCGCTCGCCAGCCCGCACATTGCAATCATGGCACCACGTTCCTGTCCACTGCCCGTCATACGGCAGCGTCTCGCACAAGTACCCGTCCAGGTACACCACCATCATGTTCGCAATGCACCGGCCACCTGGCTCCATCGGCGCATTGCAGAACTCGCACACGGCCAGCCCCATCTCGGCCAGCAGCGGCGCCCCATCCTCGCCCGTCTTCCCGACCGTCACCTCGTCATCCTCGAACACCAGCAGCGTCGCCATCTTACTTCGCCTCCTTCACGACGTTCACCGCCACCGCCAGCAGATGACCTTTCGGCGCCGTCTCGTTCAAGACCATGCCGCCGTCCGCAAAGGCCAGCGCACGCATCTGCACATCGTCGGCCATCGGAATCACGTCCACGTTGCCAGCCCGATTGCCAAAGTCAAAGACGTTCAGCATCGCCATCGGCCGCGCCTCCGACGTGCTCGGCGTCAACACGACCATCGAACCGACCTTCTCACCAGCTTTCACCATCAGCGCCGTGCGGATGAACGCAGGCCCGTCCTGGCCGTACGACTCCGCAACGTAGAACGTCGGCGTGCGAGCGTCCGTCGCCGGCTCAACCTCGCAGCCACCAAGCATCAGATCGGTCACGACGGCCAACACGCCATGCCCCGACAGCTTCTTGAAGAACGCGGCGTACCACTGCAACTCATCGACAGACTTCAACGAGCGGATGAGGATTTGCCCTCGCCGATGCTCACCCTCGCCCGTGATGACCTTCGCCCGCAGCTTGGCCTTGCCGTCCACCACCTCGCCAGCCACCTCCACGATGACTGCGCCCAAATCATGCCTGCAAATCTCCAACATCATCGTTCTCCTGGCCGGTTTCGCCGCCGGCCTCGGCACTTGACTCGCCTCTCAACTACCCAACGTCAACACGTACTGAATTCGCATCGCCGACAACCACAACTCCGGCCAGTACCCATCCTTCGACAGCGACTTGCCGACGAGCAGGCGCTGCAACTGCCCTTCGCCGTTGATCACGTCCACGTGCAGATACATGCCCTCCGACCCGCCAACCACCACGTACGCACCGATCCAACGGTACGACTCGCCAATCCGGTCGACGTACCGCTCATGCAGATACGAGCCATACTTGCCGCCCTTCTCGTAGCTGTTCGCCGACAGGTACTCATCCCACACCGGATACTCGACGCCGCCAACCGCCGCGACCTTCGTCTCCATGTCGACCAGCAGCTTGACGACTTCGCCGACCGTGATCTTCGACCACTCCGCCTGCATGCGGTCGTACGCCGCACGCACAATCGCCTCGACTTCCGGCGACACATCATGGAATCGCTCAAACATCATCGTCCTCCCAACGCTGTGCAGCGTCGAATCCGCGACGCCGCCCGATTGCCAACCGCAACGTCTCCAGGTCCGCCCACAAAACCACCAACACCAGGGCGACGATCCACACGAACCTTACCGCTTGCATCCACACTCACTTTCCCGCCGCGTATCCGGCGAAATGCCTCGCTCGACTCCACAACGTCAACGATCACCGCATCGCACAACAGCGCATACTGCAACCACACCACAGCCATCGCGTCGTCGCTGCGAATCACCGTCCAATACTGCCGGCCGTACAACTCCGGCCCGACCTGCACCAACTCCTTGCTCGCCAGCATGTGACGGGCCACCAACAGCACGTCACCGGCCTGCGGCGCATAGCGGGCGACAACACCATGCCGCTCCGTGATCCACTCACGCGCAAACCGCTTCTGCAGCGCCATCGCCTCGACGTCCATCAGCCGATCTCCATCGCCGCCAACGCCCGCTCGACCGACACGTACTCGTACAGCGCATCCACGTTCCCGCCGTTCACAATCGCCGACAGCAACTCCATGTTCGTCGGCGGCACGGCCACACCGACAATCGCCTCGACCGGCACCGTCCCGCCGATCTCGATCCAGCTCTCATTCACCGCACGCCACGGCGCCGTCACCTTCGCCAACTCGAACTTGACGTACACGCGACCGGCCTCGACCACGTACGGGTCCAGCGACGCCATCACGAACGGCAACCGCTCGCCACGCCAAACCTCGGCGCCTGGGCGAATGCCCTCGGTCAACACGTACCACAGCCGGTCACGGCTGGTGTAATGGTACGCAAACACCTGCTGCTGCTGCGCTTCCATTTGCTCTGCCATCTCAACCGCCTTTCTGCGACTCGCTCGCATGATGAGGGGGCGACTCACGCCGCCCCCAATCTCCACTACGCCACCGGCTGACGTGCCTTCTCCTGGCCGACCAACCGCACCATCGCATACGCCACATCCGACCGCATCGACGCCATCGTCATCTCTTTGTACGCCGCTGCGCTCTGCTCTTCGGCCTCGGCCAACGTGTCGTCCTCGCCCGTCTGGTACGCAGCCGCTTCGTGAGCGTCCGCATCCGAACTCGCTTGGTACGCCGCTTCGTACTCCTGGCTGCGCTCGACCTGCCGCATCTGCACCTGCTCTTGCGTCCAGTCCGCAGGCACCACGTCGATCAACTCGCCACCGTCAAACCGGCTCTTCCAGTACACCGGCCCGTCCGCCGTCTGCATCTCGATCATCCACTCCTGGCCGTCACGGTCGACGTACGTGGCACGCCCGACCTTCACACACCCCTTCGCCGAAATACCGACAATCGAACCGACCGTGGGCTGGTACGCCACTTTGAACCCGTAATAACGCATCTTTCGCTCCCTTTCACTGAAACTCGCACGTACGCTTGTCCTTGCGGGGATTTTTCCCACCTCAAGTGTACCACGTTGCCACGCATAAATCTGTAAGATTGCCTACACTATATTGACGAGTTTTCCGATGGGAAGCAGACAACAACGCTCTGCATCGCCCTGGCGCCCGATAGCGCCTCTCCAGCACGAATTTTCCGCATGTAGATATAGTAGGGTTCGTTTTGCACCGGACACTCTTGGCGCTCTTGTAGCACAGCCAGAACAGGCGTCGTGGCACACCTCTGGCGCTCAGGGAACGAGGCTCAATGTATGTTTGGATGTTACATCAGGAAATGACGCCTGCGCCCGATAGCGCCTCCTGGCACATTTGACCTTTCGTATAACGCTCGTTTTCGCTCATTTTTTCTTCGGATAGCAAAAAGCACTCTTCGCGCACTTCGCCGCCTGCTTACATAATAAGGCTCGTATAGCCATCGACCGCCAGACAAAAAAACGGGCAGCGCACAACGCGCTACCCGTTTCTACTGACTCGCTAGAACAAACCACCTTGCCGCGGCAAGCCACGGCGCTCCAACGCCTGCTTCTTCATGTTCGGCAGCGGCGCCTCCGGCATCAACGTCCCGTCCGCTTTCGCCGACGCCGTGCCATGCACAGGATCGAAGAACACGTACGGCGACGGATACGCCAGCGGATGCAAGATGCTACCTTCCTGGTCGAACGTCCGAATGTCACGCCCCAGGTTCCGGCCACGCATCGTGTGCATGTCGACGGCAAAGTCCGGCACCTCTCGCTTCTGCTCGACCATCTGCACCACGTCCAGCATTACCGTGTCACGTGGCGACCGACACAGCAACTGCATGACGAACGACATGAACACCGGCTCATACGACGCCTGCTTGATGAGGAACGCTTCAACCATGTCACGCGCCAGCCCGACAACCTGGACCACATGACCGACGCCGACCTGGGCGAACGCATATTCGTGCAGACCCTGCCACAGCCAGCCCGCATACCCGTTCGCTACCATGTGACCCTCGATGTACGCTCGAACCTCGTCCTGGCCGTCCAGCGCCGCAACGACATTCCCGAACATCTCGTCAAACGTCTGGCCTTCCTTCGACACCGGCTCGTACTTCCCGATCCGCAAGCCACGCAGACATTCATGCACCATGTCGTCAGACTCGCGGCTTTTCGGACTGGCCGCCAAGTCTCGCACAGCTTGCAGCATCAGCATCCGGCCACGACTGAACGACACCGGATCGTTGGCGGCAAACTTCAGCTCACCGCCTGCATAGAACGACGCACGCGCCGCCAGCAACTCTTGCACGACGAGCGTGTTCGCCATGCCGATGTCCTCCACAGCGCACACGCTCAACCGGCGCCACACGTAATGCGGATACCGTTCAAACAACTGATTCGCCCAATAGCACGAATCGTCCACCATCCCGCGCCGGATGCACTTTTGCATCGCCGACGCCGCCTCATCGAACGGTGTCCCGTCCGGCGTGAACCTTACTCCCATTCAACTTTCCTTTCTGCCATACAACTCGCTCGCTCGGAACAGGTGTTCCTACACTTATTGTACCAGTCGGCGCTCACTGCCACAAATACCTATGCACTCACACCCTGCTCCTTCAACCACACTTGCGTCGCCGCCTCCAGGCCGCTCAGCGCAGCGGCAACGCTGGCCCCAGGCGCCTCCAGGTCGGCGACGGGCGTCGACAGATACGCCATCCATTGCCCGTCACGGTCCAGGCGTACCCACGTATACGCGGCTGGCGTCCACTGGCGGATCGCCGCCTCAATCGCCGGATACGTCGGCTGCTGCACCGGCCTCGGCCGGCCCCACTCCACTCGAATCGTCAGCACTGGCTTGCTCCTTCTCCCATGCAGAATACTTTTTCACCCACTGCACCATCTTCGGCTTCTCTTCTCCGTCCGGCCACGGCAGCACGTCGATGAACGGCACGCGTTCCTCGTTCCACTTGTCCAGCGTCACCGTCTTCTGGTTCACACGCTTTACCCTGGCCTCGATGTCGACGGGCAAGTACAGCACGCGCATGCCGACCTTCAACTGGCCGCGCATCCATGCGCCATAGTCCGCCACCGCTTTCTCCCTGGCGACACGTGACGGCGCGTCCTTCCGCGGCTGGCCGTCCAGCCAGCATTCACCGGCCCGGAACCCCGACAACCGGCGCTTCCATTCCTTCAACTCGGATTCTGTCGCCTGCCAGTCTTTGAACGCCTTCGCTTTGCGGTCGTTCATGGCTCGGCGCCCACGCGCCTGACGCTCAGTCATGCGACCGACGCCGTGCGAAAAATGCGCTCCCATCGGATCGGGACTCTCCCACACGCTCTTCAACTTGGCCGCACGCGCCGTCAACGTCGCGATGCGACGCTCAACCCACTGCTCACTTCTCATCTTCTCGTCCTTTCATCATCATCAACACGCACTCTCTCATCATCATCTCGCGCCCATCTACACGCGCCCTCTCTCTCTCTCTCCGCGCGCTCATCATCTCGCGCCCATCTACACGCGCCCTCTCTCTCTCCGCGCGCTCATCATCTCGCGCCCATCTACACGCGCCCTCTCTCTCTCTCCGCGCGCTCATCATCTCGCGCCCATCTACACGCGCCCTCTCTCATCATCGGCCATGCGCTCGCTTGTGGCACTTCACGCACAGCACGACTACATCGTCGTTCCACTCCGCGCCAACACGCATGTACGACACGTGATGCACGTGCAGACGCGTCCCGCGCTTGGCGTCTCGGTTCTTGTCCTCGTAGCCACAGCGACTGCACCGGAACCCCGCTTGCTCGATGCGCTGCTTGCGGAACCGGCGCCAATGCTGGCTCCGCAAATACGCCGGATACCACTTCGGATCGCCTTTCTTCCTCAGCTTCTCCCACAACAGCGGCGCCGGCACGTTCCGGCGCGGCGTCCTTTTCCGCGTGCGTTTCTGCCACGGCCACTTCACATCACTACCTGCCTTTCTGCCCCTTCTGATTCTCGACACGCGTCCACATATCCTCACCGCGATAGCACAGACGCGCATGCACTAACGCCACATACACCTTGCCGACCGCCGCCGCTTCCGGCGTCATCCCGTACGACTCCAGCTTGTCAATCCAGCGGCGCAGCACCACACCAACGTTGTCAGTCTCGACGATCATCCCGACGTCCGGCAACCGCTCGTCGACCGGCACCACGATCTCCACTTTCGGCCCGATAATCGGCACCTTCGCCGTCGCCGCGTCCTCGGCCCACAGCGCCGTCTCGAACAACGCCCCTTGCGCGTCCGCATTCCGCAGCCGTCGCACAAGCTCCTTCACTTCGCCGACGTTCATGTTCTTGCGCTTCATCCACACGCTCAACACTTCGGGCATCACTTCGCCCGCGTCGGCAATCACCTCGGCCGCGCCTACCGGCATCTGTCCGCTCGCAATCAGAGCCTGCACGTGCTCCGGCAGCAGCAGCAGCGCCAGCCGCGCCCGAACCCGCATCCGTGGCACGTTCGCCTTCTCCGCTACCGTCCACTCGCTGTACCCGAACCGCTTCATGCGTAGCTCGTAGGCACGCGCTTCCTCAATCGCGTTCAGGTCCGCTCGCTGCACGTTCTCCAGCAGCATCGCATCGGCCACGGCCTCGTCGCTCAGGTGGCGTATCTCGACCGCAATCGTCTCACGGCCAAGCATTTCCACTGCCTTCGTGCGCCTGTCGCCAGCCACCAACTCCAGCACCTCGACGGGGCAGCTACACCCCGCGTGCTCTTCGCACTCGCAGAACACGCACTTGCCTTCAAACCACTTCGGCAACGGCCGCACGGTCGGCTTCTGCAACAGACCATGCTGCTCAATGCTCGCAGCCAGATCCGCCAACTCGTCGGGATCAAACTCCTTGCGGTCGTTCGTCAACGTAAAATTCGGCCGGATGAGGTGCAGCGGAACTTCCCACGCCCCCTCCGGCCATGCCGTACTCGAATACACTGTCATCACTGTGCCTTTCTGTTGCAACCATCGTTCGCCTGCGCTAAACTTCACTCATGGGAACCAACCAGCGCCACCACATTGCCATCGTCGGCCTCGGCTACGTGGGCCTGCCGCTCGCGTACGCTTTCGTCCAGGCCGGCAACCACGTCCTCGGACTCGACATCAACGAGAAACACCTGGGCATGCTCCGCAACGGCACGTCCATGTACGGCGTGCCAGACCTGACCGACGCCATCGAAAACGGCAACCTGACGCTAACCGCCAACGCAAGCGGGCTGCGACAAGCAGACTGCATCATCATCTGCGTGCCAACCCCGCTCGACCAGAACGGCCAGCCGGATCTCTCCATCCTCAACGGCGCGTGCCAGACCGTCGCCGAAAACTTCCGGCGCGGCGCAACCATCGTGCTCGAATCCACCACGTACCCCACGTACACCGACACTTTCTTGCTTCCACTCCTGACGGACTATCACCCTGACTGGCAGGTCGGCGTCGACTTCTTCCTGGCGTTCTCGCCAGAACGCGTCAACCCCAACGAGGACGGTTTCGACGTGCGCTCCATCCCGAAGGTGCTCGGCGGCATGACGCCGGCCTGCTACGCTGCCGCCCACCGCTTCTATGGCTCAACCATCCAGAGCATCGTCAGCGTCTCTTCGCCACGCGCCGCCGAAATGACCAAGCTGCTCGAAAACGCCTATCGCCTCGTCAACGTCAGCCTCGCCAACGAAATCGCCGCCATTTGCCGCGCCATCGGCGTCGACCCGCACGAAGTCATCCAGGCCGCCGCCACCAAGCCGTACGGATTCGTCGCATTCCGCCCCTCGCTCGGCGCTGGAGGCCACTGCATCCCCGTCGATCCGGTCTATCTGGCGGACTACGCACGCGACATACCAGCGTCCACGCGCTTGCTGGACGCTGCCATCTCCGTCAACTACAACATGCCGATCTACTGGACAGAGCGCATCACTAGCCGGCTGGCCGAACGGGGCATCGACCCGCACGACGCAAACGTGCTCATCCTGGGCGTCACCTACAAGCCGGACGTGCCAGACATACGCGAAAGCATGTCGGTCTATCTCGCACGCCGGCTGCACCTTCTCGGTATCACGGTCGCCTTCCACGATCCATACTTCGCATCCGTCACGCTCAACGGGACCACGCTCCAGCGCGTGCCGCATCTCGACACCGCCGTCGCATCCGCCGATCTCGTCGTCATCGGCACCCCACACCGGCAGTACATGACGCTCCAGCTATGGACCGCCGCCGAGGTCGTCGACCCTAGCGGCAGCATCCGGCTCGCCGGTCAGCACCAGCGCAGCGAGCGGGCCGCTGTCTAGCTCCACGACGCCACGACCGACCGCAAACAGCAGATCGGAAAACGTCTTCGCACGCCACACCGCGCGCACGCCAAGCATGTCCTCAGCCTCGCACACATAGAACTCGGCGCCCTCCGTCGCGTACATCCTCAAATTCGCAGGCGGGACACCACGCACCAGCCACTCTTGCACACTCATATTCACCTGACTTCACCACCTTTCCAACACCCCAACGCAAAACAGACTGTTCCCACTTCAAGTTTACCACCCAAAGCGACAACAGTCTGTCAATCTGCTTACTCGACTCCCATCTGATCCAGCACCGCCGTGGCAATGTCTCGACCGATCTCCTTGCGCTTCGCCACCTCCCGCGCCAACTCGGCCGCAGCGGGGATGAGGATGTCGACGCGACGCACGAACGCCACCAACTCGTTCGCATAATACTCCGGCGCCGGATTCCGCGTCAGCACGTCCAGCAGCGCCGCCCTGTGATCCAGCGTCTTCCCGCCGTCCATCGACGTGTACAGCACGCTCTTCAACGCGTCGACCAACTCGGCCAGCAGGCGCACCGCCTCGTCTCGCTGCTCGGCCACCTCCACGGCCGCTTGGATCACCACGTCCGGCGATTCCATCGCCTCCCGTATCTGCGCCAGCACCTCCTGCACCTGCGCCGGATCGATCTCGATCTTGACCTTCACGTCACCCAACTTCTTTTTCTCGCTCATCCTGTCGTGGCCTCCGAACCACATCATACTCAAACTCGCGCGTCTTCGGATTCCGCACCGGCGACAGCATGCAACGCAACGATCCGTTCCGAATGCGCCGGCCGCCGCTTCCATCCTCTTCCCGCGCGACATCGCAACGCAAGTCCCACCGCGGCATGTTCGAGTACGGATCGTGCTCCACGCCAGCGATGCCAGCAACCTCCACCCACCACTGCTCAATCCGCACGACGTCACCGACCTTCACAGGGCAATGCGCCTCGAACAAGGCGACCAGCTCGTCTTGCATCGACTGGCGCAGAGCGTCAATCTGCTTTCGCGTGATCGCCTGCCGCACCAGCCAATCCAGGTACGCCTCTTGCAACTCGCTCATACCGTCCATCGGTCCCGCCTCTCTTTCACATCCTGCACGATCTTGGTCAACGCATCGTCCAGCGGATTCACGCCTTCCTGCAACGCCAACGCCGCCTCCTTCGCCGCCCGATGCTTGGCGTGCGCTGCCGCTTGCCGCCGCTCCACGCTCATGCTCTCGAACGTGTACGGCCCAATCTCGAACGGCACCACCTCGCGACACGGCATCCCAGGCCCGTCCAACTCCACCAGCCACGCCTTGTCATTGCGGAACTGCCCGATGACACGGTTCTCGTCGCGCGCCAACTCCGCAGCGGCCTTCGCCAGCGCCTCGGCCGCTGGCTGCGTGTACGCAATGCCGCGCAACTCGAACCGCCCACCATCTCCAGGCGAACCGCCCACGTACCAGACGCGCCACGTGATCGTCGCTACCTCTACCATCCGATCTATCACGAATGCCTCCTACCCATGCGGGTGCAGCTTCATCACGTCCACTTGCTCGACAAACTCGATGTGCCGCTGGATCACCGCGTCCACAATCGCACGCTGCTCTTCGCTCGACGTCCAGTGCAACTCCGGCCACCAGTACAGCAACGCCATCGCCTCGTAGATGCGCCGGCTGCGCTCCACCTCCGGCAACTTCTGCGCCCACATCACGATCTGCTGCTCGATGTCGTCCTGCAACTGCCCGCCGATCTCCGTCCGCAGCGCCTCCCGCTGCCCAGGCCCAATGTCCGCCCACATCGGCGCGAACCCATGCAGCTTGCTACGAAACACGCGGATCGCATGAAACACCAGCAACATCACGTTCGCTGTCGGCCGCAACTCCGGCGACACCGCACCTTGCATTCGCTCGTCCATCGTCATCGCTCCAATCTGCGCTTTCAACGCCATCTCAACACGCGCCGCTGGCACACGCACCGACGCCAGCGAGCACCATCAGAAACCCCAACACGCCGACGATGCCCAAAATGAGCATCACGTAGAACAACCCCGAATACCCTTCTTCCTGCCCGTTACCGTCACTCATCGTTCGCACCTTTCTCGCCATCGGCGAAATACCATCGACCTAATGCACGCGTCTCGTCCCAGGCCGCTTGATGCTCAGCCCGCAACTGCGCCAGCGTCTCCAACTGGCGCAGGATGAGGGTACGCAACACGCTATGCCGCACGTGCTTGTTCACAAACTCTTCGTCCCACTCGGACCAGTCGGCGCACACGTCGCTCAGACGCGCCGCCTCTCCGAGCGCCACCAGCCGCGTGATCGCTTCACGGCGCTGTGGCTCCAAGAACGCGTCGATCCCCTCCATCACGATATGGTTCAACCGCGCCAACGTCGGCACGGCCGGACATGGACCGCGCTTACTCATGCTCCACCGCCTCTTCCCCAAGCAACGCCGCTCGCAATGACCTGGCTGCGTCCACCTGCTTTTCACGCCACTCGCGCTGCCGCTCCGCCACCCGCTCCGCTATCTCTGGACGCAGTACCGCCCATTGCGCTACCGCGTCGCTCCAGCCTTCGAGATCGGTGTACCAGTAACAACCGCACTCCGTCGTCGGACAACTGTCGTCAGGATTTTCGCCCCACTGCCAGCCGCACTCAGGACACGGCACCTCGTCGCCGTCGTCCCAGGCCGCAGGCGCCGGCTTGCCGCAGCGCGGGCAGTGCGGCGAATCAGACCCCGTACAGTCGTCGCACGGCTCGGTCAACCGCTCCAGCCACTGCAACCCACTGCCAAGCGGCGACTGATTCTCGTAGTACACCTTCACGCCTTCGCCGTTGCACGTCCCGCAGTGATCCGGCCACGCCGTCTTCCACTGGCGTTCAAGCGCAGTGCCAGCGACGCACTGATGCGTGTGCCAAAAGCCATCGACGACCACCATCTGCACCCACGAACGGCCGTTCCAGTACCGGATGCCGCTCGCCTCGTCCACGTAAAATCCACGCTTGCGCTCTACCACATCGTCTGCCACGACTCGCCCCCCGCTGGCGTCTGCCAGTCAAATTCCTCGATGATCCCGTACGTCTTGAACAACCGCCACAATTCACGCGCTCGGCTGCCGGTCCACTTGTACGCCACGTTCTCCACGCCGTTCTCGGTCAGCTTGGTCGCAGCCAGCCGCACGGCCAGCATAGGCGAATCAATCGTCGGGTCGTACGCGGGCGTCCTGTACTCGACCGACACGATCTGGTCCAGGTTCAGCATCAACGCTCCATCGACACACACGAACTTAGGCATCGCCTTCCTCCTTCCACGCATCGATCTGCGCCAACAACTCCGCCATCTGCTCGTCGGCCTCGCTCAGCGAGCGCAACGCAGCGTCACGCTTGCTTTCGATGCGCTGGCGTGCGTACGCGACCGCTTCGTCTCGCGTCCGCACGATCACGCCGCTCGTATCCATCCGCGCCTCGCGCCGGTCGCGGCGCCAGCCGTCCACGCCGGCCGGAATCGTCACGTAATGCTGCGACACCGCACTTACGACAACCGGCTTGATCTCCAGGTCGATCCGCCGCACCCGATACCACGTCTCGCGCTCTGCTAACTTAGGCATAACCCTCATGCTCCTGTTCGGTCTGCTGCTTGCTCATGGCGTCACGGCGCATGTTCTCGCCGGCCGCATCAATCTCGTCCTCCATCGCTTGCGCCAGCGACTCAATCGGCGCACCGGCCGCCAGCGCATCCAGCATCAGCGAGATCACCTTCTGCACGCCAGCGTCGTTCTGCAGCAGCTTCGCAGTACGCACCGTCCAGAAACGCTCACGGCGGAACCGCTGGCCGTGCCGCGGGCCTTCGTACATCGTCGCGTCCACCGTCTCCACCAGATCGGCCTGACCAAACCAGCCGCTCTCATCGGCATTGTCCTCGAACCGCAAGCGCATTTCTTCCATCACCTGCTCGTCGGTCTCGCCGCTCGTCGCCTTGACCTCGATGTTCACGGCGACGTCGACGCGCTTGACCATCCGCAACCGCACCGTCCGCACTTTCAACGCATCCATCGTTCGTTCCCTTTCGCCGCACCTGCGGCTGATAGCGCCTTCCGGCGCACGCTACACAACTCACATGGATGAGGATAGGGCGGCACCAACCGGCGCCGCCTCCGATCCCCTATTCCGTCCGAACCCAGGCCACCACCGTCGCCAGCAGATCGTCGTACCCCGCCGTCGTCGCTTCGGTCGTGAACTCCACGATGACCGCTTCGCCCAGGCCGGCCCGACGCAATGCCTGCCGCACGCGAGCGATGATCGCAGCCCCGTTCCCGTCCGCACCGGCCAACGGCACCGGCTTGACTTCGGGATACTTCGGGATCACGGTGCAATACTCGCGCACCACCGGCCACTGAATGCGCGCCGTGGCAATCGGGTTGATCTCGTCCCACTCGACGGCCTTCAACGCAAACTCGGCCGCTTCTTCGCCATCCAGCCCCTTCCCCATCAGCGAGCCGGCGATCTCGCCGAACTGCTGCCACACGTGCTCTTCGTAATCGTCACGCACCACCACGCCCACGTCATACTTCGGCATCTTGTTTCCCCTCAGAACGTGCCGCTTGCGCCGCACCAACTCGCATCACACTTCCACGTCCGCTTCACGTAGTCGACCGTGATCGAACTGCCGCACGCCCAACACAGTTTCGGCGCGTTGTTCGCACGCACCCGCACCACAATCCACCGGCTCCCTTTCACAACTCGCCTTCCTTTCCGCGCTCCTGCGCGCACGCCATCATTTTCCTACTTCAAGTGTACCACCGAAACACGCAACAGTCGGTGCAACCGCCTACACAATGCCTTCCCGCTTCAACGCATTGTAGGCGCGGTGAATCGACTCGCGCTTCGCATGCTCGGCAATCACGATGCTCAGCGCATCCGTCTCCGTGATCTCCACCGCTTCCACAACCAAGCCCCACGCGTTCGGCTGGCTCGGCGGCCACTCCACACGCGCCGTCGCCTTGTCCGACGTGTACGCCATGCCATTGTCGCCGCCCGCCCACTTGACCTCGCGGACGTCGATGTGCTGGAACCCTGACCATCCGACCACCTCGCCGGCCGCGGTGTAGCACCGGATCGTGCTCACACGCCCCTGCTCGTCAACGTCAGTCGGCAACCCGACCACGTACCGCACAAACTCCGGCAATCGTTTCTCAGACATCGTTCGTTCTCCTTCGCCGCACCTGCGGCTGATAGCGCCTTCCGGCGCACGCTTCATTCACACAAGGTAGGATGAGGGGGCGACTCACGCCGCCCCTTCCACGTCATTCCAGCCGCAGCGACTGGAACGCCCACTTTTCGCTCGTCCGTGCGCCAACCGCGTCCAGCAGCCGATCCGCGTCCATGCCGGCCGCTGCCAGCACGCCCTTGACGCCGCTCGCACGGCCGGCCTCGACGGCCGCTCGGCACTCGCTCGGCGCATAGAACGCGTCCACTTCGTCCTGGCCCTGGTCGGCAAGCTGATGCACAACGCTGACCGCCGAGGCGATCTGGCCCAGGTCGCCACGTGTCATATCCCGAAACAGGCCGACGTCACGCGCCGCCTTGTCGACCGTCGCCATCGCTGCGTTCAACGCACGCAACCGCTGCGGCTGATTGAACGCCACCGGCGATTCGCGCTGCAAGTCCGCCAGCATCGCATCCAACTCGCCTGCCATCCGCTCCAACGTCGCCTTCGTCTCGGCCAGCTTCGCACCGGCCTGCCACACGTCACGCTCCGCCCGCCAATCGAACGTCCAATCCACATTCTTGCCGCTCATCGTTCGGTCTGCCTTTCTGCGCTCCCGCGCACTTGGTAGGATGAGGGGGACGGCCATCCGCCGCCCCCCCGCTGCACTCACTTGAACAACAACTCGAACTGCGCCATCGCCGTGTCCGCTGCGTCGATGTAGGCGAACAATGCGTCCAACTGCTCCTGGCTGACATGGAAGGTCGACCCGTCCTCCGCACGCGCTGCCCAATGCAGCGCCGTGTTCTCAGCGTTCTTCACGAACGACAACACCGTCTTCAACGACTCCACCATGCTCTCCATCGCCGGATTCGCCACGTCCATGTAATTCGGCGATTTCACGCCGCCCGTCTCAACGTAGATCAACTGCTCGCTCGCCACCGCAACGTCCGTCAGCGCCTTCACCATGGCGCTCATCCTGGCCTCGATCCGGCGCCGCTTCTCGGTCAACTCGGCCGCTACGTCCGTCAGATGATCCACCGCGTTCCAATAGGTCTGCTGTGCCTGTCGCTCGCTGTTCATTGTTCGTACCTTTCGGCGCTCCCGCGCCACTTGGAATAGGGAAGGGGACGACCACTTGTCGCCCCTGGTCACTCGCTCAATTGATGACGACCGGCTTGTTCCGCGTCGACTGACCGACACGCCAGCCCCACTCGCTCCGCTGGCTCCGATTGAAACCGACCTGGATGCCGTCGCTCTTCTTGATCCGCAACTCGTTCACCCGCTGCCACCGACCTTCCGGCTTGTCCATCACCGTCAGCATGTTCACACGCAACACAATCTGGCTCGCCGTGACCTCGACCACTTCGGCCACTTCGTCGCACAGGTAGATGTGATAGGACCACACGCACACGCGGTCACCAACCTTCACGCCCGCCAATTCCTGCTCGCTCACAATCGTTCCGGCCGGCACGTCGTAGTTGCCGCTCGCTCGCGCTACCATCCGTGCCTTCGCCTCATTTACCTGCTGCTGTGCTGTGATTGCCATCTCTCGCTCGCCTTTCGTGCTCGCTCGCACAATTTTGTGGGAAGGGGGCGACCACTTGTCGCCCCCGCTCTGCTTACTTGCTGTGTCCGACCATCGCCAACCGTGCGACCTGCTCTGCGCCCTTGCTCAGCTTCTTGGGTGCCGCTGCCGCTTCCGTCGCCTTCCGCTCTTCCTTCAACTGCGGGTCACGTGTGGTTCCCCACAACACGTCCCAACCTAGCGCCATTTCCTGCTCCAGCTTGGTCAGCTCCCACGCTGCTGCTTTGGCGCTCATGTTTCCCTTGCGCTCTTCTTCCTCACACTGCTTCTTCCACCATTCCGTGGCTTCGTAGTAATTCCGCATCTCACGGTACACGCTTTCGCCGACCAGCTCCGTCAGCTTGTTCAACGCTGCGTACTGCTGCTTCTTGGGAAGTGCCATCGCCTTCACGATGATTGCCTTGCCCCATTTGAGTTGTTGGATGGTGATGGTATTTTCGCTCATGGTCTCGCCCGCCTTTCTTGGGTCTGAAATTTGCCGTTTCCTACTTCTATTGTACCACGCCGCCAACCAAAAGTATGTAAAAACTCTTACGCAAAGTTGACGAGTTTTGCACCTATTAAAGAGGTATCCCGCACTGACCGCCACTGGCGCCCCATAGCGGGCCGGAGGACGAGTTTTCAGCGAGGCGCACAGAAACGGCTCCAGTTCTCCAGCACATCCTGGCGCACCTGTGGCACGTCCAGATCAGGCGTCGTGGCACACCTCTGGCGCTCAGGGAACGAGGCTCAATGTATGTTTGGATGTTGCATCGCAAAAAACGGCCTGCGCTCGATAGCGCCCTCTGGCGCATTTGACCTTGCGTATATCGCTCGTTTTCGCTCGATTTTTCTTCGGATAGCAAAAAGCTCTCTTCGCGCACTTCGCCACGTGCTTACATAATAAGGCTCGTATAGCAAGCGGTTTGGGCAGGTCTAGGCTCAAAAACGCACGTTTCCGGCCTCATGCCGGACGCCAACCTACCTCTGGCGCTCCGTGGCGCTTCCTGGCCTGTCGGGGGCTGGTTCGGTCAGGAAAGCATGTCAGATTGCTCCACCCATGCTTGGCGCTCTCCTAGCACAGCCAAAACAGGCGTGATAGCACACCTCTGGCGCTCAGGGAGCGAGGCTCAATGTATGTTTGGATGTTACATCTAAAAAAGCCTCCTGCGCTCGATAGCGCCCTCTGGCGCATTTGACCTTGCGTATAGCACTCGTTTTCGCTCGATTTTTCTTCGTATATCAAAAAGCACTCATTTTTCACTTTTCCACGTGCTTACATAATAAGGTTCGTGTAGCCTATTCATGCTGGCGAAGCCAGCACGCGCCGAGCAGCACCGCCGCGCAGCGGCGCATCGAACAGGTGTTCAAACGCACGTTCGCACAGGTGTTCGTACAGGTGATCTCTCTCTCCTACCTACTAACTACTATTACTATAAAGAGAGAGATAACCTGTTCGCACAGGTGTTCGCACACGTGCTCCAACAGGTGTTCGGACAGATGTTCAATTTCGCTTGACGGCGCGCGCCCAACCTGCTATCATAAGCGCAGAGCCAGAGCCACAGAGCCGGAGCCATCGCGCTTCGGCTTTTTCTTTTGGAGACGCAAATGACAGCAACCACTACCGCAGCCGAACCAACCACCTCGGCCGCAAATTCTGGCACTGTCGGCGGCGTGACGTCGGGCATGTACGCACCGGCCACTACTTCCGGCAGTATCTGGGTTCTCGGCGGCAACGGCACTGTCACCGTTGCCGCCGCACCAACTTCGCAGGCCGGCGCCGACTCCGACCTGTCTGACGCCCACGCCACGACCGTCGACCTGGCTGCCGCCGACAGCCGGCCCGTCGAAGTCCTGCGCGTCGGCACCTTCATCAGCATGACCGGCCACAAAGTCACGATCTCCGCCGACGACCTCGACGCCTACGTGCGCAACTTTGAAGCCGCCACTGCTGGTCAAGACATTCCCATCGACGTCCAGCACGAACGGCGAGACGCCGCAGGCTGGATCGCTTCGCTTTACCGCGAAAGCGACCGCCTGATCGCCGTCCCCGAC
>WBZL01001849.1_pt1 | contig 21312 bp, 19 predicted proteins | sample 5204291 | NCBI WGS metagenome assembly WBZL01 (sample SAMN12344345, study PRJNA552823) | activated sludge metagenome | biome: Activated sludge suspended growth; feature: Nitrification reactor; material: Wastewater; isolation source: activated sludge from nitrification reactor of wastewater...
TTCACGACGGCCATCGAACGCTGCTTGCAAGATACCCACACCATCCACGCCAAGGCGCTACAGTCCCTATTGACCCTGAACTTCCAAACCTTCCAGAAGATTCAATCGTGACCGCGCACGGTATACCTGCGTACCGAAACCGCGGGGCCCCTGTTCGCGTATATGAAAGCCCGGCTGGCGGCCATCGCCTCCCACTCGGGCATGAGCAAAGTGTTCCGCCTGCTGGGTTCCGACATCTACCGGGTATTGGATGTGGTGGCGGTGAGTGGCGACGTGGACGCCGACATCCCTCCGCGCGCTAACCTGCTCTCTGGCCTGCGCGCCTGCCAGGCCGTTCTCGCCGGTTGCGCCGATCTCGCCCACCTGCTCGACACGATGCTGGAAGGCCTGGAACGGCACTGGGACATCTGCCATTCCATGCTGCTCATGGCAGACCCGGACGGCAAACGGCTCTACACCGTGGCCAGCCGGGGCTACGCGGAGTCCGGCGTGGGCTCCGAGATGTGCATGGGCGAAGGCATCGTTGGCGTCGCCGCCGGGGAGCGCACGCCCATCCGCATCGGGTATGCGGTGCAGGAATACCGTTACAGCCACGCCACCCGGGAACGTTTCGCCGCCAGTGTCGATGGCTACGCCCTGGAAACCGAGATTCCCTTCCCAGGTCTGGCGGAAGCGGGTAGCCAGTTGGCCGTGCCCCTGCTACTGGGCGAACGCCTGTTGGGAGTGCTGTTGGTGGAAAGCGCCGAGGAACAGCGCTTCACCTTTGAAGACGAGGACGCTTTGGTGATCCTGGCGGGTCATTTGGCCATGTGCATCGACTACCTTTCCCGCAGCGCGGATCTGCCCCTGGAACCGGCCGCACCCGCCTCCAGCCGCCCGCCCGCTGCGGCATCCCAGGGTACACCGGTGCTTATCCGCCATTTTCCCGCCGACCACAGCGTGTTCGTGGACAACGACTACCTGATCAAGGGCGTGGCCGGCGCCATTATCTGGAAGTTGCTGCGGGAATACATCGACGCAGGTCGTGCCGAGTTCACCAACCGGGAACTGCGCCTGGATCCCACTCTTGGCCTACCGGATATCACCGACAACCTGGACGCCCGTCTGATCCTGCTGCAACGCCGGCTAGCAGAACGTTGTTCCTTCATCGCCATCGAGAAAACCGGGCGCGGTCGTTTCCGCCTCAACGTGAGCCGGCCGCTGCAACTGAGCGTGGCTGCGCCCCTCTGACCTGTGGCCGGCGCTCCTCCGCCGATCCCGCTGTTCGTTGTATCGCCCCGCTGCATGCGTCATCCCGGCTTGATACGTGCCCCATTCATTCCGAGATAGATCGAAGCCACTCCCGGCACCGCCTGAGCCGCGGGCAAGCAACCCGTCTAGAAGCGCGCCAGCCGCACTCGATAGAGGCCGCCGATCACTACGTACTCGTCCTCGCCGCGCAGCATGCCCGGCAGCAGGCAACTGAAGAAGGCCAGTTTCGGCAAGGGGACATCGACGGCCAGCAGGTCGTCGCCGAATTCTCCGGCGCGCTCGCGCGAGCGGGAGAAGGAATTGATGTTGTTGAGCAGCAGCACCTTCTCCCCCTGCCTGCTGTCCTGCACCGTTTCGTGCTCGGCGAGACGGTTCACGCCCCGATACAGCCGCAAGTGCGTGCGCTGCGGAAACTGCCGGGCCAGTTCGTACTGGGTGTAGGCGTAGAGCAGGTCGAGTTGGGCCTCCAGGGCATTGGTGCCGCGCAGTCCCTGCGCCCGGATTTCCACATAGCGCTGCCAGGCGGTGCTGCCGGGCTCGCGCAGCGGTTCGCCATGGTGGCGGGGAGTGAGCCCGAAGCGCGACTCGACCCAGCCCTTCAACACCGCCGCCTCCCGGCTCTCGCTGTCGAACGCCCAGCCGCGCACGACGCGCAGGTAACTGGCCTTGGCGCGCGCGCCGGACTGGCCCTTGACGAGGCCGGCATCCTCGGGGTGCCGCAGGCAAAAGTGGTTCTCCATGTAAACCGCGAAACGCCCGGCCCGCTCGCCAGCGCCGGGAATGTCGTCCAGCAGGGCCCACAAGGGCTTGTGCAGGTCGGCCACACCGTCGATCTGCAAGGGCGTCGGATGTCGCTGGTAGGTCAGGCCACCGAGGATGTCGGCCGGCAGGTTGCAGCGGTTGATCGGCAAGCGGGCAAGGCGGGGCAGCGTCGGCAGGCACTCGCTGGCCTTGTCGGGAGCGCGACAAATATCCGCGGGAATGTCAGACATCGGCGTTTCGTCGTCCTTTCCGGAAGCGGTGAGCAATCGATGAAAATCTTTTCACTTCAGTTAGTTAGACATTACAGCCGGAGCTGGCACGGTCTGTGCACAAGCCCTGTCAGGAGCGCGGGATTCTTCCTTGCTTCAGATGATTTCAACGCAGGACTTCAACAAGGAGATTGCATCATGGCAAAACTTCGTCAAGCCGCCATCTACGGCAAGGGCGGTATCGGCAAGTCTACCACCACCCAGAACCTCGTCGCCGCGTTGGCGGAAATCGGCAAGAAGGTGATGATCGTCGGCTGCGACCCGAAGGCCGATTCGACTCGGCTGATTCTGCACAGCAAGGCGCAGAACTCGGTGATGGGTCTGGCCGCCGAGGCCGGTTCGGTCGAGGACCTCGAACTCGAGGATGTGATGTCGGTCGGTTACGGCGGCATCAAGTGCGTCGAATCCGGCGGCCCGGAACCCGGCGTCGGCTGTGCCGGTCGCGGCGTGATCACCGCCATCAACTTCCTCGAAGAAGAAGGTGCCTACGACGATGACCTCGAATTCGTCTTCTACGACGTGCTCGGTGATGTCGTCTGCGGTGGCTTCGCGATGCCGATCCGCGAGAACAAGGCGCAGGAAATCTACATCGTCTGCTCGGGCGAGATGATGGCGATGTACGCTGCCAACAATATCGCCAAGGGCATCGTCAAGTACGCCAACTCCGGCGGCGTGCGCCTCGCCGGCCTGATCTGCAACAGCCGCAACACCGACCGCGAGGATGAGCTGATCATGGCGCTGGCAGCCAAGCTGGGCACCCAGATGATCCATTTCATCCCGCGTCACAACATCGTCCAGCACGCCGAGATCCGCCGCATGACGGTGATCGAGTACGACCCGACGGCGGCACAGGCCGACGAGTACCGCACCCTGGCAAGGAAGATCGTCGACAACAAGAACTTCGTGATCCCGACGCCGGTGACCATGGACGAACTCGAAGCACTGCTGATGGAGTTCGGCATCATGGAAGCCGACGACGAGTCGATCATCGGCAAGACCGCCGCCCAAATCGCGGCCGAACAAGCCGAAGCGCTCGCCGCTGCCTGAGCTGCTGCACCGCACCATACCGTCTCAACCCGCGGCTGCCGCGCACACATGAGTGCCGGCATCCCAAAAGGAGAAACAGGATGTCTGAATTGACACGTGAAGAAACCGAGGCCCTGATCCAGGAAGTGCTCGAGGTGTATCCCGAGAAGGCCCGCAAGGACCGCGCCAAGCACCTGGCGGTCAACGACCAGTCGATCGAACAATCGAAGAAGTGCATCACTTCCAACCGCAAGTCCCTGCCCGGCGTGATGACCGTCCGCGGCTGTGCCTACGCCGGTTCCAAGGGAGTGGTGTGGGGTCCGATCAAGGACATGATCCACGTCTCGCACGGCCCGATCGGTTGCGGCCAGTATTCACGCGCCGGTCGCCGCAACTACTACGTCGGCACCACCGGCGTGGACACCTTCGGCACCATGAATTTCACCTCCGATTTCCAGGAAAAGGACATCGTCTTCGGCGGCGACAAGAAACTGGCCAAGCTGATCGGCGAGATCGAGATGCTGTTTCCGCTGCACAAGGGGATCTCCGTGCAGTCCGAATGCCCGATCGGCCTGATCGGGGACGACATCGAAGCGGTCGCCAAGAAGGCCGGCAAGGAAATGGACAAGCCGATCGTGCCGGTGCGCTGCGAAGGCTTCCGCGGCGTTTCGCAGTCGCTCGGGCACCACATCGCCAACGATTCGATCCGCGACTGGGTTCTCGACAAGCGCGACGGTCAAGCCTTCGAAGCCACACCCTACGATGTTTCGATCATTGGCGACTACAACATCGGCGGCGATGCCTGGGCATCGCGCATCCTTCTCGAGGAAATGGGACTGCGGGTGGTTTCGCAGTGGTCCGGCGACGGCACCCTGGCGGAAATCGAAAAGACGCCGAAGGTCAAGCTCAACCTCCTGCACTGCTACCGCTCGATGAACTACATCAGCCGTCACATGGAGGAGAAGTACGGCATTCCCTGGCTGGAATACAACTTCTTCGGCCCGACCAAGATCGCCGAGTCGCTGCGCGCGATCGCCGCACAGTTCGACGACCACATCAAGGCAGGCGCCGAGCGCGTGATCGCCAGGTACCAGCCGATGATGGAGGCGGTGATCGCGAAGTACAAGCCGCGCCTGCAGGGCAAGACGGTCATGCTCTACGTCGGCGGCCTGCGCCCGCGGCATGTCATCGGCGCCTACGAGGATCTCGGCATGCAGGTCATCGGTACCGGCTACGAATTCGCGCACAACGACGATTATGACCGCACGATCAAGGAAATGGGCAACGCCACGCTGCTCTACGACGACGCCACCGGCTTCGAGCTGGAGGAGTTCATCAAGCGCATGAAGCCCGACCTGGTCGGTTCCGGCATCAAGGAAAAGTACGTTTTCCAGAAGATGGGCATCCCGTTGCGCCAGATGCACTCGTGGGACTACTCGGGCCCGTACCACGGTTACGACGGCTTTGCGATTTTCGCTCGCGACATGGACATGGCGATTTCCAACCCCTGCTGGAGCAAGCAGACGCCGCCGTGGAAGAAGCAACCGGAGGCCATCGAGGCGGCCGAAGACGGCGCGCTGAAGAAAGTCGCCTGAAAGAAATTTCCCTCAACTTGTGTCCGCGTCCACAAATGGGTGGTGCGGGCAAAGGAGATGTAGATGCAAGCTGTAGATGACATCAAGCCCTGCTTCCCGCTTTTTGGCGACGACGACTACCAGGCGTCGCTGAAGAACAAGCAGGCACGGTTCGAAGAGCGCCATTCCCCGGAGAAGGTGCAGGAGGTCTTCCTCTGGACGACGACCCAGGAATACCAGGATCTCAACTTCAAGCGCGAGGCGCTGACTGTCGATCCCGCCAAGGCCTGCCAGCCGCTCGGTGCCGTGTTGTGCGCGCTGGGCTTCGAGAAGACGCTACCCTATGTGCATGGCTCGCAAGGCTGTGTCTCGTACTTCCGCACCTATTTCAATCGCCACTTCAAGGAGCCGATCTGCTGCGTCTCGGATTCGATGACCGAAGACGCCGCGGTCTTCGGCGGCCAGAAGAACATGTTCGACGGCCTCGAGAACGCGCGCGCCATCTACAAGCCGGAAATGATCGCGGTATCGACGACCTGCATGGCCGAGGTGATCGGCGACGACCTCAATGCCTTCATCAACAATGCCAAGAAGGAAGGGCACGTGCCGGACGAGTTCCCGGTACCCTTCGCGCACACGCCGTCCTTCGTCGGTTCGCACGTCACCGGCTGGGACAACATGTTCGAGGGCATCATGCGCTCGTTCACGCTGAACAGCATGGCCGACAAGGCGCCGGGCAAGAACGGCAAGCTCAACTTCGTTCCCGGCTTCGAGACCTACCTGGGCAATTTCCGGGTCATCAAGCGGATGATGGCGGAAATGGGCGTCGAGGCAACGCTGCTCTCGGACCCGACCGAGGTCCTCGACACGCCGGCCGACGGCGAGTTCAGGATGTACGCTGGCGGTACGACGCAGGACGAAATCAAGGACGCGCCGAACGCGATCAGCACCTTGCTGCTGCAACCCTACCAGCTCGAAAAAACGAAGAAGCTGGTCGAGAACACCTGGAACCATGAGGTGCCACGGCTCAACATCCCGATGGGCGTCGACTGGACAGACGAGTTGCTGATGAAGGTCTCGGAACTGACCGGCAAGCCGATTCCGGAATCGCTGGCCAGGGAGCGCGGTCGCCTGGTCGACATGATGTCCGATTCGCACGCCTGGCTGCACGGCAAGAAGTTCGCCCTCTACGGCGACCCCGACTTTGTCATGGGAATGGTCAAGATCCTCTTCGAGTGCGGCGCCGAGCCGACACACGTGCTCAGTCACAACGGCAGCAAGCGCTGGCTGAAGGCCATGGAGAAGATGATCGCCGAAAGCCCCTTTGGCGGTAGCGCCAAAGCCTACACCGGTCTCGACCTGTGGCACCTGCGCTCCTTGTGCTTTACCGACAAGCCGGATTTCCTGATCGGCAACAGCTACGGCAAGTTCATCCAGCGTGACACCCTGCACAAGGGCAAGGACTTCGAGGTGCCGCTGATCCGCATCGGTTTCCCGCTGTTCGACCGTCATCATCTGCATCGCCAGACGACGCTCGGCTACGAAGGAGCGATGCAGGTGGTCACCACCCTGGTCAATGCGGTGCTCGAACATCTTGACGCTGAAACGATGGGCATGGCCACCACCGACTACAACTTCGATCTGGTGCGCTGAGTGCGCTGAATCGGTCAGACGGGGACGTTCGCCGTTCCCGTCGCCAACTGCAAGGGAAAGTCCCATGGCCAACATCATGGTCCGCAAGACGGCTGTCGGCGCCTACTCGTTCTATCTGCCGAAACGCGATCTGGAGGACGCCATCGTTTCGATGGAATACGACAGCGCCGACAAGTGGGGCGGCGAGATTCGGCTCAACAACGGCGGCATCTACTACATTGAACCGCAGGCCCTGCCTGCACGCTTCCCGATCTCGCTGCGCGCCAGGCGACTGGATGCGGCGGAGTAAGACATGCAACGGAGAGTTACCTCATGGCAATGAAAATCATCCAGGCCGAATGCACATCCTGTGGCGACTGCAAGCCGGTCTGCCCGACCAGCTCGATCACCAGCAAGGCTGGCATGTACAAAATCAACGTCGACACCTGCACCGAATGCGAAGGCGAGTTCGATTCGCCGCAGTGCCTCGATGCCTGTCCGGCAGGCGAATCCTGGATCGTCTTCCTCTAGCTTCCGGGAGGGCTCTGATGGCACAGTCGATTAGCCGCGAAGCGGCGCTACGCGTCGCCCTCGCCGCCCGCGAACTGGGCAGTCTGCCGATCCGGAAACTGGTCTCGGCCCTGGTCGAGCGACTGGAGCTGCCGCTGACCGAGGCCAAACTGGCCACCGTCACGGTGGCCGATCTGCAACTCCTGCTGCAGGGGGACGACGTGGTCGAGAGCGAAGTTCCGCGCGAGCAGCTCAAGCAGGCGGTCCGCCTCCTCTGGGGCGAAGGCATCGCCAACCACGATCTGCCGCCGGTGGCACACTACGCCGACGGCGACATGCCCGGTTCGATCCGCGTCGCCTGCGCCTCGAACCGCGAGCAATTGCTCGACGGCCACTTCGGGTCCTGCGAGCGCTTCCTGGTCTACCAGGTGTCGCCGGTCGAAGTGCGACTGATCGACGTGCGACCAACGCTCGCCGCCGACCACGCCGAGGATCGCAACGTCGCACGAGCGGCGCTGATCCATGACTGCCAGATCGTCTACGTACAGTCGATCGGTGGCCCGGCGACGGCCAAGGTCGTGCGCGCCGGTATCCATCCAGTCAAGGTTGCCAACCGCGGGGACTCAGGCGGCGAAGCACTGCAGGCGTTGGCCCAGTTGCAGCAGGCCTTGCACCATCCACCGCCGTGGCTGGCCCGCATCATGGGTGTCGAAGCCGGCTCGCTCGCTCCTTTCGCCGCCGCTCTCGCCGCCGGGGAGGCATGATGGCTGCCGGCGATGAATAGCGACTCACATTGGCAGCATCTGTCGTGCCTGGTTGCCGAACTTTGCATGCGCGTCCCTGCCAGCGCCGGGCCGGTGGTACTCGCCAGGGAACTGGCGGCGCTGGCTCCCGAGCTGACGTTTCGCCAGGTCCTGTCGCGCGGTGGCTGGTATCGCCTGGGCGGCGTCGTCGATGCGAACAATGCTCATCTTTCGGACAATCTCGAGACCTGGGCCGAGCAGGAACTGGCCGCGCACGACGACGACATGGCCGCGCTCTGCGACGAATATGCCGGGCGCGGGCTGCGGGCGACGCGCCTTACCGGTCGCACGCATTATTTCGTTGCCGCCACGGGCGCCGGCGCCACCGACTTTGTCCAGATCGAAATCGAAGAACTGCAGGAGGTCGTTTGTCATTCGCTGTTCGCGGCGGAAGGTCTGCCGTCGGGAATTGAGGAGCTGATCGATCCGCGCGGTGCGCACTTCCCCTGCTGCGCTGCCAGCGAGCCGATCGGGACACCCTTCCTGCTCTTGCGCCGGCTGACGCCGATGGCCGCCTTCCTCGCCCGCATGCGCGTGCAGAAGCCCGAAGCGCAGCCGATCCATCGATTCGTCGAAGCCTGGGAAGCCAGCAGCGCCGGCGCCGCGACGCAGTTTTCCAACCACTGGGTGATTGCCGTGCGCGAGCATCTCGACCGCTATCGGCAAGCCGTGCTGCATGCCAACCCGGTGGCCGCGCTGAACGGGGCGGCCCCGAAGTTCGCCGCCACCTTCGGTATGCAGGGGCTGGCATTGCATCAGGCGATGGCCCGCTACGACAAGGCCGCTGGCTTCCCGATGGCCTGGTTCTTTCACATGCTGACCGTCCGCAGCGCGCCATACGCCCTGGCCAGTGCCGTCATCGACGACGTCAACGTGGGCTTCAACTACCTTCCGGGTCGCGACATACAGGTCGTCAAGCAGTGGCTTTACCAGCCTTATGCCTTCTGATTCAGGGCCAGCAGCAAATGGCAGAGGCTGGACTTGCCGAAACTGTTGGAGCCGAAGATCACCCTCAAGGGCGCGAGCGGCACCATCCTGGTATCCTTCCACGCCTTGAAGTTCGTGTCCTTTTGGCAAAACTGTAAAATCCACCCAGCCTTACGTACGCGGCTGCAGCACGGGGGCAGTTTGGCTTTTGGGAATTCCCGGGCGAGGAAGGAAAGTGGCGAGCGGCTGTCGCTCAGCGACTCAGTTCGGCAGCGCTACAGCCTCTTTGGCGGCGGATGCCTCGATATCCTCGGACAGGATGCGCATAAAGCTGCGAGTAAACTGGCCGTATTCATCCACCAGTTTCTTCCTACCAGAATTCATACTCGTTGAGTGGCTCTGGATGGTTGTTGATGCCAAGGAAAATACATGACTGACCGCTATGCAGTGATCGGAAACCCGATCAGCCAAACCAAGTCACCCCTCATACATGCTGCCTTTGCCCGGCAATGCGGCCAGGACATGAGCTACGCGGCCATTTCTGCACCCATCGGTGGTTTTTCGCAAGCCGTGGCCGATTTCTGCAGGGAGGGCGGCAAAGGGTTGAACGTCACCATTCCCTTCAAGGTCGACGCGGTGATGATCGCCGATCACCTGACCGAGCGGGCACAGTTGGCGCAGGCCGTCAATACGCTCAGGTTTGACGAAAGCGGTGTGCTTGGTGATAACACCGATGGCATCGGCCTGGTACACGACATTCAGGTCCGCCTGGGAATTTCGCTACGTCACAAACGGATTCTCCTGATAGGTGCCGGCGGGGTTGCGCGCGGCGTCTTGCTCCCCCTGCTCGAAGAAGGCCCTGCCCGACTGCTGGTGGTCAACCGCACGCCTGACAAGGCGGAAGCGCTGATCGCCAGGTTTGCCGATCGAGGTCATCTTGCCGCCGGCGGCTTTGCGGACATTGCCGATCAGCAGTTCGATGTGCTCATCAACGCCACCTCGGCAAGTTTCGGTGGCGAGTGCTTGCCACTCCCCGCCGACTGTTTTGCGCCGGATTCGCTGGCTTATGACATGGCATACGGTCGGGGAAATACCCCCTTCATGACGCAGGCGCTGGCCAGCGGCGCCGGATTCGTCACCGACGGCCTGGGCATGCTGGTTGCACAAGCCGCTGAATCGTTTTTTCTGTGGCGCGGCGTCCGACCGGATGTACTGCCCGTGATCGAAATGCTCATCGCCGCACAGCGGCGATGAGCGGCAAACTTTCTCCTGGATAGTTTCACCGGCGCATGTTCCATCGCGCTGGGTCAGGCGCATGCGCACAACCTGCATTGACCGGAATTTTCAAAGGCATCATCGGGCATTGAGCACCTTGTGGAAATCCACCCACTCGCTTTCTCCAGCAGTGCGCTGCAGGCATCGAAGATTGCGCGCGCGCTTGTGCTTCCCTAGGCGACTGCCGCTGATCCGCGCATCCGCAATGTCGATCAGGCCCAGGCGCCGATCGGGCAGGCAGACTACGTTACCCAGGTGCAGCGAACGAAAATACACTCCACTTTCATGCAAGCGAATCACGAAACGGGTGAATGCGCTCTTCAGCTCCTGTTCGGTATCCGGATCCAGGCCTTCGCAGCGCAGCTCGCGCAAAGTCTTCCCGGGCAGTGGATGGTAGTGTACGGCGTCGCGCGCAATCGAAGGGATTCGCAAGACATCGATGATCTCCGGGACCGGTACGTCACGTTTACGCAGCGCAACCGCGTTGTCAGCGAAACGCTGGGCATAGGGATACCAGGCTGCGGAAGAGAACCAGCGCTTTCGCCGAAAGAGCTTGAGCATCGTACCGTCGGCCAGTCGCAGAACCTTTTCGCCAAATCCATCCGCTTCGATGACCCATGCCCCGGCACGCATTGCAAGATAGTCGTGCTGCTCGATTGTTTTCAAGGTCATCTCCTCACTAAAATCTGCCTGGCCAGCAATTCCGTGCGCGTCGCCGATCATCCTGTCTTCGCCATGCCCAGGCGCAAAACCGTTCAATGTGGAAGTCGCATCAGCGACTCACGAATCTCCCCGCAACTGCATGCGGGAGAGAGCTTGGAGGAAATGGCCATGAATTTCATGTTGATCGGGGTTCCTGGCAATGTCATGGCCGTTAGAATGAGGCTTTTGCAACAGGTCATCCGCCCATGAACTTTATCAGAGCCCTCAACTCGGTATGGCGCGAAAACAATACCCTGCTGTGCATCGGTCTCGATCCCGATCCGGCAAAATTTCCCGCCCATTTGCAACACAGACCGGACGCCATTTTCGAGTTTTGTCGCGCGATCGTCGACGCTACTGCAGACCTGGTCTGCTGCTTCAAACCGCAGATCGCTTACTTCGCCGCTCGCCGCGCCGAAGATCAACTCGAAGCACTGATCGAGCACATTCATATCCGGCATCCGGCGACGCCCGTGATCCTCGACGCCAAACGGGGTGACATCGGCAGCACCGCCGAACAATATGCCATCGAAGCTTTCGAGCGCTTCCAGGCCGATGCCGTCACCATCAATCCATACATGGGGCGGGATTCGATCGAACCCTACCTGGCGTATCGCGACAAGGGCATCATTCTGCTGTGTCGAACGTCGAATCCTGGGGGTAGTGATCTCCAGTTCCTCGATGTCGGCGGTGAAAAACTCTATGAAAGGGTGGCCCGCCTGGTCAGCAAGGAATGGGATGTAAATGGTCAATGCGCGCTCGTGGTCGGCGCGACCTTTCCCAGCGAAATCGCGCGCGTGCGAACGTTGATCGGAGACATGCCGTTGCTCGTTCCTGGCATCGGCGCACAAGGTGGCGATATCGAAACTACGGTACGCGCCGGCTGCACCGCCAGCGGCGTCGGCCTGATCATCAATTCCTCGCGTGCCATCCTCTACGCCGGAAAGGGCGAAGACTACGCCAATACCGCCCGTAGCGTCGCCGAGGCGACCCGTAACGCCATCAATTTCCACCGCTGACTAACGGTCATAAAAATTCCAGGCTCGCCGACCATGATGCACAATGAATTCAAACGTCGATGTTACGTGCGGCCAACGCGTTCGTTTCAATGAAGCTGCGGCGCGGCTCCACCAGTTCGCCCATCAGCGTACTGAAGATCTCATCGGCGCCGATCGCATCTTCGATCTGAACCTTGAGTAGACGGCGTACTTTCGGATCCATGGTCGTTTCCCAGAGCTGCGCAGGATTCATCTCACCAAGCCCCTTGTAACGCTGCTTGGTCACGCTACGCTCGACCTCACTGAGCAACCACTGCATCGTTTCGGCAAAACTGCTGACCATTTTCTTCTTTTCACCGCGAGCCACAAAACCACCTGCAGCAAAAAGGCCGTCGAGTATCTCGGCGGTTTTGCGAAGTTGAGCATAGTCACCACTGACCAGCAAATCTTCGTCAATCACGCCGAGCTTGAGATTGCCATGCAGGATTTTCTCGAGACGTAACTGCCAACGTTCGCGAGCTGTATCGTAACGCGCCACGATGTTGATCCCCAACCTGTTGTCGACCGCTTCCATCAGGGCCTTGGCACTGGCGGTGGCAGATCGTTCATCCGCCAGTTCGATCTTGAGATTGCTGTCGATCATCGCATGCAGCACTTCCGGGTTGATCAGATGCGAGAGGCGGTTGATGACCGCTTCGGCCAACAGATACTCTCTCGCCAGTATTTCCAGCGCCGCCCCGGAAATTTCCGGAGCACCTGCCTGCGGGGTCAATACCGAACCTTCGAGGGCTAGGGTCAGAAGAAACTGTTTCAGGGCCTGATCGTCCTTGATGTAACGCTCGGTCTTGCCGTGCTTGATCTTGTACAGCGGCGGCTGCGCGATATAGACGTGGCCGCCCTCGACCAGTTCACGCATCTGCCGATAAAAGAACGTCAGCAACAGCGTACGAATGTGCGCGCCGTCCACATCGGCGTCGGTCATGATAATCAGGCGGTGGTAACGCAACTTCTCGGGTTTGTATTCATCCTTGCCGATACCCGTTCCAAGGGCCGTAATCAGGGTCACAATTTCCTGGGAGGAAATCAGTTTGTCGAAACGTGCCTTTTCGACATTCAGGATTTTTCCCTTGAGCGGTAGAATCGCCTGGAACTTTCGGTCCCGGCCCTGTTTTGCTGAGCCTCCGGCGGAATCGCCCTCGACCAGGTAAAGCTCGCAAAGCGCCGGGTCTTTCTCCTGGCAATCCGCGAGCTTGCCCGGCAAACCGACGCCATCGAGCAAACCCTTGCGACGTGTCATTTCCCTGGCCCTGCGAGCAGCATCACGGGCGCGTGCCGCTTCCACAATCTTGCCGGTAATGACTTTGGCATCGGCCGGCCTCTCCTGCAGAAACTCGGCGAGTCTCGCGGTGACGACCTCTTCAACCGCTGGGCGCGCTTCCGAGGAAACGAGCTTCATTTTCGTCTGCGAAGCAAACTTCGGGTCAGGCATTTTCACCGACAGGACACAGGCCAGCCCCTCGCGCATGTCATCACCGCTGATGTCGACCTTCGCCTTCTTGGCGATTTCGTGCTCTTCAATGTAACGGTTGATGACCCGCGTCATGGCAGCGCGCAAACCGGTCAAATGGGCGCCGCCATCGGCCTGTGGAATATTGTTGGTAAAGCAAAGGACTTGCTCCGCGTAGCTGTCGTTCCACTGCATCGCGACTTCGACGCTGATCAGGCCATTGATACTGATCGAATCGCCACTGGCATGAAAAATGTTCGGATGCAGGACCGATTTCGTCCGATTGATGTACTCCACGAAACCTTTGACACCGCCCAGAAATGCAAAATTCTCTTCCTTGCCGGTGCGCTGGTCGTGCAGACGAATCTTCACGCCATTATTCAGAAACGAAAGCTCGCGCAGGCGTTTGGCAATGATTTCGTAATGAAACTCGACCTGGCCGAAAATCTCCTCATCCGCCATGAAGTGCAGTTCAGTGCCGCGCTTTTCGGTATTTCCGAGCACCCTGAGTGGCGATACCTCGACCCCCTTCTGGACTTCGATCAATCGATCGACGACAGTTCCTCGGTTGAACTCCACGAAGTGCTTCCAGTGATCACGCCAAATGGTCAGACGAAGCCATCGCGAAAGCGCATTGACACAGGAAACGCCCACCCCATGCAAACCACCGGATACCTTGTATGAATTCTGGTTGAACTTGCCGCCAGCATGCAGCACACACATCACGATTTCGGCTGCAGACCGTTTCGGTTCATGCTTGTCATCGAACTTGATGCCGGTTGGAATACCGCGACCGTTGTCGCTGACCGAAATCGAATTATCGGCGTGAATGGTGATCACGATGTCGTCACAATGACCTGCCAGTGCTTCGTCGATGGCGTTGTCGACGACTTCAAACACCATGTGGTGCAAACCGGTCCCATCGGAAGTATCACCGATATACATCCCGGGACGCTTGCGAACTGCCTCCAGACCTTCGAGCTGCTGAATGCTCGACTCATCGTAGGCAAACTGCTCGTTCTCTTGAATCATGCTGAATCCAGTATCCATTTCCTGTTAACACTTCTCTTCCTGCCAAACTACAGTGGCTGCAGGCGCGCTCAAATCACACTCAGATCCGCATAGGCATGACAACGTACTTAAATTGATCGTTGCCGGGGATGGTCAACAAGGCACTTGAGTTGGCGTCGTTGAATCCCCATTCGATGGTTTCGTCAGAGGTATTGTTCAAGACATCAAGAAGATAGGAAACGTTGAAACCGACATCGAGCGGCTCGCCACTGTAGCTGACCTCAATCTCTTCCTGCGCCTCTTCCTGCTCGGCATTGGCTGCCATGATTTTCAAACCACCCTCCGACAGGATGAGCCGAACACCGCGAAATTTTTCGTTGGTCAGAATGGCAGCCCTGATCATCGACTGCAACAGCGTCGTGCGATTCACCGTCACCACGTTGCGCAGGGTCGACGGGATGACCCGCTGATAATCCGGGAATTTGCCATCGATCAGCTTGGAGACCAGATTGACCGGACCAAACTGGAAACGTATCTGATTCGACAGTATTTCGATCGAGACGGGCTCATCGGAGTCGGTCAGCAGACGACTGAGTTCAATCACCGTCTTGCGCGGCAGGATCAGTTCATGCCGCGCATCAGCCTTACCGGAGGGGGTATCCCCCGTATCTTCGAGAGGCATGCTCGCGTAGGCAAGTCGATGACCATCGGTCGCCACCGCCCGTAATTCACGGGCTTCAACGAGCAGCAGAAGTCCGTTCAGATAATAGCGCACGTCCTGAGTAGCCATCGAATACTGGGTCTGCGACAGCAAATGACGGAACTGCTTCTGACTCACGACAACATTCTTGATCTCCCCTTCCGCAATCGCCATGCAGGGAAAGTCTTCCGCAGGCAGCGTCTGCAGGTTGAAGCGACTCTTGCCCGCCCTGACCTGCATTCGCCGGTCCTCGAGAATAAGGCTGACTTCCGCGCTTTCCGGCAAGGATCGCAGAATCTCCTGCAGCTTTCTCGCAGCAACGGTGACCGCGCCATCGCCATCGCCGCTGGAATCGGAAGTGAACGTGGTGATCTGGATCTCGATGTCCGTCGCCAGAAGTGTCAGCACCCCTCCCCTTTTTTCGAGCAGGACGTTTGAAAGAATCGGCAGGGTATGACGCCTTTCCACAATTCCTGAAACTGCCTGCAGGGGTCCCAGCAGGATGTCTCGCCGTGTTTTAGTAAAGAGCATATATATAAATCCTATAAAGACTAAGGTCCGGACAAGTCTGTTGAAGCATTCTTATTTTGTATGTAATTCAATATATTGGCTACTAATTAACGGCTGTAGAAAGACGGTATGAACTTGTGGATGTAAGCGGATAACTTATCCACAGACCCATTCTGGGCACTTTGTCCACCAGTTGTCAGCCACTTGCCCACGGACTTTTCCTACTGGTCCATCAGCCTTTCAGCACCTGCAGGAGAACGTGCACATCATGGTTGAGCTCGTTGTCCTTGGCGCGCAGCTCATCGATGGTGCGTACGGCATGCAGAACGGTCGTGTGATCACGACCACCGAAAGCATCACCGATTGACGGATAGCTCTGCGACGTCAGGTTCTTGGCCAGCCACATGGCGATCTGGCGTGGTCGAACGACTACCCGCGTTCTCTTCTTCGAGAAGAGGTCGGCCACTTTCATCTTGAAATACTCTGCTACGGTCTTCTGGATGCTGTCGACGGTGATCTGTCGATTGACCGAACCAATCACATCCTTTAGGGCCTCCTTGGCCAGATCCAGAGTAATCCCCTGCCCGTGGAACGCGGAGTAAGCGAGCACCTTCTTGAGCGCACCTTCCAGTTCCCGAACGTTGGAGCGCAAGTGTTTGGCGACATAGAAAGCCACCTCGTCGTCCAGCTCCACGCCTTCCACTTCTGCCTTCTTCTTCAGGATTGCTACCCGCATTTCCGTTTCCGGAGGCTCTATCTGGACCGTTAGCCCCCAGTCAAAGCGGGTAATCAGTCGATCCTCAAGACCCGATATATTCTTCGGATAGGTATCCGAACTGATCACAATCTGCTTCCTGGATTCACTCAAGGCATTAAAAACATAAAAAAATTCTTCCTGGGTTCGGTTCTTGCCATTGAAGAAATGCACATCGTCGAGGAGTAGAACGTCCAATGAACGATAGTAGCGTTTGAAGACGTCGAAAGACTTCTGCTGGTAGGCACGAACAACGTCCGAATAGTAATCTTCGGCATGGACATAACGCACCACCTTTTCCGGATCAAGCTCGACAATCCGGTTGCCAATCGCATGAATGAGATGTGTCTTGCCCAGACCTGCTCCGCCATAGATGAACAGCGGGTTATAAGTGGCTTCCCCAGGGCTGATGGCAACTTGCTGGGCAGCCGCCCGTGCGAGGTCGTTGGCCTTGCCGACGACCAGGTTGCCAAAGGTAAAGGTAGCGATCAAGCGAGTTTTTTCATAGCCTGATCTATCCCTATCGGTCGGCAAGGAGGATTTCTTGGCTGTCGTGGAGACTGCCGGCGTGGCCTTGCCTGCTGGCATTGCACTGTCACTGGAGTTTGCTGCCGTACGTTCTCCCAGACTCAGTGTGATGTTGACAGGCGTGGCAAAGTATTCACTTGCCAGTGCTTCGATGCGTGCCAGATAGCGCTCCTTGACCCACTTCAGAATGAAACCGTTCGGCGCTAGTAGACGCAGGCCACGTGCATCATCACCTTCTAGACGAAGAGGGCGAATCCAGGTATTGAATTGCTGAGAAGGAAGTTCCTGTTCGAACTGGCTCAGACAGGAAGACCAGAAGCTACTCATTGAGGCTCATGACGCGTAATCCTGTAGTGGTGCGGCATCAACAATAGCTTCCGATGATAGGTGTTTTTTTCAGAATCAATAATATGGATGCATTCTCTGCCGACAGGATGCAGCCAGGTTCGCCGGCCAGTGGAACCTGCTGCCGCTCGGCTCGACCATCGAAGACCTTGTCCAGCTCGCTGAAGGCTGAATTCTAACTGGTTGGACGGAAGTTATCCACAGCTCAGGAAAAAATATGGCCTTGACAAGACTCTATCGGAAGCTGTCTAATCATACGTTTTTCTTGCTTTGACTTCAAAGGTTTAACCATGAAACGTACCTATCAACCGTCAGTTGTTCGCCGTAAGCGTACACACGGCTTCCTCGTTCGAATGTCCACCCGTGGTGGTCGTGCTGTCATCAAGGCACGTCGCTCCAAAGGTCGCCACCGCTTGGCAGTTTGAGCGGCAGGTCATCTACCGCCGGTGACCCTGCAGTATCTGCTACCGCTTTTCCGAAGCAATATCGCTTGATCAAAACGGATGAGTATTCATCCGTTTTTGGTTTCAGAAGGGCACTGAAGAGCCGGCATTTCCTGCTACATTACCGCCCGCGTAGCATCGATGAAGTGCCCGGAGCGCGACTGGGCCTGGTTGTCGCCAAGCGCTTCCTGCGGCGCTCGGTTGATCGAAACCTTGTGCGACGATTGGCTAGAGAGCAGTTTCGACTGATGCGTTCACGGCTTGGCTCAAGCGATCTGGTGCTTCGCCTGGCGGTCAGACCTTTAATGCTTGACCGGCGAGCCCTGGCGCAGGAAATACAAGGCTTGTTGAGCAAAGCCACTTCATCTTGACAATGATCCGATGAAACAAATGCTGCTTACGCTGATAGGCTTCTACCGATTCGCGGTCAGCCCAATGCTGGGCCGCCGTTGCCGTTTTTTCCCGAGTTGTTCCGAGTACGCAACTGAAGCTGTGGAAAAATATGGCGACATCAAGGGCGCGCGCTTCGCCCTGCACCGACTGTTCCGTTGCCATCCATGGAATCCGGGTGGTTTTGACCCTGTACCCTGAATATAAATCGAATCGTATAGGCTTTCATGGATAACCGCCGCCTGCTGCTGCTCATCGTCTTCTCATTCTCTCTGGTCATGCTCTGGGATGCTTGGCAGAAGTACAGCCAGCCCAAGGCAGCATCTCCTGCCGCCAGCGCTGTGGCCGAGGCCCCCGCACCGAAGCCTTCTGTAAACCTGCACGCACCCCTGCCTTCAGCACCTGTAACGACCGATGTGGCAGGCGCTGACAGGTCCGAGACAGTCACAGTCAGAACCGATCTGTATGTCGCCGAGGTGGCCAAGCAAGGCGGCGATCTTGTTCGCCTCGAATTCAAGGCCTACAAGGACAGCAATAATAAAGCCAAGAACTTCGCCCTTTTCGAGGCCAAGCACCAATACCTTGCACAGAGTGGTTTGATTGGCGAGAGCCTGCCAAACCACAAAACGCTCTTCTCGGTCACATCCGGAAACCGGGAATTGGCAGGTGATGCAAGGACCGTTGAACTGCGACTCGAAGCACCGGTCAGCAACGGCGTCAAGGTGACAAAGATCTACACTTTCACACGCGACAGTTATCTGATCGATGTTACCCATGAGATTGAAAATCAGGGCGAGAAGGAAGTCGCCGCGCACGTGTATTACCAGTTGCAGCGTGACATCAACGCTCCCGAAGGCGAGAGTTCAATGGTGTCCACTTTCACTGGCCCGGCGGTCTACACAGATCAGGAAAAATTCCAGAAAGTCGATTTTGCCGACATTGCAAAAGGCAAGGCCAAGTTCGCCAGCAAGGCCGACAATGGCTGGATTGCGATGGTTCAGCACTATTTTGTCGCCGCCTGGATTCCTGAAGCAGGGCTGCCGCGCGAGTTCTACATGCGCAAACTCGAAAGCAGTACCCATCCGGTGGTGTCGGCAGGTGTCATCGTACCGGCACCAGTAGCGGCGCCGGGTGCTAAGGTGGCGATCTCGGTGCCGATTTATGCCGGTCCCCAGATTCAGGTCATTCTCGAGCAACTGGCCAAGCCCAAGGCAGAAGGCGGCATTGGTGCGCAGGGTTTGCCACTGGTGGTCGACTACGGTTGGTTGACGGTCATTGCCGCACCCATCTTCTGGTGTCTGGAAGCCATCAACAAGTTGGTCGGCAATTGGGGTTGGTCGATTGTTCTGCTTACCATTGCCATCAAGCTGCTGTTTTTTCCGCTCTCGGCAGCCAGTTACAAGTCAATGGCGAAAATGCGAACCGTTACGCCCCGCCTGATGGCTCTCAAAGAGCGTTACGGTGACGATCGCCAGAAGCTCAACCAGGAGATGATGGCACTCTACAAGCGTGAAAAAATCAACCCGCTGGGAGGATGCCTACCGATAGCGGTGCAGATTCCCGTGTTTATCGCGCTGTACTGGGCCTTGCTTGGTGCCGTCGAAATTCGTGATGCGCCCTGGATTCTCTGGATCAGTGATTTGTCGGCTGCCGACCCCTACTATGTGCTGCCAGTGATCATGGTAGTCACGATGCTGGTCCAGACCAAGCTCAATCCCACTCCGCCCGATCCTATCCAGGCCAAAGTGATGATGATGATGCCGTTCATCTTTGGTGCGATGTTCTTTTTCTTTCCGGCAGGACTGGTGCTCTATTGGGTGGTCAACAATCTTCTGTCGATTGCCCAGCAATGGCAGATCACAAGGATGATCGAAAGTGGCGGAAAAGCCGCCAACGACAGCAAGATCTGAGTCTGGCAAAGCACCGATAGCCGCCATCGCGACCGCTGCCGGTCGCGGTGGCATCGGCATCATCCGCGTCTCGGGCGTAAGCCTCATTGATTTCGCCGCGGCATTGAGCGGCAAACGACCAGCCGCTCGGTTTGCCACCCTCAGCGACTTCAGGGCTGCTGATGGCAGCACTATCGACAGCGGGCTGCTCCTGTATTTTCCTGCGCCGCATTCGTTTACCGGCGAGGACGTCCTCGAAGTGCACGCGCATGGTGGCCCGGTAGTCATGCAGATGCTGCTCATGCGTTGCCTCGAACTCGGCGCCCGCCTGGCCGAACCCGGCGAATTCACCCGCCTTGCTTACCTCAACGGCAAACTCGATCTGGCACAAGCCGAGGCGGTCATCGACCTGATCGACGCCGCGACATGCAGCGCTGCCCGTAGCGCCGTACGTTCCTTACAGGGTGAGTTCTCGAAGGAAGTGAATCACCTCCTTGGGCAGTTGATCGAACTTCGTACGCTGGTCGAGGCTACCCTTGATTTCCCTGACGAGGAAGTCGACTTTCTCGAAGCAGCCGATGCCTTTGGGCGCCTTGAGCGCTTGCAGCAGCACCTGACCCAGGTCTTCGACCGCGCACAACAGGGCCGCCTGTTGCAGGGGGGATTGCATGTCGTGCTTGCGGGTCAGCCAAATGTCGGCAAGTCCAGCCTCCTCAATTGCCTCGCTGGCGACGAGCTGGCGATCGTCACCCCTCTTCCCGGAACCACCCGTGACCTGGTCCGCAGCACGCTGCAGGTTGAAGGCATTCCATTGCACGTGATCGACACAGCGGGCCTGCGGGAAACTGAAGACCAGATCGAGAAGATCGGCATTGAACGCAGCTGGCGCGAGATCGAGCGCGCCGATGTCGTCGTCTTGCTTGTTGACGCCCGCACCGGCGTCGGTGAGGCCGAACGAGCGATTGTCGCGAAACTCCCCACCCACCTTGCCCGGCTGACCGTGTACAACAAGATCGATTTGACGTCGCGAGCGGCTGCATGTCATCAAGAAGCCGACGCCGTGGCGATTGCACTGAGTGCAAAAACTGGCGAGGGCGTCGAGCTGTTGCGTCAGGAATTGTTGCGCGTCGTCGGCTGGCATCCTGCCGAAGATGTCTTCATCGCCCGCGAACGCCATCTGCAAGCGCTCACCGAAACTCGCCACCATATTGAAAAGGCATATCAGCAGTTGCCACAGCTGGAACTTTTCGCCGAAGAACTCAGGCTGGCGCAGTTGACGCTGAGCACGATTACCGGCGAGTTCAGTACCGATGACCTGCTTGGGGAGATATTTGGTCGATTCTGTATTGGAAAGTAGCAAGGCTTCCAGAGCATTCCGAAACAGAGGTGGCCCCGTTTGTTTGGACAGAAAACGTTCTTTGATAAGTGGAACCTTGCCAGTTGCGGTCGACTGACCGGTGATGCGGTTGGTTTTGACCTTCCAAGATATTATACGAAACGAATAGA
>WBZL01001850.1_pt1 | contig 21311 bp, 12 predicted proteins | sample 5204291 | NCBI WGS metagenome assembly WBZL01 (sample SAMN12344345, study PRJNA552823) | activated sludge metagenome | biome: Activated sludge suspended growth; feature: Nitrification reactor; material: Wastewater; isolation source: activated sludge from nitrification reactor of wastewater...
CGGCCCTCGAAGCGGCCCCGGACGTCGTCGGCGGTGACGTCGGCGGTGACCGCGTCGAAGCGGACCTCGCCCGCGGCCTCGGTGAGGAGGTCGGCGCCGGGCCGCTCGGAGAGCGACGGGGCGTCGTACGGGTCAGGCGATGGCGCGGGCATGGCGGATCCTCGGGTCCAGGAGGGCGTAGATCAGGTCGACCGCGAAGTTGATGATCACGAACCCCGCGGCCACGATCACCACGACGCCCTGCACCACCAGGTAGTCGCGGGTGAAGATCGAGGTGACGATGAGCTTGCCGATGCCGTTGATGGCGAAGATCGACTCGATGATCACCGTGCCGCCGATGAGGTTCCCCACCGTGATGGCCGCCACGGTGAGCAGTGAGAAGCTCGACGGCCGGAAGGCGTGCCGGAACAGGATGCGGCGGTTGGTCATGCCCTTGGCCTTGGCCACCCCGATGTAGTCCTCCTGCAGCGTGGCGATCATGTCCGTGCGCAGGAGGCGCAGGAAGACCGCGATCTGCCCGAGGGCCAGTGAGAGGGCGGGCAGGAAGAGGGTGTAGAGGTTCTCGTCACCCTCCTTCACCGTGGCCGGGAACCAGCTCCGGTTGATGGCGAAGAGGTAGACGAGCAGGGTCGCCATGATGAAGTTGGGTATCGACAGCAACCCGAAGCTGATGGTGCCGGTGATCTTGTCGAAGCGGGTGTCCGCCTTCCAGGCGGTGGCGATGCCGAGCGGGACCGCCACGATGAGGGCGAGCAGGAGCGAGTACGCCATGAGCGCCAGGGTCACCGGCAACCGGGCGGTGAGCAGCTCGGAGACCGTCGAACCGTTGACGTAGGACTCGCCGAGGTCGCCCTGCATGGCGTCGCTCAGCCACCGTGAGTACCGGACCGGGATCGGGTCGTCGAGGTTGAGGTCCTCCCGGAGCTGGGCGATCGACTGGTCGTCGGCCCCGAAGCCGAGGATGGCGGCTTCCGGGCCTCCCGGTAGGAGGTTGATCAACATGAAGGTGAGGAACGTCACGATGAGCAGGACGGCGACCAGTTGCACGGCCTTGGACAGGATGTACTCGACGTTGCCGGCGGCGCCGCTGCTCGCACCGAACGACTCGGCGGCGGACTGCAGCGCCACGATCATGGCCACGAGGACGGCGATCGGCACCAGGGCCAGCACCACGGCGACGCCGCCCGCCGCGAGCGCCACCACGAGGTTCAGCGCGTTCAGGACGACGAAGATCTTGAGCAGGGCGACGGTGTTCACCCGGGCGGCGCCGTCCAGGGCCAGGAGGCCCCTCGCCAGGCGGTACTCGAAGCGCGCGAGCAGGACGAACCCCGCGGCGACCGCGAGCGCGACGAGCCCGGCCACCACGGACGCCGGGGTGAACTCGACGAGGGAGGCCACGCCGGCGACCGCCGGCGCGATGGCGGCGAGTGCCGTCACGACGGCCAGCACGTAGAGCAGCGCCGCCACGACGGTGACCCGGGACGGGCGCGTCACGTGCGCCCGTCCCGGGTGCTTCAGCACCGTTTCACCGACCACGGCTCAGTTGCCCGACTCGTCGATCCAGATCTGGCTCACCTGGTGAGCGCCACCGATGCCGAGCACGTCGAGGACGGGGTCGCCCGACTCGGTGGTGCCGCCCAGCACGTTGTGCACGGTCGGGCTGTGGCCGATGCTCCAGATCGGCCACTCGAACCAGATGTCGTAGACCTGCTCGGCGAAGCGCCGGTTGATGGCCTCGGCGGCCTGGGTGCGGGCCTCCGGATCCGGGTTCGTGCGGATGATGTCGAGGTTCTCGTCGATCACGTCGTCGCGGATGCGGCCGAAGTTCAGGCCGAAGTCACCCGGCTGGACGGCGTTCTCGGAGTTCCACCAGATGTTCTGCTGGTCGGGGTCGAAGCCGGCGTGGTTGCGCCAGCCGAAGGCCTCGAAGTCGCCCGTGAGCGCGAGGCCGATGAACGAGCCCTGCTCGACCTGGTCGATGGTGACGTCGATGCCGATGTCCTCCCAGAACTGCTGGTACAGCTGGGCCGTCACCAGGTTGAACTGGTCGTTCGTGGTCTTGTAGGCGATCTCGATCGGCCCGTTCTCGGCCTCGTACTCCTCGACGAGCTGGCGGGCCTTGTCCGGGTCGTAGGTCGGGAAGCCGGTGTCCTCGAGGTAGCCCGGGGTGCCCGGCGGGAACGGGCCGTTCGCGATCTGCGGCACGCCGCCCGAGCGGGCTTCGAGGCGGGTCTCGTAGTCGAAGCCGTAGGCCAGGGCCTGGCGCACGCGGACGTCGCTCGTCGGCAGGCTCTCGTCGCCCACGTTGAGCAGCACGTAGCCGGTCTCGAGGTTGTTCGTGATCTGGTCGACCTCGATGGTGCCGTTCTCGGCCTCGCCGGCGAGGCGGTTCGTGGTGTCGCCGCTCGAGGTGTGCATGATGTTCTTCTCACCCGAGATCAGCGAGTTGAACCGGGTCTGGTCCTGCTCCTGGACGACGTACTCGATGGCGTCGAGGTAGGGGAGGGCACGGCCCTCGGCGTCGGTGCGCCAGTAGTCGGGGTTGGCCGTGGCCCGGAAGGTGCCGCCCGGCTCGTAGCTCTCGAACACGAAGGGGCCGGTGCCGACGGGCTCGGCGGCGTCGGCCGTGCCCGCCTCGACCGCGGCGAGCCAGGTGGGGGAGGCCTGGTAGCCGAGCTGGCCGGTCAGGAACGCGGGGAAGGAGACCCACGGGCCCTTGGCGGTCACGGTCACGGTCATGTCGCCGTCGGACTCCACCGTGTCGATGTAGGCGAAGGCCTTGCCCGTGAGCGGGCTCGCCTTGTCGGCCTCGATGTTGGCCTTGACCGCGTCGGCGTCGAACGGGGTGCCGTCGTGGAAGGTGATGCCGTCACGGGCGACGAGGGTCCACACCGAGTAGTCGTCGTTGTGGTCGAACGACTCGAGCAGGTTCGGCTGCACCTCACCGTCGGCGTTGGCGAGCAGCAGGGGGTCGTAGACCGCGTGCATGATCATGTGGCAGGAGATGGCGCACACCGCGTTCGCCGGGGTCCACGGCGACGAGGTGTCGGCCTCGATGCCGTAGCGCAGCGTGCCGCCGGTGACGGGCTCGGCGTTCGCGTCGGGGTTGGTGGTGCTGGTCGAGACGTTGGCGGCGCCGTCGTTCGAGTCGCCGCCGTCGTCGCTGCCGCCCCCGCCGCACGCGGCGCCGAGCAGCACGACGCCGACGAGGAGCACGAGCAGACGACGCAAGTGCGTCGGTCGGGTCAACACGATGGGTCCCCCCCTGGGTCGGTGGTGATCGGTCCGGGACCGTAGCCCGGGCCGCTCGGCTGTGACGCCCGCCACAGCCGAGACCGCGCAACGTAGCAGGCTTCCAGCCGCCCGCGGACGCGTCCCCCGACCGCCGCGGGGCGGCGCCGGAGTCAATCGAGGGGGACGGCGCGCTGGTAGTCGCGTGCGTGGCCGAGCACCTGGGCGACGTACGCGTCCGAGTGGTTGTAGCTGAAGTAGGCGCGCCGCAGGCCGGCGTCCTCGTCGAGCCCCGGGCCGCTGGCGCAGAGGTAGTCCGCCGCGCTGAGGGCGGCGTCGTAGAGGTTCTGGGGGTCGGCCACGCCGTCGCCGTTGCCGTCGCGGCCCCACCGCGCCCACGTCGACGGGATGAACTGCATGGGGCCGACGGCGTGGTCGACGTTCGGGTCGCCGTCGAGCAGGCCGCCGTCGGTCTCGCCGATCGACGGCAGGGGGATGCCGATGATGGGCCGGCTCACGTCGCCGTCGGCCTCGAGGTGCGCGCCGCCGAAGGTGCCGTGACGGCCCTCGACGCGCGAGATGCCGGCGAGGGCCCACCAGCGGACGCCGCACGCGGGGTCCTCCTCGGCGACGGTCTGCGCGCCCCGGTGGTAGGCGTCGAGGGCCACGAGCGGGAAGTCGGCGCCGTCCACCCGGGCGAGCACCCGCGCCGCCGCGACCTTCGGGGCGAGGTCCAGCTCCTGGCGGGCGGAGGCCAGCTCGGTGGCCTCCGCAGCGGCGATGCGCTCGACCACGTTGGCCAGCAGGGCCCGACTGAGGTGGAGCTCTCTGATCGCGACGTCGCGCGCCGAGGCGGTGCGGTCGCGGTCGGCGACCTGGGCGGCGTTCACGGTGGCGGCCATGACCTCGCGCTGCTGGCTCTCGTTGGCCTCGGCGGGGTCCAACATCGGGACCGATGGGGCCCCGCCCTCGGTGTAGGAGGCGACGGCGAGGGCGTTGATGGCGGCCTCGATGTAGGCCAGGCGCTTGGTCGTGCGGTGGCGGACCTCGCGCGCCCGGGCGACGCGCGCCTCGAGCTGCTCCTTGGCCGGGCGGAGCTGGGCGAGCTCCGCCGTGGCCTGCTCCCGCTGGGTCCGCGCCGTGCGCAGCGCGGACTCGAGCAGCGCCAGCTCGGGGCTGTCGACGGGGACGTCGGCGAGGTCGGGGGAGATCTCGGCGGCGACGTCCTCGGGTCGGACCGGCTCCTCCTGGGCCCCTGCCGCACGCGACAGGGTGGTCACGGTGGTCGCGACGGTCAGCAGGGTGGCGAGCAGGCGGGTGCGGTGGCGGTGCAGGGGTCGGCCCTCGGGGGTCGGGACGGCGACGGGTGGGCCCGTCGCCCCTCTCCCGTCGGCCCCCGCCCCCCGGCCCTTGAGCGCGCCGTGGGCGACCCGCGCGACCGGACTAGCGGCGTCGGCGCCACCGCCGGGCGTCGTCCACGAGCGCCTGCAGGACGGTCTCGGCGCTCGCGGCCCAGGTGAAGCGGGCGGCGTGGCGCACCGCGCCCTCGCCGAGTCGCGTCCGCAGGCCGGCGTCGTCGAGGATGCGGCCGAGGGCGTCGGCCATGGCCGGCTCGCCGTCGACCAGGAGCCCGCTCACGCCGTCGGCCACCGCCTCGGTGTGCCCGGGGATCCTGGTGGCGACCGCCGGGGTGCCGCACGCACCGGCCTCGGTGAGGGTGAGGCCCCAGCCCTCCTGGAGCGAGGCGTTGGCCACGACCCACGCCTCCTGGTAGGCGCGGACGAGCGCCTCGTCGTCGACGCGCCCGTGGAAGGTCGTGCGGTCCGCCAGGCCGAGGTCGGCGACGAGCCGCTCGAGGTCGGGTCGGGCCGGGCCGTCGCCCACGACCGCCACCCGGGCGTCGGGGCGCCCCTGGCAGGTCACGGCGATGGCGCGCAGGGCGGCGTCGAAGCCCTTGTGGGGGACGAGGCGGCCGACCGCGAGGATCAGGGGGACGGGCGAGCGCGTGCCCCCGGGGCGGAACCGCGCCGCCACGCCGTTGGGTGCGACCCGGATGTCGGCGTGGCGCAGGCCCAGCTTCTCGACCACCTCGTCGCGGGTGGCCTCCGACGGGGTGACCAGGGTCGAGCGCCGGTAGACGAGGGGCTGGAGCACCTTCTCCTGGAGGTGACCGACCTGGGCCAGGCCGGGGGGCATGCGCAGGTGCCAGGTGCCGAGGTGGACGTGGTGCACGAACCCGACGCGGGGGCCTCGCGACCACAGCGGTGAGAAGAACGCGATCCCGTGGAAGATGTCGACGAGGCCGTCGCGGGGGCCGCCCCGCCCGCTCCACTCCCAGAGCACGGTCCGCGGGAACACCGAGAGGTGGCCGCCGCCGCGCACCACCCGGAAGCCGTCGCGCTCGAGGGTGGCGGGCCCGCCCGGCACCCGCCCCGTGTGCAGCGTCACGTCGAGCCCGGCGGCGGCCCAGTGGCCGGCGAGCTGGCTGGCGTGCTCCTCGGAGCCGCCCGACTCCGGGTCGTCCAGGTCCCGCCAGGCGATCAGGTGGACCCGGCGGATCCCCGCTTCGCCGGCGATGCGGGCCAGGCGCGCCGGGGAGGGCGGCTCGGGCGGCGGGGGCGCCGGGGAGGGCGGTTCCGGATCGGGCACTCTTCTACTATCGCCTCCGCATGGCACCGACCCGCACCCTCGTCATCCCGATGTACCGGGAGGCGTCGCGCATCGGGTCGACCCTCGCGGCGCTGGCGACGTCGTCGCTGAACGACCCGGGCACGGAGATCCTGCTCGTCGACGACGGCAGCGACGACGGCACCCCGGGGATCGCCAAGGGGGTGGCCGCCGAGCTCGGCCTCGACGTGACGGTGCTCGAGCTGGGGGTCAACGAGGGCAAGGGGGCGGCCGTGCGGGCCGGGATGCTCGCGGCGCAGGGGGCGGCGGTGGCCTTCGCCGATGCCGACCTCGCGACCGACACCACCGACATCGACGCCTGCTTCCGGCGGGTGGAGGCCGGCCCCCACGAGGTCGTGTTCGCCACCCGCTCGCACCCGGACAGCACCATCACGGTGGCGGCGCCCCGCCACCGCGTGTTCATCGGGCGCACCTACAACGCCTTCCTGCGCGGCCTCGGCCTCACCGACAGCCTCGACACGCAGTGCGGCCTCAAGGGCATGACCGCCGAAGCCGCCGCCGCGGTCTTCCCGTCACTGCGCACCAAGGGGTTCGCGTTCGACATCGAGGTGCTCGCCCGGGCCCGCCAGGCCGGGTTCTCGGTCGTGGAGATGCCGATCGCCTGGGCCCACGTCGAGGGCAGTCGCGTGGGCATGCGGGGCGGCCTGGTCTCGTTCGGCGACGCGGTGCGCATCCGGCGGATGCTCGGCGCCAGCCGGCCGCGGCACCTCACGCCCGGCGACCACGAGGCCACCGCCATGGCCCCCGAGAAGTACGCGGTCATGGCCGCCACCGAGCGGGACCACTGGTGGTTCCGGGCCAAGCGCGCGCTCGTGCTCCAGGAGTCCGCCGCCGCCGGCGCCGACGCCCGTGGGCTCGCCGTGGACGTCGGCTGCGGCACGGGCGCGGTGCTCGCCGACCTCGCCACCCGCCACCCCCGCGTGGTGGGCACCGACCTCAGCCCGCTGGCCGCGGAGCGTGCGGCCGGTCTCGTGGGACGGTCCTGCGGCCCCGTCCTCGCCCGGGCCGAGGCCCTGCCCTTCCCCGACGGCGAGGCCGCGCTGCTCACGAGCCTCGACGTGCTCGAGCACCTCGACGACGACGTGGCCGCCCTGCAGGAGCTGGCCCGGGTCGTGCGCCCGGGCGGGGTGCTCGTGCTCGCGGTCCCGGCCTACGAGTGGGCGTGGAGCGACCACGACGTCACCCTCGGGCACCGCCGGCGGTACACGGCGCCCCGCCTGCGCCGCGTGGCCGAGGACGCGGGGCTCGAGTGCCTGAAGGTCACCTACTTCCACTCGTGGCTGGCGCCGATCGCCTTCCTGTTGCGCAAGACCCCGCTGCGCCTGCTCCTGCGGGGGGACCAGGAGGAGGCCAGCGCGGTGGGCCCGACCCTGAACCGGGTCTTCGTCACCCTCACGGCGATCGAGCGCCGCGTCATCCGGCGGGCGACGGTCCCGTTTGGTCTGTCGGTGCTGCTGGTGGCTCGTCGGCCCGCGGTGGGCGCAACCACGGCAGCCCCGGCCAGGTCGCCGGCACCAGGCTGACCAGCACCGCGGCGACCGCCTCGACCGCGAGGATCTGGGTCGCCGACCCGAAGGCGTTGCCGCCGGGGCCGGCGTTGAGCGCGACGAGGGCGCCGGCGGCCAGGTAGGCGACGCCGGCCAGGAAGGGCAGGGTGTCGTCGCGGCCGGGCAGGAGCAGCAGCAGCGGCACGAACAGCGCCAACGGCCCACCGATGAGCGCGCACAGGGCGGTGGCGAGCACGACGACGAGCAGCGGCGGCAGCGAGCGGGTGGCCAGCGCCGGCCGGTCGTCGCGCCGTCGGGGGCGCACGAATGCCAGGAGGAACAGGCCGACGACGAGGAGGCTGCCGGCGATGAGCGCGCCCTGGTAGGTCTGGTCCGGCTCAAAGGTCAGCCGGACCGTCCCACCCTGGCCGGCGGGAAGCAGGAACCCCTGCCGCCACCCGTCGAGGCGCACCGGGGTCAGGGTCTCGCCCCCGAGGGTGGCGGACCAGCCGGCGTTGAAGTTCTCGGCGATGGCCAGGTACGACTCGTCGCCGGCCTCGACGGTGATCGTTCGGTCGACGCGGCCCCACTCGTCGGCCACGGCGGCGCGGGCGGCGGGCGCCGTGGTCAGGTCGGGGACGTCCTCGGGCTCGAGTGCCGGCGGCGTCGGGGCGGCCGCGGCCCCGTCCAGCCCGTCGGTGTCGACGGTCGTCGCGTCCGGGGCGGTCGCGTCCGACTCCCGCAGCACGAGCCGGGAGGGGTCGAACAGCGGGGTGGCCGGCGCGTCGACGTCGTGGCGGCCGGCCTCGAGGGTGAGCGGCCCGTCGCACGCCGCCATGGTCAGCGGGCTCGCCTCGAGCAGGTCCTGGACGGTGCCCGACAGCGCCGTGGCGACCTCCTGGTCGTCGACGGTGACGGTCGGGCCCTCGCCGCAGGGCCGGGTGAACGGGGCGTCGGCGTCGAGCGAGGAGCGGGCCAGGTCGTCGAGCGCGGGGAACCGCAGCTCGGCCACGCCGACGGCCCTCGAGGGGTTGGAGAGCGGGTCGACGTCGGTGGGGAACGAGACCGTCACCTCGTTGGTGGTGAGGGCGCGGAAGCTGCCGCCGCCCGCCCCGCCGAGCACGACGTCGCGATCGCCGGCCGGGCTCTCGAGGCGCAGCTGCGCCGGCGACTCGGTGGGCGGGCCCGTGGCGGTGAGGCGCACCTCGTCGAGGGTCACCGGCTCGTCCCAGCGCAGGGTCACGGTCGGCACCGGGTTCGAGGGGTCGGAGATCCACGACGTGTCGGGGTCGCCGTCGACCAGCCGGCGCGGCGAGAAGATGGGCAGGTTCCCCCAGGTCGACGTCGAGCTCACCGCGAGGTCGCCGGGGTCGCCCAGGGCGTCCACGAGGCGGATGAGCTGGTCGCCCGGGACGGGTGCGGCCCGACCCTCGAGGGTGTACGTGGCGGCGTCGGGCAGGCGCACCACCCGGCGCAGGCCCACCTCCTCGTCGTGGCGGGTGAGGTCGAACGGGTCGGCCCGGTGGCGCCGCAGCACCACGAGGGGCGCCGCCGACCCGTCGAGGTCGTCGGGCCGGTCGGCGGGGGTGACGAGGGGTCGCTGCACCTCGACCTCGGGGATCGTGATCTCGCTGATGCCCGGGCCCTCGAGGGCGTTGGCGCCGCCCTCCACGTCGGTGATGGTCACGCGGATCACGTCGGTCTCGCCCTCGGGGACCGGGATGCCGTTGGCCCCCGCGGACGCGGCCACGTTGCTCGTGCGGGTGCCGGCGTCGGTCGTCACGCGGACCTGCGAGACGCGGCCTCGGCCCACGCGTGCCGGCGGGATCTCGACGCCGATGCTGCTCACGTCGATGGGCTCGTCGAAGCGGATCTCGACCCACTGGCCCACCGCGGTGCCGGTGCGGGCCGGACGCCACACGGTGGCGGCGTCGCCGTCGAACGCCGCGAAGGGCTGCGCCTCGGGCAGGCGGGCCAGGCCGAGGGCGTAGGACGAGGCGGCGATCTCGGCGGCGCCGCGGTTGCGGGCGGTCGTCTGGTGCTCGATGCCGGGGACGACGAGTCGGTCGTGCGGCTCCCGGCCCGTGTTCGGCGAGTCCTCCGCGGGGGTCAGCACGTACGACGCGTTGGTGTGCACCCGTCCGTAGTTGACGTCGCGGCGGCCGAGGTCGTCGGTGATCACCCACCGGTCGTCGGGGCCGAGCGGGGCCCGCTCGTCGCCGGCGAGCACCACGGCCTTGTCGTCGAGGTCCTCGGCCTCGCCGACCGGCAGCAGGGCCTCGGGGCCGCCGCTGAGCACCTGGGTGCCGGAGGTCGGGTAGGTGGTCACGAGGGGGGCGTCGGGGAGCACCTCGTACACCTCCACCGCCTGGAGCGGCTCGTCGGCCGCCGCCGCGATGTCGGGGACGAGGCGCGTGGTCACCGCCAGCGGCTCGACCACCGGGCCGAACCGGGCGACGCGCTCGATGCCGGGGGTGCCGGCCAGCACGGACCGCACGATCTGGGGTCGGGGTGAGGTGACCCGGCGCACGTCGAGGTCGTTGCGGACCACGAGGTAGCGGACCCCGGCACGGGCCAGGTAGGGCGCGAGCGCCGGCGAGCGCTCGCCGGTGGTGAGGAGCTGCTCCACCCCGTCGAGCAGGCGCACTGCGCCCACCGACCCGAGCGGGATCAGGTCGCGTACGGCCCAGGGGTCGTCGGCGAGGGGCTGGAGGGGCTCGTTGAAGGTGCGGCCCCACTCGTACTCGCCGAACGAGGCCGCCGGCAGGACGAGGGTGCGCTGGCCGTCGCTGTTGTCGTTGAGCCAGCCGGCGGTCTCGCGCCAGTAGCCCGGCAGGTCCTCGAACGAGCCGAGGGTGGCCACCCGGCCGGACACCACCGGGAAGGCGGCGAGGACCAGCAGCACCAGGGCCAGGCCGGCGGCTAGCGGTCGTGCCCACACCGGCTGGGGCCGCCCGGTGCGCTCCCAGACCCGGCGCGCCCAGCGGGCCAGCGCCGACGCCGAGTGGGTGACCCCCAGCGCCACCGGCAGGGCGATGACCGGGCTGAACTTGTGGAGGTTCCGGAACGCGGCGAGCGGGCCGTCGAGCAGGTCGCGGACCGGGCCGGCGGCGGCGCCACCGAACGACCCCGTGTAGCCGGCGGCCATGATGGCCGCGGCCAGGCCGACCGTCAGCGCCCACGTGGTGCGCTCCGGCATGTCCTTGCGGGCGAGGCCGCCGAGGCCGAGCGCGGTCAGCAGGGCGGTGGCGACCACCGCGGCCGGCAGCGTGATCAACGACCAGGCGCCCTGGAGCCAGGGCCGGCCGCCGACCACGAGGTAGCCGACCCAGTTGCTCGTGCCCCGTAGGACCTCGACCGCCGAGGTGGTGGCGGTGGTGATCCGGGCGGTCTCGGTGTAGTCGGCGAACGGGAGGCCGTAGCGGCCCTGCAGGACGAGGGGGACGGCCCACCAGGCCGTGGCCATCACGACCGCCAGCGCCCACCAGCCGATGAGGGCCCGGCGGCGCGGTCCCGGGGTCCGGGTGACGAGCCACATCGCCGGCAGCACGAGCACGGCGGCGGTGGCGGCGGCGTTGACCGCTCCCATGGCCACGATGGCGAGGCCGGAGAGGGCCGCGGCCCGGCGGGGGGAGCCGCGCTCCGCGCCGGTGACCAGGGGGAGCAGGGCCCACGGCAGCAGTGCGTGGGGGAGCTCGGCGCCGGACTGGAAGCCGACCAACGTGAGGATCGACGGGCTGAGCCCGTAGGCGGCCGCACCCAGGACGCGGGAGGCGGGTCGGCCGATCCGGAGGGCCTCGAGCAGCTTGAGCGCGCCCCACAGGCCGACGAGGAGGAGGGTCGCGAACCAGGCGCGCTGGAGGACCCACCCGGGGATGGCCAGCGCGTGGCCGATCGCGAACCACGGCCCGATCGGGAACAGGTAGCCGATGGCCTGGTTCTGGAGCTGCCCGAACGAGGCCGACGGGTCCCACAGCTGCAGCGTGCGGGAGAGGAAGCCGACGGGGTCGATGACCAGGTCGAGCTTGGTGTCGCGGACGAGGCGGCCCGGGGCCTGGAGGAAGCAGCCGACGACGACCAGCGCCGACAGCACCAGGGGCAGCGAACGGCGGTGGGCCCACGCCCTGAGGCGGTCGGTCACCGCGACCCCACCAGCTCGTCGTGGAGCGCCCGGGCGGCGGCCACCCGGTCCCGTTCGCCGGGGGCGTCGAGCTGCGCGCGGAGCGCGGCCCGGGCGGTGGCGCGGCTCGCGTCGGGGCGGGCCACCGCCTCGCGGTAGCGGGCCTCGCCGTGCACCACCCGCTGCTTCTCGTCGATGGCGGCGAAGACCCGCTTGACCGCGTCCGGCGTGTGCTCGAAGCGGTCGAACGAGGTGCCGAAGCGGGCGTTGAGGCGGTCGGTGACGGCGCCGAAGTCGGCGGTCACCTCCTCGAAGGTGACGAGCAGGACGTCGTCGCGCAGGGGGCGGATCTGGCGGTGGTAGTGCGTCCAGTAGGCGACGAGGTGCTCGACCCGGTGGTGCGAGTCGGCGATGGCCATGGAGATCGCGGCGTCGGCGGGATCGCGCACGAGGACCATGGTGGGCACGCGCCTGCGGACCGCGAGCTTCACCTGGGCCGGGAGGTGCACGTGGCTGGCCACCACGACCGGCCGGGTCTGGCTGAGCGCGAACGCCTTCGCCGCGAAGGTGTTGCCGGAGCGGGGGAAGCCCTCGATGACGAGCTCCGTGCGCTCGGTCACCGCCCGGTCCCGGGCGCTCTCGGGGGTCAGCAGCCGTTGGAGGGGGAGGAAGACGGGCGCGTCGCCCAGCAGCTCGTGGACGCGCCGGACCGCCCGGCGGGCCTGGACGCGCGCGCCCGCGGGCGCGACGTAGGGGTCGGTGACGTCGTCGCTCGACCCGTCGTCGGTCGCCCCGGTCACGACGCGGCCTCGATCCGGTCGGCGGCCTCGTCGGGTGCGGGGGTCGGTGCGTCCCCGGTGAGCCGGGCGGCGGCGCCGACGGCGACGAGGGGGCCGAGGACGAAGCCCAGGCCGTGGTCGCCGAGGCTGGCCGCGCCGACGAGCACGGCCAGCGCGGGCAGCACCAGCCAGGGGAGGTGGCGGGTCACCGAGAGCGTGCCCGCCTCCCGGCGTCGGCGGGCCTCGTCCAGCGCCAGGCCGAGCGCGACCAGGTCGAGGAGGTGGGCGACCGGGCCGAGGTCGTCGGCCGCCCACAGGGGCGCAGCCGCGGTCCCGACGAGCCAGTCGCCGGTGGCGCCGTGGACCGCCAGTGTGGCGAGCAGCAGGCCTCCGAGGGCCACGACGAGCAGGGCGACGAGCCCGGACTCGCGGGCCCGCCGGGGCCCGGCGCCCGGCCACAGCACCAGCCAGGCCGCGAGCACGGGGACGACGAGCGCGGCCTCCGGCCGTGCGAGCGCCGCGCCCACGAGCAGCGCGCCGGCCACGCCCGCCCGGGCCACGGTGACACGGTCGGGCCAGGCCAGGAGCACGGCGGCGAGGACCAGGAGGCCGGCGAGCGCGCCCGGGAGCCGCTGGTCCCAGACGAGGGGGAGGAGCGCGGCGACGACACCGGCGAGCAGGCCGGCGCGGCGACCCGCCAACCGGGTGTCGAGGGCGGCCGTGGCCCCGGCGGTCGCGGCCGCGAGGCCGGCGAGCAGCCAGGCGCCGGCGGCGGGGAAGGCGGCGACGAGCACCAGCGCGAGCGGCGCCTCCGCACCGCTCCGGAGGCCCTGGCCGGCGCGGAGGGCCTCGGCGCCGGTCCGCAGGCCGTCGGTGGCGGCGTCCGGGGCGAGGACCAACGAGACCACGGCGGCGAGGAGCACGACGCCGGCGAGGGGCAGCCCGGGCGCGAGGCGGGCGGGGAGCGGGGCGGCGTCGGGTGCCACCGTGACCGTCGCCGCGGGCGCCCGGTCGGCGCGGGCGGCGCGGGCCACGGCCACGAGCAGGGCCACACCGGCGCCGAGCCCGGCGGCGGCGGCCCACGAGCGGTCGTCGGCGTAGTTCTGGCGCAGGCTGTCGCTGCCCGGCCACGCCCCCAGGACCGAGCCGAGCGCGGCGAGCACGAGCAGGCCGACGAGGAGCGCGCCGAGCCAGTCGGGGTGGCGCCGCCACACGACCAGGGCCAGCACCGCGACCACGAGGCCGAACGGGCCACCGATCAGGAAGCCGCCGACGACCACCAGGGCGATGGTCACCGGGCCCGGCGGGAGGTCGCGCCCGGGATCGGGTGCCGGGTCGAGCTCGAATCGGGGGGTGGCGGTCACGTGGGCCGGTCCGGGGCGGGGGGTCGGGAGGGGCGGGCGCGCAGCGCGGGCCGCAGCACGAGGGTCAGGCACAGCGCGACGCCGACGAGGGTGGTGGCCAGGGCGAGGCGGTAGGTGCGCTCGGGAGCGTAGGTCAGGTCGATCACGTGGGTGCCCGCGCCCAGCCGCCAGGCGGCCTGGGTGTCGACCGCCAGCGGGGCGCCGAGGTCCTCGCCGTCGGCGGTGGCCCGCCACTCGGGGTCGTACGACTGGCCCGTGGACACGAGCACGTCGTCCTCGCTGGTCACGCGGTAGCGGAGGTGGCCCGCCCCGCGCTCGAGCACCTCCACCTGCGGGGCGGCGCCGGCGGCGGTGCCGGCGATCTCACCGCTGGCCAGGCCGACGTGGTCGACGATGGCGTCGGGGGTGCGCAGCGTGTGGCGCCCGGCGGCGAGGTCGAGCTGCTCGCAGCCGGTGAACGGCACCCGTTCGCCGGCGAGGGCCCGGTCGAGGTCGCCCTCGGCGAGCCGGATGGCGACGGGGCGCCCGTCGACGGTGAGGCTGGTGTCGCCGCAGGCGCCGTCGGGGATCGACCCGGACGTCTGCACGGCCGGGCCGTCGCCGTCGCTGATGGCGACCTCGGACAGGCGGGCGGGCAGCGCGGACGCACCACCGCCCTGGGCGCTGGCCAGGCGGACGACGACCTTGTCCGTGACGGTGGGCGGGACCTCGAGGGTGCCGGTGCGGGTGCAGGTGTCGCCCTGGGTCGGGTCGCAGCCGGGCCGGGTGGCCAGATCGAGCGACTCCTCCCGCCCGCCGACGAGGACCTCGACCCGGTCGACCGACGAGCTGTCCGGCCCGGTCGGGCTGGTGACCTCGATGCGGCTGACGGTCTGGCTGGGGAACCGGATCGTCAGCTCCTCGCCGTCGCGCGGGGGCGTGGCCCACGCGGTGTCGGGGTCGCCGTCGACCGCGTTCAAGCCCCGGTTCTCCAGCGCGCCCTGGGCCCGGGTGCTGCCGTAGGCGGCGACGCCGTCGTCCCGCAGACCCGACAGGAAGCGGTCGAGCTCGAGGTCGGTGGTGCGCACGTCGAGGTCGAGCGACCCCTCGACGGCCATGCGGCGGGGCGAGTCCAGCTCGAACCGCCGGCGCAGCACGAGCTCCTCGTCCTGCGCGCCGGTGCCGCGGATCCGGTCGAAGCGGTAGCGCAGCGGGGCGTCGGCCAGCGCCGCGGCCAGCGCCGGGTCGGCCGCGGCGGCGCGGATCACGTCGTCGGGCACGGCGATGACCTCGGTGAGGTCGACGCCGGGGATGGCGATCTCCCGGAAGCCCACCGCCGCGGTGCCCGCCCGGCTCACGTCCTCGATGCGCACCTCGAGCGAGTCGGTGGTGCGGGCCGGGAAGCGCACCTCGGTGGTGCCGGCGTCCTCGAGGTGCACGTCGACGGGCTCGCCGTCGGAGAAGTGCAGGCTGACGTCGGTGACCCGGCGTCCGGAGTCCGACGGGAGGAACGGGAGCAGGGAGACCTGGTCGAGGGTCTGGGGCTCGGCGAAGTCGATGCGCAGGTAGGCGCCGACCGGGTCCTCGAGCCCGCCGGTGAGCCAGCTGGTCGTGTAGTTGCCGTCGACGGCGTTCGCGGGGCGCAGCCACGGCTGGAAGCCGATGATGCGCGTGCCCGAGGAGGAGGCATCGATGGTGTCGGCGTCCGCGAACTCGGCGACCGACTGGCTGCCGGGCACGCCGAAGAGGTCCTGGGCGGGCTGGTCGAGGTCCTGGCCCTCGCCGAGGGTGTGCGACCGGGTCGGGACGGCGCCCCGGATGCGGGTGAGGCGGCGCCGGTTGGTGTCGGTGACCACGAGCGGGGAGCCGGACTCGAAGGCCTCGGTCAGCGCGGCGGCGTCGAGGTCGGCGCTGTAGACGACGGGCCGGTCGCCGTCGAGCAGGCCGTCGGCGGCCAGGCCCGGCCAGGCGCCGCCGTCGCCCGACACGACCACCGGCGCCACGTCCGCCCGCACCAGGCCCGGGGGCGCGTCGGTGCCCTCGGCGCCCTCGACCGCGTAGACCTCGACCGGGGGCAGGCGGCGCTCCTCGCCGGCCGGGAACGAGGTGTCGTCGGGGTCGGTCGTGCCGTCGCCCGGTTCGCCGAACGTGCGATCGAGGCTGAGGGCCGGGTCCTGGCGGACCGCGGCGAGGTCCGCCGGCCGCACGACCTGGCTCTGGTCCCAGTCGAGGTCGTTGCGGATGAGCACCCGGTCCACGCCGAGGGCCCGCAGGATCGGCCCGAGCTCGCCGGGCTGGAGCGTGCCCTCGGCGATCCGGGCCTCGAGCGCGTCGACGAGGTTCGCGGCCTCCGGTCCGCTGAGGGGGAAGGCGTTGGCCACCACGTTCGGGTGGCGGCGGAGGTAGGTGTCGAAGAGGTCGTCGCCCGGCTCGCCCCAGCGGTAGGCGGTCTTGGTGGTGCCGGGCAGCACCAGCACGCGTCCGGTGCCCGGGCGGGCGTCGAGGTAGGTCAGCGCCGACTCCCAGTGGTCGGGCACCGCTGCGAAGGTGGTGCGCTCGGGGTAGAGGCCGCCGTTCCAGAACGGCAGGGACACGGCCAGCACGACGACCACCGCCACCGCCCCGGGGACGGCGCGCCAACCGGGCCGGCGGCGCTCGAGGTGGGGGGTGGCGAGCACGACCCCGACGGCCACCAGCGCGGCCATGGCCATGAGGAGCCCCGAGCCCGCCTTGTAGGTGTTGCGCAGCGACGCGAGGCCGGGGATCGCGTCGTAGGCCTTGAGGAGGAGCCAGCCCGACGGGGGCGGGTCGTCCGGCGGGTAGGAGCCCACCATCCACACCAGGCTGAGCAGGGCGATGCCGCCGAACAGCGCACGGGCCCGCCAGCGGCTCTTCCACAGCACCACGGCCGCGGTGACGGGGACGACGAAGGTGAGCAGCACCCCGATGGCGCTCTCGTAGTAATAGGTGCCGCCCGGCAGGCGGTCGGCGCCGGAGGCGTCGGAGAAATAGCTGAGCCAGAAGCCCAGGCCCCGCCAGGACTCCGCCCACGACGACACCTCGTTGACCCGCTCCGGGAGCTCGGTGAACTGCAGGCGCTGGGCGAGCGGGTCGCTGCCGAGCATGGTCTTGGCGATCGCCGCGGCGCTGGTGAGCAGGGTCAGCAGACCGGCCCGGGCCAGCCAGCCGACGACCTGGCGCCAGGTCGCACGGCGGTCGACCAGCACCAGCCACACCGCGGCGGGGACGAGCCAGAGCACCGCGAAGAAGGTGCCCGGGGTGTCGGCGTTGCCCGCCGAGAACACGAGCAGCGCGAAGCCGGCCGCCCACCGCCACGGCCGCGGGTTCCCGACCCCCCGCAGGAACATGACGAGGAGCCACGGGGCGATCGCGTAGTTCCAGAACAGCACCGACGGCAGCAGGAAGGTCGCGGTGAACGGGTTGAACATGTAGAGCAGCCCGGCCAGGACCGGGGCGGGCCCGACCCGGCCGAGGAAGACCCGCAGCAGGCTCACCATGCCGAGGCCCGCCACCACGAGCACGACGGCGTGCCAGACGTGCTCGCTCATCGGCGCCGACAGGCCCACGGCGCGGAGGAGCGCGATCGGCGCGCTGTTGGGCCAGAACTCCTCGCCGACCCGGCCGAGGCCTCGGGAGGCGTCCCAGAGCGACGTCTCCCGCAGCAGGCGCCCGAGCGGCCCCCAGTACTGCTCGAAGCGGTTGTCGCCGACATACTGCGACGGCTGGTTCAGGAACGTGGCCAGCAGCGCCAGCGCGGTGAAGGCGAGCCCGGTCGGCCAGAGGTGGGTGCGGGTGGCCTCGGGGAGCGCCCAGCCCCGGTCGGCGTCGGCGTCGCGTGGGTCGGTCGGGGGCGCGGGGCGACCACGCGTCGTGTCCGGCGCGCTCATGCCGAGGGTCGGACCGGTTGGCGGGTGCGCGACGGGGTGTCGGGGCGCCGGGGGAGGGTCGGCAGCCCGATGTTGCGGAGGCGGGCCGACGGCCGCTCGACGAGCAGGTAGGTGGCGAGGGAGGCGAGGGTCGACAGGACGAGCGCGATGTAGAGGGTGGGCCAGAAGCCCGCGACGTCCTTGCCGCCCAGCCAGTCGGCGGCGTGGATCAGGAACAGCATGTGCCAGAGGTAGACGCCGTAGCTCAGCTCGCTCATGACCCGTAGCGGTCTACTACCGAAGAACCGGGCGGAGGCCGCGGTCGGTGAGCCCACCAGGGCCGGGACGAAGAGGAAGAACGCCGCGAGCAGGTAGAGGAGGTAGCGCGCCATCTGGTCGGCGGGCGTCAGCTTGAAGGCGTCGATGGGGTTGATCTTGGCCAGCGGCAGGTCGAGCTGGCCGAGCACGACGAACATGGCCACGAACAGGGCGAACGAGGCGGGCGGGTGGTCGCCCAGCCAGCGCACCGGGTTCGGGACGCGCCCACCGTGGCGCACCCACGAGAGCAGTACCGCGAACGCCATGCCGAGGCCGAAGAAGTCGGCCTGCGACGGCAGCCAGAGGTCGACCAGCCGGGTGGTGCCCTGGAGCAGGAAGAAGCAGCGCCAGACGGGCCCGACCAGGGCGAACAGGAGCACCACCACGACCTCGCCCTGCAGCCGCGCCCGCTTCGACGAGCCGATGCGCCGGGCGATGCGCCGGGCGGCGAGGGCGAGCAGCGGCACCACCAGGTAGAAGCTGATGTCCACGGCCAGGGTCCAGGCGGCGAGGATGCCCCGGCCGAAGGTGTCCGGCCGGTAGATCTGCAGCAGGAGGTAGACCCGGACGTAGCCCCACACGCCGGGGACGTTCTGGTTCCCCTGCAGGAAGTAGACGGTGACGACGACCCAGTAGAGGGGGTAGATCCGCAGCAGGCGCTGCCACAGGAAGCGCCCGGTGGCCGGCGCCGGCCGGCCGTCGAGGTGGCGGTCGACGAAGGGCTTGTAGACGAGGAAGCCCGACATCGTGAAGAAGACCACGACCGCGAAGTAGCCGAGGAAGTTGGCGCCGAGCACCGGGTGGTCCTCCACCACCCGCAGGCCCTCGGCGCAGTGGGTCACGACGATCATCAGGCAGGCGAGGGCCCGGTAGCCGTCGAGCGGCGCCCAGCGGCCGGCCCGGCTGAGCTGGAACGGTGAGCGGAGGCTCATGGCGGGGGGCTGCCGCCGGCGGGCGTCGGGGCCGAGGGGTCCGTCGCGGGCTCGGCGTCGGCGGCGGTGCCGCGATCGGCATCGGGCTCGGCGCTACGGGTCGCCCCGCCCTGCCCGCGCCCGGAGGCCGGGAGCAGGCGGTGGAGCCGGAGGCGCTGGGCGGGCCGCTCGACCACCACGAAGCTCACCGAGGCGATGGCGAGGGAGATCACGAAGGTGGCCCCGAGCGTCGGCCAGAAGTCGACCTGCTCCGGCCGGAGGTCCTTGGTGAGCAGGTAGAGGACCAGCACGTGCCAGAGGTAGAGGCCGTAGGAGACCTCGCCGGTCCAGCGCACCGGCCGTGACCGCAACACCCGCCGGTAGGCGCCTTTGGCCTGGTTGCCGAACACGAGCGGCGTGACGAGCAGGAACCCGACGAGGCCGTAGCAGAGGTGGCGGGCGAACTCGTCGCCGAGGGACTTGGGCTGGAAGCCCCGGGCCACGTCGAGCATGGCGACGACCCAGACGAGCTCGAGCACGAGGGCGACGCCGAGCAGCGGGTAGCGGCCCAGGTACCGGAACAGCGCCGGCGCCTTGGCGCCCTGCTGCTGGCGGGCCCGCACGACCGCGACCACCATGCCCATGGCGAACAGGTCGGTCCACGGCCCGAGGCCACCGATGGGCAGGAGCTTCTCGGCCAGCAGCCAGCGGCCCAGCAGGCCGAGCACGTAGAACGCCCCGAGGCCGATCCACTCGGCGGCGAGGGCCTGGCTGCGGCCGAGGGCGCCGGCGAGGCGGCGCACCAGCCAGGCGTAGAGCGGCAGCACCAGGTAGAAGGTGAGCTCGATCGTGAGGGTCCACGCCACGGAGACGCCCGAGAGCGCCAACGAGTCGGACCAGCCTTGGAGCAGTGAGACCCGCAGCAGCAGGTGGTCGGTGATCGACTCCCGGAGGGCGGGGGCGGCGAGCAGCGCGTAGGCGACCAGCGCCACCCAGTAGGCGGGGAAGATGCGCAGGAACCGGCGCCGCAGGTACGGGCCGAGGGCGGGGGCCGGCCCGCCGTCGAGGTGGGCCACGGCGAAGGGCCGGTAGAGCAGGAAGCCGGAGATGGCGAAGAAGATGGAGACGCCGAGGCGACCGAACTGGCTCGTGTAGTCCGCCACCCAGGACGTGGTGTCGGCGCGGTTGAGCCCGGCGCGCTCCGCGACGTGGAAGACCAGCACCAGGAAGGCCGCGCCCGCGCGCAGGCCGTCGATGCAGGGGAAGTAGCGATCGGGGTCCGGGCGGGTCGGGGCGGCGCCCGGGGCGGTCACGGCGCCGCGGTGGTCGTGGACGAGCCCCCCGCGCCCCCGGTGCCGGTGCCGCCGCCGTTGCCGGCGCCGCGCACGAGCGGGACGCCGTTGGGCAGGCCGGCGACGAAGTCGTCGAAGCGGGCGTCACCCGAATCGGCGCCACGCGCGGTGACGCCGACCTTGCCCGCCTCCGCCTGGAAGTCGTCGACGATCGTCTTGCGGATGCGGCCGTTGATGATCACGTCGATGGTGTCGCCCTCCATCCGCACGGCCACCGTGGTGCCGTCGGCGGTGGGGGACTGGCCGGTGTTGCCGACGACCTCCTGGGTGCCGTCGACGACCTTGATGACGTTCCAGGTCGCCACGTCGGGGACGGCCACGACGGCCCAGTAGTTGTACGGGCCGACGTAGCGGAACACGAGCCCGGCGCCGTTGACCACCTTGTCGAGGCGCACCTGGGCGCCGCCGTCGCCCTGGCCGAGGCCGATCACGGAGTGGTTCCGGAACTCGCCGCTGCGGGCGAGGTAGGCCTCACCGTCGACGATGCCCCAGGTGCCCGCGTCCTCGCTCCACGGGCGGCCGGGCGCGAAGTTGCCCATGGACGTCGGGTCGTTCGGGCGGTCGAACTGGTCGATGGTGCCGAAGATGCCGACGTCGGTGCGGGTGTCGGTGGCGCGGTCCTGGTCCCCACCGCCCCCGCCGCCGTCGTCGCCACCACTGGCGATCAGGATGCCGACGATGGCGATCGCCACGAACGCGACCGCGGCGCCGACCACCAGCAGCACGCGGCTCGGGCCCTCGTCCTCGTCGTCCTCGTCGAGGTGTGGGCCGTCGTCGACGGGGCCGTCGCCGGCGGCGTCGGGGCCCTCGTCCGCGGCGTCGGGGCCCGTCTCGGTGCCCGGCTCGTCGTCGATCCGGCCGTCGGCGGTGGCGTCGTCGTCCAGGGCCGCCTGCGGGGCGCCCGGGTCCTCGGTCTCGTGCTCGGCGGCGTCGTCGGTGGTGGTCGGGTTCGTCGTCACAGTGGGGGCTATCCTAGGTTGGTCGAGGTGCCCGGACGGGCCGCGGCGCCGTCCACCGGCGTGACGCGACGTCCGTCCCTGGTCGCCCGCCCACCCGTCCCCGGCAACCACCCGAGCGCATGACCTCCGACGTCGTCCCCACCGTTCCCACCACCCCCGAGCCGGCCCCGCCGCGCCGCTTCGACGACGTGCTCGCCTCGGTGGCCCACGTCGAGGGGTGGATGACCCCGGCGCAG
>WBZL01001851.1_pt1 | contig 21310 bp, 15 predicted proteins | sample 5204291 | NCBI WGS metagenome assembly WBZL01 (sample SAMN12344345, study PRJNA552823) | activated sludge metagenome | biome: Activated sludge suspended growth; feature: Nitrification reactor; material: Wastewater; isolation source: activated sludge from nitrification reactor of wastewater...
ATTGACCTGCGTGCCAACCCCCTCTGGCCACACCCACGCGGAATCCCGCACCTGGTTCCACTCGGTCGGCGCCCGCCTTGCCGCGGCAACCCTGCTGCTCGGTGCTGCCTCCATGCCGGCAGCCGGACAGGCGGCGCAGCCCGGGCCTGTGTTTGCCACCGCAACGTTGTCCGGCGGGTGCTACTGGACCATGGAGGCGGTGTTCGAGCATACGCGCGGCGTGGTGGACGTCGTGTCGGGAATGACGGGGCGCGGAGTGGACGTCGCCGGTTACCTGCGTAACCCCACCGGCACATCCGGCGCGGCGGAGGCCGTGCAGGTCACATTCGACCCCTCGAAGATCACCTACGAGGAATTGCTGCGGGTCTTCTTTTCGGCCGCGCACGACCCGGCACAGGTAAACCGCCAGGGCCCCGATGTGGGGAGTCGATACCGTTCCGCCATCTGGGTGACGGACGAGGCACAGCAGAAGGCAGCCCTGCAGGCGATCGCCGCGCTCGAGAGCAAGGCTGGCAAATCCGGCATTGCCACCCAGGTCGCGCGCGCCACCACGTTCACGCCTGTGCGCGAGAGCGAACAGGATTTCGCGGCGAAGAATCCGACGCATCCCTACATCACCTACTGGGACGTCCCCCGGCTCGCCAGGTACAAGCAGGGCCTGCCGGACTTCTATCGCGAACGCTGATCGGGCGCGCTGAACCACCGCGAGCGGAACGTCGTCGAGTTGCATCGCGGCGATTCCCCGACGTGTGGCGACAACCATGGTGTGAGCTCGCAACCTTCGCTGCAGGTTGACACCTCTCCGGCATCGCTGGAAGATTGGCTCATGACCCTCCCGTCCTGCCCGAGTTCCGCCCTCGGCACCACAAGGCAAGTGCTGCCCCCCGTGTACGGCACTGCCCTGCTCCTCGCCGCAACGCTCGCACTCCCGGCTCCGGCAACGGCTCAACGCGCCGAGCGATTCACCGAATGGACCGCGCCCACCTTTCCCGTCGCCGAGTATGTGGCGCGACGTGCAAAGATCAGTGCAGCGCTCGGGCCAGATGATGTGCTGCTGGTGCCCTCGGTAGATGGGGTGAGCAGCGGCGAGACGTTCCGGCAGGACGACAACTTCGAGTACCTGGTTGGCCTCGAGCTGCCACGGTCCGTCCTGATCATAGACAACCGTACGCGGCGCTCATGGCTGGTGGCGCCCGCAAGCGATCCCAACTTCACCAATCCTGGTCGGCCGAACGACTTTCCCGGCCGTATCCTCGCCGGAGACCCTGCCGTGCGAGCGTTGAGTGGCGTCGACTCGGTGTTGCAGGTCGAGATGCTGCCTTCGCTGCTGCGGTCGCTCGCGAGTCAGGGACGGCGCGCGCGCATCGATCTCGGGCGCGGGAGCGCGACACCGACGGCATCCGCCTTTCAGGCGCCGACTGTCGGCCAGTTGCTGGCCGCAGTCGTGCGGAGCGACGCCCCTGCGATGGCGATCGAGAATGCGTTCGAGCTCTTCGCGTCGGCGCGCATGATCAAGTCACCACGGGAGATCGCGATGATGCGGGAAGCGGCGCGGATCACCATGGTGGCGATTGCGCGGGGTGCGGCCAGGGTACAGCCGGGTGCGGACGAACGCGCACTCACCGGGGCCTTCGTCGCCGATTGCGCCGCGCTCGGTGCGCCGCGCGTCGCATTCACGCCGATCATCAAGTCTGGTGTCAACTCGCTGTGGCCCTGGCGGATACTCGGCGCGCACTACAACCGGCGCAATCGCCAGATGGAACGCGGGGAGATGGCCATCTACGATGTGGGGTGCGAGTTCGAGCACTATGTCAGCGACGTCGGACGCACCTTCCCTGTTGAGACGTCGTTCACGGCGCGGCAACGTGCGCTGGTCACGATGGTGAAGCGTGTGTCCGATGCCGTGATCGCGGCAGCGCGCCCGGGCATCACGCTGGCCGCGCTGCAGGAGGTGGCTGTAGCGGCAATTCCGGCGGAGGCGCGGCCCTTCATGCAGGCGCCACTCTTCTTTGGCCACCACCTCGGACTGGACAGCGGGGATCCCTCGATAGCCACGGCGCCGCTGGCAGCCGGCATGGTCTTCACCATCGAGCCCTGGTACTACAACCATGTCGATGGCGAGGCCGTCTTCATCGAGGACGAGATCCTCATCACCGCCACCGGGAGCGAGAACCTGACGGCGGCGCTGCCACGTGATGCCGACGGGCTCGAGAGGATGCGCCAGGGGCGGGCGCCGGAGCTGGTCAACGCAGACGCGGCCCGCACGTTGACACGCGACGGTGTGCTGTCCTTTGCACTCGATCGGGCGGCGGGGGCGGTGCGCGTGGCCGATCTATTGAATGGCAGCGAGGTGGCGGTGACTCCCGTGTGTGGCAACGCCGTCGGCGGAGCGTTGTCGCCAGACGACGTGACGTTCACGGTGTCATGCGCGGATGGGACGGCCCCCGTGCGAATCAACACCGCGACCCATGCGGTGGACTCGCTGCCCCCAGCGCGGGCCGTGCCAGGGAACCGCGCGGTGGCGAGGTCGGGCTCGCCGCCCGCGCGCGGGTCGCGGAAGACGCAGGTGATCATGATCGGCACGATCCATGGCGCACACCGGACCAGCGAGCGCTTCAGCACGGATGTGCTGCGACGCCTGCTGCGAGCGATAAGGCCCGACCTCGTCCTGACAGAGATTCCACCGAACCGGTTCGCGCAGGCGATGCACGAGTTCCGCACCACAGGCAGGATCGTCGAACCGCGTGTGGTGCGCTTTCCAGAGTATGTGGATGTGCTCTTTCCGCTGACGCGTGAGCTTTCGTTCACGATCGTCCCGACGGCGGGCTGGACGCGACCGATGGACGCTTTTCGCACGGCGGCCCTCGCACGCATCCAGGGCGATACGTCGCGCCGCGAGGAGTGGCGTGAGTACCGGACGGCCGTTGCGCTCGCGGACTCCATCGTCGCGGCACGCGGCGCCGACGATCCGTACTACGTGAACTCGACCGCGTACGACTCGGTGCAGACCGCGGCGCACGAGCCGTACAATCGCCTGTTCAACGCCGAGCTTGGGCCAGGTGGCTGGGACAACATCAATCGCAGTCACTTCCGCCTGATCGCGGATGCGCTCGATGGCGTGCGTGGCGAGGGGCGCCGGGTCGTGATCACGTACGGGGCCGGGCATCGGGAGTGGTTCATGCGGGCACTCAGGAAGCGTGACGATGTGGCCCTGCTGGAGGTGGGGCCGTACCTGCAGCAGATCGGGGTGCCCAGGCGCTGAGAGGCCGCAGGGTGCGGGGAGTCGCTGCCGTGACATCGGGCATCGCGACATCGAGCCCGAGGCTCACGCCATGGTGCTCCCTACCGCGGCCTGGCGCGTAGCCGAATTGCCTCCATCTCCGCATCGCGCCCGGTCACGATGTCATCGATGGTCGGCTCGACGCGTATGTCAGGTTCAACGCCCGCATCCGGCTCGCTCGTGGCCGGGAAGCCCGCGACAAGCGGAAGGTCCACCTCCAGCCCGGTGCGCGGCAGGCGCACGAAGAAGAACGCGCCGCCGTTGATCCCGCGCCGGTTTCCCCCCGTTGGCTGACCGACCAGCGTCGCGATCCCTGCCTGCTTCACGGCGAGCGCGAATTGAAAGGTCGCCGAGCTGTTCGCGGCGCCGACGATCACCCAGACGCGGCCCGGAAAGCGCCGCCCCCGCGGACGAAGGAGGACGGCGCCGCTATCCGCGCTGTCCCAACGGGTGAGGCGCAGCAGTCGCGGATCGTTGCCTGGCTTCGCCTGGGCGCCCCAATCAAAGAAGGATCGATCCCAGGTGTCGAGCACCGGTCGCAGGTGGTCGGGGACACGTCGCGCGCGCACAAATCGTCGATAGACGGGGAGGGCCAGCGGTTGCGCGATAAGCCGCTCCAGGATCGGGTTTCCCGCATCGAGCCCGCCTTCATTCCCGCGCAGGTCAAGCACCAGGTCGGTGACACCGCGTGCAATCGCTCCATCGATCACGGAATCGGCCCAGCGGGTGGCGTTCCACTTCACGTTGAAGAGCGCCCAGGTCGGCATGCGCATGACACCGAGTTTGTCGCTCTCGCTGTACTGCCACTGGGGGAGGGTGTCCGCCCCAGGGGACTCACTCGGCGGCAACCCGCTCCCGCGTGTGCGTCGCTCGGTGCCATCGAGCGCGGCCACGGTCACGGAGCGCGTCCGTCCATCGGGCGCCCGGACCTCGAGCATGAACGACCCACCTTGCTCGGGAAACACGAGCGGGTAGAGGATGTCAAAGGCGTGATACCGGTCGCGCGGGCGCACCTCCAGGTAGGCGACGCGCTTGGCGTCGTTCCCGCCGTCGGCACGCGCGAGTGGGAGGAGCTGCGCGAGGACCTGCGACGCGGGCGTCCCGTTCAGTCGGACGATCTCGGTCCCGGGGACGAGTTTGGGGACGTCACGCAGGTCGCGGGTGATGATCATCCGACCCCCCAGCCATTGGAACTCGAACGGCAGCTTGTCGCGGCCCTCGAAGAGGGCATCACCGATACGCTTCGGCTGGTTCCAGAAGTTCGGGTAGCTATGGCCGCATCGCAGCATCGCGGTGAGGCGAGTCAGGGCAAGGAAGGCGTTGGCGAGGGTCTGGCCGCCAACGAAGGCGCGGTCGGTGGCCTCGAACGCGGAATCCACCTGGCCCTGGGTCTTGTAGCGGAGGAGTCCGGGATGGAGGGTTTGGTAGGCATCGCGCAGGACGGCCAGGTCGGCACGGAGATCGGCTGCGGCGAGCTGGGTGTCCCGGGTCAGGGGCGGTTGGGCCCGGAGGCAGAGAACGGGAAGCGCGGCGAGTTGAGCGGCGCAGAGGAGGCGGAGTCGCATGGCGCACACTGGCCGTTGCCAGCGCTGTCCTGCGTCGCAGAATCAGCCGGAGGGCGAAGTTGAGACGCGATGGCGGGCCCGGAAGGCGGTGGGCGTCTCCCCGGTCACTGCCTTGAAGGCCCGATTGAACGAGGCCTTCGAGCTGAATCCGGCATCGAACGCGATGGGGAGGAGGTCCCTCGCATCGTGCGGGTCCCGCAGCGAGGCCTGCACGGCCGCCACGCGCAGGCCGTTCACGAACTCGTTGAAGTTCTTGCCGAGCCCCTGGTTGAGGCCGCGGGAAAGCTGGCTCTCGGTGAGGTCGAGGTGCTCGGCGAGCCTGGCGAGAGTCAGCTGGGGGTCGCGGAACCATTGTTTCTCGCGGACGCGAAGTTCCCAGGCGAGCGCGACCTCGCCGGACGGATTCTGGATAGCCGCGGCGACGGGATCAGCCGTGTCACGCACCATCGGCGGATATTGCCACTCGGCAGCCCGCAGCCCCGCGACTCCCATGGCGAATCCTGCGATGGCGACACCGGCATGGAACCAGAACCAGTGGAAGTACCGGTCCACACCGTCGGGGCTGGTGATGGCGAAGCCCACGACGCCGACGATCAGCAGGGCCATGATGCCGAGGTAGAGCCCCAGCCATGGCAATCGATAGTCATCCCCGAAGCTCACATGGTCGCCAAGCCACCTCCTGTACCGCACCAGCACCCGGCGAGCGAGCACCGTGTAGGCCACGATCGAGGTGAATCCGGCAAGGTCGAGGAGGGGAGCCACGACCTGCCCGTGGCCTCCATCCGCCCACTGCTCCTTCGCCGCGAGTGGGAGGAGGAAGCAGATCGAGCGGTACGCCAGCTCGATGGCTGGAAGAACGAAGTGTGCACCCCAGCCCTGTTGCAGGTGTCCGGAGGTGAGGGCGATGACGAAACAATAGAAGAGCGGACCTGGCAGGAGGCCGATGTCGAAGGGAGCGAAGGAGAGCCAGGGCCAGCGGTCGTAGAATCCGGCGAAGCCGATGATGTCCGGCCCCAGTGAGAGGGACAGGGCAATGAGCAAGGCGGCGAGCATGCGATTCGCCGGGCGGTTTCGTTGGGCGGTCAGGAGGAGACCGGCGACGACCAGCCCCTGTCCGGCCAGGACCAGGAGGACGGCCGTGCGTGTGCCGAACACGAGGGAGGGGACGGTCATCTGGCGGTGGAGTGTAGCAGCCGGGGCGGGAAGTGCGACACGGCCGCGCACGTGTCACCACTCATCTGGCAGATGCGCCAGGAGCGCCCGCTGTTCCATTGAACCCGGTCTCGACGAGCTGCATTGTTGAGGGGTGATGAACCCCGATGGGACCACTGGCCAGCGGCGCGAGTGCTCGGTCGTGATGCTCGGCGCGACCGGCGCGGTGGGTGGTCAGGTCGTTGCGACACTTTCGGACGCGCCGGAGGTGACGCGCCTGACACTGCTGGGGCGGCGAGCGGTCGTCGGCCTGGACGCGGCGCGAGTAACGCAACACGTGATCGATCCTGCGGATCCCGCGAACTACGAGCGATTCCTGGCCGGGCATTCCACCGCCATCTGTACACTCGGCGTTGGGCAGCCATCGAAGGTAAGCCGCGAGGAGTTCGTCCGGGTGGATCATGATCTCGTGCTCGCCTTCGCGCGCGCGTGCCGACGCCAGGGTGTGCGCCATTTCGAGTTGCTTGGTTCCGTTGGGGCGGATCCCGGGTCGCGGTCGTTCTACCTGCGCACGAAGGGGCGGCTGGAGGAGGGGTTGCGGTCGCTGGAGTTCGAGCGACTCAGCCTCTTTCGTCCGTCGATGATCCTGACGCCTGCGAATCGCTACGGCGCGTCGCAGGCCATCCTGCTGGCCGTGATGCCATGGGTGGGTCCGCTGCTCGTCGGATCCTGGCGGCGGTATCGCGGCGTGCGGGTGGAGGACCTTGGCCGGGCGATCGCGCGCAACGCAACGACGCGAGGGGTGGGTGTGGAGGTGATCGAGTGGGACGGGCTCCAGCGGTTGTCTGGCGCTTGAATGTCATGTCCCTGGGAATGGCGCCGCTATCGAAGTGTGAGCCGGATCGTCACGCGGTCGCCCTCGTCGAGGGTTTCCGCGGTACGCACCGCATCCTTGATCGGCACCCAATAGCGTCCTTCGCGGTGGAAGAGGGATGTGGTCCACTCGGTCTCACCGATGCGCGCGGTCACGGGGATCATCCCCCAACCGTAGGTCACGAAGCGCGCCATGTCCTTGAGATCGCGGCTTTGCTTCGCGGGGACGACGATGAAGTGGTACGGCGAGGGGCCGCGCCATTCGATGATGGTCCCACGGAATTCGGTGTGCATCGGGGGGCAACGGCGCTGGGTTCCTGCCTTCGCGGGAACTGGGCTCCTGGCGCCCGGCTCACGCCTTCGCGTGAGCTACTTCTTCTCGGCGGCAAGCAACAGGTTCACGTGCTCCTGCGCCTGCTGCAAGCCACCTTCGGGGTCCTCCCAGCGAATCAAGCCGTCGGCGTTCGCGTCGCGGCCCGCCACCAACTGCTGGCAGAGTGAGACGAGCTGCGCCATCAAGCCCGCCGCTTCCTGTGCGCTCGTCGATGCGCGGACCTTTTCGGCCATCGCGACGACCTCGTCGGCACGCGCGAGCGTGGTTTTCGCCGCCGTCGTGATGTGCCGCGCGTGCGTCGTCACGTTGGCGGACGCGCCCTCGGCCTTCGCGGCAAGCTCGGTGTGTGACACGACGCCGTTCACCGCCTTCTTCACCCCGTATCCGCGCCCCGGACCCTGCGTCACCACCGTGGGATCCACGGCGTGGATCACGTGACCGGCGTGCAACTTCATCTGGTCGAGGTTGGAGGTGTTGCGCGCGCCGAGCTCGGCGTGCTGGATGGCGATACGCGCTTCCGTGAATGCCGTCGCAAGCAGTCCGGCTCTGCCCGGCGTGTCGGCGAAGGCATTCACGACATGTCCGAGGTGGACACCGACGGGGCCAGCGGGGACGGCCACCGGCGCAGCGGCGGGAGCCGCGGGGGGTGGGCCCGCCGGGAGTGAGCCGGGGAGCGGGGCACCGGTGATCTTCGCGACGGCGGAGTCGAAGGTCGCGCGCGCTTCGCCATCGGTGCTCACGACGAAACGTTGCCGCTCGTACTCGCCGTCGGTGAGGTTCGCTTTCGCCAGGATCTGCGCGACGCGGGCCTTGAGCTTGTCACGCCCTTCCTGCTGGGCCTCAGGTGTCTTGTTACGGGCCTTCGCGAGGTCGGCGTCCGCGGAATCCACCGCGACGTTGATCTCGACATGGATCGCCGCCAGCGCACGCACCTGCTCGGGAGAGAGCTTTCTCGGTGCGGCCTGCGCTGCGAGCAGCGTGGGGAGAACACTGACCAGGCAGGCGAGCACTACCGGACGACAGATTCGCGGGGGAAGACCGAGCATTGGGGAGGCGAGGGTGTGTCCTGAAAACGCGCGGCCGGCCGTGCCTGCTGCGGCTCGGAGCTGTCGAGTGGGCGGTGCCGGGCGATCGCGCCACAACGTTACGGGGCTGGTCCGGGCGTCGGGAGGGTCAGTTACCGACCGGCTGGTGCTGGGGTAGTTTATCGGCACACGACGTGCGGAGGATCCGGATGTGGCGGACTCCGACCCGGTGGTTCCGGGTGAGCGGGCTGGGTGGATGTGCGTAACTCGCTGCGGCAATTCGGCTTACGAACTCCCATGTATAAGCGACCCCTGATCGGCGTCACGACGCAGACCCTGCAGGCCATCGACGGCATTCCGAGCGGATTGCCGCAGTCTGACGTGATGAACCAGCGGTATTACATCGCCGTCGCGCTCGCCGGCGGCGCCCCGACCCTCATCCCCCTCCTGGACGACGAGCCGGAGGCCCTGTGGGCCGTCTACGACCGCTGCGACGGGATCCTCATCCCCGGGGGCGTCGACGTCGACCCGAAGCACTTTGGCGAAGAGCCGCATCCCAAGCTGGGCCGCATCGATGGCGCCCGGGACCGTGTTGAGATGCAGGTGACCCGATGGGCCCTGGAGGACAAGAAACCGCTCCTCGGGCTCTGCCGTGGCCTGCAGGTGATCAACGTGACGCTCGGCGGCTCGCTGTGGCAGGACCTGGAGGAGCAACTGCCCGATTCGATCAAGCACGACTACTTCCCGACGTACGGGTTCGATCGTGACCATCTCGCGCACCATGTGGACCTGACGAAGGGCTCCCGGTTGCGCGACCTGATGGAACTCGAGCGGATTCCCGTGAACTCGATGCACCACCAGGGGATCAAGACCCTGGCTCCCGCGCTGGCTCCCTGCGCGGTGGCGCCGGATGGCCTGGTCGAGGCCGCTGAGGTCGCGACCGACGGGCATTTCATGCTCGGAGTGCAGTGGCATCCCGAGGTCTTCGAGATGACGGATCCGCACACCCGGCACGTTTTCCGCGAGTTCATCAACGCGGCGAGCCGGCGGGGGTAGGGGGCGCGCGAGTCGCAGGTCGCAAGTCGCAGGGGGAAATCGGACGAATACGGGGGAGTTTCCCTCGTGCGCGGAGGGGTCCAGCGCACCACGATGGTCTGACCACTCGTCCGCGGAGGTCAGACCGTGGCTCAGGCGATCGAGAGCAGCAGCTTTTCCCCCGAGCAATTCGCCGAGTTCACGGCGCGGATTGTGTCGCAGGCTCGGGATCTGCACGGCGTGCTCGCCCAACCGGGATTTGGCGAAGGCGACCGGACGCTTGGCGCCGAGCTGGAGCTGTGCATCATCGACCGGGATGGCAATGCCCTTCCGGTGAATCGCGCGCTCCTGGCGCAGAGCCTCGATCCCCACCTGACGGTTGAGATCGACCGCTTCAACCTCGAGTACAACCTGACCCCGGTCGCGTCGCGGGGGGCGCCGTTTGCAGCGCTGCAGATGGAGCTGCACAACGCGTTGGCCGCGATCAACCGGACGGCGATGGCGTTCGACGGTCGTGTGGTGCCGGTCGGGATACTCCCGACGCTGACGGAACGCGACCTGACGCTGGGCGCGCTCACGGACCTGCCGAGGTATCGCGCGCTCAACGAGGGACTGCAGCGCATGCGACATGCGCCGTTCGAGGTGCGGATCGATGGTGAGGATCCGTTGACCCTCAACGCGAAGGACATCACCCTCGAAGGGGCGAACACGAGTTTCCAGGTGCACCTGCGCGTGACCCCGGCCGAATTCGCCGACTGGTACAACGCGGCGCAGCTGGCGACGCCGGTCGCGCTGGCGATCGCCTCCAACTCGCCGATCTTCCTCGGGCATCAGTTGTGGGATGAGACGCGGGTCGCGCTCTTCAAGCAATCGCTCGATACCCGGGATCCCGAGGCGCAGCCGTTTCGTCCGCCGGCGCGCGTGGGGTTCGGGCATGGGTGGGTGCGGGAGGGTGCTGTCGAGCTGTTCGACGAAGCGGTCGCGCTGTTCCCACCGATCCTGCCGATCATTGGGGCAGAAGGGAACGACGCTGAGAGCGTACCGGTGTTGCGCGAGCTGCGCGTGCATCAGGGGACGATCTGGCGATGGAATCGTGCGATCTACGACCACTCCCATGGCGGACATCTCCGCATCGAGATGCGCGCGCTCCCCGCTGGGCCGACGCCACTCGACATGGCCGCGAACGCCGCATTCCTGGTGGGGCTGACGGCGGGGCTCGCGCCGAAGGTGCGGGGGCTGCTCCCCGGGCTCCCGTTCGCCATCGCGGAGTGGAACTTCTACCGCGCGGCGCAGAGCGGTGTGGACGCCCGGCTGGCGTGGCCGACAGGGCAGGCGCCGTCGCCCGTGGAGCGACCGGTGAGTGAGCTGGTGATGGAATTGCTCCCGGTCGCCGAGTCGGGGCTGGAGTCGTTAGGCGTCGATGACCATGAGGCGATGCGGCTGCTGCGCGTGATTCGCGAGCGTGTGCTCTCGCGCCAGACCGGGGCGCGCTGGATGCGCGCGGGGTTGGACCGGGCGCGCCAGGTGCACGGGATGCCGGGCGCCCTGGCCGACGTGGTGGAGGGGTATGTGGCACGGGCCGCGACCGGGCGGCCCGTGCATGAGTGGGATGAGTTGGCCCCGTAGGGGCAACGACACCGGGTCCCTGCTTTCGCGAGGACGGGACGTTACATCACCGTTCCGCGCGGCAGCACGATCGTGCCCAGTCCGAGCCGCTTCAGGAGTTCATTGAGTGCGGCGACGTCGCGCTCGATGATCGTGCGGAGCCGGTTGGAGACCGGCGCGAGCTCCTTGCCGAGGTCGGCAAAACGCGTCGCGGCGGCTGGAGCCGGGCGTCCCTTGGGGCCCCCGGAGATGTACCCGTCGCTGCCGGTGACGAAGCCGTACAGCTCGACCAGCTGGTTGTCGAGCTTCCCCGCAAAACGAATGGGGTCCTGCCCGCTCTGGCTCTTCACCTGCGAGAAGTCCAGTTCGACATTGCCGAGTTTGCCGGTGAGCGAATCGGCCGCGGGGCGCACGGCGCCATCCTGGTTGATGCGGGCCGCCTGTTCGACGGCTCGCTGCGCCTGCTCACGCACGGACTTGATCGTCTCGAGCGCGGCCTGCACGACGTTGATGGAGTCGCGGATGGCACTCCCCAGCCGGAACTGTTCGTCGTAGTCGGCCTGGGTGAACGTGGTCAGGCGCGGATCGGCGATGAGCCTGAAGGACTGCGTCGCGGTGACTCCGTTCGCCGCGAGCCGGACGCTGTACTCGCCCGGGGGTGCCTTCACTCCACCGGTATAACCCCAGATGACCTGCCCCTTCACGGCGCGCGGTCCGGCATAGGTCAGGTCCCAGGTGATGCGGTGCATGCCGGCCTTCTGCGGGAGCGCGGGGAGCTGGCGTTCGCGCGCCTTCGCCGTGTCGCTCGTGAAGGCCCGGACGACGTTGCCGCGGGCGTCCACCACGTCGAGGGTCACCTCGGCGGTGGCGGAATCGCGCAGCACGAAATGGATCATCGCGCCGCCCGGCAGGGCATCGGGGGCGTTCTCGATGCCACCAGCGCCACCACCCCCCACCTGGATGCGCCAGGTGTCGCGGGGCTTGTAGAGGTGTGCGCGTGCGGCGCGCGCGACGGTCGCTGCCTGGTGCAGCGGGGTCAGGTCGTCGAGGATCCAGAGGGAACGTCCCTGCGTGGCGACCACCAGGTCGTTGCGATGGACGCGCAGGTCTGCGACGGGGGTGATCGGAAGATTCAGCTGCAGGGACTGCCAGGTCGCGCCCCCGTTGAACGTCACGAAGAGTCCATGTTCCGTACCGGCGTAGGCGAGGCCGTCCTTCACCGGGTCCTCACGCACCGCGCGCACGGGTGACGCGGCGGGAAGTCCCGCCGTCACCTGGCGCCAGGTGCGCCCGTAGTCATCCGTGCGGAAGATGTACGGACGTGGGTCGTCCAGCCGGTACTTCTGCACGGCCACCCACGCGCGCCCGGCCTGGTGTTCCGAGAGGTCGATGTTCTCCACCGTGCCCATCGCCGGCATCCCGGTGGGCGTGACCTCCTGCCAGGAGCGTCCGCCGTCGCGCGTGATGTGCACGCGTCCGTCGTCGGTGCCGGCCCAGAGGGTGCGGGCGTCCTTCGGATCCTCCGAGATGGCGAAGATCGTGTTGTAGATCTCGACGCCGGTGATGTCCCGGTTGATCGGCCCGCCGCTGAAGTCCTGCTGCGCCTTGTTGTTCGTCGTGAGGTCCGGGGAGATCTCCTCCCACGTCATGCCGCCATCACGCGTGCGCAGCACCATTTGCGCGCCGTGATACACGACATTCGGGTCGTGCCGGGAAACGACGATCGGGGCGACCCACTGGAAGCGGTACTTGAGGTCCTTCGCGGCCTGACCCAGCTGCAGCTGCGGGTAGGCGATCATGTTGCGGCGGTCGTCGGTCGTGAGGTCCCACCGATTGATCGCGCCACCGTAACATCCTCCCCACAACACCTCCGGGCGATCGGGGTGCAGGGCGACGGGACCGGTCTCGCAACCGGAGGCATACCGCCATTCGTTCATCGGATGGAGCACGTTGGGGCCGCTCCAGGCGGGGATGCTGATGCTCGTGTTGTCCTGCTGCGACGAATACACCCGATACGGGAAGCTGTTATCCACCACCACGTCGTAGAACTCGGCGGTGGCCTGGGCATTCATCGACGACCAGGTCTTTCCGCTGGTGAGCGAGACCACGGCGCCGCCGTCGTCGCCAAGGACCATGAGGCGGGCGTTGGTGGGGTTGATCCAGAGGTCGTGCGTGTCGCCGTGCGGCACGTCGATGCCGGTGAAGGTCTTGCCGCCGTCGACGGATCGATACAGCCCGGTGTTGAGGGCGTAGACGGTGTTCTCGTTCTGGGGGTCGGCCTCGATGCGGGTGTAGTACCAGGCGCGCTGGCGCAGGTTGTTCTCGCTGTTGGTTCGCGTCCAGGACTTGCCGGCATCATCGGACCTGTAGACCCCACCCTCGGGTTCGGCTTCGATGATCGCCCAGAGGCGGTCCGGGTTGGCCGCGGAAACCGTGAGCCCGATCTTGCCCGTGAGCCCGGTCGGCAGGCCTCCAGCCAGTTTCGTCCAGGTGTCGCCGCCGTCTGTGGACTTGTAGACGCCACCCTCGCGACTGCCGGAGATCATGCTCCACGGCTTCCGCTCGGCGCGCCACATCGAGGCGTAGAGGATCCGCGGGTTGGCCGGATTCACGACGATGTCCGACGCACCAGTCGAGTCATTGAGGAAGAGCACCTTCTCCCACGACTTGCCGCCGTCCTTCGTGCGGAAGACGCCGCGCTCCGGGTTCTTCCCGAAGGGGCGGCCGAGTGCGGCGAGCCAGGCGACATCCGGGTTGGTGGGATGGATGGCCAGGCGACGGATGGCGCCGGATTCCGGGAGTCCGACGAACGACCAGGTGCGTCCCGCATCGGTGGACTTCCAGATCCCCCGCCCCTGTGAGGAGTTGCCGCGGATGTCCGCCGATCCGGTGCCGACGTAGATGACGTTCGGGTCGGAGTCGGCGACGTCGATGGCGCCGACCGAGCCGCCGAAGAAGCCGTCAGAGATGTTGGTCCAGCGGTTCCCCGCGTCCTCCGTCTTCCACACGCCACCGCCGGTGCTTCCCATGTAATAGAGGTGGGGCTGGCTGGCTACACCGGTGACCGCCGTGGACCGACCGCCACGGAAGGGACCGATCATCCGGTACTTGAGTCCCGCAAAGAGCGTGGAGTCAACGGGTTGGGCCGGGAGGGGGAGGGCCAGGAGAAGGAGCAGGGAGGGCAGGAGTCGTCGCATGGGGTCGCAGGTCGCAGGTCGCAGGGCGCAAGTCGCAGGTCGCAAGTCGCAGGGCGCAAGTCGCAGGGCGCAGGTCGCAAGTTAGCGCTCGACGCGGAGGACTACGGCGCGGGCGCCACGGTCGGGGACGACGAGCCGCACCGGCTCGGTGGCTCCGCCCTCGAGACGGGCAAGGATCACGGTGATCTCGGGGCCCGAGGGGGCGTCGCAGACCGTCAGGCGGCCGGTGTCATCGGTCGATCGCTGGAGAAAGACCGGCGTGCCCGCGCGTCCGCCGCGCCCCACGGGTGTCCAGCTGACTTGCAGCGGGAGGTTAGTCACGAGCGATGCATCGTCCGCACCGCGGACCGTGACGCGCAACGCGCCTTGCCCGCGCACCACGGGCCGCCCGGGGCACATGCGGGTGAGGGCACCCCTCCCGTTCAAGGCGCGGAGGTTGACGCGGGCTGCGCGACCGGGGCTCACCTCGACACGCGACTCGGCCGCGGCAATACCCAGCGAGTCGTACCCTGGCTCCTCGGCGAGGACGGTCCAGTTGCCCGCAGGCACCGAGTCAATCGTGAACGCGCCCGAGGCCCGTGAGATCGCCGTGAGGCGGGTGCCGGCCACGCGCAACGTCGCACCTTCCCACGGACGGTTGGCGCTGTCGCGCACCACGCCGGAAATGCTCATCATGGTCGAGGCGCGCACGAGTTCCTCGGCCGCGACCTCGCCCCCCTCCTCGCGCAGCGGAAGATTGACGGGACGCACGAGGACCCAGGGTGCTGTCACCTGGCGAACCGCGAGGGGGGATGTCGGACGTGCGGTGACGGGAAGCCGGATGAACCACCGCCGGACGATCCAGGCGCCGCTCGGCAGGCGAGCGAAGTGCACCTCACCACCGACCAGGGAGCTGCGGGCATTTGCGATCGACCTCGAGTAGGTGAACTCGACGTGGCGAAGTTCGAAGGTGCGGGCGTCGAGCCAGAGCGTCCCGACCACATCGGCGAGCGTGCGCTCGGGAACGGGACGGAAGCCGAGCCCGACGAGCCCGCGGCGGTCACGTCTCGAGGTTTCGTAGAAGCAGTGATCGCGGACGAAGGCGTCCGAGAGAAGGACGTCGGCATCCGGTCCGTAATAGGTGACCGAACCATCCGCCTCCGTCCACCAGTAGCCGCGCACGGAGAGGGACTCCGGGTCGACCGACGTGAAGGGGCGGGACACGACGCCGGCCATTTCACTGCGCGTTTCGGCGACGATCCGTCCGTTCTCCGGTTCCAGTTCGCGCACATAACGCGTCACGTGGGCCCGGAACCGCTCGTCGCGCAGGGACAACTCGGAGGCAAACAACGCCGTGCGGGCCTCCTCCCAGAGGGAGGCGAGGCGCAGGGCGTTGTCGCGACGGCCGGTGCAGGTCGCGAGCCCGGTGACCACCACCTCGGGAAGGGTGTAGAGCAAGGCCTCGATCTCGAGGTCGCGCACCACGGACTCTCCCGCGCCGACCGTGAAGGTGGCGGTGCGCACGCGGCGCACGCCGATGCGCTTGGCGGTGAGCACATACCGCCCCGGGCCGGGGAGCCGGATGGCGTAGCCGCCATCCGGAGTGGAGAGCGCCGCGCCCACCCGTTGGTCTCCACTGTCCGGAAATGCCTCGACGACGACGCCACTCAGCGGGGCTCCGCTCGCCCGTTCCGTCAGCCGCCCCCGCACGACCTGGCCGAGCAACGGCAGCGGTGCGAGGAGGGCGATCGTCGCCAGACGGCGGAGTCGGCCCGGCATCACCGCGGGGACGGGGCGATCCGGCGCGCGTGCATGGCGCCGGCCTGCAATCGAAGTTCGTCGCGCGCGACGATCGTCTTGTCGGGCGCCAGCAGCTCGACGCGAATCGGCTGTTGCGCGGGCAGGTCACAGAACGCCGCGGCGTTGCGATCGTCGAGCGTGCTCTCCTCGGTGTGCGGGACGATCCTGATCGAGGTGTTGGCGGTGTTGGGCTTCTCGAACGTGTCGTACCGCACGCGGACGAACGCCACCTGCGGGTGCGCGACGACGATGCGAACGGCGCCCCGATCCTGCCCCAACTCGTCCGTGCTGCACAGGCGTCGCAGGATCCGCTCGGTGTCGAGGGCCTGGAGCGCGGTCACCGACTGGCTGGACTCCTCGATGTCGAGATCCTGCTCGGCGGCGAGGAGGCCGAGGGCATCGTAGTCGGGATGTTCGAGCACCAGGGAGAACCCGCCGGCCGGGAGGGAATCCAGTCGGAAGTATCCGTCGGTGCGAGTGGTCGCCTTCCACGGTGTGCCGGCGAGGCGCACCGTGGCGCCGGAGAGGGGGTGCCGTCCCGTGCTGTCCATCGCGCGCCCCGTCAGCGTGGCACCGCGGGCCGTCGCCCGGAGACCGTCGGGTGTGACGTCGCCTCCATCCTCCTTGTATCGCACGACCTCAAGGGGCGGCGCGGCCCCCGCGAGCCCGCTCGACGGAGCGGGCCCCAATTGCGGCATGCGGATGAACCATCGCGACACATACCAGGTGCCGTTGGGCGTCATGGCGAACCGGACCTCCCCCCGCGGATCGCCCTTCGGCACGGCTCGTCCCACGTTCACGTACCGGAACTCGACGAGCCGGAGTTCGTGCGTGGCGCTGTCCATCCAGAAGGAACCCCGGATGTCGGGGATCGATCGCCCTTCGACGGGTTCGAATGACAGCCCGACCAGTGCGCGGCGTTCCCGCGAGGGAGGGGCGAGGGCAAAACAGTGATCGCGAAGGAACTCACCCGATGTCAGGACCGCTGCATCGGGCGCGTAGAAGATGTGTCCCCCGTTGGCATCGGGGTGCATGTAGCCGAGCCGGGAGAGCTCGACGGGTTCGAGGGCGAAGAAGGGGCGTTCGGTGGCCCCGCGTTGGGTGGACTGTTCTTCGCGCACGACGCGGAGGGCGACGGGCGTGAGTTCGCGCGTGTAACGGACCATGGTGGCGGTGAAGAGCCGGTCGCGGAGTGCGAGCCGACTCGCCGTCAGGGCGGCGCGCGCCTCGTCCCACAACGCGGCGACGCGTGTGGCCTCGGAGGGGCGGAGGGTGCACGGGGCGTCGGTCACCACCGAGATCACCGGGAGGGACGCGGTGAAGTCGATGGGTTCCAGGGTGATGTCCACCCGTTTGCCTGCGCCGGCGGCGAGGTCGAACGGTGGGGACACGAATCGCTTGAGGCCGACGCGCTTGGCGGTGAGGAGATACCGCCCCGGCGCGCCCGCCTGGACGGCGTACTCGCCCCGTTCGTTGGTGAGGACCTCGCGTTGTCCGGAGCGTGCACCGGCCGTCGCGTCCTCGAGGGACACGACCACACCGGGAATCGGGGCCTGGGTCCGTGTATCGGTGACGGTGCCGCGCACCACCTGTGCACTCGCCGGCGCGGCCAGGAGGACGAGGGCGAGGGTTGCGGGACGCAATCCAGAAGTCATCGAGCGCTCACCGGATCGTAATCCGGCGATAACCGTCAGTTCACCGGGCACGCCGACGTTAGGGGTAGGAGTACGCGCCAATCCTCACACCCCAGATCCCTGGCGGAGGTCCCATGCGTGTCAAACTTCCCGAGTCCGCACGTGAACGCAAGCGTTCCTTCGGGGGCGCGACGGTGAGCACGTTGTTGCACGCCACGCTGATCGGGGGCACGGTGGTGGCGACGGGCACGACCATCGAGCGGGAATCGGAGCCGGTTCGTCCGGAGAACATCGTGTATGTCGCCCCGAAGCCGAAGAACGACCCACCCCCGCCTGAGAAGGCACCGGAGCGCCCGGCGGTCGAGATTCCGACCGATGCCCCGCCCGCGCCGGATGTGCAGGTGAAGCCGGTGGACCTGAGCGTGATCCCCGAAGGTCTTCCGCCCGTGGAGTCCCGCATCGGCACGATGTCCGTCGAGGACTTCAAGGTCGCGCCGCGCGATTCCACGCCGGTCGGGACCGGTGTCATCGACCATGGGGAACCGCTGACCGAAGCGATGGTGGAGAAGGCCGTGCAAGCGCGCGCCGGGAACCCGGCGCCACGATACCCGTCGTTCCTGGCGTCGGCCGGGGTCGAAGGTGCCGTGTACGCACAATTCGTGGTCGATACGACGGGTCGGGTGGAACCGGAATCGATCCGGTTCACGAAGAGTGACCATGCACTGTTCGAGCGGGAGGTGCGCCAGGTGTTGCTGCGCTCGCGTTTCACGCCGGCGGAGTACGGGCGCCAGCGCGTCCGACAACTGGTGGAGCAGGCCTTTGCCTTCGCCCTCAAGCGTTAGGCAGTGCCGAAGGCGCGTCGGATCATGCGGCGGACGCTCTCGTCGGTGGTGAGCGCCGCCGCTGCGGCCGGGGTGAGCCAGCGGGCCTCGACCCCCTCCTGGCTCGCGGGCGCCGGGAGCCCGTGCACGACGGCGAGGAACCGCAGGTCGAAGTGCAGGTGCGCCGGGGCGGTGCCTCGCGCGGGGATCTGGTGAATGTCGATGTCGAAAATGGGCCCCGGCCTTCGCCGGGGCGACAGCTCAAGGGCAGGGCCCGCGTTCTGCCGGGGCGACGGCTCGAGGGCAGGGCCCGCGTCATGCCGGGGCGACGGCGGCCCTTCGTCGTGCCGGCGCAGGCCGGCACCCATGTCGGCGGCCATCAATCCCGTCTCTTCCTGCACTTCGCGTCGCGCGGCGTCCACGAGGGTGGCATCGCCCGGCTCGATGTGACCGCCGGGCTGAAGCCAGAGCGACAGCGTGGGATGGTGGATGAGGAGCACCTGGGCCGCATCGGGTGAGATGACGAGCGCGCTCGCGGTGAAGTGTCCGGGCGCGAACTGCTCGCGCGCAAACGGGTGCGGCGTGGTCGCCAGCAACTCCAGCATGCGCGCGTGGTCGCTCCGTTCGCGCGCGTCCCCTGGCGTGAACGCGTCGAGCAGCTCGAGGGTGTGGTATCCGCGGGGGTCGCGGGTGAGCACGCGTGTCGTCACACCTACCGACGACGGGAGCGGCGACGAGGACTTGGCAGCAACGACCCCATCATCCCGCGCACCAGGCGTCCGGTGATCGCGACCGCGGCCGTGCGCACCACACTCTTCGCGATGGAGCTGTCCAGGATGCCGCCGAGGAATCCCCCGGCGTCGTCCTTCGCCTTCGCCTTCGGCGCCGCTTCCTCCGGGGCATCGACAACACGAGCGGCCAGCATCTCGCGCGCGCTCTCGCGGTCGACCACCGCCGCGTACTTCTTCACCTGGGGCGTCGAGAGGCGCTGCGCCATCTCCGCGTCCGTCAGCGGTCCCATCCGGGACTGCGGCGGGATCATGTACGAGATGAAGGGGAGGGTGGGGGCGCCATTGGCCTGCAGGCTCACGACCATGGCCTCGCCGGTGCCCAGGGTGGTCAACACCTGCTGGACGTCATAGTACTCGGTGCGCGGGAAGGTGCGCGCGGCCGCCCGCAGGTTCTTCTCGTCGTCCGGCGTGAAGGCACGGAGCGCGTGTTGCACCCGGTTGCCGAGCTGCGCGAGGACGGTGTCCGGGATGTCCTTGGGGCTCTGGGTGATGAAGAAGACACCGACGCCCTTGGACCGGATGAGCCGGACGACCTGCTCGACCTGGTCCAGCAGCGCGTCGTTGGCATTGTCGAAGAGGAGGTGGGCCTCGTCGAAGAAGAAGACCAACTTCGGCTTGTCGAGGTCCCCCACCTCGGGGAGTTCGTTGTAGAGGGACGCGAGCATCCACAACATGAACGTGGAGAACAGCTGCGGCCGCTGCTGGACGTCGGAGAGCGAGAGCACGCTCACCAGCCCGCGCCCGTCACGCTCCACCTGCAGGAGGTCGTCGAGGTCGAACATCGGCTCGCCGAAGAACTGCTCGGCGCCCTGCTGTTCCAGCTCGATCATCTCGCGCAACAGGACGCCGACCGTGGCCTTCGACATCGTGCCGTAGGCCTTGAGCTCGTCCGCGCCCTCATCGGCGAGGAACTGCAGCACGGCCCGCAGGTCGCTGAAGTCGAGGAGGAGCAGCCCCTTGTCGTCGCAGTACTTGAACACCATCGACAACACCGATGCCTGTGTCTCGTTGAGGCCGAGGACCTTGGCGAGGAGCAGCGGGCCGAAGCTGGAGACGGTGGCGCGCAACTGGGCGCCCTTCGCCCCGGTGAGCGAGAGGAACTCCACCGGAAAACCGGTGGCATGCCATGAGTAACCGGTCCGGGTGGCGCGCGCCGTGACCCTGTCGTTCCCCTCGCCGGGCGTGGCGATCCCGGACAGGTCACCCTTGATGTCCGCCATGAAGACGGGGACGCCGTTCGCCGACAGTTGTTCGGCGATCAGCTGCAAGGATTTAGTCTTGCCGGTGCCGGTGGCCCCGGCGATGAGCCCGTGGCGGTTGAGCATCGCCAGCGGCACCTGCACCAGGGGCTCGGCGTGACACTCGCCCTCGTGCACCACGGCACCGAGGGTGATGGCAGCGCCTTTCGTCGTGAAGGCGGCGCGGGCGGAGTCGATGACGTGGGGGTTCATGGCCGATGCAGGGGCAGGTGTGACGAGGGTGGCAATCAGCCGGCAGCCGCACGGCGGCGACGGTCGGTGAGCGAGGCGCTCTGCTCGATGTCGGTGCTCGGCAACAGGGGCACATCACTCGCAATACTTGCCAGGTCCCACCCCATGCCCTTGAGGTTGTTGTGCCAGATCACCTGGCCGTCCGCGGGGTTGAGGCACCAGAGTTCCCCCTTGGCGGTGGCGTACAGGAACTCCTGGTCGCGGGCGACCTGCACGTGGTACTGGCCCTTGAGTGCCTTCTTCCAGACCGTCTCGCCAGTGAGACGGTTGAGGGCAATGACGTGGCCCTTGATGCCGGTGTACACGAGGGTGGGACGACGAGGAGGCATGCGCGGCTTGCGGGGTCAGGGGAATGGCGGGACAATACAAGAATTCCCCTCTCGGCGTGAGGAGGCACTCATCATGTGCGGTCACGATTTCCCTTCGGGTGAGTTCACGCGCCGCCAGGTGGTCGGCGCGCTGGCCGCGACCGCCGTGTTCGGACGTCGGCTCCGTGCTGAGCCCGGGGCACCGAGTTACCGCGAGGTGGCCGATGGAGCCCAGCGGTGGCTCGCACGACAGGCCGTCTCCACCGCGGGCGGTGTCACGTGGAGGGCTGACCCCGCCGATGCGACGTCGGAACAGGCCAACCTGTATTCCGGCGCTCCGGGCGTGGTGCTGTTCCTCGCGGAGCATGCGCGCGTCTCCGGCAACCAGGTCTCGATGGACCTGGCGGTGCGGGGCGCGAGG
>WBZL01001853.1_pt1 | contig 21301 bp, 20 predicted proteins | sample 5204291 | NCBI WGS metagenome assembly WBZL01 (sample SAMN12344345, study PRJNA552823) | activated sludge metagenome | biome: Activated sludge suspended growth; feature: Nitrification reactor; material: Wastewater; isolation source: activated sludge from nitrification reactor of wastewater...
GCCGATCAAGTCTTTCGGCTTCAAACCCTCGGGCGTCGGGGCACGATAATCCATTGCCCGCCCCTTGTTCTTGGCGTCAGCATCCCGCCAGGTCCTGCCCCCGGAGGTGTAGCTGTCACCGATGTTCAGCCACAGGGTGCCGTCATCGGCGAGGGTGCGCCGAACCTCCCGGAACAGGCGCACGAGGTCCGCAATGTACTCATCAACCGTAGTCTCTGCACCGATCTGCCCGTCGATGCCGTAATCTCTCAACCCCCAGTACGGGGGTGAGGTCACGACGCACTCAAAGTGCCCCTCGGGCATCTCGTGCAGGATTCGGCGAGCGTCGCCCACGACAATTTCGCAGCGATTCGTCGTTCTTTCAGCCAGTTGAGCCCCCAGCGTTCTAAGGTCAGCATCAAACAAGTCGAATACTTGGGTAGTTTCATCCATAATGACGGTATTTCAATGAGTTAGCGCCAGAACCAATTGACCCTGGAGGGGTTGTGCCCATGAGATATTTGCTACTTATAGTATTCATACCCTGCCCATCTGTCAAGGCCGAGTGCAAGGCCCAACAGGGCAAATTTGTTCTAACAGCCCACCGTCATTCCCGCGTATGCCGGAATCCAGATTCGTTCATCCGATTAAAATGTTAAAGGAACCGTTTGAGAAACGAACTGGATTCCGGATCAAGTCCGGAATGACAGTATTTCAATGAGTGAGCGCCAGAACCAATTTGCCGTGCAAGGCCCAAAACGCCGACAAAAACGCCCAACGAGCCGTTCCAGCGTACGCATTAAAGCGCGCCGCTGAGCTCGAACGTGCGCATGCCCGGCGCCGAGGCTGCCAGGCCGGTAATGAATGGATCCGACCCTTTACTGAGGATTGCTCTTGATTGCCCTGATCTATGCCCATCCGCATCCGGCGCGGTCACGCGCCAATCGCGTGCTGCTCGAAGCGGCGCGCACCGTGCCGTCGGTGATCGTCCGCTCGCTGTACGACCGCTATCCGGATTTCGAGATCGATGTCGAGGCCGAACGCAAACTGCTGATCGAATCCCGGCTGATCGTCTGGCAGCACCCGTGCATGTGGTACTCGGCACCGGCATTGCAAAAACTCTGGTTCGACACGGTGCTCACCGAAGGCTGGGCGATTGGCGAAGGCGGCACCGCGCTGGTCGGCAAGTCGTGCCTGTGGGTGACGACCACCGGCGCAACGTCGGAGGGCTACTCGCCAGGGGGAACGCACCGCTTTCCGTTCACCGCCTTCGCGCCGGCCCTGGAAATGACCGCGCGTTTCTGCGGCATGCACTGGTTGCCGCCGCAAGTCGTGCACGGCGCGCATCTGATCGATGAGGCCACCCTGCAACAGCATGCCGCGCAGTATCGGCAGCGGCTACTCGATTTTGTTGCGGAGGTCGAGCATGGCTGACTCCCTGTTGCGCGACGCCCTGGTCTACCTCGGCGCGGCGGTCGTCTGCGTCCCGATCGCCAAGCAGAGCGGCCTCGGCTCGGTCCTCGGCTATCTGATTGCCGGTGCGCTGATCGGCCCGTGGGGACTCAGGCTGGTCGGCCACGTCGAATCGACGCTGCATTTCGCGGAGTTCGGCGTCGTGCTGATGTTGTTTCTGATCGGGCTCGAACTCGAGCTGAAGCGTCTGGTCGAGATGCGCCGTGCGGTATTCGGTGGCGGCACGCTGCAAATGGTCGTGTGTGGCGCAGCCCTGGCGCTCGGCTTGATCGCGCTCGGTCTGAGCTGGCAGGCAGCCCTCGCCGCCGGTCTGGCGCTGGCGCTGTCGTCCACGGCGATCGCCGTGCAAACGATGAACGAACGCAACGTGATGGCGGCGCCGGTCGGCCGCAGTGCTTTCGCCGTGCTGTTGTTCCAGGATATTGCGGCGATTCCATTGATTGCCCTGGTGCCATTTCTGGGGGCGGCCGGTGGCGAAGGCGGCAGCGGCTGGCTGGGCGCCGGCAAGGCGATGGCCGCGATCGTTGGCGTGGTGATCATCGGCCGCTTTCTGACGCGCCCGCTGATGCGCCTGATCGCCCAATCCGAAGTCCGCGAGATCTTCACCGCTTTCGCCTTGTTGCTGGTGATCGGCATTGCCCTGCTGATGGCCGGCGCCGGCCTGTCGATGGCCCTTGGGGCCTTCCTGGCAGGGGTTTTGCTGGCCAGTTCCGAGTACCGGCATGCCCTTGAAAGCGATATCGCGCCGTTCAAGGGGCTGTTGCTCGGGCTCTTCTTCATAGCCGTCGGGATGTCGATCGACTTCGGCCAGGTCATCGCGCGCCCCGGCCTGCTGGCGATACTGGTGGTCGGTCTGCTCGTGCTCAAGGGGAGCATGCTCGCACTGATCGCGCCGCGCCTGGAGGTTCCGCGCTCGGAACGCTGGCTGTTCGCGGCGCTGCTGGCGCAGGCGGGCGAGTTTGCCTTCGTCGTCTTCGGCGTGGCACGCACGGCAGGTGTCCTGCCGAGTGTTTGGGAAGGCCTGCTGACGGCGGCCGTGGCGCTGTCGATGGCCGCCACGCCGTTGCTGCTGATCGCTTTCGATCGTCTGACCGCGCGCCGTGCGCAGACGCAGCGCGAAGCCGATGCCATCGACGACGACAGCGCGGCAGTGATCATCGCCGGGATGGGGCGTTACGGGCAGATCGTCGGCCGCGTGCTGCTGGCGCAGGGGATTCACATCACCGTGCTCGATCACGATCCCGATCAGATCGATATCCTGCGCAAGTTCGGCTACCAGGTCTTCTATGGCGACGCCACGCGCCTCGACCTGCTGGCTGCGGCAGGGGCCGCCAAGGCAAAGCTGCTGGTCGTCGCCATCGACGATGTGGCCGACAGCCTGGCCCTGATCGACCTGGTCAGGGAGAGCTTTCCGAACCTGGCCATCGTCGCGCGCGCGCGCAACGTGCGGCACTGGCTGGAACTGGCCGATCGCGGGGTGACCGCGATCGAACGCGAGACCTTCGAGTCGTCACTGAGGAGCGCCCGTGCGGCCCTGACCGTGTTGGGCGTCGAACCCTATGAAGCGCGCGAGATTGCCGAGGCGTTTCGCCGGCAGAACCTGATCACGCTCAACGCCCTGTTGCCGCACTTCCACGACGAGGCCAGGACGGTCGCGATTGCCAAGAGTGGCCGGGAAGAACTCGAAGAAAACCTGCGCCGCGATCACGAGGCTCGCCAGAAGGCCGGCGCCCGCGGCTGGCATTGAGGGCAATCGGGCGCTTCGAGCCCGTGCCCGTACCGGCCTCAGCCCACCGAATGGTTCTTCCAGCCCGCCGCTGTCCAGGGTGTGCGGGGTGATCCCGGTGGCTCGGGCGGCGGGTGATCGAATCCTCGTCCCTTCCCCGTCACGCCTTCTCGGGCGGGTTCAACGACAGACTCAGATCGAGCGTGCCGCGATCGGCTCCGGTGGTGACGGTGAAACCGAGACTGCGCGCGAGACGCTGCATGCGCAGGTTTCCGTCCAGGGTCTCGCCGCGCAACTCGGCGATGCCGCGGCTTCGGCAGTAGCCGAGCAGGCATTGCAGCAACAGCTTGCCCAGTCCTTGGCCCTTGATGGCCGAAGCGACAACGATGGCAAAGTCCGCGAACGTACTGCCGGGATTGGCCACGGCCCGCACCTCACCGAGCGCATGCCCGGTGCCATCGTTCCCACGCTCGATGGCGACCAAGGCCATCTCGCGGTCGTAGTCGATCTGGGAAAAGCGGGCCAAACGGGCACGCGGCAGGCTCTTGATCGAGTTGAAGAAACGCATGCGCGAATCCTCGGGAGCCAGCGAATTGAGCAGTTCGCCGAGCATGTTTTCATCCTCCGGTCGAATCGGCCGGATCAGGAGCCGGCGACCCTGCCAATCCACGGGCTGTTCGAGTTCCTTCGGATAGGGGCCGACCGCGAAGCGGCGATGGCCGAGTCTGCCTGCGCTCTGCCCGACGCCGATACGCGCGCCCAGCACGACGACCCCCGAGGCCTCGGCGTGCAGCGGGTCGAGGTCGATGCCTGTCACCTCATCGAGGTCGGTGAGCAGTTGCGAAAGACGGACCAGGGCATTGCTCACGGCGGCGTGCAGCGCCGGACGATCCTCTTCCGGCAATCCCTCGGCGAAACCGCTGCGGGTCACCAGATCACCGGCCAGGATCAGGTTGAGTGGCGGCAGGGCAACCACCAGGCGGCCGCCACGAAAACCCGTGGCCAATGCCGGGCCAAGGAAAATCACCGGACCGAACACCGGATCGTCGGCGACGCCCAGACGCAGTGCGGGCGCGCCACTGCGGGCCGCACCCGGTCGCAGCCGGTAAGCACCGACGCGGCTGCCAGGCTGCTGGGTACGTACACGGCGGCGAAGGTCGCGCGCCGCGATGCGGATCTCCGCCGGCGACCGCAGACCCGCAGCACCCTCCGGAAACTCTGCTCCACTGGCCAGCAGCAGGGCGAGATCGACCGGGTAGCCGATCGCATCGGCGCAGGCAATCGCCTTGTCGATACTGCCAGCCAGAGGATGCTCGCCAACGGCCAGACCATAGGCCTGCAACAGTCGTCTTGCCTGACGTACCGATAGCTGGCCCGCACCAGCCGCCATCGCTTCGCCGAGGGCGCTGCGGGCGGCTTCCATGTCCGGTGAGAAACCCTCCGCGAGCGATGGCGGTATCTGCATCAGCAAGCGGCGATTGCGCCGATAGCTGACAACGCCGAGAAAGACCGTGATCGCCATTTCCGGCGACTCATGGCTCAACATGCCTTGTGCCGCCATGATCTGTTGCGCCTCCAGCATGGCGGCGCCGCCCACCCAACAGGTGAAGATATTGTGATCGCTTTTCCGGGACACCTCGCAGATTGCCGCGGCGACTTCGGCACTGGGGGCAAACGGGGAGGGCGAAAAGACGGTCAGGACATTCTCGGTATGCTCGTCGGCCAGTACAGTTGCCAGCACGGCTCCCCAGTTCGTCGCCGTGATGTCCGCCGGCAACGCCAACGGATTCGAGAGTCTTGAACGCGTCTGCAACAGTTCTTCAAGACGCTTGAGGGTGGCCGGCGACAGCCTGCCGAGCTGGCCGCCGGAACGTGTCAACCGGTCGCCGGCTATCCGCCCCAGGCCATGACCGTTGGCCAGGATGGTCAGACTCTCGCCGCGCAAGCGGCGCACCCGCGCCATCGCCTCGACGGCGGCGAACAGGTCCCCGAGCGTATCGATGCGCACCCAGCCTGCACGATGCAGGGCCGCTTCGTAAACATCGTTGGCGGTGAATGGCCCGCTGCTCTGCGCTCTGCCCTGCCGCGGGCCACCGCGGATGGTCACCACCGGCTTGTTGCGTGCGGCGGCACGGGCGGCCGACATGAACTTGCGGCCGGCCGTGACCTCATCGAACTGCACCAGGATCGACTCGGTATCGGGGTCCGCCGCCAGCCAGTCGAGCACGTCGGCGAGGTCGACATCGAGGCTGGCGCCCAGGTGGAGCACCGTCGAGAAGCCGATTCCCTTGCTGTAGGCGCGATCGAGCACGGCCGCCGTCACGGCGGTAGACTGCGCGACCAGGGCAATCTTCCCAGGCTTGATCGAAACGGGGGTCGCGCTAGCGTTAAGCCCTCTGGCCGGCACCACGAGACCGCCGCTGCCCGGCCCAAGAACGCGCATCAGATACGGCTGGGCGGCTTCGAGAATGGCCTTGCGCGCCGTCGCGATCGTCCCATTGCTCATCTTGTGCCACATCCACGGGCCGACGATCACCGCGCGGGTACCGCGCGCGCCGAGTTGGGCGATGATCGGCGGCACCTGCTCCAGTGAGGCGCAAATGATCGCCAGATCGGGCACCCCGTCGAGTTCGCCGAGGCGGACCTCGTCACCCATGAAGAACAGGGCGCGTTTCCTGGCGCTGACCGACATGACCGTACCATTGAATCCGCCCGCCGCGAGGTTGGCCAGCACCACTTCGGCGTAGCGACTCGGCTCGTCAGGCTCGGCGACCACCGCCACCGAGGCGGGACGAAAGAGGAATTCAAGGTTTCGGACAGTCATGATTACCTGCGATGGGGGTGGTCTCGATGTTCGCCGAATACCTCGGCTACGAGAGAATCAAAGGTGACAAGCCGACAATCAGCGTTGAAAAACGGCAACAAGATCGTCGGAGAAATAATGGTTCTGGGGCATCCATCGAACAAGGCACTTCGACGAACACGTTCATTCGCATCCAAAGTCCGACAGGTTGCCAGCGTACGCGAGCCGCTATAATGGCAGCGATCGCTGTTGAAGCGACATGGCGTCGGACGAGAAGAAGAACATGTTTGCGGTCTATGGTTTGAGTGGTCCAATCTACCAGGGTACCTTCGAAGGCCTCAAGGATGTCGCCGGGGTTCATCGGGGAGCTGCTGTCCGACCCATTGCCGAGGGCGAGCCGGCACCCGTCTTCAGCGCTCCCGTGGCGCAGGCCGTGAGCGCTTACCGGGAAATGCTGCGCAGCGATCCTGAGCGGGGTCCGCTGTACCATGCCTATCAGATCATGCAACGGCAGATCGTCTCGGTGACCAGCAGCGATCCCGTCGAGCGGGCGTTTCGGATACTGCTCGAACGCCGCATCCACCAGGCGCCGGTGCTCGACCCGACTTACCGACTGGTGGGTATCGTCAGTGAGCGCGACCTGCTGACCGTTGTCAACGTCGAAGACGGGCGCGTGCGCGATGTGCTGGCGAGGAAGGTGAGCGACGTGATGACGACGCCCGTGGTCAGCGCCGACCCGATTACCGACATACGGCGGATCGCCTGGGTGATGCTCGAACACCAGGTCGATGGCGTGCCGATCGTCAATGAAACGCAGGTACTGGTCGGTTTCGTATCGCGCAGCGACATCCTGCGTGCGATCATTACCGATCCGCCGCTAAGCCTGTGGCGCTAGGCCGGCTGCCTGCCTGCGGCGTCACCATTCGCGATCATCTTTGCCCGAGGAAAACAGATGAGCCATGCGTCCGTCCGCATTTACCACAACAACCGCTGTTCGAAGAGTCGCGCAGCATGCCAGTTGATCGCCGAAAAGGGTATCGATGCCGAGATCGTCGACTACCTGAAGACGCCGCCGAGCCACGAAGAGCTGCGCGAACTCCTGCGAAAGCTCGGCATGCGGCCATCGGAACTGGTGCGTCGTGGCGAAGCGGTGTTCAAGGCGCACTACGCCGGACGCTCCCTGAGCGAAGACGAATGGCTGCAGGCGCTGCTAACGCACCCGATCCTGATCGAGCGTCCGATCGTCGTGAGTGGTGACCAGGCAGTGCTCGGTCGACCGCCGGAGAAGGTGCTCGAGCTGCTGTAGCAAGCGCTCGGGATGGCTCCCGCAAAGGCCATTCGCGGTGAAGTTCAACAGGGTCGGCGCGCCGAAGCCGTGCCGCGTGTTCAGGAAGGCGACGATTCCATCTCGCTGATCAGACTCCGGTGATTGTCCAGCGCCATCGGCTGCGGCCATGGCAGGGCGACGGGTTTGAGCAGCGGGTGACTGCGCACCAGTCCCAGGGCCGTTGCCACGAGGACGCCGCCGGACGATCCGGCGCCCCGCCATGAAGTCAGCGCGGAATCGAGGACGCACCATGGTTTCAGTTGCACGGACTAACCCCCCGCGCCCGCCAGTAGGTATCGACATTCGCCAGTGCGAGCAAACCCGGTGGGGCCTCTGGCAAACCTGGGGCCTTTCCGTGCTGCGTGGTCTGACCCCGGGTTCCCTGCAGCGCCAGCTAAGCGCCGCCCTGCCGCCCGCCTGAACGAATCCTTCAGTCCGGCAGGCTGTTGAGCATGAAAATCGCTCGCAGCACCTCGCTGGGTTCGCCCAGCGGCTCGAACCAGCGCTGAATGATCTGCCCGATATCGCCGCTGCGATAGAGCCGTGACAGGGAACGATCGACAAGCAGCCGGAAGTCGGCATCACGGCGCATCATCAGGCCGTAGGGCTCGTAGGTGAACTGGGTCTCCGAGACTTCGTAGGAACCCTCTTCGCCCTTCACGACGGCGATCGTCACCAGCACGGTGCGATCCGCCGCATAGGCCGTGACGGTTCTGTCCTGCAGCGCCTTCAGGGCGGCATCGTGGTCGGCGACCTTGAGCAGGCGGATACCAATTTTCTCCGCGGATACCAGTGCGTCGAAGACCTTTTCGGTCGTCGTGCCCGCAACGACGGCGACGCGCTGGCCGTTGATCTGTACCAGGGTCTTCGGTTTCTCGCCCTTCAGGAAGAGCAGGCTGGCGCCATCGACGTAGGTCATCACGCTGAAGTCGAAGTCGGCACGGCGCGACAGGGTCTGCGTGGTGTTGCCGCACTCCAGATCGATCTTGCCGCTTTTCAGCGACTCGAAACGGTTCTGCGCCGTGACCGGCACCCAGCGCACCTGGAGATTCGGCATGTTCAGCTGTCTGGCCACGTCTTTGGCAACGATCTCGCACAAATCGATGCTGTAGCCGCGCGGCTTGCTGTCGCCGGCGATGAATGAGAACGGCATGGAGTTCTCGCGGTAGCCGAGTTTGAGGACGCCGCTTTGCTTGATTTTCGCCAGGGTGGATTCGGCGGCAGCCGCGGGCAAGGCAATGGCCAGGCTCGCGGCAAGGATGGCAACGATCAGCTTGCGCATGGGGGTTTTCTCCTTGGGGTGGGAATGGAAGTAAGTGTAGCGCGAGTCGGTCCGCTTGCGTTAAGGATAGGAAATCCCAAGATCCCACGATACCAACGAAAGTCCATGAGCCTCCATCAAGCGACGTCAATCTCGCACTTGGCCCCGGGAGCCCCTGACCAGTCATCCGAATTCCAACAGGCTGCCGCTGGCGGTATCCAGGCGGACGAGCGAGGATTCCATGTGCTGCAGATCGTACTTCTGGTCTGCCAGCGTTCTCGGGGCACCGCCGTTGGCGACGATCAACGGGCCAGCGGCGTCGAGCGCGAGCGGGTGGGGATCGATGCCGTGCGTATCCCACTCGTCGAGCTTCTGCAGCGTCCGCCGGTCGCGCACGCTGCCTTCGCACGCGCCGTGATGACGATGACTCAAGGTTTCGAGGGGATCTCGGTGCTGATCAACGACGATGCCGATCTGGCGTGCGCAGTTGGCGCGCAGGGCATGCATCTGTCGTCGAAGCGACTCTGGCAGAGCGCCGGGCGGCCGGCATTCGAGCGCGTCGCCGCCTTGTGCCATACCGCCGCCGATCTTGCGCGGACGGCCAAACTCGCTCTGGATTTCGTCTTTCTTGGCCCGGTACTGCCGACGGCCAGCCATCCCAAGGCGCACGGGACGGGCTGGCCGGAGTTCTCACGTCTCAGCGAACGCTCGTCGCTGCCGGTCTACGCGCTCGGCGGGCTGAAGCCACAGATGATCGAAACGGCATCGCGCTGCTGCGTGGCTGGCGGTGACAAAGCTCCTCTGATTAGAGCCTCCCGGCCATCTCGACGTGGCGGTCAGGGTCGTAATCACATGGCTTTCAGTCATCCAAAAGCTACTGTTCGTGGGCACACAAGAGCCCTCTTGACCGAACCGATACTCAGGTAGCTTTACGCCGCTTGGTGGCAGCGAGACCCGTCAACGCAACACCCAGCAACGCCAAGGAGGCAGGTTCCGGCACATTGCCGATGGGCGCGAAGGTATCGCGAAACTCCCAGCTAAGAATATCGTGGTCGCCCCAAGCTGATCCCGTGCCCGAGGTGAAGCCGACGAACGCGTTAGTCGTTCCCAACACAGTTGCAAGGTCCACGTTACGTGTCAGGAGCGCCGACAGTGGGCGAGTCGAAGACTGCGAGAGGCGAATTTCTAGGTTATCGGTTGTGCCGTCATAGTCCACCCACGAATACCATACGTTACCGTTGTTCATGCGCGTCGCCACCGACGCCGTTTGCACTGAAAAAATGTTCCCGCCCAAGTCGATGCCGACGTGATTGCCATCGGGGTCATTACCGAAGCTTCCGTTATCGTAGGTGTCGTATTCGATCCCCACGCTCTTGAGAATTCCTTGGTAGCCGATTCCACCTCCGGCCCCGCCCGCTGTATTAGAGACGGTCTGAATGGTAAAGGTAAGGCCATCGGCTCCCACCCCGTCGCCATCACTGATCCCGCCAGAGTTCGTGATGCGGAAGCTGAACGCCGAGCTGAACGAAACATTGGAGTTCAGCGTAACCGCCGTGGTGCTGAAGGCTGAACCACTCTGGAAAGACGAGGCCGGTGTGACACGCAAAGCGGTGCCTGCTTGTGCGGCACTGCCGTTGAGCTGCAATCCAGCGACGCTGGAAAAATCATTGTAGACAAGCGTAGTGGCTGATGCGCTGCCGGCAAAAAGACTGAGCGCAGCGAGCAGGGGGGTTAGTGCATTTTTCATGGCTTTTCTTTTCCTTAAGGCGAGGGGGGTGCCCTAGAATCCTGGGGCTGCTATCTACCCAAGCAATTAGTGTGCCAAGTTATCTTGCGCGCAACGTTATATACTAATTTTACAGTGTCTTGTGTGTGTGTTGAGGGAAGAAAGGCGTTGCCACAGAAAGGCGAATAGGCAGACTGTAAAATTTGTCGACACTATCTCTGGCAAGGATACGGCCTCCTTAGCCCTGATCATCAAGACTGAAGATTTGCTCGCGACACATGGCTGTCGAGCTGTATGCGCTTGCCGAAAGCGGCAAGCGCATACAGCGTCACTCCAGGCGGAGGATCTGCACGCTGCGCGCCGGCAGCGGACTCGTCGGCTCGCGGCGCACCGTCGCGAAGGGTTTCTGAGCACTGCTGTCGCAGATCTGTTCCCAGACGCCGTGGGGCAGCAGGAAGGAAACCGGGATGTCGTCGCGGTTGATCAGGCAGAGCAGCGCGGAGCTCTCGTGCCCCTGGCCGGCATTCTGTGTCTCGGCCGTGATCTACGGCCCGAAGCGCGCACTGCGGCTGCCCTTGCGGCATTCGATGAAGCCCGCGCCCGAAAGCGGCAGTGGCGCGAGCTGCAGCGCGAAGGTGCCGAGTTTGCGCGATTGCCAGTCGGCGGGACACATCGGGCGTCCGGCGGGATGCCACCAGACGACGTCGGCCGGGCCGTCGGTGCTCGGCTCGCCGGTCAACCAGCCGCGGCGGCGCAACTGCGGAAAGTACCGGCGGAAATCGACTAGCCCGGCGATGAAGGCCGTCAGTTCGCCATCGGCGTGCTGCCAGTCGAGCCAGCTCAGCGCATTGTCCTGGCAATAGGCGTTGTTGTTGCCGTCCTGCGTGCGGCCGATTTCATTGCCACTTTGCAGCATCGGCACGCCCTGCGCGATCAGCAGCGTGGACAGGAGGGCGCGTTGCAGGCGGCGGCACCTTTCGAGGATCTGCGGGTCGGCGCTGTCGCCTTCCTCGCCACAGTTCCAGGAGAAATTGTGGCCATGTCCGTCGCGGTTGCCCTCGCCGTTTGCCTCGTTGTGTTTTTGCTGATAGATGACCAGATCGCGCAGCGTGAAGCCATCGTGCTCGGTGATGAAGTTGATCCCCGCCTGCGGCGCGCGGCCGGCGAAACGGAAGATTTCGCTCGATCCCGCCAGGCGCTGAGCGAGTTGTCCGACGTTCGTTTCGTGGGTCAGCCAGAAGGCGAGCACGTCGTCACGGAAGCGATCGTTCCTTTCGCTCCAGCCGGGCAGGTAGTGTCCCAGGTGATAACCATCCGGGTCAATGTCCCAGGGTTCGGCGATCAGCTTGACGCGCTGCAGCAGGGGGTGCTGCCTTTTGGCGTGTAGGAAGGCGCTGTCACGCGTCAGCGCGGCGGCGAGGTCGAAACGGAAGCCGTCGACGTGCATTACCTCGATCCAGTAGCGCAGTTTCGGTAGTCAGCAGCACTTCGCCGTTGGCGGCGACGAATACGTGGCCGCAGAAACGCCGCGCCAACGATTCCTCCAGCGAGACCTGCTGCTGCACCTTGCCCTGCGCGTCGCAGCGTATCAGCCAGGTACCGGGGCGTGCTGCTACGACCAGCATGCCGCCATCGGCCTCCGGCAGGAGGCCGTGCGGCCGCGACGGTAGTGGCACGGCGTGGCGGATGTCGAGATTGCGGGTTTCCCAGTCGGCGACCAGGGCTCTGGCGAAGCAGGGATCGCCCGGGTTCGGACCGCGCCAGGCGGCGGCCACGACGGCCTGCCGGGGAGTCGTGGCCAGCGCAATCCCCGGAAGAGCGCTGTCGGCGACTCCGGCAGCAACCGCGGCAAAGAATCGCCGGTGATTGGTCGTCATGCCTGCCGCTTCCCTGCTTATAACTTCAGCTCGCCGGTGAGGATGGTGGCACGTCGCGTACCCGGTACCGTGCAGCCAGCGTTGTCGTAGATCGAGTCATTTGATCGAATCGAACGATTCGTTTAAATTATGCGCTCCATTTCCTGCGTATGAGATCCGTCATGCAAACCTTCACCGCCAATCAGGCCAAGGCCCATTTCGGCGAGTTTCTCGATCTCGCCCAGCGCGAGCCGGTGCGCGTGATGCGCCACGAGCGCGTGGTCGGCGTGATGGTCAGCGCTCACGATTACGAGGCAATGCGCGCCTTCTACGCCGACCGCTTGCAGCACACGCTGGACGAGGCGGCCGAAGCGGCGGCGGCAGCAGGCCTGACGCCGGCGGCGGCGGACGCCCTGCTGGCCGATGAGTCCTGAGGCGTCGCGTCGTCGGCAACGCGTCGTCCTCGACGGCAACGTCTGGATCAGCGCGGCGCTCAGTCGTCAGGGGGCACCGGCCCAACTCGTTCGCCGCGTATTGGCAGCGGGCCTCCCGGTGTTCTCGGCAGCGACCTTTGCGGAGCTGGAAGCACGCCTGTGGCCTCCCAAATTCGACCGCTACCTGAGCCTGGAAATGCGCCAGCGCCTCCTGCACGACGCGAATGCCGTCGCCCACTGGGTGGATATCCCCCCAGCCCTGGCCAGCCAAACCTGGTGCCGCGACCCGGACGATGAGCACTTCGTGCGCGCCGCGCTGGCTGCCGAAGCCCGGTGGCTGGTGAGTGGCGACCGCGATCTTCCCGACATCGAACCGCCCACCGGGCTGCGGATCGTCACCCCGGCCGCGGCGCTGGACGACCCGGGATTCTGCACCTGAGGCTCCACTCCGAGGTGCAATGGGTGGCGCGCTGAGACCAGTCGTTGGCGTGATCCATTCAACTCGGCCGACAGGCCGCCCCCCCAAAGACACCCTTGGCCCGATCAATAAAAGCCACTCGCGGCGAAGTCTGACCTGGCCGGCGAGCCAAATCTGATCGGTCCTGGGCCTTCAGCAAAGCGACGCTCAGGTCTCGCTGATCAGACTCCAGTGATTGTCCAGCGCCATCGGCTGCGGCCATGGCAGGGCAAGGGGTTTGAGCCGCGGGTGGCTGCGCACCAATCCCAGGGCCGTGGCGACGAGGACGCCGCCGGACGATCCTGTCCCCCGCCATGAAGTCAGGGCGTAAGCCTCCTCCATCCTGACCAGCGGCATCATGCGTTCGCCCGCGGCGGGGTGCCAGAGCTGGGCGAGGCCGATCTGGTTGCTCGACAACACGAAGCCGCCGTTCCAGGCGGCCGCGATGTCGCCGGCGTAGCCGATGCCGTCGTTGGCCCGGGTCGGCACGAACAGGCGGTCGCCGTCGAGGACAGCGAGGATCGGGGCCTGTGCGCGCTGCTCGCGGCGGTCATGCTCGGCCTGGAGGGCAATGCCGAGATAGGCCTCATCGTCGGCCGGCGAGTGGCTCCACGCGAGATGCCGCAGGCTGAGGCGCGGGTCGTCCAATCGCCACTGGCGCAACAGGCTGCCGCTGGCGGTATCCAGACGGACGAGCGAGGATTCCATGTGCTGCAGATCGTGCTTCTGGTCGGCCAGCGTTCTTGGCACGCCGCCGTTGGCGATGATCAACTGGCCAGCGGCGTCGAGCGCGAGCTGGTGCGGATCGATGCCATGCGTATCCCATTCGTCGAGCTTCTGCAGCGTCCGCCGGTCGCGCACGCCGATGCGGCCACGTCCCTTGCCGTACTCCGTTTCGGTGGTCAGCAGCACTTCACCGTTCGCGGCGACGACGGCGTGGCCGCAGAAACGCCGCGTCGACGATTCCTCCAGCGAGACCCGCTGCTGCACCTTGCCCTGCGTGTCGCAGCGCATCAGCCAGGTGCCGGGGCGTGCCGCCACGACCAGCATGCCGCCATCGGCCTCCGGCAGGAGGCCGTGCGGCCGCGACGGCAGTGGTACGGCGTGGCGGATGTCGAGCTTGCGGGTTTCCCAGTCGGCGACCAGGGTGCCGGCGAAGTAGGGATCGCCCGGGTTCGGACCGCGCCAGGCGGCGGCCACGATGGCCTGCCGGGGAGTCGTGGCCAGCGCAATCCCCGGAAGAGCGCTGCCGGCGACGCCGGCAACAACCGCAGCAATGAACCTCCGGCGATTGGTCGTCATGCCTGCCGCCTCCCTGTTCAAAACTTCAGCTCGCCGGTGAGGATGGCGGTACGTCGCGTACCCGGTACCGTGAAGCCGCCGTTGTCGTAGATCGAGTCGTAGTAGAGCCGGTCGAACAGATTCTTGATGTTCAGACGCACGCCCCAGCGCTTCTCTTCATAGGCGACCATGGCATCCCAGCGCTGATAGGCCGCTGCCGTGTTCGGTGCGAACTGTCCGTTCACGAAGGCAGCGCTGACCGCCTGTTGCGGCTGGTAAGCAAAGCGCTGGCCCTTGGCCTCGACGCCGCCACCGACCTTCCAGTGGTCGGTCAGCCTGTAGGTTGACCACAGGTTGAAGGTATAGACCGGGGCATTGCGCGCGCGCTCGCCGACGAGACGTGGGTCGCCCTGGGTGACGGCGCCGGTCGTGGCGTTCACGTTGAGCGCAGTTTTGAGAATCGTGGCGTTCATCAACGCCAGGCCGGAGAAGACTTCCCAGCGCTCGCTCAGGCGGCCGGCAAGCTCGACCTCGAAACCATCGGTACGGCGCTTCCTGGTCAGGATGGCTGCCGTGGATTCCAGGTCGGTATTGCGTTCCCAGTTCTTGTTGGCGCGGTAGAGGGCCGTGCGCAGCGCGAGGTCGCCGCCGAGCAGCAGCCACTTGGCGCCGAGTTCGGTGACCTGACTGCGCTCGGCCGGCATCGGCGCGACCGTCAACTGATAGAGGTCTGCCGTTGGACTGAAGGAGTCGCTCCAGGCGAGGTAGTAATGCGCTTCCTCCTGCGGCTGCCAGGACAGCACGGCCCGTGTGCTCCATTCGCCGTACTTCAGGCTTGGCGAGGTAGTGCTGGAATATTTTGCGTCCATCTCGTCACGACGCAGGCCGACGGTGGCCTTCCAGTGCGGGATGAATTCGATGCTGTCCTGCAGGTAAATCGCGTAGGAGTCGCTGGTGAATTTCGTCGGTGTGCCGGTCAGCGCTTCCTGGTAGGGATGGAACAGAGGCGGGTTGGCATTGGTCGTGCCGCCGAAGTTCTGCAGGCCGTGGCGGAAGCTGTCTTCCTTCAGGTATTCCATGCCGGCCAGGAATTCGTGGCCGATGTCGCCGGTCCTGAAGCGCGTCGAGTAGTCGGACTGCAGTGTGACCGTCTCGTAATGGGACGAGCGTGTGACGTTGCCGCCGTTGACGCCGTTTGCGCTTGGCGGCAGGGTCAGGTTCGGTGTCTTCGCCCAGTAGCTGCGCTGATAGTCGGCAACTCGGACCTGCGTGCGCAGCATCGATTCAGGGTCGAAAAGATATTCGTTGACCAGTGTCGTGATCGTCGTGTCGCTGTCGTCGAAGGTCTTGTCGGTGCCCCAGTAGGAGCGAGACGGGAAGCGTTCATTCGGGCGGCGCGTGACACCATCGAAAGCAATGCCGTAGTCGGGGTTATCGCGGGTCTTCAGGTAATAGTGGTTGAGCCAGAAGCGGTTGTGCGAATTCTGGTTGAGCGCGAGGCTGATCGCGGCCCCCTGGCGGTGCACTTCCGGCTGGTCGCCGTTGGCGAGATTCTCGCGCCAGCTTCCCTCGTCGCGATTCATCAGGTTAACGCGCAGGCCGACATCGGCGCTGAAGCGCTTGTTCAGGTCGGCGGTCACTTCGCGGTAGCCGTTGGTGCCGATGCTACCGGTCAGCTTGTATTGGTCGATCAGCAGGGGAGTCTTGCTCACCTGGTTGATGACCCCGCCGGCCTGGCCGCGGCCAAAAAGCATTGCACCGGCACCGCGCAGGACATCGATCTGTTCGTAGTTGAAGGTCTCGCGGTTGTATTGGGCCGTGTCGCGGATGCCATCGAGATAAATGTCACCGAAGGTATAGAAGCCGCGCAGGTTCATGTTGTCGCCCGAGCGGCCGCCCTCGGCGGCGTTGAAAGTGATGCCTGCGACGTTGCGCATCGCCTCGCGCAACGAGCCGACCTGCTGTTCTTCCATCAGCGCGCTGGTCACCGTGGTGATGGCCTGCGGAATACTGTGCGGATCCTGTTCCACCTTGCCGACGCGGGTGCGCGTGGCAAGGTAGCGATCGGGCTCTCGCTCGGCGGTGTCGGTGACGACCACCGGTGCCATCGTCTGTTCGCCAGCGGTTTGCGCGCCGGCACCGAAGGAGAGGGCCATCAGCGCGGCCAGTGGCAGCCGGCGGGGCAGGGAAGGAATCGGTGCGCAGGAGCGCGGGCGGGCGCTCTGGCGCGAGGCGTTAGCAGGCATGCAAATCTCCGTGGAGTGAGGTTTGGTGGCTGGCTGAACGGCATCGCGTCTGGCTGGCTGGTCAAGGGATGTATCAAGGGATGTAACTTGTATCTTTTAAAAAGTCATGAACGTTCTGATGAGCGCATTTGCTCGGTCACCGCGCGCCTGCCGGATCGGTTATGAACCCGATGCGCAACAGGCCGACTCTTGCGGCTTCCGACATGACCTGCGCAACTTTCTCGTACGGCGTCGTGCGCTCTGCGAGGATGTGCAATTCCGGCTGCGGCTGCAGGGCGCTAACGGTCTGCAGTCGTTCGGCCAGCACGGCGGCATCGACCGGCTCACCGTTCCAGAACACCTGGCTGGAGGCATCGATGGCGAGCTGCACGTTGTCCGGCCTCGTCTGGTTGACCGAGGACGAAGCCTTCGGCAGGTCGACCTTGACGGCATGCGTGAGCAGGGGGGCCGTGACGATGAAGATGATGAGCAGGACGAGCATCACGTCGATCAGCGGCACCATGTTGATTCCGGTCAGCGGCGCCTCGTCGTCGCCGGATTCCATGCTTGCGAAGGCCATGTTCTGTCCTCCTCAGCGAAGGGCCAGGCCGGGGTGGGTCGGCTGACATTCTGCGCCGGCAGCGACGCCCTGCGCGCGTGCCATGGCGATCACCTTTTCGCTCGTCGTGCGGGCATCGGTCAGCATCGGTGAGGTCTTGACACCGGTGGCGAGAAAGGCAAACACGTCGTAGGCGAAGGCGTTGAGCTGCGACAGCGTCCCGCGGTTCTCGCGGGCAAAATGGTTGTAGGCAACGGCAGCCGGTATGGCGACAGCCAGCCCGATGCCGGTCATGATCAGTGCCTCACCGACCGGGCCGGCGACCTTGTCGAGCGTGCCCTGTCCGGACATGCCGATGGCGATCAGCGCATGGTAGATTCCCCAGACCGTGCCGAAGAGGCCGACGAAGGGTGCGGACGAGGCAACCGTGGCGAGGAAGGTCTGGCCGAATTCGAGGCTCGCCTTGTCTTCGTCGATGGCGCGCTTCAGCGCGCGGGTGAGCAGATCTTCCGGGTTGCCGGCGTTGACCAGGTTGACGGTGCTGCATTCGCCACCGCTCTTGCAGCGGTTGTGCTGCTCGATGGCGGTGAAACCGTGGTGTACCAGATGCGCGAAGGGTTCGGTCGTGCCTTTCTCGCGGATGCGGGCGGCAACGGCTTCGAGGTTGGGGGCTTCCCAGAATGCGGCGAGAAATTCGGCGCTGCGGCGGCGCGTGCGCAGCCCACGGACGCCCTTGGTGGCGATCAGGTACCAGCTGCCGATCGACGCGATGAGCATCAGACAGAGCACGATGCGGGCGACGATGTCGGTGTGGGCAAGAAAATGGGCAAAGCCCAGCGGGTTTTCCATGACGGCCTTTCAGTTCTTCAGGTGGAATGTAATGGGGACCAGAACCCACGCGGCGAGGGCTTCCTCGCCGCGTTTGGCAGGAACGAACCGCCAGTGCCAGACGGCGTCCAGTGCTGCCTGGTCGAGACGTGGGGAGCCGCTCGATTTCCTGACTTCAATTTGCGACGGTCGACCGCTGGTCTCGACATGAACCCGCAGCACGACCTCCCCTTCTTCGCCCATGCGGCGAGAAAGGGGCGGGTAGGTGGGTGCGGGATTGGAGAGGTAGTCGGCGGCGAAGCGGGGCTGGCTGATGGTGGCCGGGGCTGGCGGGGCGGGTAGGTCTGGCAGGGTGGGTGGAGGGGGGTCCCTGACGATCGTCGTTTCTGAAAAGGCGGCAGGCGAATGGGTCTGCGCTGCCAGGATCTGCTGCGGTACAGGGCTTGTCTGGCGTCGCGGCCTTGCTTCGACGGGTGTCGGTTTCGGCGGCTTCAGCGGTTCAGGCGACTTGGTGACGGGCAACTCCGGGCGGAGGATATCAACCATCAGTGTGCTGACGCGCTCCGGCATCGGCACGATATCCATCATGGTGAGCAAGACGAAAATGCAGGCATGGATCGCGGCGATCACGACCACGGCGCACAAGGACAAGCTGGGCGTGTATGTGGTGTATGGATTGGCGGCGTGAGTGATGGTATTCATCTTCTTTGGCGGTACCTTCTGCCCAATCCGTCGAGAGCGCAAACCTGTGGCTGGCGGACCCGGCAGGGATTGCTGGCTGGCGGGAGCGAGGGAGGCGGTGGTCGATCGCTACGGAGAGATGCAAGGTGATTACTTGGTCAGGATCAGCTTGTTGTCCCTGGTGATGCGTAGCGTATAGCGCTGCTCGCCATGGGCGATCTCGACCGTCTTCTGGCCGCGGAGAATCTGGCTGCTGTTCAGGCTCGACGGTAGCTCCGGCTGTGCCGTCGTAGTGGTCTGTGTCGGCAAGTGCGGCGAATGCGGGGTCGAGGTCATTTCGGGTTCCATAGTCATGGCGTGGGCTGTACAATACGAATTCAAATGAGAATGGTTCTCATTCTATAGTAATCGGTCGGAGCGTCAAGCGATTTTTCGTCCCACCGGATTCCCGCTTCCCAGCACCGCATTCCCGTTGTGGCAGGGTAGCGGCCCCAAGGCGGTATAATTCCGGCTTTCCGTAAAGGCTTGGGGGCGTACCAACTCGGAGTCACAGTACACCGGGCACTACCCCGAACCAGGCTGGGTGGAATCAGGCGCTGGCACGTTCCAAGGCCTGGGCACTCGATGACGAGTGAGCGGCACCCATGAATCTACGTGACAGCAATATCGGCAAGCTGGATCAGCGCGTCTACGACGTGCTGATCATTGGCGGCGGCATCAACGGCGCGGTGTCTGCTGCCGCCCTGTCGGGCAAGGGCGCGGCCGTGGCGTTGATCGACAAGCGTGATTTTGCCGGTTTCAGCAGCCAGCAGTCATCGAACCTGGCCTGGGGGGGCATCAAGTATCTCGAAAGCGGCGATTACACGCTGGTCAGAAAGCTGTGTCTGAGCCGCAATCATCTGATTCGCCACTATCCATCGCGAGTCAAGGAAATTCGCTTTTTCTCCACGATCGAAAAGGGTTTCCGCTTCCATCCCCTGATTCTCTGGGCGGGTACCTGGGTGTACTGGCTGTTCGGGAACGGTTTCACCAGGATGCCGCGCCGCGTTTCGAGGCAGGCCATAGCGCAGGAAGAACCCCTTGTCGACACGCGCTACGCCGCGGGCGGCTGTGAATATTCAGACGCCTACCTGTACGACAACGACTCCCGCTTTGTTTTTCAGTTCGTTCGCTCGGCGATGGACCGCGGCTGCATCGCGGCCAATTACGTGGAATCGCTCGGCGCCCGCCGTGCAGGCGGGTACTGGCGGACCAAGGTGCGCGATGAGACCAATGGGCGGATCCTCGAAATCTGTTCGAAGGTGCTGATCAACGCTGCCGGTCCGTTCGTGGACGAGCACAATGCACTGACTGGCGAAGAAACGGATCATCATCATCTGTTTTCCAAGGGCATCCACCTGATCGTGCCGCAGATCACCCCGAAGCAGCGGATCCTGACCTTTTTCGCCGACGACGGGCGCCTGTTTTTCGTCATCCCGATGGGCGTTCGCACCTGCATCGGCACCACCGACACACGGGTGGACTCGCCGTTCACCGAGGTAACCGACGAAGATCGTCAGTTCGTTCTCGACAACATCAACAAGCACCTCAAGATCGCGCGGCCACTGAGCCGCGCCGACATCATCGCCGAGCGTTGCGGGGTGCGCCCGCTGGTGGTCAAGGCGAGAGGCGACGGCGGGCTCCGGGACTGGATGCAGTTGTCGCGCAAACATGAGATCGATGTCGATTGGGCCACGGCTCATCTGAGCATCTTTGGCGGCAAGCTGACCGACTGCGTCAACGTGGGTGACGAGGTATCAAAGATCGTCACCCGGCTTGGTATCGCGCTGCCGTATCGGCAATACAAGTGGTATGGCGAACCGCACCCTTCGGTACGCGAGGAATACATGCATCAGGCCAGGCTGATGAATCTCGACAGCTATACCTCGCCGGAGTCGATCGAAAGCCTGAGCAGTCGGCTGTGGCGGCGCTACGACCAGCAGGCACTGGCCCTGCTCGCCGAGATCCGCGAGAACCCGAGACAGGCGGAAGTCTTGATCAAGGGTACCGACTACATTCGCTGCGAGATTCGGCTGGCCAGACATCAGGAAATGATCGTCAAGCTAGAAGACTTCCTGCGGCGCCGCTCCAAGATCGGCCTGGTGGTGCGCCGGGAAGACATCAGAAACGCCGACGGGCTGATGGAGGCGTGTGAAATCCTGTTCGGCGATCAGGCCAGGGAGAAATACGACGAGTATTTCCTGGAGCGATCAGACGCCGGGGGATAGCCCACCCTCGAGCTTTCCGAAGACCCGCCCTTGCCGAGAAACAGGCAAGGCGCACAACGACGTCGAGGAGAACTCGGTGAACCGGCTTCTTGGCGAAGTCCTGGGGATGAGCCCGGCAGTGGTCTGTTGACTGGTGATCAAATGAACAGTAGAGTGACCCGCATCCTGACGATCATGACTTTCCCGGCCACTGATCATGAAAGTCATTATCGTTTCCCTCTCCCCTGGCCCCTCCACCGCGAGGGAGAGGAGAGATTCGTGAGTCGCTGAGGCGACTTTCACATGAAGGGCGGAACGGAAGCATAACAATCATGTCTCGACTGGAGGGGGTGAGGCACGAGGACGTCATCTGGCTTCTGGGCAGCCTCAGCGCACTGTACCGCCTGCCGTTCGAAGCGAGTCTGATCGAGCAGGAGTT
>WBZL01001854.1_pt1 | contig 21300 bp, 18 predicted proteins | sample 5204291 | NCBI WGS metagenome assembly WBZL01 (sample SAMN12344345, study PRJNA552823) | activated sludge metagenome | biome: Activated sludge suspended growth; feature: Nitrification reactor; material: Wastewater; isolation source: activated sludge from nitrification reactor of wastewater...
CTGAAGTACACCTCGCTGTCGGCCGCGATCGAGGTGACCGTCTCGACCGACGGCCGTCACGTCGTGATCGACGTCGACGACGACGGCCCCGGGGTGCCGGACGACCGGCGCGAGGCGATCTTCGAGGCGTACGTCCGCGGTGACGAGTCGACCGATCGACCGGGCTCGGGCATGGGGTTGTTCCTGGCGCGCACCTTCGCCGAGGTGCAACACGGCTCCGTGGTCTGCGAGCCGTCGCCCCTCGGTGGGGCACGCTTCCGTGTCCGGCTGCCGGCGGCCCCGGAGGCCCCCTCGGGTCTCGCCGAGAAGCACGGCGCGGACACCGGCGGCTGACCTACTGTTCGCCGCCATGGACGACCTGGAGGCCCGCCTCGCGACCGGTCTCACGCGTGGCACCGCACACGTCGTGTTCTTCCTCGACGAGGAGTTCGTCATCCGTTGGGTGAGTCCGTCGTCGACCGACATGCTCGGATGGTCGCTCGACGAACTCGTCGGGCGGTCCGGCCTGCACTTCGTGCACCCCGACGACCTCGGCGACATCGGCCGGCTGGTCTTCGAGGAGATCCGCTCACCTCACGAGTACGGGGCCGACCCGGCGCGTCGCACCTTCGACGAGGTCCGCCTCGCCACCGTCGACGGCACCTGGAAGGCCTTCGAGTTCGCCGCCAACAACCTCATCGCCGATCCGGAGGTGCGCGGCTTCGTCGTGGTGATGCGCGACGTCACCGAGCGGCGGATGCAGGACGACGTGTGGTCGAGCATGGCGGCGGGGTCGCCGATCGAGGTGACCGCCGAGCTCGTCGCCCATCTGCTGTCGTGGCAGTCCGGCGGCACCGCCGTCTCGATCGACCTCCCGCTCGCGGTGCCGATCACGGTCGGCGAACCGCCCCGCGACGTCACCCCGGTGACCGTCGACCTGTCCGACGGCATGGGCCGTGTCGTGATCCACCACCCGGTCGATCCGACGCCGTCGGCCTGGGTGGGGATGCTCGTCGAGCGCGCCGGCGCGCTGCTCGACCTCGCGGTCCGCCAGGCCGTCGGTCAGCACGAGATGCAACGCCGTCTGGCGCAGAAGACCGCGTTGATCTCCGCGGTGTCGCACGATCTGCGCTCGCCGCTCGCCGCGATCGAGTTGATGTCGACGTTGCTGGACGGTGACGGCCACGGCGACGGCGGCGGTCGGCTGACCGACGATCAGCGACGGCAGCTGGTGTCGCGGATCGGTGAGGACGCCCGTCGGACCTCGCGGCTGCTGACCGATCTCACCGCCGTCGACAAGATCCTGCACGGCGCCGCCGAACTCGTCGCGCAGCCGGTGCGGTTGAGCCCGCTCGTCGAGCGCGTGGCCGCCGAGGTCACCGTCGACGGGTTGCGGTCGGTGCACACCGAGCTCTCGGACGTCACGGCCCTCGCCGACCCGGTGCTCGCGGAGCGGATCGTCGACAACCTGGTGTCGAACGCCCTCAAGCACGCGCCGCTCGACGCTCGTGTTCGGATCGTCGTCGAGCCCGACGACGACCACGCGCTCGTGCACGTCGACGACGACGGTCCGGGCGTGCCCGTCGACGCGAGATCGAGGATCTTCGAGGCCTATGTGCGCGGCGAGGACAGCGCCGCCCGGCCGGGTTCCGGGATGGGATTGTTCCTCGCGCGCACCTTCGCCGAGGTGCAAGGTGGATCGGTGTCGTGCAGCGACTCGCCGTGGGGCGGCGCTCGCTTCTCGGTGCGCCTCCCGCGCGGGCACTGAGCCGACGGCTGCGCGGCAGCGACGTCAGGCGCGGGTCTGGCGGGCCGCGAACTGCTCGGCAGCGATCGGTTCGCCGAGGAGGTGGCCCTGCACCATGTCGCAGCCGAGCATGCGCAAGCGGTGCAGCTGGTCGGCGGACGTGACCCACTCGGCCACCACCTGCATCTCGAGCGCGTGTGCGAGCTGGATGATCGCACGCACGATCGGGTCGTCGTCGCCGTTGGCGCCGAGGCTGCGTGCCACGGTGCCGTCGAGCTTGAGCACGTCGGCCTGGCAGGCACGCAGCGCGGTGAGCGAGCTGACGCCGACCCCGAAGTCGTCGAGGGCGAGTTGCACGCCGAAGCGGCGCAGCGCCTGCAGCGACCGGGTGATGCCACCCTGCCCGTCGTTGAGCGTCTGCTCGTCGAAGTCCATCGTGAGCTGTGCCGGTGTGAGCTCCATCGAGCGGACGATCGACAGGACGCGCTCGACGAAGGTGCCCTCCTGCAACTGCCGCGGCGACACGTTGACGTGCACGCTGAACGTGCGCTCGACCAGCCCGGCGGCGAGCCAACCGCGGGTGTCGCTGCACGCGGTGCTGATCACCCAGTCGCCGATGGGCACGATCGCGCCCGACTCGTTGGCGAGGTGCAGGAACTGCGCCGGCAGCAGGCGGCCACGGGTGGGATGGTCCCAGCGCAGCAGCGCCTCGGCCCCGACCACACGGCCGCTGTGCGTGGAGATGATCGGCTGGTACGCGAGCCGCAGCTCGTCGTTGGCGAGCGCCCGCTCGAGTTCGGCGGCGAGCTCCTTCTGCTCGACGCTCGCGGCGCGCATCGCCTCGGTGTACATCTCGACGCGCGACCGGCCGCGGCGCTTGGCGGTGTACATCGCCGCATCGGCGTGGCGGAGCAACGTGAGCGCCGCGTCGGCGGACGGCACGCCCTCGAGGTGCGAGTTGTCGGCGAGCGCCACGCCGACGCTGACGGTGAGTTCGACCTCGACCCCGCGGATCATCATCTTGCCGCTGAGCGCGAGGCGGATGCGCTCGGCGAGCTCGAGCGCGGAGTGCTCGTCGATCGTGCCGTTGCACAGCACCACGAACTCGTCGCCGCCGATGCGGGCGATCACGTCGGCGGGGCGAGTGGCGTGCGTGACCCGATTGGCCACCTGTGCCAGCAACGCGTCGCCCACGTCGTGGCCGGCGTTGTCGTTGACGTCCTTGAGCTTGTCGAGGTCGAGGAACAGCAGTGCCACGTGACCGCGGGTGCCGCGGATGCGGTCGAGCGCGTCGGCGGTGGTGCGCAGCAGCAGGATGCGGTTGGGCAGGCCGGTGAGCCCGTCGTGGGTGGCCTGGCGCATCAGCTCGGCCTGCATGTGGTTGCGCGCCGTGACGTCGCGGATGACGCCGCCCCAGTACTCGATGACGCCCTGGTCGTCGCGGTGGATGACGAGGTCGACGTCGAGGATCCGCTCGAGCGCGTCGGGCCCGCGGAAGCCGACCTCGCCCGACCACTGCGACGTGGTGGAGGACGTGAGCACCTCGCGTGGCAGCTGGTCGCGGATGGTCTGCAGCAGGTTGCGCACCGACGGGTCGCGGAGCAGGTCGGCGTCGTCGCCGACACCGAACAGCACTCGCGCGGTCTGGTTGGTGTACACGGGCGTGCCGTCGCGGTCGAGGATGATCACCGCGTCGGCCGACGGCTCGACCACACCGAGCAGCCGCTCGAGCAGCTGCCGCTTGCCGACGGTCTCGGTGTCGTCGACGGCCACGCCGGCATAGGCCTCGATGCGGCCGAGCTCGTCGCGCATCGGGCTCGCGTTGACCCGTACCCACAGCAGGCGGCCGTCGCGATGCCACACCCGGAACTCGACGGCGAAGTCGGCGTCGTGCTCCATCGCCTCGCGCCACGCGCGGTCGGCCGTGTGACGATCGGCGGGATGAGCGTTCGACCACGGGGTCGTGCGCGGCGAGGGCACGTCGCCCCCGAGCGCGAGCGCGCGAAACGCATCGTTGGCCGAGAGCAGTCGGCCGTCCCGGTCGGCCTGGAAGATCGCGACCGGCAACGAGGTCAGCGGCTGATCGATGGCAGTTCCTGACTGTGGACGAGGTGACGAGTCCGTCGCGCTGGTCACGCTCAGCCCTGACTATAGGTGCCGGAGATCGTTCGACTCTCGAACGTGGCGCCTTTGACGAAGGCTTGAAGATCGGCACCCGGTGCACCGTCGGCCAGTTCCGTCGCCTGATCGAGGAAGTGCACCGTGTACACGTACGTGTGGGTCTCGCCGACGGGCGGGCACGGCCCCGTGTAGCCGGGCTGCCCACGGCCGTTGAGGCCCACGATCGCGAACTCGGGGACCGCGCCCTCGGCGAGCGACGTGGCGAACGGATCGATGCCCGACATCACCCAGTGCACGAAGTCGGGTTGGTCCTGATCCTCGAGCGTGATCGCGATCTCGACGGTGCCCTCGGGCGCGGGCTCCCACTGCAGCGGGGGTGAGACGTTCACGTCGTTGCACGCGTACCGCGCCGGGATCGGGTCGCCGTCGGCGAAGGCCGACTGGAGGCCGACGACGGCGGGCAGGTCGCCGGTCCCGAGCGGCGGCACGTCGCCCGAGCCGACGGGCAACACCGGGACGTCGCCGGACCCGGCCGGGAGCACGCTGGTGGGCAGGGTGCCGATCTCGGCGGTCTGCAGCGGGTCGAGCGGCGCGGTCGTGGTGGTGGCCACCGTGGAGACCGATCCCACCTGATCGGGACGAGGGTCGCGGAGGGTGCGACCGTCGTCGTTGCAGGCGGTGAGCAGGCCTGCCGTCGCGCACGCGACGATCAGAGGAAGTACCGCCGCCCGTGCCCGCATGGAGGGGATGTTACGCGAGCGGCCCCTGGGTAGCGTGGTCACGTGACCTTGTGCATCCTCACCGTCCACGCCCATCCGGACGACGAGGCCTCGAAGGGCGCCCCCACGCTCGCGATGTACGGCGACCAGGGGGTGCGCACCGTGCTCGTGTGCTGCACCGGCGGCGAGGAGGGCGACCTCCAGAATCCGCACCTGCGCGAGCCGGGCCAACCGTTCCACGGCCTCACGCCCGAGCAGGAGAAGGCCAAGCTGGCCGAGCTCCGCCCGCTCGAGCTGCAGCGTTCGGCCGAGATCATCGGCTTCGACCGCGTCGTCATGCTCGGCTACCGCGATTCGGGCATGCCCGACAGCGAGGCCAACGCCCATCCCGAGTGCTTCGCCAACGCCGATCTCGACGAGGCGGTCGGCCGGCTCGTCGAGGTGATCCGGGCCGAGCGCCCGCAGGTGATCATCACCTACGGCGACGACCAGCGCGGCTACCCGCACCCCGACCACCTGAAGGTGCACGACATCTCGCTGCCGGCCTTCGAACGTGCGGGCGACCCCGACTGGTACCCCGAGCTCGGCGAGCCCTGGCAGCCGTCGAAGATGTACTACTCGACGTGGAGCAAGGCCCGGATCGTCGCCCTCCACGAGGGCATGATCCGCCTCCGCGGCGAGTCGCCGTTCGACCAGGCGTGGCTCGACCGGCCCGGCCAGGACCACCGCATCACCACCAAGCTCGACATCGGCGACTACCTGTGGGCGCGCACCGGCTCGCTCAAGGCTCACGCCACCCAGGTCGACCCCACCGAGCCCTGGTGGTTCGGCCTCGACGACCACCAGCTCCGCGAGGTCTACCCGTACGAGGACTGGATCCTGGCCCGTTCTCTGGTCGGCACGCCCGCCGAGGGCGAGCTCGAGACCGACCTGTTCGCCGGCGTCCGCGACCTCGCGATCAGCGGCGGTGACGAGTGAGCGCCGCCGACCGCACCCTGCAGCACCGGGTGCAGTACCGGGTCGCGTTCGGGAAGAAGGACGAGGCCGTCGAGGGCCCCGACGACGCCGACCTCGTGATCACCGTGCCGGTCGCCGATGCCGGTCTCGACCCGTCGGTCGCGTTCATGCAGGGCAAGCTCAAGGCGGCCGGTCACACCGGCGTGCTGTTCGACGTGCTGCGCAACGGCGACGCGGCGGCGGCGATCAGCCGGCTCGCATCGCGTCCCTGAGCGCCCGGTAGCCCACCAGCACCGCACCGCTGTCGCGCAACAGCTCGCGCAACGTGTGATCGGTGGTGACGAGCGCGAGGTCGTCGATCCAGCCCTCGGCCTGCGGCGACAGGGCGCGCACCTCGGGCGTGTCGATCGCCGGTTGCACGTGGATCTCGGTGACACCGGGCTGCAGCGACCGGATCGCGTCGTACACGCGGTCGCGGCTGCCGGCCCGCCAGTCGTGGTCGAAGTGGTCGGGGAACACCACGCCCTCCTCGGCCGCCAGGCGACGGAACGGGAACCCGGCCTGCTCGGCGGTGATCGTCGACGGCAGCCGCACCGGCAGCTCGAACTCGATCGCGAGTTCGAGGTACACGTCGAAGAACTCGGGCCGCAGTGTGATCGAGGTGAGGTGCGGGGCCAGGTGGCTGACGTCGATCCCCCAGGCGAGGGCGCGCTCGATCTGGGCGCGGCACTCGCGCAGCACCTCGGCGGGATCGGCGTGCTCCCACAGATCGGGGACGTCGCGGGGGAAGCCGCCCTCGCCCGACTGCAGCGACGGGGCGTGCGTGATCGGCCCGTACCGGTAGGCGTCGTGCTCGCAGTTGAGCGTGAGGTGCACCCCGAGGTCGTCACCGTCGTACGCCGCTGCGGCGTGACGGGCCCAGGGGGCCGGCACCATCAGCGAGGCACACGTGGCCACCCCGTCGCGCAGGGCGGCGTACACGCCGACGTTGGCCGCGTGGCACGAGCCCAGGTCGTCGCACGAGATGATCAGCAGCTTCGCGTCGGCCGGGTGGCCCAGCCGCTCCGCGAGCGAGGGGGTGCTCATCGCGCCGACGTTACCCGCCGTCCGGCCTCACGTCGCCTGTACACAGGCCGACCAGAGGCCGAGGCCGTCGGCGCGGGCGGCCTCGGCCGCGTCGACGAACTCGTCGACGTGGGCGACGTTCGGCGGGAACGTCAGCAGCGCGGCGAAGCCCTGGCGCACGAGCCGCAGGTTCACGAACGTGCCGTCGGCTGCCAGGAACACGTACGCGAGGAGGCGGTCGTAGTCGTCGCGCGCCTCGACGTCACGCTCCAGGCGGATCGGCGCGCCGGCGGGCAGGAGCGCCTTGGTGGCCGCCGACGCCTCGGGGCCGAAGCACTCGACCGGCGAGTTCGGCTTGACCGTCTCGGGGGTGTCGATGCCGATGAGCCGCACCGTCTCGTCCCGGCCGTCCACGTCGACCACGATCGTGTCGCCGTCGACCACGCGGACGACGGTGGCGTTGGAGGCGACCACCGTCGAGACGGGGGGAGACGGATCGCCGCCGGGGCCGGACCCGCCGGTGCAGCCCGACAGGACGGCGCCGGTCGTCGCCAGGGCGGTGACGAGCACGTGGCGGGGTCGTGGGCGCACCCCACGGGTTCTATCGGCACCTGGCACGTTCGCCCGCGTCTCGGACGATCAGGGAGGGTTCGTCAAGAACCCGTCAAGGTGCGGGGTCCGTCGGCCGATACCTCCGGGTGCGGCCACCGCCGCGCTGCACCACCGCACGTCCGCCGGAGGACCCGTGTCCGATCAGAACGCCACCACCGAGCGCCCCGCCTCGGGGCCGACCCGCACGCGCCGACAGCGCTTGCGCTACCGGTTCGACCTGGCGCTGTCGCGCGGCCCGTCGGTGGTGATCGGTTGGTTGGGTCTGACCACGCTGGCGATCATCGCGCTCGGTGCCGTGGTCGTCGCCCTGTTCTCGATGAAGGGCGTCAACGGCGACCGGGAGGGAACCCTGTCGTTCCCCGAGGCGCTGTGGCAGGCGATGCTGCGCATCGTCGACGCGGGCACCTTCGCCGCCGACGCCGGTTGGGGCACCCGGCTGCTCGGCCTGCTGATCACGCTCTGCGGCATCTTCATCGCCGGCAGCCTGATCGGTCTGATCGCGAGCGGCCTCGATCAGCGGATCGACGAGCTGCGCCGGGGCCGGAGCGACGTGATCGAGGCCGACCACTCGCTCATCCTCGGCTGGTCGTCGCGCGTGCCGGCGATCGTGAGCGAGCTCGTGATCGCGAACGAGAGCCGCAAGCGGGCCGCCGTGGTGATCCTGGCGAGCGCCGACAAGACCGAGATGGAGGAGGCGTTGCGAGCTGCCATCCCGGACATGAAAACGACCCGCGTGGTCTGCCGCAGCGGCGAGCCGTGGATGCCGCGCAACCTCGAGATGGTGAACCTCGCGGGCGCGCGCTCCGTGGTGGTGATCGGCGACGGTGACGGCGACGACTCGCACACGGTGAAGGTGCTGCTCGCGGTGCGGGCCACCGTCGGCGACGGCGGCCCGAACGTCGTGGCCGAGGTGAACGAGTCCGAGACCGGCAGCTCGTTGCAGTCGTTGCTCGGTGAGCGACTCGTCACCGTCAGCTCCGACGACGTCGTGGCCGAGCTGACCGCGCAGGCCTGCCGCCAACGCGGCCTGAGCTCGGTGTTCCGGGAGCTGCTCGACTTCGACGGCGACGAGATCTACTTCGACGAGTTCCCGGAGCTCGTCGGGCGCACCTACCTCGACTGCCAGCTGTCGTTCGACAAGGCGGCGCTGTTCGGTCTGCGGGCGACGGATGGTTCGGTGCTGCTCAACCCGCCTGCGGACCGCGTGTACGCGGCCGGCGAGCAACTGATCGGCGTGACCGAGGACGACTCGGTGTTCAAGGTGCTCCCCGTCACGGTGACGCCGACCTCGCTCGAGACCTGGCCCTCGAACTCGCGCGACGCCTACCGTCGAATCGTCGTGTCCGGGTGGAGCGACCTCGGGCCGCGGGTGATCACCGAGCTCGACGAGTTCATGGGTCGCGAGACCGTCGTCGAGGTGGTGGTCGACCCCGAGTTGATCGACCCGGCCGCCGTGCGGGCGTCGGTTCAGGTGCGCAACGTCACCGTCGAGGTCAGCGTGCTCGAGGGCGGGCCGGAGGTGGTGGCGTCGCACGCCGCGCGCATCTCGTTCCACGAGGTGATCCTGCTCGGCTATCGCGACATCCCGGTCGACGAGGCCGACGCACGCACCCTGCTCACGCTGCTGGCCTTCCGTCAGGTGCGACAGCACGACGACGTCGGCCCGGTGCGCATGGTGGCCGAGCTGCTCGACCAGCGACACGCGCCGCTCGCGGTGGCCACCGGCGCCGACGACTTCATCGTGAGCGACGAGCTCACCAGCTTGATGCTCGCCCAGCTGAGCGAGCGACACGACCTGCACCAGGTGTTCGTCGACCTGTTCGACCGGGCCGGCTGCTCGATCGAGCTGCGCGAAGCGCTGCAGTACGGGGCGCACAAGGCGGCCACGTTCGCCGACGTCGTGCTGACCGCGTCGACGCTCGGCCACACGGCGATCGGCTACCGCACGGCTCGCACCGGCGAGGTGACCGTGAACCCGCACAAGTCGGCACCGCTGCGTCTCGCCCCCGAGGACGAGGTGCTCGTGCTCGCCCCCGGCATCGCCTGAACGCGGGACGGGAACGCCCACGCTGGGCCGTTCCGTCCCGCCGTGACTCCGGACGCGCACGAGCGCGGGACGGAAACGCCCACGCTGGGCCGTTCCGTCCCGCGCTCGTGCGCGGATCGGGTGGGGTCAGAGACGCTCGATGATGGTGCCGGTGCCGAGACCGCCACCGCAGCACATGCTCACCAGGCCGTAGCGGCCCCCGGTGCGCTCGAGCTCGTAGAGCGCCTTGGTGAGCAGGAAACCGCCGGTGCCGCCGAGCGGATGGCCGAGGGCGATCGCGCCGCCGTTCGGGTTGACCTTGTCGGGGTTCGCGCCCACTTCCTTCTGCCACGCGAGCACGACCGAGGCGAACGCCTCGTTGATCTCGAAGGTGTCGATGTCGTCGATCGACAGGCCGGTGCGGCCGAGCATGCGCCGCGTGGCGTCGATCGGGCCGGTGAGCATGAGCACCGGGTCGGTGCCGACCAGGCACGTGTCGACGATGCGGGCGCGGGGCTTCAGGCCGAGTGCGGCAGCCTTCTCCTCGGTCATCATCAGCACGGCCGACGCGCCGTCGCTGATCTGGCTCGAGTTGCCGGCGGTGTGCACGCCGTTCTCGCGGGCGACCGGCTTCAGGCTGGCGAGCTTCTCCATCGTGGTCTCGCGCAGACCCTCGTCGCGAGCGACGGTGTGGGTGGTGTCGGCGAGCGAGCCGTCCTCGTTGCGGTCGGGTGCCTCGACGGTGATGTACTGACCGCTGAAGCGGTCCTCGGCCCAGGCCTGCGCGGCCAGCTGCTGGCTGCGGAAGCCGAACGCGTCGGTGTCGTCGCGGGTGATGCCCCACTGGTCGGCGATGCGCTCGGCACCCTCGAACTGCGAGGTCATCTCGTACTGCTCGAAGTAGGTCTTCGGGATCGGGATGCCGAGACCAAGGTTCTTGTTGCCGCCGGCGCCGATCGGCACGCGGCTCATCAGCTCGACACCGCAGGCGAGGGCGACGTCGACGACGCCGCTGCCGACGAGCGCCGCACCGAGGTTGGTGGCCTGCTGGCTGGAACCGCACTGGGTGTCGACGGTGGTGTTGGCGACCGACATCGGCAGGCCGGCCGAGAGCCAGGCGGTGCGGCCGATGTTGAACGCCTGCTCGCCGACCTGGCTGACGCAGCCGGTGACGACCTGGCCGATCTCGGCCGGATCGATGCCGGTGCGGTCGACGAGTGCCTTCTGCACGGTGCCGAGCACCTGCGCCGGGTGGAGGGTGGAGAGGCCGCCGTTGCGCTTGCCGATGGGTGTGCGAACGGCGTCGACGATCACGATGTTGGTCATGTCGCGATCCTATGGTGAGGGTCGTGCCCAGCTTCATTCCAGCGTTCCAGCCCGCCGGCGACGTCACCGCGCACCGATACATCCACGTGATCGGCACCACCGTGTTCGTGTCGGACCGGGTCGAGACCGACGGGGCGCCGCACCACTTCCTCGGCTTCTTCCAGGGTGACGAGCACGAGGGGATCGAGGCCGTGTGGGCCGTCGACGTGCCCCACGGCGAGGACCCGTCGTACGGCGCGGCGATCGACCTGTACACCTACTTCGGCCGCGCGAGCGAGGAGGAGTGGGCCGTCGCCGGCCGCGCCGTGCAGCTCGCCGAGTGGGGCCGCACGCACCGGTTCTGCGGCCGCTGCGGCACGCCGACCGAGAAGCAGGACAACGACCGGTCGATGAAGTGCCCGGCGTGCGGTCTGCTCGCCTATCCCCGGTTGGCGCCGGCGATGATCACCCTCGTCACGCGCGGCCACGGCGACGACAGCGAGGCGCTGCTCGCACGAGGCGTGCAGTTCCGGGCGCCGATGTACAGCTGCCTCGCCGGGTTCGTCGAACCGGGCGAATCGCTCGAGCAGAGCGTGATCCGCGAGGTGCGCGAAGAGGTCGGTGTGCAGATCGGCACGCCGCGCTACGTGAGCAGCCAGCCGTGGCCGTTCCCGCACAGCCTGATGCTCGGCTTCCGCGCCGAGTGGACCGGTGGCGACATCGTCTGCGACCCGACCGAGATCCTCGACGCCCAGTGGTTCCGCAAGGACGCGCTGCCCAACATCCCGCCGCGCATCTCGATCGCCCGCAAGCTCATCGACGGCTGGTTGGCCGAGGACTGACACGAACTTCGTCGGCTGGCCGCTCGGCGACCACCGGCCGACAACGTTCGGAAACCGGGCACACTGGCACCGACATGTCCACGCTGCTCGACCTCCTCCCGCCCCCGGGCAGCGACCCGACCGACGTGCTGCTCGCCTTCGGTGAGTGGGCCGAGTCGGGTGGACGTCCGCTGTACGCGCACCAGGAGGAGGCGTCGTTCGCGTTGGCCGCGGGCGACCACGTGGTGCTCGCCACACCCACCGGTTCGGGCAAGAGCCTGGTCGCGATGGCCGGGATCGTGCTCGCGCGCAACGCCGGACGGCGCGCCGTGTGGACGGCGCCGATCAAGGCGCTCGTGGCCGAGAAGTTCTTCGACCTGGTCGACCTGCTCGGCGCGGCGGAGGTCGGCCTCGCCACCGGCGACGCGGCGATCAACGCCGATGCACCGGTGCTCGTCTGCACCGCCGAGGTGCTCGCCAACCATGCGCTCGTCACCGGCGCGGCCAGCGAGTTCGGCTTCGCCTGCCTCGACGAGTTCCACTACTACGCCGACCGCGACCGCGGGTGGGCCTGGCAGGTGCCGCTGCTCGAGCTCACCGGGTGCCAGTTCCTGCTCGCGTCCGCCACCCTGGGCGACATGTCGGCGATCACCTCCGACCTCGAACAGCGATCGGGGCGGAGCGTCACCGAGGTCACGTCGGTGCACCGCCCCACGCCGCTGTACCACCAGTGGCGCATGACCTCGGTGTCCGACAGCGTGCTCGACGCGGTGAAGGACGGGCTCAGCCCGGTGTACGTCGTGCACGCCACGCAGGCAGCGGCGATCGAGCGAGCACAGTCGCTCGTCAGCCTCACGGTCACCACGCGCACGCAGCGCGAGGCGATCGCCGAGGCGCTGCGGGGCGTGCGGTTCACCCGAGGCTTCGGCGACACGCTCGAGCGGCTGCTGCGCAACGGCGTCGGCGTGCACCACGCGGGCATGCTGCCGAAGTACCGACGGATGGTCGAACGCCTGGCGGGCGAGGGCCTGCTGCCCGTGATCTGCGGCACCGACACGCTCGGGGTGGGGGTCAACATCCCGATCCGCACCGTCCTCATGACCGCGCTCACCAAGTTCGACGGCAGCCGCGTCCGGGTCTTCACCGCACGCGAGTTCCATCAGCTGGCGGGCCGCGCCGGCCGTCCCGGCTTCGATCCGGACGGCCACGTGTGGGTGCAGGCGCCCGACCACGTGATCGACAACGCGAAGGCGCTCAGCCGCGCCGGCGACGACCCCAAGGCGCGCAAGAAGGCCACCAAGCACAAGGCGCCCGAGGGGTTCGTGCACTACGACGAGGCCACGATGAACCGGCTCGTCGCCGCATCCCCCGAGCCACTGGTGTCGCGGTTCCGGATCACCCCCGACCTCGTCGCGTCGGTGCTCGGACGACCCGACGGACCCCGCGCGCTGAAGCACCTGTTGCGCACCAACCACGACACCGACCAGCGCAAGCGGCAGCACCGCAAGCGGGCGATCGACGTGTACCGCAGCCTCGAGGCCGCGGGCGTGGCCGAGCGGGTGCGCGACGAGCACGGCCGCTGCGCCGGGGTGCGCGTCGGATCGCTCGTCGAGGGCGACGACGAACGGGCGGCATTGCGCTTCTCGGCGCCCCTGGTGCCGTTCGCGATCGAGGTGATCGCGACCATGTCGCGTGACGACCCCGCGTACGTGCTCGACGTGGTGAGCGTGATCGAGAGCGTGCTCGACGACCCGCGCCAGGTGCTCTACGCCCAGCAGAACGCGGCCAAGGCCGCCGAGGTCGCGCGGCTCAAGGCCGAGGGCGTGCCGTACGAGGAGCGGATGGAGCGGCTCGACACGGTCACCTGGCCGCAGCCGCTGCGCGAACTGCTCGACACGTGCTTCACCGAGTACCGCTCGCACCACCCGTGGGTGGCCGAGGCGCCGTCACCGAAGTCGATCGTGCGCGAGATGCTCGAGGCCGGCGACGGCTTCGCCACCTTCGTGCGCCGCTACCGGCTCGACCGCAGCGAGGGCCTGGTGCTGCGGTACCTCACCGACGCGTGGCGCACCCTCGACCGGTCGCTGCCCGACGACGTGTACGTCGACGAGCTCGAGGACGTCGTCGACTGGCTGGGCGCGCTCATCCGGGCCACCGACGCGACGCTGCTCGACGAGTGGACCCGGCTCGCGGGCGGGCCGGTGCACGAGCACCACGCCGTCGACGCGCCCGCAGTCGTCGCCGGTCCGCCCGCTGCGTGGCGCACCGCGGTGCGCACCGCGGCCTTCGGCTGGGTCGAGCTGCTGGCCCGCCGGCAGTACGGGGTGTTGGCCGAGCGCACCGGCTGGGACGTCGACCGGCTGATCGAGGCGATGGGCCCGTACTGGGACGAGTACGACGCCCTGCTCGTCGACGCCGACGCGCGCAGCGCGACGCACGTGCAGTTCGTCGACGAACCGGGTCGCTGGGTGGTCACCCAGTTCCTCGCCGATCCCGACGGTGACGGCGAGTGGCGGTTCACCGCCGTCGTCGACCTCGAACGGGCGATGGCCGACGGGGCGCCGACGCTCGAGCTCAGCTCGCTGGGCTCAGCCGCTCGGTGAACCAGTCGAGCAGGATCTCGGCGCGCTGCACTCGGTGCACGGGCGAGCCGCTGCGGCTGAGCTCGTGGCCCTCGCCGGGGAACCGGTAGAAGGTGACGTCGCGGCGCAGCAGGCGCAGCGCCATGAACAACTCCTCGGCCTGTCCGATCGGACAGCGCAGGTCGTTCTCGCTGTGCAGGATGAGCATCGGCACGGTGATGTCGCGCACGAAGCGGATCGGCGAGAACGCGTCGTAGGCCTCCGGGTCGTCGAGGTGGTTCGGTCCGAGCTCGGTGCGGAAGATCGAGCCGATGTCGCTCGTCCACTCCTCGCTCAGCATGTTGTTGACGGCTCGTTCGCTGCAGATGGCCCGGAAGCGATCGCCGTGCCGCCCGGCGAGCCAGGTGGCCATGAACCCGCCGTAGCTGCCACCGAGCATGCCGACGCGCTGCGGGTCGCAGAACGGATGCTGTTCGAGCACGGCATCGAGCACCGCGAGCACGTCGTCGACGTCGACGCTGCCCCAACCCGTGCCCGGCGCGGTGGGGTGCTTGGGTCCCATGATCGCCTGGCCCCAGGTCTGCTCGCGGCCCGACGACCCGCGCGGGTTGCACATCACCACGACGAACCCGGCCGCCGCCTGGAACTGCGCCTCGTCGAAGAGCCGCTCGCCGTACTGGGTGTGCGGTCCTCCGTGCACGTTCAGCAGCACCGGATAGCGCTGGGCCGGGTCGAACCCCGCGGGCCGCATCACCCACGCGTCGATCTCGGCCGTGCCGTCGGTGGTGGGCACGGCGAGTCGCTCCCACGACAGCGGATGCGCGGCCTCGATGTAGCGGGCGGCGAACGACGTGAGTCGCCGGAGGCCGTCGGGCCCGACGAGGAACAGGTCGGTCACCGAGTCGACCGACCCGATGGTGGCCACGATCGTGCCCGCGGACGCATCGATGTCGGACACCGTGATCGCGCCGTCGGTGAGCCGCTCCGGCGCACGGCCGTCGGTGTGCACCCGGTACAGGTGTGTCTGGCCGCGGTCCTCGGCGGTCGCGAGCAGCGAACCGTCCGCCTCCCACACCGGCGGTGAGAACCCGGCCGTGGTCTCGAAGGTGCGGTCGAGCGCGCGGCTCACGAACCGGTGCGGTGCCCCGTCGAGCCCGACGACGCCGATCGCGGCGTTCTGCGGCATCTCGGCCGGGTCGTCGTACCCGAGGAACGCCACCTGGTCGCCGCTCGGCGAGACCGACGGCATCAGGTACAGCCCGGTCTGCGCGGTGAGCGCCGAGACCGTGCCGTCGAGGCCGACGCGGTACAGGTCCTGCGCGAAGTCGAGATCCCAGTCCGCGTGACGCTGCGCGGCGGTCACCACGCCCGATCCGTCGGCGAGCCACGACACCCCGTGGTGCTCCGACGGCCCGGGCGTGAGGTTGCGCGGTGCGCTCGAGCCGTCGGCTCGCACGACGTACACGTGTGAGGGCCGGTCGACGATCCAGCCCTCGTCGTCGAGTCTGCTGAAGAAGCCCTCGATCTTGCGCGGCGCCTGCCAGCTCTCGTCCTTCGCCTCGTACCGGGCGTCACGCGTGCGAGAGGTGAACGCGAGGAGCGAGCCGTCGGGGCTGAACGCGACGTCGGCGATCCCGTCGGGCATCGTGGCCACGGTGCGCAGCTCGCCCGGCTGGTCGACGGGGAGCAGGTGCAACGTGGTGTGACCCTCCTTCTCGCTGCGACGCGCGGTGAACGCGAGCCAACGTCCGTCGGGGCTCCAGCGGGGCTGGCCGTCGGACGTGCCCGACGTGAGCGGCTGTGGGGGCGTCGCGCCGTCGGTCGCCATCAGCCACACCTGCGACTGGTAGGTGTTGTCGGCGAGGTCGACGCGGTGGACGGCGAAGGCCACGCGTCGACCGTCGGGGGACACGGCCGGTGAACCGGCCGACATCAGGTTGCCGATCACTCGCTCGGCGATCTCACGATGGCGCATGAGCGTCGACGGTAGTGGCCGCAGCGGCGAGGCGTCACGTGTGCGAGCATCGACCCATGGATCGAGTGCAGTACCTGCAGGCGTTGGCACGCGACGGCGAGGCGTTCGCCTCGGTGGCCGGTGATGCCGACCTCGGGGCCCCGGTGCCCTCGTGCCCGGGTTGGACGCTCGCCGATCTGGTGTACCACCTGGGTGAGGTGCACCACTTCTGGCGGACGATCGTGGCCGACCGGCGCGACACGTGGGAGGGCTACGAACAACCCGACCGACCCGCCGACGCCGACCTGGTCGCGTGGTATCGCAGCGGGCTCGCCGACACCGTCGCGGTCCTCGGCGCGGTCGACCCGGCGCAGTCGAACTGGACCTGGTCGACCGACAAGAGCGCCGCATTCGTCATCCGGCGGATGGCGCAGGAGACCGCGATCCACCGCTGGGACGCAGAGCAGGCCGCCGGTCTCGACACCGGCGTCGAGCCACATCTCGCGAGCGACGGCATCGACGAGTTCCTCATGTGGTTCGCCGACGAGCCGAAGGAGGGCGCGCCCGCGCCGGGCGGATCGGTGCACCTGCACTGCGGCGACGTGCCGGGGGAGTGGACCGTCCGGCTGAACGCCGAGGGTACCTACGACATCGAGCGTGCGCACGCGAAGGGCGACTGCGCGCTGCGCGGCTCGGCGAGCGATCTGCTGCTCGCGCTGTGGCGGCGTCGCCCCGCGAGCAGCATCGACGTCGTCGGCGACGCCGACGTGGCCGCCCGGTTCCTGGCGTATCCGGCGTTGGAATGACGAACGTCGTCGGCTCGGGGTCGCTGACCGACCCCGAGCCGACGACGTTCGATCGTCACTCGTCGATGCCGACCGGCTGGCCGTCGATGATCTGGTCGAGGTACTCGCTCAGGCCGTAGCCGACCTTGCCCTCGTACGGGCCGCTGTCGACCGTCCAGCGCGTCATGCCCTCGCTGATGCGGGTCATCAGCCAGTTGCCGTCGGGATCCTGGCGACGGTTGCGCAGCGGGATCAGGTCCATCACCTCGCCGCGGAACTGCCACTCGCGACCCGACCGGCTCGAGCGCAGCACACCGGTGATGCGGTCGTGGTAGCTCTCGTCGCCACGGCTCTCGGTGCTGATCGAGACGTCGTCGCAGTAGTGCATCTGTCCCTGCTCCCACACGAAGCCGCCGCGGGTGCCCGGGCCGTCCTTCTTGGCCACGCGGCTCGCCATGAAGCCGAAGTCGCGGTCGACGTTGGCGGTGAGCCAGCGGTAGTACCACGGCGCCTGCCAGTAGCGCGGGCCCCACGAGTGGTCGCGCAGGCCGCAGCCGCGGATCTCCCACTCGCGGTCGCCGACGCGGATGGTGCCGTGAGCCTGGACGAGCTGCTCGTAGTGGCCCTTCGCGAACTCCTCGCCCGGCGCCTCGTGCGGCGTGTCGGGCTCGCCACCGAACATGCTGGGCTTGCCCTGGCCGGTGAAGGTGATGTGCACCTCGCACTCGGCGTACGGGTTGTTGGTGAACGCTTCCTTCGGGTTCGCCATCTGCTCGGGCTCGTCGAGCAACACGACCTTGCCGGTGTAGTCGACCTTCAGCTCCTCGAACGGGGTGACCATCGTCCAGGTCATGCCGCCCGCGTCGAAGCGGTCGTTGTTGTCGATCGACGGGCGCTTGTACATGAACCCGACGCTGCGTCGCTCGGCGCCCTCGGCCGGCGGCAGGTAGAGGCACACCGTCATCTCGGCATACCCCTCGTTGGCCCGGTTGCCGATGCGGAACCAGCCACCGACCTGCTGGTCGGGATCGAAGCAGTTGATGTACATGCTCTCGTTGAAGTTCGACTCGGGGCCGAGCTCGTGCATGTATTCGTCGGACGGTTCCAGGCGCACTCCCATGCGCCGCAACGTACCGAAGCGTGTCGGCGCGGCTCTCACCGGAGCGCCGGGTGTGGTCACCGTCAGCGAGCGCCGAACCCGCCGCCCCCACCTCCGCCGCCTCCGCCGCCGGAGAACCCGCCGCCCGACCCACTGCTGCTCGGCGTGCTCGCCGAGGCCACGTGCGCGCCGGCGGTCTCGATCCGGTCGAAGCCGTCGAAGCGACCGTGGCTGCCGGGTGCCGCGACGTACCAGGTGCCGAAGGTCGGGTCGGCGAGCAGTTGTGGCAGCCGGCTCGTCAGGCCCTGCACCAACTCGGCCGACACCCCGAGCGCCACCGCGTACACCAGGTAGCGCTCCCACAGGATCAGGTGCCCGACGGGCGCGTCCTGGAGGCGCGAGAAGTCCTTCAGGAACCTCCGGAGCCCCTCGGCCTTCGCCGCGGCCTCGACCGACGCCGGGTTGCGGTTCGACAGCACGTTCGTGCCGATGCCGAAGATCGCCGCGGCGATCGCCACCCCCCACCAGCCGAAGCCGAACCCGGTGACGGCCTTCACGACCCCCGACAGCGCAGCCACGCCGATGCAGATCCCGGCCAGGAGGACGACCAGGTGACGTCGGGTGACCTCGGCGTAGCCCCGCCGGCGGTACTCGGCCTTGACGCCGCCGGTCACCTCGTCGAGCAGCTTCTTGGCCGTGGTCTGGTTGGCCCGGGCCCACGCCGCCAGGTCGTCGGAGGTGGTCTCGTTCGCGCCTCGGAAGACGAGTTCGAGCAGGTCCTTCTCGTACGGCAACACGTCCGGGCCGAAGGGCTTGCCGAGCCAGGTGTAGCGATGCACGACCTTGTCCGGACCGAGGCGCTCCTCGGTCTCGCCGACGATGCGCACGTATCCGCGCTGGGCGAGGTCGACCAGCGTGCCGGCGATGGTGTGCCCGGGGTCGACCGTGCCGCGCTTCAGGTTGGTGAGCGCCACCGCCGGCGGATCGTCGAGCGGCTCGCGCCAGTACTCGCCCTGCACCTTCTCGCTGCGCTGCTCGCGACCACCGACGAACCACAGCACCCCGGCGCCGAGCGCACCGACCGCCGCCAGCAACGACGAGATCAGCCATCCGTTGCGACGGTCGGAGGCGCGCTGTTCGCGCTCGGACACGTAGCTGCGCTCCTCGGCCAGGACCGTCGGGAGCAACAGCTCGCTGCCCTGCACGTTGAACGTCGCGGCCGGGACGACGGCGCGGATCTCGACGAACTCGCCCGCCGGCACGTTGCTCACCTGTGCGATCACCTCGCCAGGTTCGAGTCGCAACCTGCCGTTGCTCGGCCCGTGTGCCCAGGCGCGCATCACGTTGACGTCGTCGTCGAGAGCGTCGGGCTCGGCGGGCACGGTGGTGGTGGGGAAGCGGAGGTCGATGTTGACGATGCCGATGCCCGGGTGGTCGCCGCCGACGAACTGCCAGTACACCTCGCTGACGTCCTGGCCGAGCCGCACGATCGGTGCGAGGAAGTAGGTGAGCGTGTACGTGACGGTGCGGTCCGACGTCGGCTCGCGCAGCGCCCACTCCCACTCGCCGCTCACGGACTCGTCGGGCGCGATCACCTCGAGCGGGCCCTCGTCGTCGGCCGCGGTGAACCGCTCGATGTCGGTGCGGTTGCGTTCGAAGCTGCGGATCCCGAAGTTGAACGGCCCGCCGTCGTAGTGGTACGTGACCCGCTCGGTGACGGCCATCGACCCGTCGCGGCGCAGCTCGGCCGTGGTCTCCAGGGCCTCGATCGAGAAGCTCTTGTCCTCGGCGCGGGCGGGGTCGGCGGATGGCACCACTGCTGCCGCGACCCCGGCGGCGACACCGAGGCCCAGCGCGGCCACCACGCCCAGCATCGCGATCAGAACAGCGCGAGCTGCTCCCAGGTGACCGCCACGTCGCTCACGAGTTGCCATCGAAGTCGTCCTTTGCTGCCGGGCCGGCGAACCTCGACCGCATCGGGTCGCAGGTTCCGGGCCGAGCCGTCGGGGTCGTACAGCTTGATGCTGCCATCGGCCGAGATGCCCGCCATCCGACCTTCGACCCATCGACCGTGTCCCTGACGGCGGAAGCGGATCGACTCGCCCGCGCGCAGACCGAGGCGCTCGAGGACGAAGGGGTGGAGGACGACGGGGTCGGTCACGGGTGGTCCGGGGTCGAGCGGGGGCGGGGCGGCTCGTCGCTCACGCGGTCGTGCGCGCCTGCAGCTTGCGCATGCCGGCGAGCCAGCGCTCGACGTCGCCCGCCTTGCGCTGCAGGTAGGTGTGCACCTCGGGGTGGGGGAGGATGAGGAACCGCTCGTCGACGACGGCCTCGTGCACCACCTCGGCCACGTCGGCCGGCTCGAGCACCACACCGGCGGCGCGCACCACGTCGCCGCCCAGGTTCGAGCCGAGATCACCGCCGGTGAGCATGTTGGTGTTCACGCCCTGCGGACACAGACAGCTCACCTTCACGCCCCGGTCGCCGTAGGTGATCGACAACCACTCGGCGAACGACACCGCCGCGTGCTTGGTCATCGTGTACGGCGCCGACCCGATCTGGGCGAGCAGACCGGCGGCCGACGCGGTGGAGCAGAAGTAGCCCTCGCCGCGTGCCACCCAGCCGGGGACCAGGTGTTTGGCAGCCCATCGGTGGGCGTGGGTGTTCACGGCGAACGCCGTCTCCCACACCGACTCCGGCGTGTCGAGGTCCTGTCCGATGCCCACGCCGGCGTTCGCGAAGAACAGGTCGATCGCGCCGAACGCGTCCTCGGCCGCCCGGATCAGCGCGACGTTGCCCGCCTCACTGCTGACGTCGGCAGCCAGGCCGAGGGCCGTGCCCGGACGGATCGCCTGCAGTTCGCCGGCGGTGCGCGCCGCGCCGTCGCCGTCGAGGTCGGCCACGACCACCGACGCGCCGGCCGCGTGGAACCGCTGCGCGAGCGCCCTGCCGATGCCACCCGCGGCGCCCGTGACCACGACATGACGTCCGTCCAGATCCATGCGGGCGATCGTACGCGGCGCCGTCGCCGACCGGCCGCCACCCGAGTCGGTGAGCGGCCATCCCGATGGGCCGTGTCGGCTCCGGCCCGCCACGAAACAGACTCTTCACGGTAGGGTGCATCCGAGGAACCGCAACGGACGGTTAGGTTCGGAAGTACCCCACTTCCGTGCTCAGGAGGATCAGATGACCGACACCAACGAGGCCGTCATCACCGAGGCGCTCACCGTGATCGACAAGGCCCTCGCGCAGATGATGTCTCGTGAACTGGTGTCGACGGGCGAGGTCACCGACGTGCTCCTCGACGTGCGCACGCTCCTCACGGCACCGGCCAAGACGCCCACGCCGGCCTGACCCGGCCGCACGTGACCGCGGCCCGGCCGCATCGTCACACGTCGTCAGGCAGCGTCACACGGCCTCACGCACCGACGAGGTCGGTGAACGCCCCTTCGAGGCACCGGCGCAGCACGTCGGGCTCGGTCACGGCCGCCCGGTCGAGGTTCACACCCATGTCGAGGCTGTGGTTGT
>WBZL01000276.1_pt1 | contig 21297 bp, 19 predicted proteins | sample 5204291 | NCBI WGS metagenome assembly WBZL01 (sample SAMN12344345, study PRJNA552823) | activated sludge metagenome | biome: Activated sludge suspended growth; feature: Nitrification reactor; material: Wastewater; isolation source: activated sludge from nitrification reactor of wastewater...
CGTCCATCGCCTCGACCAGATTCCCGCCCGCCGAAAGCACCGCCCGCGCCACCGACACCCCACCCCGCGCCAGATGATTGATCCAATCCACCTCCCCCCAAATCAACGCCTCCGCCTTCCGCAGACTGTGTCCAATCCGCAAAATAAACTCCCCCTCCCCCTGCCGAAACGCATAAATAAAACTCTCAAACGCATCCAGCGCCTGAATCTGATCGGGCGCGATGCCATACCGGCGCATCGCCTCCTGCAAGATCGCATCGTTAAAACGGGAAATAATTTGTTGTTCCATAAGTTTAGAAGGGCATAGTATACCCGAATTCCCCCCACGCTTCCTGTTCGTCGCTCCCCCCGTTCGTAGTCCCGCACGCTAGTGCGGCATTCCAGCCCCGCCCCGCCTCCCTGCAAACATTTTATACAACGCCACCCCCAACAACACAAACCCCAACGGCGTCGTGATCAAATACAACACCCAATTCGTCTGCCACTGAAGATATAACGCCAACGCCGCCGCGTACACCCCCGTCCCCACCAACGGCACCCCGAACAACCACAACCACCTTCCCCCCGGAACCGGCCCGCGCAGGGCGTCGAGCGCCGATCCCTCTTCTTCATTCAACCGATTGCGCCGCAACCCCCAGCCTACCAACCCCAACAACCCCGGCAAAATGATCGCCGCCACCGGCACCGCAGGCACCGCGATAAACACAAACCACAGCGCAAACAAGCCCCCCACCATCCACGTCACCCACCGGGCCGGGGCAAACGGCTCCGACCCGCTCCAATGCGCCACTGCATACGCCGGAATCACAAACAACGTCGCCAAAAACACGTGCGACGCAAACTCCGCCACCGTAGATACCCCCCCATCTGGGTCCAACCACCAACTGATTGCCCACAGCCCAAACGCCGCCCCGATCCCCGCCGCCCATTTCAACGTCGCCCCGGTCGAAGTCACCAACGCCTTGCGAACCGCATACCACCCCACCCACACCGTAATCAACGCGTGCCACGCCAATCCGGTAAACGAAATCGAAAGCGGAAGCATCTCATACGTCGTCTGCACCACAATCCCCTCCCCCACCCAGCCAAACGCCGCCCCCGCCAAAAACAACGCCCAAACATTTTTCACCCGAAAATACGAAACAAGCCTCAAAAAGACAAACGCCATCAACGAATACGCGAGCCACGTCCAAACCCAATCCAACGCCGTATCATCGGGCCGAAACCGCGCCCAAAACAACCGCTCCGAAAAGTAAAAAAAGATGTAACCCGTAGACAAAACAAGGAGGATATTTTTGATCGTTCGCATATTCTCTCCTACAAGATTCCCCGTTTAAATGTTGCAACTTGTGCCTCTATTCCGTATTCCGTAATCTGGCCGTACTCAATACGAAATACGCAATACGAATCCATAAAAACCCTTTCACCAAAATTATCCTTACCCCGAAATCAACACAATCGCCCCCAAACACACCGCCACCCCCACCCATTGCCCGCGGGACACCTTCTCCTTCAAAAGCAACGCCGATAACAGCACCGTCGTCGCCGGAAACAACGAAGTCAGCACCACTACCACATCCAACCGGGCATATTGCTGAGCGAGCAAATAAAAGATATTCCCGCCCGCGTCCAGCACCCCGGCGAGCAGACCGATAGGGCTGGAATTCAGTTTGGGGAACGGCAACCGATTGACCCGGACAATCCCCATCGATATCAGAAACGCCGTCGTGCGGGCGATCACGAGCGGGGTGAACACTTTTCCAGCTTCCACCTGCGCGATCAGAATGAAATACCCCCCAAACCCCACCCCCGCCAGGCACGCCAGCAAAAATCCGGGGCGGGAAAATGGATGCGCTTTCGTTTCGCCTTGCGAGACCAACCAAATCCCCGCGAACGCCAACGCAAACCCTACCAACTTGAGCGGGGCGGGCAGACCCAACGTCAGCGCGCTGAACCCGACCGGGATCGCCGCCCCGATCACCGCCGAAACGGGCGCCACGCGGGCGGCATCATACTTCGCCAGAGCACGGTACAACGCCGCCAACCCGATCATCCCAAACGCCCCCGCTGCAATCGCCCACCCGACACTCTCCCCCCCCGGCCACCTCTCCCGCCAGATCAGCGCGCAAATCACCAACAACCCAATCCCCGAAAACGTGGACAGGGCTAGGACGTGATAGGGATTGCTCTTGCGTGTGGCAAACCCACCGCTAAAATCCCCGCTCCCCCACACGAAGGCGGAGGTGAGGGCGAAAAAAAGGCCGAGGAAATTGTTGGGCATGGGTTTATTTCCTAGTCGAGGACTTCCACGAAGGCTCCGTTCATTATCTAATCAACTGCCGAACCGCCTGGCAAACTTTGACCAAAATCGCTTCGGGAACCTCGCGCAGATACGGCCCATCTTCCAGAAAACTGGTGAAACTCTGCTCGACCGCACCACCGCCCGCATGAGGGTTATGGCTGTGGTTGTACCAAACCAGTTCCGGGTCAAACGTGTGAACCCCATCATAGCCCCATTGGGTTTCGTTCCAATGCCAGTCATTTTTGGCTTTAAAGCCTGATTCTGGCTCAGGCACGCTGTTCAAAAAGCGTGCCCACTCCGTCAGCAGGGGTGTCTCCGGCAATTCCAACACCCCGATGGAGCGCCCCTTCGGATAGAGAATCTGCCTCGAACTCAGCACAACTTTTTCATCAAACGCAATGGAAGCGGGCAGACTTACGCCATAAAATCTTGGAGGGTGTTCAAACGGCATCCAAACCCCCGCCCAGCCTCGGCCCCCCATCGCCAGCCGAGTGGAGTCTCCTGACCAAACCATTTTGCCAATCCCACCCTTGACTATGTCGTATTTGGCAAGGTTGATTTTGCTGAGTTCCGTGGTCGTTTTATATTTCATCACTTTGACGAATCCCCCCTCGACAACAGCCAACGATTTCCCATCCGGCGCTAAAGAACGATCAGGGTAGCTGTAAATAGAGTGGGTGAACATCACTGGCTGAGACTTTTTGGATGTTGTGGGATAGACCAAAGAGCGGGTTCTCCGGCTTTTCGTGTCCGGCTTTTGTTCGAGCAGTTGCCCGTCCGCTACCTGCCAGACGCATACCCCTCCCCAAATATTGACCCCCGCCAGCAACGCTCCATCCTGGGAAAACGCCAGCGCATGGGCTGGCGCGTTCAACTCACCCAGGTAGGTGACGAGTGTCCCGTCTGACAAATTCCATACCGAGATAGGGGTAACTGCCCCTCCGCAAGCGAGTAGATTCTCGTCGCGGGAAAGGGCAAGGGAAAAGATAGGCGCGCCGTGTTCGAGGGAGAGGAGGGGGTTGAGGTTCATGTGGGGAGGGAAATAAGGTTGAGATGCTGTTGAATGACCGGGGGCACGGCATGAGGCTATCCGCTATTCTCCAGGCCCTTCTTTGGCGCTTTTTCCATAAGGCGACCACCGTCCGTTTCGCGTCCCCCACAGCAAATAGAGGCCGATGGGAATGTCGAACATGATACAGGCGACAGGTAAGTCTTTGAGCAGATCGGGCAGGTCGCGGGGGACAAAATCCCACACGGGATGGAACAACCAGGCGAACGCGAGCACGTACGGCGCTTTGAACGCTCCCCACAGTGCGATGCCAAGATAAACGATAAACGCTCCCGTTTCGAGCGGGGAACCGGTTTGCAGATATGTGCTCCCCAACCAGACGGTGAACGCCGCCCAGGCCGCCAACTCGGATCGAGGTCCCAGTACCCGCGCGGCCAGGATCAACCCGACCGCAAACGGCAATGCGACCGGGATCAGCAGTTCCTCGCGGGCGGCGGTACCGATCAACGCGCCCGCGGCGATCAATAAAAAGAAAATGTAGACGGTGGTAATGAAACGTTTGAGCATGATATGTATCGTTTATTCCTTTTCATGATGTCCGACCAAAGGTCGGTATTTTTTGACGAGCCGCAGAATAGTCCCCCAACTGCGTGTGGTGGCGGGACCATTTAACAACTTCTCTAAAAAAGGCGTGGGGTCGCCGGGACTGCTCATCACTTTGCGGCTGACACTGAGCACGACCTGAGGCGTCACCCGGACCACTTCCACGTCCCCGCGCGGGGAACGTTGAGCGACGGAGAGTCTCGCCAACCCGTCGGCGGCCAGGAACGACGCGCAGAACATATTCACGCCTTCCAGCGGCACGTCTGCGAAGGGGTCGGCATTTACTAACGCGGTGAGATGGGGAAGGGAAGCGATGAAGGCCGGTTCCTTCATCCCGCACACACCCCGAAGCGTGTCACACGCGCGGGAGACTGTGTCTTGCGCGGCTTGTTCCGTCTCCGCCGAAAAAATCAGCGTGCCGTTGGTCTGAAAGGATTGGGCAAACGCCGCCCCGGCCTCAGTGAACGCGCTTTCCAACTGGGTGCGCGTCGGGCTTTTGGGTTGCCCCAGATTGACGTTGCGGAAAAAAGCGGCGAAAACCATCCGCTACCCTTCCCCGTCCAACACGTAACACCCGGCTTGGGTGGGGTGATCTTCCACTTGTTTCCCCGCCTGTACCCCGCGCAACAACCAGAGAATGAGAAAATCACCCCCCGCCGCGGTCGTGAAGATCAACCCGAACATCAACCAACTCCCCGCCCCGGTCCCGATCCCCACCAGCGCGGGAATCAGACCGAGTACCACCCCCGGCATCACCGTGCCCAGACGGTACGCGTTCACTTCCATCGGTTCTTTGCAATGGGCGTACGGCGTGATCGTTTTCCACTGAAACCCAAACTTAATCGCATGGAGCGGCTTTTTCCCGAAGATGGCCCAAGAAACCCCGTGAATCCCCTCATGGACGATCACCCCCACGAGAAACACGCCCAGGAAAACCCACAGATTCCCAAACAAGGCGTCGAACCCCGCCCAAAAAGCCTCCCATCCCCATCGAAAGGCATATCCCCACGCCAGTAAAAAAGCGGGCGGCAAGGCTAAAGCCAAACTGTAAACACTGGCTTGACGCATCGAAACGGAGAAATCTTGTTTGTTCATCAGTGGCCTTGCTCAAGAAACGCCAGCAAGGCGGGCAGTTGCCCCACATGCTCCAGCACGTAATACCCCGGCTGATCGGTGGGCGGAGGCGTCGCGGCTTCGTGGACCCAGGTATTTTCTTGGGGCACGTACACGGCATGTCCCCCCAATGCTAAAACGGGCAAAATGTCCGAGCGCAGGGAATTGCCAATCATCAAAAATCGGGCGGGTTCGAGGGCATGTTTTTGGAGAATCTGCGCGTACACCGCCGGAGTCTTGTGACTCACCACTTCGATATGCCGGAAATACTGCCCGATCCCCGACCGGGCGACTTTCGCTTCCTGATCCAACAAATCGCCTTTGGTGATCACCATCAACGGATAGGTTTCCGCCAGCAAGGGGATTGTTTCCCGCACCGCGTCCAGCAATTCCACCTCTGCGTGGAGCATCTCTTTCGCCCACCCGATCATCGTTTGAATATCCCCGCCCGAAATGCGTCCCTCCGTCAGTTCGACAGCGGTTTCGATCATCGACAGGGCGAAGGCTTTGATCCCGTACCCAAAATGTTGGAGATTGCGCGTCTCCGTCTCGAACAGCCGTGCGGCAATCCATTCCGGGTCGTGGTAGTGCGCGAGCAGGTCTTTGAAACGGGATTGCGTGTCGATAAATAAACGCTCGTTGTGCCAAAGCGTATCGTCAGCGTCAAAGGCAATGAGATCGAAAGGGGACATCGGAGACCTCCAGGGTTACGGCTTTTCTGCGATCAAAAAATAACCCAACGGAAAGCGGCGGGCTGTCTTCGCCGACACTTTTTTTCCGATCCCGGTGCGGATGAATCCGGTCGTGATCCCCTGCGCGAGGGTGGCCAGGACCCCGCCCAACCCGGGCAGGGGGGCGACGGTCTTCGCGAAAATATCGGTCATCACTTCCGGGACCCCACCGATGGGGGCGAGATGGATCAACGTCAACCCGGCGAGGTCCACAAACCGCCGCAAGGCAAATTCTGTGTAGCGGTAGTAATCGAAGGGCATCTCGTGGAGCCAGTAAAAAAACGGGACATTGAGGATGATTTTTCCTTGCGGGGTCAGCAGGCGGGCCATCTCGTGCCATAATTGTTCGGGCACGGGGATGTGCTCCAACACGTCCGAAAGCAGGATGGTGTCAAAGGTTTGGTCGGGGAAGGGGAGCGGTTGGGTGAGGTCCAGTTCAAAATCCAGGTATTCGTTTTTGTGGGCGGTGTTTGCCCAATCCACACAAATATTTTCGGCGACAAATTCGCGGTAGGTGGCGTACAGCGGCACTTTTCCGCACCCCAGATCGAGCAGTTTCCCCCGCGCATGATGGCGGAGCGTCTGATCGTAAAACGCCGCGATGCGGTCGGCGAGCAGACGCGAACTGATGCCCACCTCTTTCGGGTCGCGGGAGGCGATCAGGTTCCCCTTTCGATAGATGTATTTACTGGGTTTCCACGTCGTTGGGTTTTGCATGGCACGTCCTGGGAAATGGGAGTGAATTGTAACCCGCCTTGCGGTTATACGGAACCCGACGCGGTGGTGGTGTGCAAAGGTTGTCACCCCCCCGCACCCTTCGACTACGCAAAGCCTCCGCTCAGAGCCTGCCCTGAACGTAGGTGAAGGGGTGCTACCTAACTCTTTTGCTTGCCCACCGGTGGTATCCATTACGCAACGACCGAACGTAACCAGTCGGCAAACTCTGCCTTGCCCGCCATCTGCACCAAATGGGGAAGCGGCACTTTTTCCAAGAAATAACGAAACACGGTCACATATCGCCGGTAATCGATCCGCTCCTCCGTCTCCACCACCTCCCAAATTTCAGCCTCCGTCAGCGTAGGGGTGATATGCATCAATTGCTCCGCCGCGAACAGGGCGAACCCCTCGTAAAACCACACCGGCCCCATCGCCTCCTCGTCCCCATGCAGGATACGGATGTGCAGACGGTGCGCCATCTCGTGTGTGAGCAGTTTTTCGAAGGCGTCGGGTTCATCCCCTTCCGGGTACACCGCGCGATAGAGGTCGGGCGAAACGCTCATCAGCACCCCTTGTTCCAACGCGGCGCAATACGTGGAAGGCAGTTCGAGCGCGGGATCAAGTCCGCACATATCCAGCAGATCATGGTCAAAGGTCGTTTTGTTCGCATATATCCGGGCGGATTGTGCAAAAGGAGCTTCAACATGCTCGGCCCATTCGTAGGTTTGTGCAAACGTCCGTAATCTTTTTTGCGCGGCAATGAGATGGCCTTCGAGTGCCGCTCGCTGGGCTTCCAGCGCCGCTTCCAAATGCAGGGGAAACGCATAAACTCCGTTTTCGATCTGGAGTGGGTATGTGGAAGCCATTTTTGTGTTCTCTGAGTTGTTTCGGGGTGTTAAAGCGGGCATTGAAGGCGGGGGAAAATCCTAAGCCTTGATCTCCTGCCCGAACATGATCCGGTGCCCCTCCGGGGTGATGACCCCAAACTCGCGCTGACCCCACGGTTTATCGGCGAGTAGTTGGGTAAATTCCACGCCCCGTGCCCGGTACGTCTCGAACAGTTCATCAATCCCCTCACAGTTCACATACGCAAAATACGAGTGATTATTCGTCTCCCGCGCCAGCATCTCCCCTTTGCAGTCCCCAATGAGCAGATGGAAGTTATCCAGGCTCAAGAACAGCCACCCCTCCACGCGCGAGCGGATGGTAAAGCCTAATTTTTCGACGAAGTATTTTTCTGCGGCCTCGAAGTCGTGGACGGCGAGAACGTGTTGGGTTTTGGTGACTTTGAACATGTTTTTGGCTCCAGACTTTCAAGGAGTAACTATTCTTTTCCCCTTACTGCCTAATTTTTGCTTCTTTTTCAAATATCTTATTCAGGTGTTGATCGCTTTCTACCATCAAAACTTGCTTGCGAATGGCATCAACCCCCAGATCGAGCCGAAAATAATGTTCATTCCCATCTGGACCTTTTTGTTTACGAATCAATTGGATGCGATCAAAAAGTTGCCAGTGTTTTTCTGCAAATTGCGCCAGACCTTTGGCTTTGGCGGCATTGTCGTTCAGGCTAGAATCGTGGGGTTCCAAGATGTCAAAGCGATAGCCTTTTGTATCTTGCCGAACAATGAGCAAATCGGGAAACATGGGCCTGATTTCGCCACTATATTCATAAGGAATTTCCAACGACCAGTTTTGGCGGTCTACATTGCGAAGCCAGGCCACCACACTGGAATCTTTGAGTTCTTCTTCAAGCACACCTTTTTCCCAAGTCCCCAAGTCGGCATGAAAGCTATCGTCTTGTTCCACATACAGGTGTTTATCAAATTGAGGGGCTTTCGCAGTGCGACGGAAAGAAATCGTATCTGGCAAGTTCCAGAAGATGGTTTGAGGCTGGGCGGTGGCAAGGCGTAGCCGGTTATAGTGTTGCACACGTCCTTCGTTGAGATCGGCGATTGCCCGTTTATTTTGTTCGTAAAGATGATCAAATTCTTTGTTGGCAAAGGTCTCAAGGGCTTGCATAGTATCAGGATTTTGAGCCAACACAACGACTTCAACTTTGACTTCCGCCGCTTCCTGTTCGGCATATTGTTTCCAATAAGCAATATGAAGGCCATTACTGAGCAACTTTCCAGCCTGATCGAAATGGCGATCAATGTCTGCATCCGCCGCTTGTAGCGCATAAGCAGGGGTTGTATCATTGATTTGACCCCCTTGTAGCGCAATGGTTTTCAAATTTACTCCAGTAATTTTGCGGACTTGTTGCGGAAAATCTCCAGATGTGCGAAGTTTTTGGATTTCTGCCGACATTTGCTCAACGATTTTTTGAACGGTTTCGATTTGCGCATTTTCAGCAAGTTTATCGTGTGTAAGACCCCGGCTTAACGCCATGAGACGGCGCAAAGCGCTTTGTTTACGAACCGCATTGACCCGATACGTGATTAATTCTTTCCCTTGTTTTGCCATTGCGACAAAGATAGGCTCGGCTTCACTGCGTTTTTGCAAGGTGATTAACTCACGAGGTGTGCCGATTGTCGCAGGAGGAACTTCTTCGACATTTTCCAACCCTTTGACGACCTTGTTGACCGTTTCGGTATCGTAGTGGGGCAAAAAAAGGTGAACATCATTGAGCGCGGCATCTTTTTCGATCCGCCGGGCAAGGGGTGTACGCACCATACGCCCTAATAATTGGGCAATATAGGTGTAATCCTGAGCACCCCGAAAAGACATCATCACCTCCGCACGGGGACAATCCCATCCGGTAGAAAGGCTCATCTTGAAGAAAACGACATTGATCCGGGGATCATCTTCGATGCGGGAAGGTTCAATATAACGCAACCGATGATTGCCAATTTCAATTTCGCCCTGATTGTTGAAGGCATGGGCAATTTCTTCGGGGTGGAGGGGACGCCCCAATGTGGTTTCCAGCGTGGTCAGGGCAACAGGCAGGTCGGTGCGCGTAAGGATGGTCTCCGTGCCATCCTGCACCTGGACGACCAGGATCGGACGGATAGCCTCCAGCCCTTGAGATTGACAATAGGTCTCCCATTGCTGGGTGAGGATATGCCAGTGTTTGGTAGCTTCGCTGAGCAAAGTCATCTCGGCCTGGTCGCCACTTTCAGGATAATGGATCAGAATTCGGTCTTTCAAAAGTCCCGAATTTCGTACTTCTTCCGGTGAAACAACGACTTTATGGACGGTACGTTCAGTCCCGGTGAGTAAATCTTCAAAGCGTTTTGGGGTAGCGGTAACGCCTAAAACGATTGGAATGGAAATCAGACCATCTTCCGGGCTACCGACGAGAAATTTTTGAAGAATGGATTGGGCTTTTTTGACATTCTGGTTGGATTGTTGCATTCCCCGATGGGCTTCATCGATAACCACATAAAAACGGTCAGGAATGGCTTTGGCGGTGTTGGTGAGGGTTTCCCAAAGGGTATATTGGCGGGCATCCCCGTGGCGTGTAAGGCGTTTGTCACTGCCTAACTTTTGGGTATTGATGAAATAGATATTTCCCCCGGATAGTTTTTCAGCATCGAAAGTGGAATCTATTGTAATCAGTTGACGGACACGGATACGATCTGATTTGCTTTCGAGCTTCATCCGGGTTTGCTCGTTCAACTCCGGCATATCCGAAATCCATAAAATGACAGCATCGGGCTGAGCGTGAAAATCCGGTTCGCCAAAGAAAATACGCTCAAACAAAGCAGTCATGACGATGGTTTTACCGGACCCAGTGGGCGCAGAGAAAGAGATTGCTTGGAGGGAATCAGGGGATGCAAAAGCTCCTGCCTGAGCAAGCTTCAATTGCAGTTTCAAAAGAGCATCTTCCTGAAAATCGAAAAGCGTTACTTTCATGCGCTTTCTCCCTGGTTAATGGTGAAGTTTTCAAGGTAATCACGATATAGTTGGATGATATGCGGGGCGGTAAGTTGTGCGGCCATTTCTTGAAAGGCTTCGGCTGAATCCGTAACGAGAAAGAGATGGGTGATGGGCATGGAACTTTCCCGTTGGGCTAATGCAATTTGGAAATCTGCAAAACGTGTTTCATCGAGCAAAACAGCAAAAGGATTCTGGACAGGCAGAAGCATGGCGGGAAGGGCTTCATCTGGCATTTCAGGCCGAGGGCCAAACGCACCCGCCCGCATCCAAAGAACAGGCAGAATGGCCTGAAACTGCTGTCCCAACGCTACCTGATCTTTTTCGAGAAAATCCAGCTTGAAGTAGGCGAGATTGGCCGGAAAGCCCAGGCTCATGGGACGCTTTTCTTCTTCTTGAACTTCTATCGGGCCAAGGAGTTCATTGATTTGATCTTTCAGGGATTGGAATAGGGCATGGTTTTGGGTGATGATGTAAAAATGGGTAATGTGTTGCCTCTCTTCCAAAGCTTCTAGAAAAGCCTCCGCCTGGGTCTCATCAAACAAGACAGCGGCAGTATGGCCCTCATCCTCAGAAACGAAGAAGGCAGTCTCCTTTTTAATATGGCTCTTGGGTATACCTTCGATAAGGTCAACAATTTCTTGTTTTTGAGCGGCAGTGGTGAGGGTTTGAGGATCAATAACCCCCAAGCGCTTGAATATGCGTGCCTTTTCTTTTACGGTCGTTTTGTCAGTAAAGTATTCCCCTTCTAATTGTGTTCCATTGTCGCGTTGTCCTAAAATAGTGTATTTAGAACGAGGCCAGGTTATCAATTGACAAATACCTTGTTGTTCCCATTCTGACTCCCCTGGTTGAAGACCTTTCCCTTTTAAGTTGTTCGATTCTTGTTCAGAAACTTCATTATTCGTAATCATGATGCATTGGCGTTTGCCTCCATCCATAACATTGAGAAGATTAACGGCATTGAGGGTGGAACCACTTCCTGCAAAGAAATCTACAATTAAAGCATTCGGTTTATCTTCGACGAAGAAGCGGATTGCATCTCTTACGGCATAGATACTCTTAGGAAACGGAAATTTGCGTCCTGGAAGGATATCTCCAAGCAATCTGGAGCCATATTGGGTAGCATCATGCGTACTGATTCTCCATTGGTTGCCAGGTACAGCCGACACATATCTAGTTTCCACATCATCAACGACGACAGAGCCATCTAGGTTACGACCAATTTCTTGAAATTCTCCTCGCTCGATCTTGGCAAATTCACCATCCTTGAGAATAGAGACGACAAAGCCTTTTTTCATTGAACCAGTAATTCGCACGCGTCCTTGATTCATACGCTCTTGAAAAGTATCTGGTGCCCATTGCCATCGTCCCTCACTTCCATCTTTTCGAATAGGTAGCACCGGCATACAATCGATGACCGATTCAGGGATTGATTGTCCATTGGGTAAAGGTGTGCCAACTTTCTCAACATATGGACCGTTTGGGTTTATATATATAGGATAAAAACATCCAGGGGCATCCTTTCTAGAAGCTCCTTCCCCAGATCTTCGAAGCAAATCCCATCTTATATTGCCAGTGTGGGTTCGGCCTTTTGCTGATACCCATTCTCGATTTAGCATTATTCTTTGAGGAGTAGCATTACCCATCATGACAAAGAAAATATACTCATTACTTCGACCAAAGGCCCCAGCGCGAGCTACATTCGCGGGATTGATCATGGTGCTGATCATCTGAATTTTGCAATCCGCAAATATTTCTTCTAAAAGTAAGCCTAACCGCAGGTATTCTTTCTCATCTATCGTGACAATCAGTACAGAATTCTCTGGATTAAGTAACTGCTTTGCAAGTTTCAACCGCCTTTTCATAAAAGCCAGCCATTTACTATGCCGAAAACTGTCTTTTTCGTCCACAAAATCGTTGTTGTATTTCCAATCCCGTGCCCCAGTGTTATAGGGTGGGTCAATATAAATACAGTCCACCTGCCCTGCACAGAGATATTCCAGTAATTGCAGGGCGTGATAATTATCGGCTTCAATGAGCGTGTGCCAGGGAACATCGGCAGGGCCATTTTGGACTTGATCCATTGGTTTGAGTGCAGGGAAAATGGGTTCCCCAAAGCGACGGACGACGACGAGATCACTCAGCGCAATATCCGCTTGTTCATCCCGGCGGGGGTCGTAACAAATAGCTCTTTCAAAGGCGATGCGTAACACCCGCCAGGTATCGGTCAGGAGGCCATCTCTGCGAGCGACAAGACTGCCCACACGAATTTTGGCATTGTAAACCGGCGTCAATTCGGGGAGATGGTCTTCAAAAACCAGCCCGAATTTTTTCTCTTTGGTCAAACGAGCTACTTCTTCCCGCAAGCGAGTTTGTAAAGCAGGGTCTTCGATTTGGGAAATCAGGTCATCAATTGCCGCCACAGCTTGGCTCCTTTGCATGGTTGTTTTTGCCATTTTTCAGCATAGGGCAAAATTATAAACCACCTGGGTGAATTTCATCGCATTATAATCGAACGGCGTTCGTCATTCAGAGTCTTGAGGCTGAATGCGAACGCCGTTTTTTGTGGGGGTGGTGTTGAGGAGGAAGTATTCAAAAAGAGTCGGTGAAGGGTTTAAAACAAGAACGTGAAGGATTGAAAAGATGTACGTGAATGTTTGAAAAGATTCACGGGAAGGAATCGAAAGATGTACGTGAAAGATTTGAGACGAGAAGGGGAGGGTTGGAATGGAGCGCTTTCATGGCTCGCCCGGGGGGGAGCCTATCGTAGGGTATTCAATGGCGTTCAACCGATTACGGTTGAACGCCATTGATAAAACACCGGGAAGCTACTCTTGGATCAATGGTAAATAAATTGAAAAATAATCTTTGATAGATGGTATCCCCTCATAAGTTCCAATTACAGTTGGTTCATCACTGATAATATCAGGAGGAGAGTTTGGCGTACCTGAAAATGTAGTATGCGATTGTAACAATTCGCTTGTTGGACGAATTGTCATAAGCCGCCCGATTTGATTATTATTTTCAAAACCCCAAATTTTATAATAATCATAGTACACCCATTGACCTATATGGCTAGTTGGATCTGAAGAATTATTAAGGGCGTAATTATTAGGTGTACTATCAATGCCTTTCCATTTGCCATATGGATCATATGCGATTAAAGTGCGTGTTGTCCCTTCTTCTCTATACCCAACAACAACAAAATAATGTCCTAATGTACCATTTCTATCGGTTAGAGTAATAAGAGGATATCCACTATTGATTTCACCTGTAATAATATTCCAACCATCTGTTACATTTGGATAGTTTTTATTAGGATAAGGGTAATGCCATGTTGCCCTAAGTGGAACGTTTTGATTTAAATCATAGTTAGCTGGATTTTGAAGAAAAGGAATTAATTCCCAAATATAATTTGTGCGCCAACTTCCAGCTGAAAAGTTTGTTGTTGAAAATTGGAAAGCTGCATTTGCTCTTAAAGACAGAGAAGTATAATCTCCATTGATCCTATCATACATCCTTAAAATCATTGCTATTGATGCGCCCCCACATTGCCAATCACCATTTAAGGAAGCTGATTTGGGCGGAGAGGGGTCATAGACTACAACAGAAGATAAGGCGCGTTGATTGATATAAGACCTATTACCGGCCGGAATCCAGTTTTCTGTAACTCCTGGATCACCATGTCCTTCTCTGTAATTAGCATATCTTAACCCATTAGGTTGACCTTCAGGATCAACGGCCACATTACCGGCTTTGTCTACCACGTGTATACCTATTTCAATGAGTTGTGCAGGATTTACTAAGTTATCGGGAATAGTGAAATCAACCTCGTAAGGCGGAAAATACTCATCTTTAATTCGGTGCCATTGCCCATCATACTTAAGCCAAAATTCAACACGATAAACCCCAGATAATGCATCATTTGCAATTGCTTCAATTCGGATAATTTCACCTGGCCCATATAAATGAGGTTCTTGTGCAAGCACATTATCAGTTGGGCTTATGTACGTGTCATAAGGCCATATGATCTTACCCGAAGGGGGCTGGTCATCTTCTTGGCAACTGCCATTGATATATTCTAGGTTTGTTGAGGATGAGTGGTCATCGTTATTTGTGACGTTTCCACCTCCACAAGCTGTTGAAAAAGTACCTGTTTGGCCTGTATCAACTACTGTATAACTACCATTAGTAATGGAAAAACCATCTAAGACTGCAGAGACAGCAAATTCCAAACCGTCATCAAAACTACAGCCACCATCAGGATCATTTGAAAGGAAATCATAAGTCATTCCTCCATTACTGTTGAGAGACCCTCTAAAAGAGCCTGCCCCACACAAAGCTGGAATACCAGGGTTGTTCGTAAAATTCATATATCCTGTAACCATACTCGTGCTATTTGTAGCTAAGTCAATAGTAACTGTTCCCGGATACCCATTTGTGCTAAAACTTCCAACATAACGAGTAGTTTGCTTTGCAGAAAAAGTGCCACCTTGCCCTGTAGAAGAGTGAGAGAATTGACCGTTGGTAATATGACCTTCAATGAATGTTCCAGTAACATTAAAAGAAGTACCATCGATAATTCCACACCCAGGGTCGGGATCAAACGATGTAAATGAAAACTGAAAATTATCCCCGCTACGAGTCCCACTAAAGGAACCAGCCCCACAAAGCAAAGCCACATCAGGATCTTCTGTGAAATTAATGTAACCTGATACAGCCGTCGAACTAATATTCATATCAATAATCACAGTTCCACCAATACCCAGAGTTGTATTATCAAATGGGCCAGCGAAACGATAAGTTGAATTTGGAGTTACGGTATCCTCAATCGAGGAAGCAACTACTTGTGATGGAATACTGCTTATCCATAAATAAAAGCCTAATGCGATCACGGCAACAATAAAAAAAGATTTTTGTTTCATCTTTAACCTCCAGATATTTTTTTATTTACCAAACTTAAAAACAAAACCTGACAGCCCCGCCCCTCAGAACTGTCAGGTCTTTCTCACTTACGCCTTCTTAAACTCCACGTTCCTCAACACCTTCTTAAACTCCTTCCCAGGCGTAAACCGGGGGAGCAGGTTGGTGACGTTTTTGGCGGTCACATCGTCGGCGTTGGCTTCACCTTCGCCGGAGTTCCGTAACCAGAACGTGCCAAAATCGCCCAACTCCACAATGTTTCCGGCGGCGAGCTGGGCGGGCACCGTGCTCAAAAAGGCCTCAATAGAGGCCATCACGTCGGTACTGCTCAACGAGGATGTGTCCGCGATGAGTTTCGCAATGTCCCTCAGCGTCAAACGTCCAGTGGAAACAATAGAAGGATAGAACTTGCCCGGGTTAGCCCGGTCGCCTGGATTGGCTCTTTGAACAACATGATACTTAACAGTCATAATCGTCACTCCTTTCTGCAATGCAATATGTTGTTTGTGAGGCCGCCCGGAGAGTCCCCCGGTTCGCCCCTGTGTTGGGAAAATTATAAATGAAAAATTAAGAATGCGCTATTTACAATGGCCCCTGATTCACTGCCGATACTTCCTCACCAACCTTTGAATCGTCCCCCAACTCCGGGTGGTGGCCGGAACATTTAACAACTTCTCCAAAAACGGCGTCGGATCGCCCGGACTGCTCATCACTTTGCGGCTGACACTGAGTACGACCTGAGACGTCACCCGGACGATTTCCACGTCCCCGCGCAGGGAACGTTGGGCGACTGAGAGGCTTGCCAACCCGTCGGGGGCCAGGAAGGACGCCAGGGGCATCTCTTCCGGGGGCATGGCGGCGAAGGGGTCGGCATCCACCAAGGCGATGAGATGGGGCAGGGAGGCGATGAACGCCGGTTCCTTCATCCCGCACACATCCCGAAGGTGGTCACACGCGCGGGTGACCGTGTCCCGCGCGGTTTGTTCCGTGTCTGCCGAAAATACGACCGTGCCGTTGGTTTGGAAGGATTGGGCGAACGTTGCGCCTTCCCCGGTAAATGCCGCTTCCAACTGGGCGCGGGTGGGGCTTTTGGGCTGTCCGAGGTTGACGTTGCGGAAAAAGGCGACAAAATAGGGGGTCATGCAAGCACCCCCGCCTCCCGGAGCAACCGCCGCAACACGACAGGCTTGTAGGGCGTGTCTTTCCGGTGATTGGTCCGCATCCCCAAATAAAAGTTGTGCATCAATGTGATGATTGGGCGATACTTCAGGAGCGTGCGGACGAGTTGCGGGTCCATCGTCAGCAGACCGCTGGCTAGAATCGTTTCCAGGTGGGTCAGGAAGATCAGAATCCGGTCTTCGATCCCGACTTCCGCACCGATGCCGTAAGCGTCCAACAGGCGGGTTTTGTCTTCGTCCGAAAGCTGGCGGTATTTTTGAAAGAGGGAATACTCCAAACTTCGGATCAATTCGCCGTAATCGTAAAGGGTGTTGCGTTTGAGAAACGTAGATTCGGCAGGGGACAGGGCAAAACTTTTGTCCAGCGCCAGACCGAAGTCGGTTAAATACGCACGCTGACCGTCCGTCATCACGTTGGACAGATGCAAGTCGAGGTGGATGATCCCGTTTTTCCGCAGAAAGGCGATGGTGGCAAACATATCTTCGAGAATATGCCCGACTTTTTGGGGGTTTTCTAACAACCAGGGGCTGGCGGTAAAGGGAAGATGCTCTAAAAATAGGAGTGCTTCGTAGGGAGCGTTGGCTCTGTCGAGCATGTACTGGCCGATGTGGGCATCGCCGCCCCAATAGGTCACGTAACGCTCGTGGCGTTCCATGTCCACGGTTTCATGGAGGCCGGGGTAAGGCACGATGCGGAAATGATACATGAGCGGGAAATTCTCTATCGCCCCTTCCAGCACCCAGTTCGTCGTTTTGATGTGCGTGACGAGTTCCCGAAACACGCCAAACCCCACCGACCCCACACCGTAGTTGTAAAACATGGGAAGATCGTACAGGTTTTGGGTGGAGAACGGGTTGGCAAATTCAATTTCTGTGACCGGAATCCGTTTTACGAAGACATTGACTTCCCCGATTTGAATCGTGTGCGTTTTCCCCCAACTGATCATCGGTGATGGGTCATTGAAGCGCGCGTAAAGTTGTGCGGTGTCCATCTGCGCGAGGTGGGTACACAGGTGGAAGTAGGTTTTCTGGCGTTGGGATAAAGGGGGTTGGGTCATTTCAGTGCCTGATCATACTCCATTTTTTTCTCTGTATGCTGAATTCAAAGGTTTCCCGATACCCCCGCCCCCTTCGACTTCGCAAAGCCTCCGCTCCCTTCGACTACGCAAAGCCTCCGCTCCCTTCGACTACGCAAAGCCTCCGCTCCCTTCGACTACGCAAAGCCTCCGCTCAGGGTGCTACCAGGAACCCTCACCCTCCCTCTCTCCCCTTATCTACCTTCTCTACCTTATTTACCCTATCTACCCTCTCTCCCCTTATCTACCTTCTCTACCTTATTTACCCTATCTACCCTATCTACCCTATCTACCTTCCCTCCCCCCTCCCCAACCGCATCCCATTCCCCGTCACCAACAGCGACGCGCCCATATCCGCCAGCACCGCGAGCCACATCGTCCCCCACCCGAACAGCACCAACAGCAAAAACACCACTTTAATCCCCAAACTCAACGCAATATTCGCCCGGATCACCCGCATCGTCCTCTTCGACAAGCGGATCAGGAACGGCAGTTTCTCCAAATCATCGCTCATCAGCACCACGTCGGCGGTTTCCACAGCTTGCCCTGAGCTTTGTCGAAGGGCGGCCTGGGTTCCGGCCCCGCCCATCGCAATCCCGACCGAGACCGTTGCCAGCGCGGGGGCATCGTTAATGCCATCGCCCACCATCGCCACCGTGCCAAACTCCGCCAGCAGACTCCGCGCGGCGTCCACCTTGTGTTCGGGGAGCAGGTTCGCCCGCACGTCGGTCACGCCCACCTGCCCGGCGATGGTCTGCGCAGTCGTTTCGTTGTCGCCCGTCAGCATGATCAAATGCCCGATCCCCTCTTGCCGTAACGCCGAAAGCGCGGCCTGACTGCTCGCGCGGGGCACGTCCGCCACGGTGATGTACCCGGCGAACGTCTGCCCATCGCTCACGAGCATGGGCGTGTACCCCGCGCGGGTCGCCGCATCCACCGCCTCGCACACCCCCGCCGAATGGGGGAATTCCGTCTCAAAATACGCATGACTGCCGATGATGATCTCCCGCCCGTTGACCTGCCCCCGGACGCCTTTCCCCGCGAGCGCGGTCACGCTCCCCGCCGTGGGATAACGGTGCTGAACCCCGTTCATCTCACTCGCCCGGACAATCGCCCCGGCCAGGGGGTGTTCGCTATGCCGTTCTACCGCACTCGCGCGGGCGAGCAGATCATTGCACGGGTCACACACCCCGTTCGGGTTCGTACAATCCACCGCGTGGACGCCAATCACCGCGGGTTGTCCGGCGGTCAGCGTCCCGGTTTTATCAAACGCGATGGCCTGCACCTTCGCCAACGTTTCCAGATGCGCCCCTCCTTTAATCAGGACTCCGTTCCGCGCCGCGTTGCTGATCGCACTGATCAAACTGACCGGGGTGCTGATCACGAGCGCACACGGGCACGCGATGACGAGCATTTCCAACGCCCGGTACAGCCACCCCTGCACGTCGGGGGCGGGATTCCAAAACGGTTCGCCCAAAAAGACAGGGGGAATTACCGCCACCAGCGCGGCCACGGCGACGACCGCGGGCGTGTACACCTTCGCAAACCGATCCACGAACCGTTGGGCGGGCGCTTTTTTATCCTGCGCCTCTTCCACCATCTGAATCATCCGCGCCAGCGTATTGTCCGCGGCGAGATGGGTGACGGCGACTTCAAGCGCACCTTCCCCGTTGATACTGCCCGCGAACACGTCCTCGCCCGGTTGCCGCGGCGCGGGCAGACTCTCCCCCGTAATCGCCGCCTGGTTGACAGACGACACCCCAGACAGCACCCGGCCATCCATCGGAATCCGTTCCCCCGGCCTGATCACGATCCGGTCGCCCCGTACGAGATCGTTCACGTCCACCATCTGCATCTCCACGCCGCAAAACGGACACGCCCCGCCCGTGTACCCGTCCTGCCCCAGATGTTCGTGGCAATCCATGCACGGACGGAGTACCGCCGCCCGCCGCGGGGTCAGCGCCACGAGCGAGCGGATGGAGTCCCGCGCCCGTTGTGCGGTGAACCCTTCGAGCGCTTCCCCGATGGCAAACAGGGTGATCACCAGTCCAGCCTCGGTGTATTCGCCGATGATGGCGGCACCGATGGCGGCAATGGTCATCAGCACGTTGATGTTGATCTCCCGGTTGATCGTGATCGCCCGCCACGCACTCCGCGCAATCGGGTATCCGGCGATGAGCATGGCGGCAATCGAAAACAGGTCGAGTAAAGGATGGGAAAAGCCGAGTCCGGGCAGAAGTTCGTTGAAAATCAGGCCGGGGAGAATGAGCAGTGCGCCGAGGAGGGCCAGTTGGGTGTCGCGGCGGGAGCGCATGAAGGCCCAGATCGTGGTGGGTTGAAGGTTGGAAGTTGAAGGTTGCGTTGGGGCCGCAATGTTGTAGCCCAGTTCGCGCACGCGTTGGACAATCGTTTCCTGCGTGATTTCCCCCTCCACGCGTAAGGTTTCCGAAGTGAAGTTGAGCGCGCAGGTTTGCACGCCGTCGAGCTTGGCAACACCGCGTTCAATCGTTTGGGCGCACGCGGCGCAGTCCATGCCGGTGATTTTGAGGGTGTAGGAGGAGGGGGACATAGGGGAGTCAGGTAGATAGGGTAGATAAAGTAGATAAGGTAGATAGGGTAAATAGAGGTAGATAATGGAGTCTACACCTTCAAGTGGGGTTGAAGGTCAAGAGGGAATTTTTTCGTATAAGCCCTTGCATCTTTGCCCCTTTGCGACTTTGCGTTAAAAACCTTATTCGTAAAATTCGTGTAATTCGTGGCAAAAAATGTGCGCCTACGCCCCATGTTCCAACGCCAAAAAAATCCTCGCAAAAATAAACGCCTCTTCCCCCTTTGCCTCCAACAAAAACCCCTCCTCATTGTGATCCAGCACCGGGTTTTGATGCGGATGCACCGCACAACTCGCCTCCAACCCGGCCAACGTCTGCAATGCCTCGCCCACCTCCGCCTCCTGACTGACGACCAGAATCTTGTACCCGCCTTCCTCCTGCCAGACGTGGAAATGCTGGCCTCGCAACTTTTCTAATACCCTCATCGCCTGCTCCGACGTGAGCGAGCACCCCGTTCGCTCGCCGAGCCAATGAAGCATCGAATTGGCGTGTTCTGTCCGAGGGTTGGCGCACACCCGTTCGAGCAGTTGGGCGAACACGTCCGAGGAGGGGTGTCCGCCTGCGCTTTCGTGCAGATCAGTCAGGAAGAGGGCCAATTCGTGTTGTTGCACGAGCAGTTCCGTCACCTGCCGCTCGAGGGCCATGTACCGGTTTTCGGCGGTTTCGGTGAGGGCGAGCAAATCTTCGTTTTGCCACCCCTGTAAAAATGTGCGAATATCGTTGAGCGAAAAGCCCAGTTGTTGCGCACGGTGGATGAAGCGTAGCGTTTGTTCCGCTTCCGCGGCATAGACACGATAGCCGGAGTCATTCCGTCCTACGGGGGTGATCAACCCCTGTTCCTCGTAGTACCGTAAGGCCGACGTCCGAATGCCGACCTGTTTTGCCAGTTGCCCGATACTTAAATTCACGCGAGTAAATCAACAAAAACCTGTTCGGTCACGCGAGGGCCTAAAACAAGTTTTGTTTCCTGACCTTCGATCTGAATGGTCAGGTTGTCATCAAATGGCGAATATTCGAGGACGTGGATGTGGCTTTGGGGGACAAGGCCATGCTCTTCCAAATAGCAGAGCAGTTCGGGGTCGGAGTCGTACACCCGGCGGATGATGGCCTGATTATCGGGGCGAAGGCGGCTCAGAGGGGTGGTGGTGAACGGTGGC
>WBZL01001857.1_pt1 | contig 21272 bp, 17 predicted proteins | sample 5204291 | NCBI WGS metagenome assembly WBZL01 (sample SAMN12344345, study PRJNA552823) | activated sludge metagenome | biome: Activated sludge suspended growth; feature: Nitrification reactor; material: Wastewater; isolation source: activated sludge from nitrification reactor of wastewater...
CCGCCCAGCGCTTCGCAGGGTTCCCGGAATAAGTGAGACACGGTGGTCTCGATCAGGTCAAAGTGGCCGTCCTCGAGGTCGCTTTCCTTGAGTTCGTCGACATGGAACGCCTCGAGATGTTCTTCGCCCTCGAACTCTTCTTGACCGGACCAGCCTTCCCGGATCTGTTGCAGCAGTAGGTCCCATTTGGCCTTGTGGCGATGCCCTCCCGGTGGTTCAGTGCCGAAATAGCAGAGAGCATAATTGGGGATCGACCACCGTTCCAGGTGCCAGGAGCCTGGTTGGCCGTCGGGCCCGCAGATCTTGTCGCCATATTTTTCGAGCAGCGCACCGACCGTGATGTGTCCGTTCATGGACGTGAGCATCTCGATCCCTATTCGGTTGAGACGGACAAGCGGGAAATCATCGTCGAGCGGCGCCAACCACCATTCGTCAAAGGCGTGCTGGTAGGCGACGAGATCGGGAATGCGCCAGGCAATCAGGTTGAGAACGTCACCGCTCAGTATGAGCGGTTGTTGAATAGCGGCTGCAGCTTTCATCGGAAAGGCGATCCACTGTGAACGAGAAGCCGCAGCCTACACGAGGCTTGCGCCGACCTGCAAGGACCTCAATCGGGTCGCTCAAGTCTGCGAGGGGAGCATGGGGGAGTCGGTCACGATAATCATGCCGCGCATGATGGGATGGATACGGCATTGATAGGGATAGCGACCCGGAGGCAGACTGGGAATTGTGTAGGTTCCCCCTGGCTCGACGGCACCGGAATCAAAAGCGCACCGGCCGCTGTCTTCAAAACAGCCATCGTGGGTGACAGTGTGATGGGTGGGGGTCGGATTATCCCAACGAATGGCGCCTCCCGTGGTGACAGTTGCCGCCGCCGGCACATAGTAGGGAGAGCCGCTGTCCATCATGACTTGGGTAGCCGGAGGGGTGGCGAAAGAAGGCCAGGCCAACACCATGCCCGTGACCAGGCTCAGGAATGCAACGTGTGAGTTCATCGAGTGGTTGACTCCAGTGAATGATCTATCATCTATTATACATAGAGACAGCCTTGATGCGGAAGGATTCAGCGTCGTAGGGCAGGCATGAACTGGCGAAGGGGGAAGGATAGGTGAGTGGTGTGGCTAAGGGGGGGCACGGTTGCAAGAACCCGCGCGTTCATGCTAGATGGAGGCCGCTTTACCACCGACGTGCCACGCTGAAGACCTGAGAGGAGGACGTGGAATGGCAAAGAAGATCGTGAAGAAGGGTGCGGCTGCAAAAGCTGGTCGCCCGAAAAAAGCTGCGGTGAAAAAGTCCCCGGTGAAAAAGTCCCCGGCGAAGAAAGCCGGCAAGGCCAAGAAGGCTGTGACGGTGCGCAAGCCGGCCAAGGCCAAGGCGTCGGCTCCAGCGAAGAAGGCTGTTGCCAGGAAAGCGGGGAAGAAGCCGGCGGCAAAAGCGATGAAGCAGAAGGGTGCCGCGAAGCCCGTGCGGTCTCCCAAAGCGAAATCGGCTAGCAAGGCCACCAAGCCAACGGCCAAGTTGAGGCGTAAGCCCAAGCCGGCGGCACCGAAGGCGAAAGCACCGGTCGAATCCCCGGTAGCGGTTCCAGAGACGAAGCCCGTGAGGCCTGCGGTCCAGGAGGCAGCCAGGCCTACTAAGGTTGAGGTGGAGCCTCAGCAGTTGGATCTGGACGACGAAGAAGACATGGCGGAAGATTTGGATGAGGTGTCGGAAGACATCGAGGAAGAGGAAGAGATGGAGGAAGAGCTCGGGCTCGATGGTGAAGACGATGACGTGGACTATCTCGAAAAATCGGAAGATCTGCTCGACGACGCCGACGAATATCGAAACAATTAGCCCGGGTTGCTGCCGTGGATTGATGGGATAGGCTTGGTCACCCCCTCGTTTGGGCCGGTTTCTTCGAGCCCGTCACGGCTTAACTGAACAAATCCCTTGTGATCACTGATCGCAGCGTGCTGCATCGTCGGACGGTCGAAGTTGATGATTGTTGCATGCCGCGTGGGGTTGCCTCCCTCAGTCCTTCTAGCCTCTGATACCTTGCATGAGCCACTTCCTGTTTATTGCCGGAGCCTTGCGTGAACGGAACTCGCTGGACAGTGCCGAGCTGCAACTCGGGGCTGGGATCTGGGGGCTCTGTACGGCCTTAATTCGTGACAATCTTCAAAAGTTCCTGACGCCGGATTCTCACGGGTTGGTGTATGTCCTCAAGGAGGGCATTCGTGCGGAGTTCTCGATCGTGTCGCCGGTGCAGCCGTTTCAAGCCTTGGACGAGTTACTCAAGGACGAAGTGCGGACAGAAGCCCGATATGGATTTGTGCGGGTGAGACCGGTGCGACGGTGGCAGGCGCATGCGCCGGAATGTCAGGCGTTGCTACAGCAGGTGTTGGGCATTGAAGAGCAGTCGGAGCTCTCCAGGCGGCTCGCGCTTGGGATGCACCGACTCACGGATGCAGAGCATCGGACAATCGTCGAACGGTTAGGCCCTGGGCAGTGATCAGCGATCGACACCTGTATGCTGAGCTTACTCGAGCGTGCCCCCGGTCATGAGATAATAGGCCTCTTCGACCGTAGCGACTTCTTTGACATCGACGTTGAGTTCCCATGCAAGCCGGGTCAGATTCCATCGTGGATCGTCTCGTTGGCCCTGCGGGATGAGAATGGTGCGATAGCCCTCGCGCGCCGCAGCGCGAATTTTATCGGGGATCCCTCCAACATGGCCAATCGTGCCGTCTTTCGAGATCGTGCCGGTCATGGCAATGCCGCGTCTGAGGTGATCCCCTTTCAGCAGAGCGGCAAATCCGACAGTCATGACCCCGCCGGCACTTGGGCCGTCGGTTCCGGTGGCAGCATAGGCGATGCCCAAGGCGCTGACGGTTCCAGCGTGGTCCACGTTCTGTGTATGTTCGATCGCATATTGAAACGCCGAGGCCATCGAGCTCAGGTTGGTGGGACCAGGCTGGATGTTCCCGCCCTGTAGCTGGAGCATCATGGGCGAAGGACTCGGTTGGTGGTCCCATCGTAGAAGCAGAACCTCGAACACGCCAAGGTTGTTGGATTGGATTGCCGCGAGCATCGGCACCTCGACCACAGATTCGGCGGAGGCCCAGGGAATGCCTGCGAATATCCACGAACAGCAGAGGAAGAATGACCAGAGGGGGCGTGATTGCGATCGCGTGAGGGTGTGGGAACTGGTGGCTGACATATGAGAGCGAGTCTAGCAAAGCGCGGGATGGTGTAAAGTGCCGGCGCAATTTTCTACGTCCTGGTTTGGGCAGCGCGTCTTCATGGCATGGTGGAAAGGTTGCAGTCGGTCCTGCCGACTTGCTGTGTGGGCGCTGAACCTGTTGTTGGGAATCGGGCTGTGTCCTGCCCTGGTACAGGCTGAGTGCAGGGTTGAGACGGGTGGGACGAATGCCGCAGTCGTGTTCACCCTGCATCTCAGTGAAACGTGTACGGAGGCGGAACGGGAAGCTCGTCCAGTTTCTGCGAAGGATCTCATGCGGGCGCTCGCGGCTGGCAGGGGCGTGGATCTCGCTGGTGTGGTGATCCAGGGGGACCTGGTGCTCGATGAGTTGCCGGCGCAGAAGGTTGCGACAGTGAAGGGGTTGTCGTTAGAGGATCGTCGTCTGCTTGAAGGGCTGAACGGTGAGGAGGTGCATGTCATTCATGGGCCCTTTGTCATTAAGCACTCACGGGTTACGGGGCGCCTCGTCAACCGGTTGAAGCAGGGATTTCTCGTGATCACCGGGCCTGTGGTATTGATGCGGACCCGGTTTTCCGGCCCTGTGGACTTGTCGAGAACGGTATTTCTGGGGCTGGTTGATGGATCGGGCGCAACGTTCGAACAGGAGAGCTATTTCGTCCAGGATCGATTTACCCAAGGTGCCATGTTTTCAGAAACCCGGTTCGGCCCCCATGCCCGCTACCATCGCTCGATGTTTACCGGGCCGGCTATCTTTCGCGGCGCTGATTTTTCCGGCCTGACCGAATTTCTGGAGGTGGTTTTTGAGCAAGATGCCAATTTTTCGCGCGCCGGGTTTCACATGGGGACCGGGTTTTCAGGTGTTCAGTGCAGGGCTAAGTGCGATTTCTCATCGACACAGTTCGACCGGGAAGCGTTCTTTCTTTTTGCACGCTTCGACCGTGCAGTAACGTTTGCGTCCGCACGGTTTCACGCGCAGAGCGACTTTTCGGACGCCGCTTTTAAAGAGCCCGATGATCTGGCCCAAGCGACTTTCACGCGCCCGCCGGTGCTCATCAGAACCGCCCGGGTGACCTCGGTCATTCCGGGCCGTCAGGAGGCCGGTCCATTCTCCCAACAGGTGACCATCGTTCTGCTGATCGCCGCTCTGGGACTCCTCGTCTACATCCTCAAATCCAAGTGATCGTCCCCCAGACCCCCTATATATAGTTTTAGCCTTGCCCCATTCCCCTATAAATTGGTATAAGATTGAAAGTTTACCCAAGAGAGCGACTGGTACCTCATGGACCAACCTGAATTGCCCTACCAAGTCAAGATCGAGAATTTCGAAGGTCCGCTCGATCTCCTGTTGCATCTCATCAAGAAGAACGAAATCAACATCTACGATATTCCGATCGCGCTGATCGCTCAGCAATATTTGGATTATTTGTCGGTGATGAAGGAGTTGAATCTCGCCGTGGCTGGAGAGTTCTTAGTGATGGCAGCCACGCTATTACACATTAAGTCACGAATGCTGTTGCCGGTCGACGAGGTCGCGGTGGATGAAGAGGATGGGCCGGATCCTCGCGAAGAACTTGTGCGGCGGTTGCTCGAATATAAGCAGTTTAAAGAGGCCTCATCACAATTGGATTACAAGGAGCGCCTCTGGCGGGATACATTCGGCCGCGAACCAGGCCCCCCGGTGGAGCTCAAGAATGACGAAAGCCTGCTCGACGACCTTTCACTGTTTGACCTTGTCGATGCGCTTCAAGGGGTGCTGTCGCGCCATCCGGGAAAGCGATTGGTCGAAATTATTCCGGATAACCTGACCGTGCGCACCCGCATGAGTGTGATTATCGAAGCGCTGGAAGTGCAGGACTCCATGCCGTTCACGGCGCTCTTCGAGGAATCGAGTCATCGGTTGGTCGTGATCGTCACCTTCCTGGCGTTGTTGGAATTGATTCGCATCAAAGTTGTGCGTGTGTTCCAAACGGAAACCTTTGGGACGATCCTGGTTTCTCGAGCCTTTACGGCGGTGGCAGAAGGCGACCTGGTGGAGGAGTCTGAATGGAAGAACCTGTAAGTCTCAGCATGGAAGACGAGATCGTGCAGTCTGCCCAAGCGCCGGATGCGGTTGCAGAGCCAGCGGCACTCACCGTCGAGCAGGAGGTGGAAATGGAGCCCCCCGCCCCCACACAGGTCGAGATGTCGGCACCGGTACCTGATCCCGCCCTTTCCGACGTCCGGGCATTGAAGGGAATTTTGGAGGCCTTGTTGTTTGTGACAGCGGAACCTATTCCTGTGACGCGATTGTTGGCGTTGCTGGGGGCGGTGACGAAGCAAGAGGTCGAGCAGGCGCTTACGAGTCTTGGCCAAGACTATGAACAAGAGGGGCGTGGCCTTCAATTGGCTGAGGTGGCAGGGGGGTACCGCATCGTCACCAAAGCCGAGTTCGCTCCTTGGCTCAAGCGGTTGGAGAAGGTCAAGGCTCCTTCAAAGCTGTCCCGATCCGCACTGGAGTCTCTGGCGATTATCGCCTACAAGCAGCCGATTGTCCGTGCGGAGGTGGAGCAGATTCGCGGCGTTGAAACCTCGGGAGTGATCCGGACGTTGTTGGAGCGTAAACTCGTGCGTATCGTGGGTCGCAAAGAGGAACCTGGGCGTCCCATCATGTATGGCACTACCAAGGCGTTCCTTGAGCATTTTGGTCTCAAGGATCTTTCGCAACTGCCGCCGCTCCGGGAGTTTAAGGAGTTGGGTGAGTCCGAGCAAGCCATGCTGCCTATCGAAGAGTCCGAGTCTTTGGGCGAAGTAGGCCAATCCCAGACTGAAGGTGTTTCCGAAGCGGGCATCGCCGGGGTAGTGGCTGAGTCAGTCGCGAGCCTAGCGATGAATGGTCACTGCGGGCCGTCGTCCGAAGGATCTTCTACCCCGGAGGGCGACGCTCAGAGCGACATGATGGTTGCCGAGGTTGCGGAAGAATCTTAATTCCTCCCATATTGCAGTCAAAAGGCCTTCGGGTGGTCCGGCGGGTTTCGCTGGACTCCGAAGGCCTTTTTGCTCTGGGCAATTGACGAAGGGTTGGGCTAGCGGCAGCCGATGGGAATGAAACCTGCGCCGAAGATCTGCGACAACGCGAGATAGCGTGCATTGTCGGAAAACGAGTAGCTGGGAGCATACCAGTTTTGGGTGGTAGGGTTTCCGCCGTAGGACGGATCCGTTCCGAATAGGTGCCCCCCGCGCGTGTTTTGATTGAGATGAATCCATTCTGCGTACATGCTGCAGACTTCAGTGTGCACCGACCCGCTCCCAGCATTGGCCGCGTACCAGTCACGTGCCGAATCGGGGACCTGGGAAAAGTTCCGTACTGCTCCGATGGGCGTGTCATAGGAGAAGTCTTGTGTTCGGGGGGACTGTCGAGAGGGTGAACTTCCGCCTGAGGAGGGAAGGGGCAGATCGGGCGGCGAAGGTACCACGGAAAGTGCCTGCAGAACTTTCGGTTGGCATTCGGGCCGCTCTTTGTTCGTGTAGAGGACCGTGCCGTCGGGACCCGGGCATTCCCACATGTCGACCGCGAGAGACTCGAACGCCTGCGCGCCGGGCTGGAGTGGTAAACTCACGGCGAGAGTTGCGAGTACAAGTCGTAATGACCACATGGTAGACCTCCGATTGGTTCGCCCTATGAGATGACGTGCGACTGTTACGTTCCAGAATGCTGAGCCTATGACAGTCGAAAGAGATGCGTCCATCCAGCTTACGGGGGATGGATGCCTACTGCTCGCTCGTGGGCTCCGGTGTTATTGAGTCGGGATGCGGAGTCTCCTGGTGATCACGCAAACATGCTCCACGACCGCGCTGCTCTTGCCTTGACTCCCTTCTTTTTGCTTTGTTAGACTCTCCGTTCTAAGTTGTTGAAACATCCGCCAATCTTCACCAATCTCGTATCACGAGGAACACCATGATCAAGGCTTGGCTGCTCGACGAAATGTTTCGGTTTGACCGGCGCTATCTTGTCGCAGAAGGAAGTCAGAGCGAGTGGGGCGCCGGCGACTCCGTAGCTGAGGAGGAAGAATTGCCTCCCGCACCGACCGGGGTTGCTGCTAAAGCCGGAAATGGCCGGGTGATGATTACCTGGGACGCTGTGCCGGACGCGATGTATTACAACTTGTATTTCATGACCACGAAAGGCGTGCAGATCAAGTTTTCGGAACTGACGCGCCCCATCGCCAGCGCGGATGACTTTAAGACCGTCATTGGGATAACGAAGGAAAAAGGGACCTGCATCGAAGGCGCGCAGTCGCCCTTTCTGCATGACGATTTGGCGAACGGGACCTGTTACCACTATGTCGTCACCGTCGTGACTCAAAAGGGTGAAAGCCCGGAGTCTCAGGAGGTCATGGCGATCCCGGCTCCGTACTTGATTGCCAAGATGATCGGGCGGGAAGGAGTCGATGATGGCGAGTTGAGCTCCCCGACTGGTATCGCGGTCGACAAAGACGGGAATATCTACGTTGCCGATACGGACAATCATTCCATCCAAAAATTCAACAAAGACGGGACGTTCATTGGGCGCTGGGGCGGAGAAGCGGGCAGTGCGGAAGGGAATTATTACTACCCTCGTGGACTCACCACCAACAGTGATGGGCAGGTCTACGTCGCCGACACCGGAAACAATCGTGTACAGCGCCTCGACACCGACGGTAATCCGATGAAGGCCTGGGGGAAATTCGGGTTTGCCTGGCGCGGGGCGGATATGAACAAATTCGACGCGCCTTGGGGCGTGACGACCGACCAGGAAGGCAATATCTACGTCACCGACACCAACAACGCCCGGATTCAGAAGTTTAAAGGCGATGGAACGCCGCTGTTGAAGTGGGGACGAGACGGGAGTTTCGACGGAGCGTTTTTCTTTCCTCGTGGAGTGGCAGTGGATTTCGTCGGCAATATCTACGTCGCAGATGAAGGGAACAACCGGATTCAAAAGTTCGACACCCGCGGCAGCTTTCTGACCAAGTGGGGGCGAGAAGGCAGCGGCCCCGGCCAGTTTAAGGCTCCCTGGGGCGTGACATGTGATGCGCTAGGCAATGTGTATGTCGTGGATCAGGGAAACCATCGTATCCAAAAGTTCGACGGAAACGGTACGTTCCTGTGCGCCTGGGGCAATAGGGGAAAAACTGAAGGCCAGCTGAACTTTCCGTCCGGTGTCGCCGTCGATAAGGAAGGTGCGGTGTACGTCGTCGATAGTGGCAATCACCGGGTCATCAAGTATGTTCCGACAGATGAAGAATTGAATCGAGGGAAAGAGGAACGTGAGCGTGCGCAGGCGGTGAGCGATTTTCCCGCTCCGGGAAATCTGGCCATTAAGCCGGGTGATACGGAAACCTTCCTGAGCTGGCTGGATGTGCCGAAGGCGGTTGCGTACAACCTGTATTTCCACACCTCGCCGAATCTGACCCCGGAGAGCGGGACGAAGATTGAAGGCGTAACGAGCCCTTACAATCATACCGGCCTCACGAACGATCAGGCCTATTTCTATGCGCTCACAGCCGTCTACGAAGACGGAACCGAAAGTAAGTTGTCCGAGGAAGTATCGGCAACGCCGGTCTTGATCGACATCACAGCCCCTCAAACCCCTTATGCCGTGGTGAATCACGGTGCATTCATGACGAATTCGCCGGAAGTCGTGGTCACGATTTCGGCCACCGACCTTGATACGGGAGTCGCGGCGTACTATATCTCCGAAAATCCGATGACCCCGATGGCGGGAACGCCAGGCTGGGTCGAGGTTCCGCCGGCCATTAAGTTCGGCGCGACGATTCCGTTTATTCTTTCCCCTGGGGACGGCCAGAAAACCGTTATCGTCTGGTTCAAAGATCTTGGCAACAATATTTCGACACCGGCGAGTGCGACTATTCTCGTCAATACCTCAGGCTACCTCTGCGTCTCCAGGTGGGGCAAGCCGGGTCGCGGCGCCTCTCTTCTGCACGGCGGCGAATTCATGGCTCCGATCTACGGACTTGCCATCGACCAACAGGGCTCTCTCTTCGTGGTTGATAACGGCAATAACCGCATTCAGAAGTTCGACCGTAACGGCAACTTCATTATTTTGTGGGGCAATTTCGGGGCGGCCAGTGGGAACTTTCACAATCCGACCGGCATCGCCTGTGACGCCAAGGGTGATGTGTACGTGGTGGATACGAACAATCACCGCGTGCAAAAGTTCGATGGAAAATTGGGCGGCTACCTGATGAAATTCGGATCGCGAGGCAATGGCGAAGGTCAATTTAACGCCCCGTGGGGTATCGCGATCGATAGGGTGCGTGGGTACATTTATGTGGTCGATAGTGCTAATTTCCGCGTGCAGAAGTTTGATATGAGCGGAGAGTTCATCATGTCATGGGGAAGTTTCGGAAACGGCGATGGTCAGTTCTATTTCCCGCGTGGCATTGCCGTCGATCAAACGGACGGTGCAGTGTACGTCGTCGATATGGGCAATCACCGCGTGCAGAAGTTTGATACGAGCACTAACGTGCTGCCTCAGCTGCTCACTAAGTGGGGGGGCAGTTCAGAGGCCGGTCACGCCAGTAGTCAGCTGGCGCAGGAAGCCGGGCAGCTGCGGTCACCCTGGGGGATCACAGTTGATGGACAGGGTGATGTGTACGTCACCGATACCGGCAATCACCGGATTGAGAAATTCGATCGCGAGGGCAATTTCATCGCTCAGTGGGGCGGATACGGTGGGGGCGATGGGCAGTTCAACTTTCCTTACGGTATCGTCGTTGACCCGCGCGGCAGTGTCTTTGCCGTCGACAGCGGCAATACCCGGGTTCAGCAATTCATGCCGGCTGATGAGGGGAGCGAGCGGTTACAGGAAGAGGCGGATGCCGCGGCGGAGTTGGGACAGATGGACAACACCACGAAGGTCTAAGGGGAACGGGCAGAAGGCCCGGGAGAGGGTGGCGGCTGATGTTAGAGAAGGAGATTCGGCTTGGGTTAACCTATGACGATGTCGTCTTGGTTCCGGCTAAATCGCAGGTTCTCCCAAGTGAGGTCGACACCCGGACCCGCCTGTCCCGGAACATTCAGCTGAACATTCCCATTGTCAGCGCTGCAATGGACACCGTGACTGAAGCGCGCCTCGCTATCGCTATGGCGCAGGAGGGGGGGATCGGCATCGTCCATCGCGTGTTGTCCCCGGTAGATCAGGCAGCAGAAATCGACCGGGTTAAGAAGTCCGAAAGCGGGATGATTCTTGATCCCATTACCATCTCCCCGGATCAGACCATACGTGATGCGCACGATCTGATGGCCAAGTACCGGATTTCGGGTATTCCGGTGACCAAGGCTGGAAAGTTGGTCGGTATTCTCACGAATCGTGACCTCCGTTTCGAGTCCAGAATGGACCTGAAGGTTTCCCAGGTAATGAAGCGGGATAAGCTGGTCACGGCGCCTGAAGGAACCAGCCTGGAAAAAGCTCGTGAGATCTTGCACGAACACCGGATTGAAAAACTGCCGGTCGTCAACAAGCAGTTTGAACTCAAGGGCCTTATCACGATTAAAGACATTGAGAAGCGGATTAAGTATCCCAATGCCTGTAAGGATGCTCATGGGCGCCTTCGGGTAGGGGCCGCGTTGGGTGTGGGGCCGGAGACTTCCGATCGAGTGGCCTTGCTCGTTAAGGCGGGCGTGGACGTCGTGGTTGTAGATACGGCGCACGGGCATTCTCAGGCGGTGCTCGATACGGTCAAGATGGTCCGGAAGGCGTATCCGCACCTGGACATCATCGCGGGAAATATTGCGACCGCCCAAGCGGCGAAGGATTTGGTCAAAGCCGGTGTCGATGCGGTTAAGGTCGGAGTCGGGCCCGGCTCGATTTGCACCACCCGCATGGTCTCCGGGGCAGGAATGCCGCAATTGACTGCGATCGGCGATTGTGCCAGGGCTCTGGCAGGCTCAGATATTCCGGTGATTGCCGATGGTGGGATCAAGTATTCCGGCGATATTACGAAGGCCCTGGCGGCCGGTGCCTCAGTTGTCATGTTGGGCAGTTTGCTGGCAGGGACGGAAGAAGCCCCCGGTGAGACGGTGCTATTCCAAGCTCGAACTTATAAGGTCTACCGCGGAATGGGCTCGATCGGAGCAATGGAGCGAGGCGGCGGCGATCGATACGGACAGGGGGGGCGACCGACCCCAAAGCTGGTTCCCGAAGGCATCGAAGGGCGAGTTCCCTACAAGGGCCTTTTGGCGCCACACATCTACCAAATGGTCGGTGGGGTAAAGTCCGGCATGGGCTATTGCGGGTGCAAGACCATTCCCGAGCTGCAACAAAAAGCGACCTTCATTCGTCAAACGCTGGCCGGTCTTCGCGAGGGACATGTGCACGACGTCATCATCACCAAGGAAGCGCCCAATTATCGCACTGATTGGGAGTAGTCCTCGCACAGGTGAAAGGTGAATCATTCCTTCCCCTGTTCTTCATCCCCCGCACTGAACCTCTAACGTGTTACATCTCAGGCGCGTATGGAACTTTGGCACGATCGAATTCTCGTTCTCGATTTTGGCTCTCAATACACACAGCTGATCGCCCGGCGTATCCGCGAAGCGCAGGTCTACTCACAGATTCTGCCCTGCACGGTCTCGCTCGCGACCATTCTAGCCTACCGTCCTAAAGGCCTCGTGCTTTCCGGTGGGCCCTCCAGCGTCTACGACAAAAAATCCCCCAAAGTATCCAAGGAGTTGTTCGACCAGGGCATTCCGATTCTCGGCATCTGCTATGGGATGCAGCTGGTGACCCACCTGCAGGGTGGCGATGTGGAAAAAGCTCAGCATCGGGAATTCGGCCGGGCTGAGCTTCGGCTTGATGATCGGTCTGATCTGTTCAAGGGCATTGGCACGAGTGGCTCGACGATTGTCTGGATGTCGCACGGCGATCGCATTGAACGCATGCCTCCCGGATTCCGTTCTATCGCGCACACCGACAACTCTCCCATTGCCGCGATGAAGCGGCATGATGCCAAACAACGCATCTACTGCCTGCAGTTTCATCCGGAGGTGGCGCACACGACCGAGGGCGCCACGATGCTGAAGAATTTCGTTTATGATATTTGCGGCTGTCAGCCGACGTGGACCATGCGCTCCTACGTCGACACGGCGGTGGAGCAAATTAGAGAACAGGTCGGGACGGAGCGCGTGATTTGTGCGTTGAGTGGCGGGGTGGATTCGTCGGTGGCGGCTGCGCTGACGCATCGTGCCGTCGGCGACCAATTGACCTGTATCTTCGTGGATAACGGGGTATTGCGAGCCGGCGAGCGGGACCAGGTGGAAAAGACCTTCGCCTCGCAATTGCATCTGAATATGCGGGTGCTCGACCGGACGAGTCAGTTTCTCACAGCGCTGAAAAGTGTGACCGATCCGGAGCGAAAACGAAAAATCATCGGACGCCTGTTCATCAAGAATTTTGAGGCTGAATCCAAGAAGTTCAAGGGTGTGAAATACCTTGTCCAAGGCACGTTATATCCGGATGTGATTGAAAGTGTCAGCTTCAAGGGGCCGTCGGCGACGATCAAAACGCATCATAATGTGGGCGGGTTGCCGACACGTATGAAGTTGAAGCTGGTCGAGCCTCTTCGCGAATTATTCAAGGACGAAGTGCGGGCTTTGGGGCAGGAGTTGGGGTTGCCGGATGACATCATCTGGCGGCAGCCGTTTCCAGGTCCTGGGTTGGCGATTCGAGTCCTGGGAGCCGTTACCAAGGAACGTTTGGCGATTCTGCGCGGAGCGGAAACCGTCGTCGATCAGGAAATTCGGGCTGCAGGGCTCTATCGTGAGATCTGGCAAGCCTTTGCTGTGCTGTTGCCGATTCGAACCGTCGGCGTGATGGGTGATCAGCGTACGTATGAGCATGTGATCGCGATTCGTGCCGTCACCAGCTTGGACGGGATGACAGCCGACTGGGCTAAGATCCCGAACGAGGTGTTGGGAAAAATGTCGAGTCGAATCATCAACGAAGTAAAGGGCGTCAACCGGGTCGTGTATGACATCAGCTCGAAGCCACCGTCCACGATTGAGTGGGAATAAGCCGGACAGGGGGTGTCCGCTGTGACTGTTACAGCGCCAAAACGGCCATGTGTCTGATCAGACGAACGACAAGATACGAGATACGCTTCACGAAAGGTTAGAATGGAAGTCCGTCTTCAAAAGCTGATTGCTGGAACCGGCCTGGCCTCTCGGCGCAAAGCCGAAGAATTGATCACGTCCGGTCGCGTCACCATCAACGGGAGTGTGGTCAAAGAGCTCGGTATTAAGGTCGATCCCGACCGTGACCATGTCAAGGTCGACGGCAAACATCTGCGCGCCCCCCAGCCCTATGTCTATGTGATCTTGAATAAGCCGAAGAACGTCATGTCCACGCTCGATGATCCGGAAGGTCGCCCGACCGTGAAGGATTTTTTGCGCGGCGTGACGGTGCGGGTCTTCCCTGTCGGCCGGTTGGATTTCGACAGCGAAGGCCTCATGCTGCTCACGAATCATGGAGATTTGGCGCAGGCGCTGCTTCACCCGCGCTATCATGTGCCGAAGACCTATCTGATCAAGGTCAAGGGCGTGCTGAACGATGCCGAAATCGGGACGCTGGAGCGGGGCGTGAAGCTGGAAGAGGGACTGACGGCTCCGGCGAAGGTGCAGAAGATCAGCCGGGCCGAGAGCAATTCCTGGTTGGAAGTCACGATCCATGAGGGACGAAAACATCAAGTGAAGCGGATGCTCGAAGCCGTCGGCCATGCAGTCATTAAACTGACGCGGGTGAGGATGGGGCCGCTGCTGTTGGGGGATCTGGCGGCGGGAGAGTACCGGTTCTTGACCGACCGTGAGGCCAATCGTTTGCGGGAGCTTGTGGGAGATCGCATTGCCCGTGCGGAACGTCCGGAACTGGATGCGTCGGGAAAACCGGTTCGCTGGATGCCGCCGACCGAGCCGGCCCCGCCACGACCACCCAAGCCTGAACGAACAGGGCGGGGGCCACGATCGCAGCGAACGGAACCGGGAGGCCGGTCGAAGGCGGACCGGGAGGGCCGGGCAGCCTCACGCCCAGGAGCCGGGGGTAGGAAGCGCCCCATGAGTCACGGCGCGAAATTCCGGCGCAACACCACATCGAGCGAAGTAAAACGAGGGCCCAAGCGGGAGGTCGGAGAGTTCGGGGGGCGCGTCTCCGGAGAGGCACGAAGCCGTCAACGTTCGCAGGGGGAACGTGGGGGCCGACCGTTACGCTCAGGCGAGAAGTCCCAAGGATCCGGTCGTGGTGCGGCGCCAGGCCGTCCGGGTGCTGGGCAGAAATTTCAACAGAACCGGCGTGGTGGGTCTCAGTCGTCGCGTCCGGGACAGCGGGGCCCTGCAAGGCAGTCGCGGAATTCAACGCGGAGAAGAGCATGAAGATCAGGACCCATCGGTGCGGCGAGTTGACCAAGGCGCAGGTCGGTCAACAAGTGGTGTTGAACGGCTGGGTGCAACGTCGGCGGGATCACGGCATGGTGCTGTTCATCGATTTGCGTGATCGCACCGGACTCACACAGGTCGTGTTCAATGCCGAGCGGAATGCCGCCGTCCATCAAGCAGCGCATACGCTCCGCAGTGAATGCGTCGTCTCGGTGACCGGCCAGGTGATGGCCCGCCCCGAGGAATCCCGCAATCCGCACTTGCCGACGGGCGAGATTGAGATCTTTGTCGATGCAGTCGAGATCCTCAACGAGGCCAAAACGCCGCCCTTCATGATTGAAGACGACATTGAAATCACCGAGTCGCTTCGGTTGAAGTATCGCTATCTCGACCTGAGGCGTCCACGGATGCAGCGGTTGCTGGGATTGCGACATGGGATCATGCAGGCCGTGCGCGCCTTTTTAAATGCCGAACAGTTTCTCGAAGTGGAAACGCCGGTGCTGACGAAGAGCACTCCGGAAGGCGCGCGGGACTATCTGGTGCCCAGCCGCGTCAATCCGGGTATGTTCTATGCGCTACCGCAGTCGCCGCAGTTGTTCAAGCAGGTTTTAATGGTCAGCGGTGTCGACCGCTATTATCAGATTGCCCGCTGCTTCCGTGACGAAGATCTGCGCAACGATCGCCAACCGGAATTTACCCAGATCGATCTCGAAATGTCGTTTGTCGATCGCGAGCAGGTCATGTCGCTCATGGAGCGGATGATCGTCTCAGTATTCAAGGATGCCGGCGGGGTGCAATTACCCGTGCCGTTTCCGAGGATGACCTATGCCGAGGCGATGGGACGTTACGGTTCCGACAAGCCGGATTTGCGCTTCGATATGCCGTTGCACGATGTCACGGCGTTTGCGGCGAAGAGCGACTTCAAAGTGTTTAAAGACGCGGCGACCAAGGGCGGGCTCGTCAAGGCCCTCATCGTGTCCGGTGGAGCGACCATTGCGCGGAGCCGTATCGATGCGCTCGGTGAAACGGCGAAAAGTTTCGGAGCCAAGGGATTAGCTTGGCTGAAGATCACGGCGGAAGGGCAGTTGGAGTCCGTGATCGCCAAGTTCCTCGATGCCCAAGCCTTTGCGGCAGCGCTGCCGGAAGCAAAGCCCGGGGACCTCGTTCTTTTCGGCGCGGATAAGCCGGCCATCGTGCATGATGTGCTGGGGCGAATCCGGCTGCTGCTGGGTGAGGAACTGAATTTGATCGACACAACGGCCTGGAAGCCGTTGTGGGTGACGGAGTTTCCCTTGCTGGACTATTCGCCGGAAGAGAAGCGCTATATCTTCATGCACAATCCCTTTGCGGCCCCGATGGACGAAGATCTGCCGTTTCTGGATACGGAGCCATTAAGAGCCAGGGCCAAGGCCTACGATATGGTCCTCAACGGCAGCGAAATCGGCGGCGGCAGTATTCGCAACCACCGCAGCGACATTCAGTTCAGGATTCTTGATTTGCTAGGCATCGGCAAGGAACAGGCGCAGGCGAAGTTCGGCTTCCTGCTGGAATCCCTGGAATATGGCGCGCCGCCGCATGGTGGAATTGCGTTTGGTCTCGACCGGTTGATTATGCTGCTGGGCGGGGCCGATTCTATTCGTGATGTCATTGCGTTCCCCAAGACTCAACGCGCGCAGTGCCCGCTCACCGAGGCGCCATCTGCCGTGAGTGCCGATCAGTTGAAGGAACTTCGCATTAAGCTGGATCTTGTCGAATAGCAGGAGCCTTCGCATTCATGGCCGGCAACACGTTGGGCCGAGTCTTCACCGTGACCTCATTCGGCGAAAGCCATGGACCCGCCATCGGCTGCGTCGTCGATGGCTGTCCGCCAGGGCTGGCACTGTCCACCGAAGATATTCAGCAGGATTTGGACCGCAGGAAACCCGGCACATCCCGTCATGTCACGCAGCGGCAGGAGTCCGATCGCGTTGAAATCCTGTCCGGTGTGTTCGAGGGAAGAACGACTGGTACGCCGATCGCTCTCCTCATCCGGAACGAAGATCAACGCAGCCGGGATTACGGGAACCTCATCGACACGTTCCGCCCTGGCCACGCCGACTACACCTATTGGCAGAAGTACGGCATCCGCGACCATCGTGGCGGGGGCCGTTCCTCCGCCCGTGAAACCGCGGTGCGAGTGGCGGCTGGTGCGATCGCGAGAAAATGGCTGCACGAAAAACACGGCGTCGTTATCCGCGGCTACGTCAGCCAACTGGGCCCGATTGACGTTCCGTTCACAAACTGGGCGACAGTGGCGACCAATCCATTTTTTGCCGCCGATACCGAGGTAGTTGGAAAGCTGGAAGCCTACATGGATGAGCTCAGGAAGGCGGGTGACTCTGTCGGCGCGAAAATCACGACCGTAGCGGAACATGTGCCGGTGGGGTGGGGTGCCCCGGTGTATGCCAAGCTGGATGCGGATCTAGCCGGCGCCATGATGAGCATCAACGCCGTCAAGGCGGTAGAAATCGGAGCGGGTTTTGCCTCGGTCGCGCAACGAGGTTCCGAACACGGCGACGAACTCACGCCGGAGGGATTTGTCACTAACCATGCCGGCGGTATTCTGGGCGGCATTTCCACCGGGCAGGATATTATCGTCACGATCGGCATCAAGCCGACCTCCAGTATCCGTGTGCCGCGCCGATCGATCGATAAGGCCGGCAAGCCCCAATCCGTCGAAACCAATGGCCGTCACGATCCCTGTGTCGGTATCCGTGCGACTCCTATTGCCGAAGCCATGATGGCCCTTGTGCTCATGGACCATGCCCTCCTGCATCGCGCCCAAAACGCCGATGTGAAAACTGCGACTCCGAAGATTGCCGGCTCGATCAACAAGGTCGGTGTTTCAGCCAGCCCAAAAGCATCTTCGAAGAGCAACGCAAGTCCGGCCAAAGCGTAGCGGCGCAGCAAGCCTGTGTAGGTCCGCCGTGCTTTTGCTCGTTTTTCTGCTGGATCTGTATCCGGAGATGCCTGTCGAGAGAATTCATATCGACACCTTGCGCTCGCGCGTTGAGAAATGTGATTACATGATCGAAATTTATACAGACGGCGCCTGTAGCGGAAACCCCGGTCCTGGAGGCTGGGGCGTATTGCTGCGCGTGGATGGCGAGGAAACGGAACTCTGTGGCGGAGAGCCGGCAACGACCAACAACCGGATGGAGTTGCTCGCGGTCATAGAAGCGCTGCAATGGTTTACACATCCGGTGAAGGCTCGCGTCTACACGGATTCTCAGTATGTGCAAAAGGGCATCAGCGAATGGATCCATAGCTGGAAGCGTCGGGGCTGGAAAACGGCCGGGAAAGAGCCGGTCAAAAACGAAGATTTATGGCGTCGCCTCGACGCCTTGGCGTCCGGCCACACTATCGAATGGCATTGGGTCAGGGGGCACAACGGTCACGTCGACAACGAACGGGTGGACGCGCTGGCTCGCGCCGGCCTCGATCAGTCGCGTCGAGCAGGGAAGCCGGTTACGCGTCCGGTTGCGGCCCCTGTTCCTGCGCTCCTCAAGGCGCCTCACGTCACCGGTACTTCCCGCCCCATTCTCGATATTCAACATGCAACCGTCTATCGGGGAGAGACCCGCGTCTTTTCAGATTTGTCCTTCGCGCTTCATGAAGGGGAACATGCGGCGATCGTCGGCCCCAATGGATCGGGCAAGTCTACGCTGCTGAAGTTATTGTCCGGTGACGTGCATCCCCTGGCACTGGATGACACGAAGGTCAAGCTCTTCGGCCAGGAATGCTGGAGTGTATGGGACGTGCGGAAGCAGCTGGGGATTGTGTCGCACGATCTGCAGCGGGACTATTTGATTTGCGCCGAAGGCGTGAATGTGATTTTGTCCGGCTTTTATGCCAGCAACGACACGTATGATCATCAAACATTCAGCCAGGAGCAGGTGGCTCGCGCTCAGGAGGTGATGCGGGAACTGCGGATTGATGGGCTAGCCGGCCGCACGTTTGGGCATTTGTCGACCGGGGAACAACGGCGGTTTCTTCTCGGGCGCGCGCTGGTGCATGATCCGTCGGTGTTGGTGCTGGATGAGCCAACGAGCGGGCTCGACCTCAAGGCCTGTTTTCAGTATCTCGATCTGCTGCGCGGGCAAATCCGCAAAGGGAAGACCATTCTGCTTGTGACGCACCATCTCCACGAAATTCCGCCTGAGATTGAACGCGTGGTGTTGCTCAAGGAGGGGGAAGTCATCGCTGACGGTGCGAAAGCGAATCTGCTCACGGATGTGAATCTCAGCCGCCTCTTCGACCAGCCCGTGACTCTTGCGCGTGCCAACGGTTGGTATCAGGCCTTGCCGGGGTAGCGGATGGTATGGGCTCCTCGGCTGCGGGCTTTTTCGCCACGCTGACAACTTCCTCGGCTATCCTGCCTAAATGCTTATCCCCCTCCCAATGTCACCGTAAATGTCAGATTGGTATCGATGCGGCGGACTTTGACACTCACTTGTTGCCCTGGTCTTGTACGTTCGATCAGGTAGTTTTTTAAATGCGCCGCATCTTGAACGTCGGTGTCATCCACCGCAATGATGATGTCATGTTTCTGGATACCGGCGGATTTGGCCGGTTCCATCACATCCTTGACGGCCATCCGCCACCTGGTGCCGTCCTTCACTGCGACCATGTGGATGCCCATCTTCGAAAAGGTCAGTGGTTGGCCGTCGAGCGCGGCGGTGACGATACGTTCGGCCAACAAGGCGGGGATGGCGAAGGCCATGCGGCTGCAATGAGCGGTGGAGTCGTCCCGTTCCGTCTGGATGATCGCATGCATGATTCCCACGACGTCGCCCTTCTCATTGAAGAGTCCGCCGCCGGAGTTGCCGCTGCATGCGGCGACATCGGCCTGAATCAGGCGGGTGTCCACCGTTTGAAGGAAGGTGTTCGTGTTGCCTAGATGGCCGAATGACATGGTCGGTCCCCATCCCATGGGGTAGCCGACGGTGAACACTTCCTGGCCCGGCTGAACATCACCGGCTGCAAAGGCGACCGATGCCTGCAGCTTGGGGCGATGAGCCTCGGTTACGCGATACACGACGACGTCCATGAACGCGCTGTCGCCCACGAGATCGGCCGTCAACTCATGGAGATCTGTGGTCAGAATCCGAATCTGTTTCTGAATGATGACGCCTGTCGTGACGTCCTGCTTTTCGGCCGCGTGGCGGGCTGTGACGATGTAGCCGTCGCGCAGATGAAAGCCGGTGCCGCGTACCAGGATCATCCCCGGCTTGTCCGGCGTGCGTTGATCCTGCGTGTCTTCTAGGACTCCAATGGTGGCGAGTTTGGCGCGTTCCAGTCTGGTGGCGTCGACGGCGGCGGCGGTGCCCGGGTACAGGGCGGCCAGGAACGCCACGGAGGCCAGAATCAATAGGGCACGGGCGACGAGCGGATGCGAGGAGGGAAGAGGCATGCACGACATAGAAAGCCGTTCCTTTCGATAGAGCCACTGTCAGAATCTCAGTATAGACCAGAGTCGAGGTCTGAAGAAATGTCATTGTGGCCGGGCCGTAGCTCGCGATGCTGCTGTGTCACCGTGGACGTGGTATCGCTGAGCGGTCTTCGTTATACTGCTCATATGAAAGGTGTGTTGGAATATCTTGCCATCGGGTTCTTGGTTGCGACGGCCGGTTGTGCCTCTACGCGGGTGATCCCGGCATCGTTAGAAGCGCAGGTCGACAACGCAGTGACATTCGGTCACATCGTGGCGTCCCCCGATCCGTATCGGGGCAAGATCGTCTTGCTGGGTGGGGAAGTGCTCCGGGCGAAGGTCATGCAAGGGGGGACCCAACTGGAGATCCTGCAACTTCCCCTAGACGACGATCAGGAGCCTGAGCGGGATCGTCTGCAATCAAAGGGGCGGTTCCTGGCTTTGCACAAAGAATTCCTTGATCCGGCGACCATCGTAGAGGGCACACGAGTGACCCTTGTCGGGGAGGTCACGGGTGCGTCGGTTGAGAAAATGGATGAGGCCGATTACCGATTTCCCATGCTGGACGTGAAACATCTTCACCGATGGGATCGCAAGCGGGATGATCAGCCGCGGGCCTCCGGTCCTTGGTGGGGTGTATTCGGAGGTGTTGGATTTGGTGGTGGCGGTAGCCGTAGCGGTGGTGGCATCAGTATCGGATTCTAGGCAAAGCCTGACAGAGCGAATTCGTGCCGTGAGTGCGGTCGTGCGGACGGTGCTTCCGACGATCCGAAAGGCGTTCTGCTCGAACCTCGGCCGCCATATGTCCTCGATGCTCATGCACACCGTTCTGCGTACTGACCTGTTTCTTGCTGCCGGTTAGTTTCTTTTGAATCCGACGACTACTCCGGCTGCGGTTGTACCGACGGGGCGCAGGGAGTCGGTCGGGAATTGTCTAAGCCGTTGTTTGCCACGCTGCAGCGCGTCGATGCTGTATGGTGCAGCACCATGACGCTAGGAACGCCTCTCGGTGAACGTGTCGCAGGCAGCGGGTTCTCCCGATTGTAAGCCTCGCCGGAGCCACGTCATCCGTTGCTCGGATGAGCCGTGAGTCCAACTCTCCGGTTGTACATGCCCCTGCCCCATTGTCTGCAGCCGGTCGTCACCAATCGCCGCGGCCGCTTGAAGACCGGCTTCGAAATCACCCGGTTC
>WBZL01001859.1_pt1 | contig 21265 bp, 21 predicted proteins | sample 5204291 | NCBI WGS metagenome assembly WBZL01 (sample SAMN12344345, study PRJNA552823) | activated sludge metagenome | biome: Activated sludge suspended growth; feature: Nitrification reactor; material: Wastewater; isolation source: activated sludge from nitrification reactor of wastewater...
CGGCATATGCCTGCTCGACGGCCCGGGCAAGGTCGGCGAGCGCGGCGCCACTGCCGGTCGCGGCGACGACGAACTGGTCGCGGTCGCCGAAGCCGGCGAGCACGACGGCGGTGGTGTCGTCGAGCGGCACGGTGAGCGCCACATAGTTGCTGCGATCCACACCGAGCGCTTCGGGATCCTCCGGCGCCTCACAGGTGCCCTCGGGCAGCACGCTGCACGACTCAAAGCGGTACACCTCCAGCTCGATGACCTCGCCGATCTGTGCGGGCCATTGCGCCCGGACGTAGTACTCGCCGTCCAGCAGCGGCCCACCATCGGTGGGGAGCGGAGGCGAGGGCTCGCCGTACCAGTCGCTCGCACAGCACGGCGGAACGGCCTGGTGCCCGGCGAGGTCGTCCAGCGCGATGCTCTGCCACGCGGCAACCGGTGGCTCGGTGGTGACTACGGCCGACGTGGTGGGGGCATCAGTGGTGGAGGGGAGTGTGCTCGCCACGCCGCCCACCACCGTGCTGGTGCTACCGGCATCGTCACCGGAGTCGGCGCACCCTGCAAGCACCGCCGTGACCGCCAACGCCAGCGCGTACTTCGACGAACGCTTCATGACGCACCTCCTCGCCTCGTGCCCTCGTTCTAGCAGGGGAGGAGCGCAACCGGCAGGCCGATGATCCTGGGGTACCTGCGAGAGTCCGTTCGAGATGACATAACGAAGATTATGGGCGTTGTGCTACCTCTGTGATGCCGGCCGCAACTCACGGTCGCGCAACGGGCGGGCCGCCTCCAGCAGCCAGTCGAGGATCTCCCTCAGCTCGGCGGCGCTGTGTGCGCCGGGAAGGTCGCGTTCGGCATCGTCCACCGCGCACGCCAGCACGTACATCTCGTCGTGCAGCCGATCGAGCTCGTCCTTGGCGACGATCAGCTCGCTCTCGCTGAGCTGCAGCTCTGCCGCCCGCTGGCGGCCGACCCAATGCCACTGGCGGCACGACTGTGAGCAGTACTCCCGAGGCCTGCCGACGCCGCGGGGTGGCAACACGCGGCGGCACCACTTGCAGCGGCTCGGCTCACCCCGGGAGGTGCCACTCGGCTCCCCTCGGTCGGCCTGCTCCATGGGTTGTTTCGTCATGACGAAATGGTAGGTCGACCGATGGGTGCGGGCCGCGGATCCACGCCGAGTACGAAGGCGGAGCGCGACAACCAGTCGCCCGTTGGCTAGCGTCGACGGGGTGAGTGGAGCGGCGGTCGGCAGACGGGTATTCGCCTTCGTGGCAGGTGCAGCGTTCCTGCTCGGCTCGCTCGGGCTGCCCAGCCTGCACGTGCCGACAGCCGTGGCCGCGCTGCCCGACGGCGCGGCCAAGTACGTGCCGATGGCCCCGCAGCGGCTGGTCGACAGCCGCCTGCCCGCTGCTGCGCGTGGGTACACCGTGGTGGGCAACGCACTGCGCGTCGACGTCGCCCATCGCAGTGGCGTGCCGCTCGACGCGGTCGAAGCGGTCCTCAGCGTCACCATCATCGGGTCCGCCGCACCCGGTTATGTCACCCTCTACCCGACCGGGTCGACAGTGCCCTACACCTCCGACGTGTCCGCCGATGCGGCTGGGCGCACCATCGCCAACCTCGTCCACGTTCGCCTGGGAGACGGCGGCTCGTTCGACCTGCGGCGGTCGACGTCGATGGACCTTGCGATCGATCTCGTCGGGGTGTATGTCCCAGTGGCTGCAGCCACCGGCGACGGCCGTTTCGTCGCACGGCCCGCAGGGGCGGTGAGGGCGTTCGACACCGTCAGCCGTGGGTACGGTGTTCCCGCCGGCGCGGTGCAGCGGGTGGAGCTCTCCCCCGCCGGTGTTCCCGTCGGCGCGCTCGCGGCGGTGGTGACCCTCACCGCGGTCAACGCACCGTTGGGCTTCTGGACGGTGTACGCGGGCGGCAGCACCCGACCGACAGCGAGTTCGCTGAACATCGACACACGCGGGCAGACACGAGCCGTCACGGCGATCGTCGCGCTGGGCCCCACCCGCGCCATCGATGTGTACACATTGTTCGGTGGTCATCTCCTGGTGGATCTCATCGGGTGGTACACCGGGCCCAACTCGGCTGCGGGCACCGACGGGTTGTTCGTGCCCAACGACCCCGCGCGCCTGCTCGACACGCGGGTCGGCCGGTCGTTGGCGCCCTGGGCCGGAAGCACGTTCGAGTTCAAGCCCACTCCCCCGGCAGGCGTCACCGCCGGCGCCGTGGCCCTCAACATCACCGCCACCAGCAACTGGGACCCCGGTTATGTCGCCGCCCACCCAGCAGGCACCACGCGACCGGTGATCTCCAATCTCAACCTCAGCCACTGGCCGGCGACCGTGGCTAGCCAAGTGCTCGTTCCGCTCAGCACGCGTGGTGTTGCGGTCTACACGAGCCATGGGGCACATCTCATCGCCGACCTCGCCGGATGGTTTCTCGGCACCCCGGTGGCAGCCACCCAACCGGTGCCGACCAACCCCACCCGCTCACCGAACCGGGCCGTTTCGGTGCACGTGCCCAAGATCGGGGTCAACCTCTTCGTGCGCAGCGGCAGCAACCTCGATGCCATTGCCGATGCCGGCTACGCGGCAACGTGGAGCCAACTGGCCGATGTCGCCACACCCGGCAACATCATGCTGTTCGGCCACCGCACGAACGCCGGCGGGCCGTTCCGCAACCTTCACCTCCTCGTGCCCGGCGACGGGTTCATCATCGCCGGCGCCGACGGCCATGCCTACCTCTACCGCGTAGTGGACAAGCGGGTCACGCCCCGGCAGTACGCGGCGGCGGCCGGCGCTGCAAGCGGTTGGGGGCCGGCAACCGCGCAGTTGGTGGCCTGCTCGAAGCTGGACGGCACGCCGACCAGCACCACCTACGTCATCGTCATCACCGGTCGCCTCGTCGCCGTCAGCTGAGGCCCGCGGCGGTCAGCGGTCGGTGAGTGCGCCGACTGCCTGCCACGCCTGCTCGGCGCGATCGAAGCGCTCGGTGGCGCTGGTGCGAACACGATCCGCGACCGCGGCCACGAGCAGGTTGGCGAGCGCCAGCGTGCCGACATGGCTGTCGAACGGGCCGACACCGGCGGCGGCCACCGTGAACGTGCGCGCCGCGGCGCCGGCCAGCGGCGACAAGAGGCTGTCGGTGAACGCGACGAGGAAGGCTCCCCTGGCGGCAGCGATCTCCACGGCCTCGACCAGCCAGCGGTCGTAGCGCCGCACGTCGATGGCGATCACCATGTCGTCGGCCCGCAGGAGCGCGACCGCTCGCCGCACCGCCACGTCGTTGCCGTCGATCGACTCGACCGAGTCGCGCAGCGACCTCAGCTCGTTCACCATCTGGCGGGCGACTCCCCCTGAGGCGTCGCCGGAGATGACGAACACCCGCGCTGCCGTCGCGGCCCGCTCGACCACCTCGGCCAGCGCGGTGGCGTCGACCGCGTGCAGCGTGTTGTGCACATTGTCGAGTTCGGCCTGGAGGTGCCGCGCGATCGCGTCGGTGGCCGCCGGTTCGCGGATGCGTTCGGCGGCCGGACGCAGTTGTACGGACAGGGTGTGCTGCACTGCTGCCTGCAAGCCGGTGAAGCCGTCGTAGCTCAGCTTGCCGGCGAGTCGCACCACGGTTGCAGCACCCGAGCCGGCCCGCTCCGCGAGCTCGGCGACCGTGCCGAAGGCGACGAGCTGAGGATGTTCGAGCACCACCTCCGCGACGCGCCGCTCGGCGGGGGTCAGCGTTGCCCCCGCCTTCGCGATCCGCTCGGTGACTTCCACGCCGTAACCGTAGTCGGGTGGCGCGGCACGGTTAGGGTGCTCGCGTGAAGCGCCTCCTTGCCCGTTGTTGGTTGATCCTCTGGCGATGGAAGGTGGTTGCCCCGCCCGCGGATCTCCCCGACCGGTACGTGATGGCGGCCGCACCGCACACCACGAACTGGGACTTTCCGCTCATGCTCGCGCTCACCAAGCTCAGCGGCGTCGACGTGAAGTGGCTCGGCAAGGCGAGCTTGTTCCGCGGCCCGATGGGGCCGTTGATGCGGCGGCTCGGCGGCATCCCGGTCGACCGCAGTGCGCCGGGAGGAATGGTGGCCGCGTTGGCGGGCGAGTTCGCGACCCACGAACGGATGGCCCTCATCGTTCCCACCGAGGGCACGCGCTCGCACACCCAGCACTGGAAGTCGGGTTTCTACCACATCGCCCGCCAGGCCGATGTTCCCGTCGTCTGTGGCTTCGTCGATGGCGTCACCCGCACCGGCGGCCTCGGTCCGACGATCCACCTCACCGGCGACATCGGGGCCGACATGGACCGCTTCCGCGAGTTCTACGCGGGCAAGACCGGGGTGCGGGCCGAACGCACCGGACCGGTGCGGCTCAAGGAGGAGTCGGCAGCCGGCGAGGCGGCCTGACCTCACGCCCCGCCGAGGGCCAGCCACTCGGCGGCCGCTGCCGGATCGCCGGACACCGCGATCTCGCCGGCGGCGACAGGGCGACCCCACAGGCGCAGCAGCATGGTGGCGGCGGTGCCGCTGATCGTCGCGGCCGGCGCCGACGCGGCCCCCAGCACCACCGAGCCGGAGGCGCCATCGACCAGCCACTCCCCCGGCCCGTCGGTGAGCCGCACCGCGAGCACCGACGAGGGGGTGGTGCGCCCCTCTCGCGACAGCATGCGCGGCAACATGACGTTCCAGTACTCGTCGACCCCGTCGGCGGCCAACTCGCGGTCGATCACCGGCTCGCGGCCGATCGCCAGCTCTGCGTCGATCCGGTGCACGAACGTCTCCTGGCACTGGCGCCGGCGCCACAGCCCCGCCACTTTGGGTTCCACCGGGAACGGGTGCCACGTGGGAGCGGACACGTCGGTCGCGCTCAGCGTGTCGATCAACCGGCCGGCGCCGTCGCGCAGCCATTGCGCCATGTCGTCGGCTCGCTCGGGCATGGGATCGCCCTCGGGATCGAGCGAGGGCACCTCCGCCGTGAGCACTGCGGCGCGCGCCCAACGGTGCACCGTGCCGACGTGCTTGGCCAGGCCCCGCAAGGTCCAGCCGGGGCATCCGGCGATGGGTGCATCGGCCGCTCCGGCGGCAACGGCATCCGCGAGGCCGGCGGCCTCGCGACGGAGGTGGGTGAGGTGGTCGAGGCTCATTGCCCCGCACGTTAGGCAACACGGCGGGCAGAATGTCCGGATGTTTCCGAGCGACATGCCCCTCGCCCCCGATCGCGGCTTCGCCAGCGACAACTTCGCCGGCGCCCACCCGGCGGTGGTCGACGCGGTCGTGGCAGCCAACGTCGGGCATGCACCCGCATACGGCGCTGACGAGTGGACGGGTCGGGTCGAGGCGATCTTCCGTGAGCTGTTCGGGCCCCGGTCGCAGGCACTGCTGGTGTGGAACGGCACGGGCGCCAACGTCACCGCGCTGGCCTCGCTGGTGCGGCCGGCGGAGTGCGTGGTGTGCACCGAGTCGGCACACATCGCCGTCGACGAGGCGGGTGCTCCCGAGCGGATCGTCGGGGCCAAGCTGCTCACGCTGCCCACGCCCGACGGCAAGCTCGTGCCCGAGCAGATCGCCGAAGTGGCCCACCTGCAGGGCAACCAGCACCATGTGCAGCCGGCCGTCGTGAGCATCACCCAGGGCACCGAACTGGGCACGGTGTACAGCGCGCAGGAGGTTGCCGCGATCGCCGACACGGCCCACCGCATGGGCATGTACCTCCACCTCGACGGCGCTCGGCTGGCCAACGCCACTGCGGCGCTCGGTGGTACCCGGGCCGCCTTGCGCAGCTTCACCGTGGACGCCGGGGTCGATGTGATCAGTTTCGGCGGCACCAAGGTGGGGGCGCTCGCTGCCGAGGCGGTCGTGTACCTGAACCAGGATCTCGCCGAGCGGGCCAGGTTCGTGCGCAAGATGACCACCCAGTTGCCGTCGAAGATGAGGTTCGTCGCTGCCCAGTTCGAGGCACTGCTCGGTGACGATTTGTGGATCCGCCTGGCGGCCAACGCGAACCAGATGGCCGCGCAGCTCTACACCGCCGTGAGTGACATCCCCGGGGTGCGCCTCGATCGTGGGCCACAGATCAACAGCCTGTACCCGTACCTGCCCGCCGAGGTGATTGAGCCGCTGAGCAGGTGGAGCTTCTTCTGGAATTGGGACGTCGCCCAGCATCAGGTGCGGTGGATGACCGCCTGGGACACCACGCCCGACGACGTCGCCCGCTTCGCCGCCGGTGTGCGCCACGCGCTCGCGTGAACGCCCTCTGACCTGCACCGATGTCACCCGCGAGCGGGGCTTGACCCGCCGGTCAAGTACGTCTATTGTTACCCGCCAGTAGCTGCGCCGGCACGGGCTTTGGGGGTTCCATGGCAGCGGTCGAGATCTTCCTTCAACGAGTCATCACCGACGACCGGTGGATGAACGATGCCGCCTGTCGAGGGCTCACGCATCTGTTCTTCCCCAGCCAGGCGGAGCGTCCTCAGGCACGCGAGCGGCGGGAGGCTGCCGCTCGCACGGTGTGCCTGTCGTGCTCGGTGAACGGCATGTGCCGCGAGTTCGCCCGGGCGAACCACGAGTACGGCCTCTGGGGTGGCGAGAGCGAGGACGAGCGGCATGCGGCCGGCTATCGCCTCATCGCGCCCATCGGCGTACGCGCCCGCACCGTCGGCTGACGCGCGTCGCTCCGGCGTGCGCTGCGCCGTACGCTCTCGATCGTGAGCAGCCTGCGCCCGCACCTCGATGTCGTGAAGTCCGCGTGGGCGGATCACGGCGATCCGCGCGCCATCGTCTCGGTCGACGAGGTGAGCGCGCACGTCTCCACCAATCGGGTGTTCCGGCTGCACCTCACCGGCGGCGAGCGGGTGATCGCCAAGGCCTCGTCGTACGGCTCGTACTTCCTGTTCTACGAGGATCACGACCGTCTCAACCGCTGTGCACGGCTGTTGCAGGAGACGCGCTTCGCCGGCTTCCTGTCGGAGGTGCTGCGCCGCCCCGACGGCCGCATCTACACGTGGTACGACCAGCACATGTGGGTGGTGTTCTACGCCGAGGCCCCGCGGGGCGACACCCTCCCGCGCATCCTCACCCATGAGCAGATCCACAACCTCGGTCGCGAGATCGGCGAGTTCCACCGGGCGTGCACCCACCTCGCACCGAACATCCCGGTGGGCTCCAAGACGGTGAAGAGCGACGCGATCCACCTCCTCGATCTGCTCGAGAGCCCGTTCGCGCCGCGCAACTTCGAGCTGCCGCCGGAAGCGATCGGCGTGCTGTGGCGGCACACCCACACCTTCCTGGAACGCCTCATCGAAGTGGGCTACGACGACTGGCCGCGCATCCCCCTGCTCATCGACTGGAACCTGGGCAACTTCTCGGTGACCGGGTACGACGACGGCGGCTTCCGCCTGTTCAGCCGGTGGGACTACGACTGGTTCCGCATCGAGCCACGGGTGCTCGACTTCTACTTCCTCTCCCGCGTCTCCAGTCGCACCGGCGATCGCACGCGGTTCACGTACGGCCCGCACACGCTCGTGGAGCCCACGTTCCTGGAGTTCCTGAGGGCCTACCGGCAGGTGTTCCCGATGAGCGACGACGAGGTGATGTTCCTGCCCGAGGTGTACCGGTTCTTCATCCTCAACTATGTGGTCCGCGAGGGTGCCCGCTTCTTCCGGCCCGATCTCTGCAGCCAGTTCCGCCGCGACGCGGTGCGCAGCTACTTGCCCGCGCTCGACCTGCTCGACCCCACTCCCCTCCTCACGACGGCCTGACATGACGACGACAACCTTCGACGTGTGCGTGCTCGGCAGCGCCAACCTCGACCTCGTGGCGACGGTGCCCCGCCTGCCCGGCCCCGGCGAGACGGTGGGCGGCACCGCCTACCACGAGTACCCCGGCGGCAAGGGGCTCAACCAGGCCGTTGCCGCCGCCCGAGCGGGGGCGCGCACCGCCTTCGTGGGAGCAGTCGGCAACGATGGCGCGGGCGATGCCTTGCTGGCCGTGATGGCGGCCGACGGCATCGACGCGTCCCGGGTGCAGAAGGTTGATGAACCCACGGGGCGTGCCTTGATCGGCGTCGCCGAGAGCGGCGAGAACTCGATCATCGTCGTGCCCGGGGCCAACGCGACGGTGGGCACGGTGCCCGCAGCAACGGCCGCCGTGCTGCTCGCCCAGCTGGAGGTGCCCCTGCACGCCGTGCGCGCCGCCTTCGGCCTCGCCCGTGCCGCGGGCACCGTCACCGTGCTCAACCCGGCCCCCGCCCAACCGCTCGACGAAGAGACGTTGCGCCTCTGCGACCTCGTGGTGCCCAACGAACACGAGCTGCAACTGCTCGGTGGCGTGCCCCGCCTGCTCGCACTCGGCGCGCGGGCGGTGGTGGTCACGCTCGGCGCCCGCGGCGCGGAGCTGCACACCAGCGACGGCGTGCAGGTCATCGCTCCGTTCGCGGTCTCCCCTGTCGACACGACCGCTGCCGGCGACTCGTTCTGCGGCGCGCTCTGCGCTCGAGTGGCCGCCGGCGATCCATTGCCCACCGCCTTGCGTTTCGCCGCAGCGGCCGGTGCGCTGTGCACCACTCGCGCCGGCGCCGTGCCCTCGATCCCCCGACGCGCGGAGATCGAAGCCCTGCTCAGCGCAGGGTGACCGCCGCCCAGCCGTTCAGCTCGTCGGTGTGGATCACCTGCATCGGGGCGAGCGCGGCGAGCACATGGTCGTAGGCGCCAGCCAGCACCCCGCTGATCACCAGCGCCCCGCCCGGCGCCACCACCCGGCGGAGGTCTGTCGCCAGCGCCACCAGCGTGGGCGCGAGGATGTTGGCGAGCACCAGATCGAACCAGCCCTCCACCTCCTCCAACGCGGTGGTGCTCACCTCGACCCGTTCGGCCACCCCGTTCGCCGCCGCATTGGCGCGCGTGATGGGTACGGAGGCCGGTGCGATGTCGATCCCCACGGCCGAGCGCGCCCCGAACCGGCATGCGCCGACAGCCAGCACCCCCGAGCCGCAGCCCACGTCGAGCACCGTGCACCCGGGCCGCACCAACCTCCGGGCGGCACGCAGCGACAACACCGTGGTGGGATGGTCGCCCATGCCGAAGGTGGACCCAGGCTCGATGTGCAGCACCGTCGTGCCGGGGGTTGGCTCGTACGGCACCCAGGCCGGGCGCACCACGAGGCCAGGCTCGATCTCGATCACGGTGGCGAACTCGCGCCACGTGTCGGCGACGCCCTCATCGACCGGTTCGAGCCGCCACGGCCACCCATCGGGCCATCCGGCGGCGACGGGGTCGGCGTCGCCGAGCGATGTCCAGAGCTCGACGGTGCCGTCCGGGCGGGCGCGCTCCTCGATGGCCACCACCCCGAGGCCCCACAACGCGTCGGAGACGAGCTCGACTTCGTGCTCGGCAACCGTGACGACGAACGCGTGGATCACGGGCGTCAGCCGATGCGCCGCAGCTCGTCGCGGTAACGGCGGCCGCGCTGCACATAGATCTCGGCGGCGCGGGTGATGAGTTCGGGGCGCGCCCGGCCTTCCTTGATCACTGCCGGCGTACCCACGGCGAGCGCGCCCGACGGCACCACCATGTCGTCGAGTACGACGGCGTTGGCGGCAACGATCGCTCCGGTGTGCACCCTCACCCGGTGCAGCACCATGCTCATGTTGCCGATGAGGCAGCCGTTCTCGATGGTGCAGCCTTCGAGGTGCACCATGTGGCCGACCACGCAGTCGTCACCCACCACCGTGGGATCCTCGGCCGTCGAGTGCAGCACACCGTTGTCCTGAATGCTGGTGCGCGCACCGATGCGGATCGGGCCTTCGTCGCCGCGCAGCACCGCGCCGGGCCACACCGAACTGTCGGCGCCGATCGTGACATTGCCGATGATCACCGCATCCGGGTGGATGTAGGCCTCGGGATGGATGGACGGGACGAGGTCGCCGAGCGCATAAATGGGCACGCCGGAAGGGTACCGATCGCCGTCTCGGTGGAGCGAAGTGCCCTCCAGCGGATACCGTGTTGGCCCTATGTCCCGCAGGATCGAAATCGAGCTCACCAGTGCGCGCCCCGATGGCACGTGGACGTGGCGGGCGGCAGGCGCACAAAAGCCCAAGGGCGTGCTCGACGGGGCTCTGCTCCCCGCCGGTGCCGCGGTCGGGCTGGTGCTCAAGGCGGAAGCCGAGACCGAGCTCGACGGGGTGACGATCCTCTCGGTTGCCACCGGTCGCGCAAAGAGCGAGAAGAGCGGCCTGCTCGAGCTCATCACCAGCGACAAGCCGTTCGAGGCAGTCACGCAGCAGCTCGCCCGCCGCGAGCGCTCCGAGCGCAGCGATCGGGGCGACCGTCGCGACCGCGGCCCGCGCCGCGAAGGCGACAACCGCGATCGTGGCCCGCGTGGCGGCAAGCCCGGTGAGGGTGGCGATCGACGCGATCGCAGTCCGCGACGCGAGGGCGACAACCGCGATCGTGGTCCGCGCCCCGGCGGCGACCGTCGGCCCCGCTTCGAGGCACCGCCCGAGCTGCCCCAGCGCCCGAAGGCCAAGCGGCTGAAGCCGGGCCGCGCCCACCGCAGCGCGGTCCTCAACGATCTTCCCGAGGCACAGCGGGCAGTCGCCGAGCGCGCCCTGCAGGGTGGCCTGCCTGCCGTCCGCCAGGCGGTCAACGAGCAGAACGCGCGCCTCAAGTCCGAGGGCAAGGAAGAGATCCCGGCAGCAGGCCTGCTGGCCATCGCCGAGCAGTTGCTGCCGCGCCTGCGCGTCGCCGACTGGCTCGACCGCGCCGATGCCGCCGTTTCCGACCTCGAGGATCTCGACCTGCGCGACCTGCGCAGCGTCGTCGCCGCCTCCGACGACCCGATGGTGGCCCGCGACGAGAGCACTCGTGAACTCGCCACCCGCCTCAAGGAGGCGCTGGTCACCAAGCAGGACAAGGAGCTTGCCCTGTGGTACGAGGACATCGACGCTGCCGTCGGCGTCGGTCGCGTCGTGAGGGCGCTGAAGCTCTCCTCGCAGCCGCCCAAGGCGGGGGTGCGTTTCCCGGCGGAGAGCGCAGCTCGCCTCGCCGCGGCGGCCACTGGCAACCTCACCGCCGACGCCCTGCCCGACCGTTGGGTGGCGGTGCTCGAGGCCGCCGCGTTCAGCCCCGTGCGCACCCACGTGGTGCCCAGCGAGAAGCCCAGCCAGGTCAACGACGAACTGCTCGCCACGGTGAAGCGGCTCGGGTCGTTGCTGCCCCAGGTCGCGGCGCTGTTCGGTATCGAGGTCGACGCCAAGGCCCAGCCCAAGCCGTTGCGCCCCACCCGCCCCACGGCCCCGGCCAAGGGCAAGCCGGCACCGAAGGGCCCGCGCCCGCCGGCGGCGGCCAAGCCTGCTGAGGCCCCCGCCGCAGCGGCCCCCGCCGCTCCGGTGGAGACCGAGGCACCCGCCCCGGAAGCTCCCGCAGCCGAGGTGGGAACCGAGGCCCCGGCAGTCGAGGCCCCCGCCGCCGAGGTGGAGACCGAGGCCCCGGCAGTCGAGGCTCCCGCCGCCGAGGCACCGGCCCCGGAAGCCCCCGCAGTCGACGAGTTCGACGCCGCCGACGAGTTCTCCCCCGAGGGCTGACCGCCTCGGCCGGAGCACCGGCCGCGTCGTAATGTCGGCGGCATGTCCGACATCGTCACCTATGAGGTCCAGGGCCGCGTCGCGGTCATCACGCTCAACCGCCCCGAGGCGCGCAACGCGATCAACGGCGAGGTCGCCACGGCGTTGGAGGCGGCCGTCGACCGTCTCGAGGCCGACCCCGAGGTGTGGATCGCCGTCCTCGCGGCGAACTCGGCAGGCCAGGAGAAGCCGGTGTTCTGCGCCGGCGCCGACCTGAAGGCGATCAACTCCGGGCAGGCGGCGGCGCTCAACACCCAACGCGGCGGGTTCGCCGGGTTCTGCTACCGCGAGCGCACCAAGCCGGTCATCGCCGCCATCGACGGGCTCGCCACTGCCGGGGGCTGCGAGATCACGCTCGCCTGCGACCTGGTCGTCGCCAGCACCCGTGCAGCGTTCGGCCTGGCCGAGGTGAAGCGCAACCTGGTGGCCGGAGCCGGTGGCCTGTTCCGCCTGCCGCGTGCGATCGGGCAGGCGGCGGCGATGGACGTGATCCTCACCGGCGAGCCGATCACGGCGCAACGTGCCTACGAGCTCGGCATGGTGAGCCGCCTGGTCGAGCCGGGCGAGGCGTTGGCCGGTGCACTGCAGCTGGCGGCGAAGATCGCCGAGAACGCCCCGCTCGCCGTCTGGGAGAGCCGTCAGGTGGTGCTCAGCGCGGCGTACGAGGACGATGCCACGCTCAAGCGCCTCACCGATGCCGCGTTCGGCCGGGTGATCTCCTCCGAGGACACCAAGGAGGGCCTCATGGCGTTCATCGAGAAGCGGCCGCCGAACTGGTCGGGTCGCTGATCAGCCCAACTCGCGCCGCATCACGAGCAGGCGAGCGGTGACACCGGCGCGCTCGTAGAGGTTCTTGGTGTCGCGGTCGCCCGGCAGCGCCACCGCCTCCAACGCCCCGCACCCGCTCGCACGGGCGTACTCCATCGCCGCCTCCAGAAGGGCGTCACCCAGGCCCAGCTCACGGGCCTCCGGTTGCACGTACACCTGGCGCACGGCGGCCACTGAGCGATCGGCAGCGACCTCCAACTGCAGATAGCCCACCACGACATCGTCGATCGTCGCCACCCACACCGCGTGGGGGCCGTCGGCGAGCGGCGCCCACTCCCCCACCGGCGGATGGGCCGCCAGCAGCACCTGTGCACCGCGGTGGCGGGTCGCTTCGTCGCGTGCCTGTTGCTCGAGCACGGCGACCTCCCCCGCGTCTGCGGCGCGCAGAGGTCGGACGGTCTCGTGCATCAGTCGCCCAGGAGTTCGCCGAGGCGGTTGAGGATCGTGCGCCGACCGCGGCCGGCGGCCTCGTACTCGCGGATCAACTCCAGGTCGGGGCGGGGCAGGCGCGCCAGCAGCTTCACGATGTCGGCCGCCGGCAGGCCGTCGTAACCGTCGAAGGGAGGGTGACTGGGCCCTGTGGCCTCGGCCGCAGGTGGGGTGGAGGCGCCCGTGGGGCGAGCTGCCGCCAGCCGGCGACCGATCTCCTTGCGCCCGGTGGTGACCGCCATCTCCCCGATCCAGTGGGCCACGCGCACCCGGTTCTCCAGCTTGGTGCGCCCGTCGGCGATCAGCTTGGGCAGCTCGTTGCGCACCTGCCCCACGAGGCCGGCAGGCGCGTACACGACGAGGTCGAGCAACTTCTCCAACACGGGGCGCTGCTCGTCCATGGCAGGATCAGGCGAATCCGCTCACGTGAACAGCGGGCAGTCGTCGTCACCCACGGGGCAGCCGGGGGCACCCTGACGGACCAGCAGGAAGCAGCTGGGACACAGCTGCTCGTCGGCGCGCTTGGGCTGCAGCCGATCGCCCGCCTCGCTGCGATCCTCGGGCTCCTCCTCGTCCTCGTCGTCCTCGTCGTCGGCGGCGACCATCCGATCCTTGAGGATGGTGTCGAGGTCGGCCTCCACGTCGTCGGGGGCGAGCATCTCGTCGTCCTCGTCTTCGTCCTCGCCGGTCACCACGCGCCGCACGGGCCCGCTGGTGTCTTCTTCTTCTTCCTCCTCGTCGCCGGCGACGAACTCGTCGTCGAGCGCGACGAAATCGTCGTCGTCCTCTTCGAGTACTTCTTCGTCGAGGTCTTCTTCGTCGAGGTCGCCAGGATCGATGTCCTCGTCCTCTTCCTCTTCCACTTCCTCGAAGTCCTCGGACTCGGGCATCACATCATCGTCGTCGTCGGCCATTTCGATCCTTGCAGTCACCCGGGTGAGGCCCGGGATACTAGGGCGGGCGACACGGGAGGTTACTCACACTCGGTGTGACAGCCGCCACTTCTGGGTCAGGTGGTGCCTCTGCGGGCCTCTGCCCGCCGTTCGGCCGCGAGGCGTTCGAGCTCGGGTGCCTCGCGAGTGAGGTGGGTCATGGCGTCGGCCACCGCCCGGTGGCCGGCCTGCTCGGCGATGAGGCGGTGCATCTCCAGGGCCACCCGGCGATACGACGGATGCCCCTGGGCCGACGAGCGCAACTCCAGCATGTGCACTGCTTCGCGGGCGTTGAACTGCATCGTGTAGCGCATGCGGTAGGCCATGCTGACGGCGTACTGGGCCTGCATCGGGAACTCGTCCTTCAGCGCGTCGTACAACGCCGCCGAGCGCACCATGGCGTCGTCGAACACATCTGCCATGCCCGCCTCCTCCACGAGTTCGGGGCGCACATACCCATGGTTCGGCGTGAGCGACTGCCACTCGATGGTGAGCATGCGGTGCCGTTGCAGGTCGCGGAACGCGCCGTAATCGCTGAGTACGTCGAAGCGGTAGTCGACCCGCTCGAACGCGCGGCCCGGCTTGTGCCGGCGGTTCTCGCGCTCGCCCACGTAGGCCTGGATGAGCGCCAGCCGCTCGGTCGGGCCGAGCGAGCGCACCCGCTCGAGCACCTGCTGTTCGGGCAGATGGGTGAGCGGGTAGCAGATCGCGGCGAGGAGCTTGTCCTCCGCGTCGGGGTCGAAGTCGACGAGTTGCACCGACGGCACCTGCTCGACCGGGGTGGTGGCGAACAGCGAGTCGACGAGGCGGGAGGTGTGCTCACGAGTGGAGCTGAGGTATTGGGTCCAGCGGCCGCCGCGGTCGGCGAGATCCACACGGCGCAGGAAGCTGGGGATCACCTTGCGCAGCTCGTGCAGCATCAGGTCGGCGTAGTGGCGGGCCTCGGGAAGAGGATGCGAGCGCATGCGGATGAGTAGCGACTCGAAGGCCTGCCCCGAGCCGTAGATCCCCACGTTGGAGAGTGCGGCCGCGGGCAACACGCCGCGCACCGCATCGAGCGCCTTGGCGCGGGTGGCCATTCGGTACACGAAGTCGCTGTCGGCCGGATCGCGTGCCACGGTGGCGCGCACATGGTCGGTGACCTTCTGCAGCAACAGCGAGTAGCTGTCGAAGACACGATCCATGTCGCCGACGTAGCGGGTGCCGAAGCGGCTGGAGAGGATCGCCGGGTCGCGGTAGAAGCGGTAGCGCCCACCGAGGCGGGCGTCGTAGCTGATGTACCGCGTGCTCTGCTCGAGGTAGCTCATCAGCCGGCCCCACTCGAGGATCTTGGTGAGGATGTTGCTCGCCTGCTCGCAGGCCAGGTGCACGCCACCGAGTTGGGCCACCGAATCGTCGCCGTACTCGAAGAACACCTTCTCGTAGAGCTCTTCGGCACGCTCGAGGCCGATCGTGGCATCCACCGTTGCGTCGCCGGCGATGTCGAGGTCGCCCACGAATTCGTCGAGGAACAGCCTGCGCAGGCTCTTGGGGCTGCGGCTGTAACGCGCGAACAGGGCGCCCTTCACCACCTCGGGCAGGTTGACGAGCGCGAACACCGGGCCGTCGAGATTGGTGAAATACCGCCGGAGGATGTCCTCCTCGTCGGGCGTGAAATCCTCAGGGACGTAGACCGTCACGGGCGGCATCCTACGGGGATCCGCGGGGTCAACCGGGGATCCCTCGGGTGCTCAGAGCACCGTCACGCCGCGTGGGCGGCGGTCGAACTCGGCCTCCACGTTCGCGCGCAGCGTGGTGGAGGCCCACAGGTCGACCACGGTCATCGCCATGGCCTTCGCACCGTCGATCACCGCCCTGTCGCCTTCTTCGGCAACCGCCCAGCGGGCGAACTCCACGCTGTGGATGGGCACACCGTCGGGCGCCACCTTGATCATCGGGTGGATCGACGGCACCAGATGGCTGATGTTGCCCATGTCGGTGCTGCCCATCACCCGGCGGCCGGCGGCAACCGGATCGAGCACGGTGCGGCCCACCGCGGCCGCGTTGGCCACATAGGCCTGCACCAGCGGGCCGTTGTCCACCATCTCGGCGTAGAGGTTGTCGACCCACTCATGGCTCATCGTGCACCCACACGCGGTCGCGGCGCTCTCCAGGCAGGTGAACACCCTCTGCTTCAGCGGCTGCAAGGAGGCGACGGTGCCGGCGCGCACGTACCACTCCATCGCGGTCTCGGCGGGCACGATGTTCGGCTTGTCACCGGCCCTGGTGAAGATGCCGTGCACCCTCTCGTTGGGCCGGATGTGCTGGCGCATGGCTGCCACGCCGCTGTAGCCGAGCACGGCGGCGTCGAGCGCATTGCGCCCCTCCCACGGGGCGGCCGCGGCGTGGGCCGCCTTGCCGTGGTATTGCACCTGCAGCTCCTGGATCGCGAGGCAGTCCATGTTGAGCAGGTCGGCATCCGCGGGGTGCACCATCATCGCGGCGGCCACCCCGTCGAAGGCCCCCTTGCGGGCCATGCGCACCTTGCCGCCGCCGCCCTCCTCCGCCGGGGTGCCCATGATCCGCACCCGGCCACCCGCGGCTTCGGCGACGAACGCCGCGGCCAGCCCGGCGCCGAGGCCGGCGGTGGCGATGATGTTGTGGCCGCAGGCGTGGCCGACGCCGGGCAGGGCGTCGTACTCGCACAGCACGGCCACCTCGGGGCCTTCGCTACCGGCCCGCGAATCGAACGCGGTCGCCAGATCGTACGCGTGGCGCTGAGGGGCGATACCCTCGCCTTCGAGGAACGCGGTGAGCAGTTCGTGGGCGAAGTGCTCCTCGTAGTTCAGCTCGGGGTGGGCGTGGATCTGGTGGCTCGCGTCGAGCAGGCGGTCGGCAAGCTCGTCGACCCGGTCGCAGACGGCGTGCTTCAGTGCGGCGGTGTCCATCGAGTCGACGTTAACCCAGCTGCCGGCCGGCCGTCACTGGTGGCCGTCGCGGCGACCGTCACACGTGAGCTGTCAGGGCGTCGGGTTCGACGGTGAGCGTCAGCTCCGTGGCCTTGCGCCACAGCACCCCGTCCACCCACACGTCGAGCGGACGGTGGAAGCGCACAGTCGCCTGGGGCGCCTGGCGCACCTCGATGAGTGGGTGAGGCACATGGGTGCCCGTACGGGCCCGCCTACGGGCCTCCAGGCGGGTGCGCAGGCCCATCGCCGCGGCGACGTGCACCACATCCACCTTGCCGTCGTTCGGGTGCGATCTGGGGGCCACGTCGTAGTCGCCGAGGAATTGGGCGTTCATCGCCAGCAGCACCTCCCCACGCCACCACCGTCGGCGGGCCACCACGTGGGCAACGGCCCAGGTGGCCGCCCCGTCGGCCTCCACCCGCACCACGTCGACGGGGGCTCGGGTCACGGTGCCGGGGAAGCGGCCGGGTGCTCCCCCACCCATCGTGCGCGCCAGATCGCCGCCGGCGAACCCGACGGCGGGCAGCTCGGTGCCCTGCGCTCGGGATGCCGCCACGACCGCGGACGCCGCTGCGTCGGTGGGGGCGACGAACAGATCGGGCGGCGACTCGACCGCCTCCCCCCACGGTTCCCCGCGCCGTATCGTCATGACGAAACACCTCGATCCGACGGCCCCGGCTCGGCTTCGGGCGTCACCGTGCTCGACGCCTCCACCACCCCGCGGAACAGTCGGTCGGCAGCCGCGCTTGCGGCCTGGCGCGTCGCCCTCAGCGGAGCGACGATCGCGAACTGGCGGAGCAGGTCGATGAGTTGCTTCACCGTGCGCACGAAGTCGCCCCCGGTCATGTCCTCCTCGGCGACCACTTCGGCGAAGCCCTCCCCCGCCGCCCAGGCGAAGGCCACGGCCACGAACGTGGGGTCGGGCGGGCGGTGCACGCCGAGCCCGGCGGCCTCCTCGGCGTCCTGCAGGTCGTAGCTGATCTGTGCGATCGACTGCCACCGGCGACGCACCTCCGCCGACGGGTACCAGGGCGCCGGCGGCGCCTCCGGGCTGCGGTGCTCGTAGACGAACACGCTCGCCAGCGCAGCGAGGGCGGCCGGTTCGAGACCGTCGAGGAGGCCGCGGCGCAGGCATTCCACCACCAACAGGTCGGACTCGTGGAACAGCCCGGCGAGCACCTCACCGGCGTCGGTGAGCCGCCACCCCTCGACATAGCCCCACTCGCGCAGGATGCCCAACACGCGATCGAAGTCGAGCGCCACCGACTGGCTGCGACCGCCCATCCGTGTGCGCAGCTCCTCCACCTCGCGGGCGATGCGCCGCGCCTGCGCGGCAGCCTTCAGCCGGTCCTCGAGGTCGGGGTCGTCCTCCACCGGGTGGCCGTAGGGGTACCCCTCACGTTCGGCAGCTCGACCACGACGTCGGTGGGGTGTGAGCACTTCGGCGCGTTCCAGGCGGGTCACGACGTGGCGTTGGTAGTCGGTTCGGTTCGGCGCGAAGTCGGAGGGCAGTTCGATGCGGCCGATCACCGTCGGCGCCTCGTCGAAGTCGGTGGCGGTGAGCATCAGGGTGTCGCGCCGGGTGGTGAGCACGGTCAGCTTCACCCCACCCTTGCGGAACGCCGAGGTCAGCACGGCGACACGGCCCGCGTACCGCCCCTTCTCCACATAGAGGATGTCGCCGGGGCGCACCTTCATCATCCCCAACGACACCGGATCGTCGCGCACTGCCGGCCCCGATGGGGCCGAGTGCTCCTGCTCCCTCAGCCGCCGGTACTCGTCGATGTCGCCGTACGGGCTGGTGGACCGCTCCAACAGCTCGTCGAGATGGCGCTGGCGGCGCTCCAACCGGGCCTCCAGCTTCACCACCTCGCGGTCGGCCTGGTACTGGGCGAACGACAGGTTCAGCAGATGATGGGCGCGTTCGCTGGTGTACGAGCGCACGAGGTTGGCGGCCATGTTGTACGTGGGACGGAACGCCGAGTTGAGGTGGAACGACCGGCTGGCGGCCAGCGCCGCGACCTGGTCGAAGGGCACGAACGGGCTCCACAGCACGATCGCGTTGCCCAACTCGTCGAGGCCGCGCCGGCCGGCGCGCCCGGTCAGCTGGGTGTACTCGCCGGGGGTGAGGAAGGTGTGGTGGTCGCCGGTGAACTTCGACAGCTTCTCGATCACGACGGTCTTGGCCGGCATGTTGATGCCGACGGCAAGGGTCTCGGTGGCGAACACCACCTTCACCAGCCCCTCGGCGAAACACGCCTCCACCACTTCCTTGAACGGGGGCACCATGCCCGCGTGGTGCGCGGCCACGCCCGCCTCCAGCTGGCCGAGGAACTGGGCGTAGCCGAGCACCGCCAGATCGGCGGGGTCGAGCGCGCCGAGGCGGGCATCCACCAACTCGCGGATGCGCTCACGCTCCTCGCCGGTGGTGAGCCGCAGGCCCGCGGCGAGGCAGGCGCGTGCGGCCTCGTCGCACTGGTTGCGGCTGAAGATGAAGTAGATCGCCGGCAGCATCCGCTGGCGGTCGAGCAACTCCACCACCTCCAGCCGCGACGGCGTGAACAGGCGTCGCCGGGCCTGCGGCTTGCCCTGCTTGGAGCGGTTCTGGCGGCCGGAGCGGGCAGCTTCGGCGTCGAGGCGGACAGCGTCGCTGTTGGGGCGGCCACCCACCAACACCGGCAGGAGGTGCACCCTCTCGTGGGTGCGATCGCCGACGAGGAACAGGTTGTCGAGGCGCACCGGCCGGCGATCCTCCAGGATCGGCCGCGTGGCGCCGCGCACCGTCGTGATCCACTCCGCCAGTTCGGTGGCATTGCTGACGGTCGCCGAGAGGCACACCAGCTTCACGCGCGGGTCGAGATGGATGATCACCTCCTCCCACACCGGGCCGCGGTAGGCGTCCTGGAGGAAGTGCACCTCGTCGAGCACCACCACGCCCAGGTGCTCGAGCGCCGGGCTGCCGGCGTAGATCATGTTGCGCAGCACCTCGGTGGTCATCACCACCACAGGGGCGTCGGCGTTGATGTTGTTGTCACCGGTGAGCAGCCCGACATTGTGCGGGCCGAGGCGCTGGGCGAGGTCGTGGTACTTCTGGTTCGAGAGCGCCTTGATCGGTGCGGTGTAGAACGCCCTGCGGCCGTCGGCGACTGCAGCATCCACCGCGTACTCGGCCACCACCGTCTTACCGCTGCCGGTGGGCGCGGCCACCAGCACCGATTCACCCTCGTCGAGCGCGTCGAGCGCCCTCAGTTGGAAGTCGTCGAGCGGGAACGGGTAGTGGGCGATCAGCTCGGCCCGGTCGTCGCGCACGTTCCCTATCGTGTCAGTCCTGGGCGGCTTCGCGTGCGAGTTTGCGCTTCTGCGCCACACGGCCGATGACGATCGAGATGATGTAGAACAGGGTCATCGGGCCGGCGAGGGCCATCATCGAGTAGGGGTCGCCGCTGGGGGTGATGATCGCCGCGATGGCGAAGATGATCACCACGGCATAGCGCCACTGCTTCATGAGCGTCTGCGGCGTGAGCACGCCCACGAGTTGCAGGAACACCAGCAGCACGGGGAACTCGAAGGCCACGCCGAACGCTGCCACCATCAGCCCGAAGAGACTGACGTACTTGGACACCTGGAACTGGGCCTGCACATCATCGCCGGCCCACGAGATGAGGAAGTCGAGCGCCGGGGTGAGCGTCCAGTAGGCGATGAGGCCGCCGAGGAGGAAGAGCCCCACTGAGCAGAGCACGAACGGGATCGCGTACTTCTTCTCCTTGGCGTGCAAGGCCGGCACGACGAAGCGCCAGATCTGCCACATGATCACCGGCAGCGCCAGGATGATGCCGCCGTAGGTGGCGATCGACAGGCGGGTGGAGAAGCCCTCCAGCGGGCCGAGGAAGCCCAGTTCGCCGCTGCAGCCGAGGCTGGGCTTGTCGCGGCAGAGGTTGACGTACGGCTTGGTGATGAACCGCAGCACCTGGTCGTAGGCGGCGAGGATGACGATGATGCCGACGACGACGGCGAGCACCGAGCGGATGATCCGGGTGCGCAACTCGGCCAGGTGCTCGGTGAGCGTCATCCGGTCGTCGGGGGTCTTGAGCTGCGGCGGCTTCTTCTTGCCGCGGCGCGAAAAGATGCTCATTCGGTGGTGTCCTCGGCATCCTCGCTGCTGGCCGGCGGTCGCTTGGCGCGTGCCGCAGTGTTGCCGAAGTTGAGCGTGGTTTCGCGGTTGGCGGTGGATTTCGGCCGCGGCGGCGTGTCACCTTCGGGGCCGGCCTGCGGAGGGCGCTGAGGGCGCTGCGCAGGCGCCGGGGTCTCGGCATCGTCCCCGTCCCCCTCCTCGGCGGCGGCGTCGAAGTCGAAGTTGGCGGCGACCCTCACCGCATCAGCGGTGCTGCGCAGTTCGCGCATCGGTTCGTCGAGCACGGACTTCATCTCGGTCTGGAAGCCGTTGGCCACCTTCTTGAACTCGGCATAGGTGCGGCCGAACTTGCGTACCGCATCGGGCAGCTTCTCGGGGCCGAGC
>WBZL01001862.1_pt1 | contig 21221 bp, 16 predicted proteins | sample 5204291 | NCBI WGS metagenome assembly WBZL01 (sample SAMN12344345, study PRJNA552823) | activated sludge metagenome | biome: Activated sludge suspended growth; feature: Nitrification reactor; material: Wastewater; isolation source: activated sludge from nitrification reactor of wastewater...
CGGATATTCTCGTCAATGGCAAAGTTTGCGGCCGCCTGAGTGTTTTTTATCCCGAAGACAGACCCTTTTTATTAAATGAAGAACAAAGACTTATTGATGCTATTACGAGCGATCTCGCGCGATGGCAATGTCCGGTCTGGTCAGTCGTCGAGCGAGACGTACCCCTCGCGCAAAGCGTAGAGCGCCGCCTGGGTGCGGTTCTGCACCCCGAGCCGGCGCAGAAGGGCCGTGATATGCGCCTTCACCGTCGCCTCGGCCAACTGCATCTCGTAGGCAATGAGCTTGTTGGGCTTGCCCTTGCAGATCAGCGACAGGATTCGCGCCTGCTGCTGGGAAAGCCCCGCGATCTTGCGCGAGACCTCGGCGATGCTCGGGTCGTCCCCCGCCGGCCGGGTCGGCGCCTTGTAGCCTGCGGGCACGTAGGTCTTGCCGTCCCATATCTCAATCATGGCCTCGCGCAGCGTCTCCCGCGCGGCATCCTTGGGGATGAACCCGGCGGCACCGGCCGAGAGCACGGACTGCACGACCTCGTCCGAGGCGAAGGCGGAGATCACAACCACCGGCACGTCCGGCGCCTTGTCCTTGATCTTCAGGAATCCGCTCAGCCCCGAGACATCGGGCAGGTTGAGGTCCAGCACCACGAGATCGGGCGCGAAGCGTGACCGCAGCACCTGAAGCGCATCGGTCAGCGAAGAGGCCTTGCGCACCCGCCGCATGTTGAAGACCGTCTCCATCATCGAGGCGAGCGCGTCGCAGTAGAGCGGGTGATCGTCGATCACGAGCGCCGAGTGGATCGGCACCGCATGCGCGGCGTCGGCTTTCCGTGTCATCAGGGCTCCTCCCATGACCGGCGACGCTTCGCGGGTTCCCGCCCCGCGCCGCCCGGCTGTTCCCGCCAGGTCGTGGCCGCCGATTTGTTTCCTGATTGTCCGCCGTCAACTCTATGCACGGAAGACGTGCGCAGGCAAGCGCGCTGACGCCCGCCATGCCCGCCCCGTCGGCGGCCCGGCGCCGGACCGCGCAGGGGGGCGGTCAGGCCCGGGATCCGGTGACGGTTGCGCAGGAGGCCGCCGGGGAGGACACTGGGGACGGTGGAGGAGTTGGGCGGCTGAGGGAAGCGGCGATGCGGCTCTGGAGCATACTGGCGCTCGGTGCAATCATGGCGGCCGGCCCGGCGTGGGCGCAGGACCCCATGGCCGGCGTCGATCTTTCCGCGCCGAAAATGACCGAGGCCGGGATGACCCGGGCGGAGGTCGCGGGGCTGGTCGCGTCCGGCCGGCCGGTCGACCTCTCCGGGCAATGGCTGAACGGGCTCGACCTGTCCGGTCTCGACCTCTCCGGGGTGAACCTTCGAGCCGCGTCGCTGAACCGCGCGTCGCTCAGGGGCACACGGCTTGCGGGGGCGGTGCTCGATCAGGCCTGGATGCTTGGGGCAGACCTTGCGGGCGCCAACCTCGACGGGGCGAGCCTGTTCCAGACGCAGCTTCGGGGCGCGACGCTCGTCCGCGCCACAGCGCGGGGCGCGCGCGCGGCCGGCGATTTCACCGGGGCGGACCTGACGGGGGCGGATTTCACCGGGGCGGATTTCTCGGCCGACATGCGCAACCAGTCCATGGGCCTCATGCGCGGCGTGCTGCGCCAGGCGAGGGCTGCGGGCGCGATCTTCCGCGACGCGCGGATGGCGCGGGCAGACATGGAGTTCGCCGACCTTTCGGGCGCCGATTTCACCGGGGCGGACCTCTCGATGGCCACGCTCGGCGGCGCGAATCTCGAAGGCGCGGATGTGGCGGGAGCGGTCTTCGTCGACGCCGACCTCACGTCGGCGCGCCTGAAGGACCTCCGGAATGCCGACGCAGCGGCGCTCGCCCGGGCGCGGAACCTCGACCGGGCGCTTCGCGACTGACTATCGCGCCTCGGCCGCCGCCACGTGGCGCTTCACGGCGAGGAAACTGTCGGGCGTGACCGAGATGGAGTCGATCCCCGCCTCGACGAGGATCCGCGCGAAATCGGGGTCGTTGGACGGGGCCTGCCCACACAGACCGACCTTGCAACCCGCCTTGTGCGCCCGTTCGATCACGGTTCGGATCATCCACAGCACGGCGGGGTCGCGTTCGCGGAAAAGGGGCGCGAGCGCCTCGCTGTCGCGGTCCACGCCGAGGGTGAGCTGGGTGAGATCGTTCGAGCCGATGGAGAAGCCGTCGAACCTCTGGGCGAACTCTTCGGCGAGGATCACGTTCGACGGAATCTCGCACATCACATAGACCTGAAGCCCGCCCTCGCCGCGCACGAGCCCGTTCGCGGCCATCACCTGCAGCACCCGGTCGGCCTCTTCCGGCGAGCGGCAGAAGGGGATCATCACGATGACGTTGGTGAAGCCCATCTCCTCCCTCAGCCGCCGGATCGCCCGGCATTCCAGAGCGAAGCCGTCGCGGTAGGCATCCGAGTAGTAGCGCGAGGCGCCGCGGAAGCCGATCATCGGGTTCTCCTCGGCCGGCTCGAACTGCCGCCCGCCCAGAAGCTCGGCATATTCGTTGGTCTTGAAATCGCTCATCCGCACGATCACGGGTTTCGGGAACCAGGTCGCGGCGATGCGCGAGAGGCCCATGGCGAGGCTCTCGACGAAATAGTCGGTGCGCTCGGCATGGCCCCGCGTCAGCCGGTCGATCTCCGCCTTCGCGGCCTCGTCCTTCAGGTCCGCATAGCGGGTCAGCGCGAGCGGATGGACGCGGACCGCGTTGGTGACGACGAACTCCATCCGCGCCAGCCCGACGCCGTCGACCGGCAGCCGCCACCAGCGCGCGGCGGCGGCGGGGTTGGCGAGGTTCAGCATCACCTTCGTCCGCGTCCCGGGCACGGCATCGAGCCTTATGTCCTCGACCGTCACTTCGGCACTGCCGGCATAGACGAATCCCTCCTCGCCCTCGGCGCAGGAGACCGTCACCTCCTGCCCGTCATGGAGGACGTGCGTCGCGTTGCCGGTGCCCACGATGGCCGGAAGGCCAAGCTCCCGGCTGACGATGGCGGCGTGCGAGGTGCGCCCGCCGTGGTCGGTGACGATGGCGGCGGCGCGCTTCATCACCGGCACCCAGTCGGGGTCGGTCGTGGAGGTGACGAGCACGGCGCCGTCGACGAAGCGGTCGATCTCGGCGGCGGAGTTCAGGAGACAGACCTCTCCCGTGGCAACCGCCTCGCCGACACTCAGGCCGGTCGTCAGCACCGGCCCCTTGGCCGTCACGCTGTAGCTGCTGAAGGCGGCCGCCTCGGCGCGCGATTTCACCGTCTCGGGCCGGGCCTGCACGATGTAGAGCACCCCCGTCTCGCCGTCCTTCGCCCATTCCATGTCCATCGGCTGGCCATAGTGGTCCTCGATCACCGAGGCCTGTCGCGCGAGGGCAAGGATTTCGGCGTCGGAGAGCACGAAGGACTCCCGCTCGGCCCTGGATGTCGGCACGTTTCGCGTGGGCCGGGCCGCGCCCTTCGCGTAGATCATCTTCTGTTCCTTCCCGCCGAGCGACTTCGCAAGGATCGGCTTCAGACCCTCGCGCGACAGGAAAGGCTTGTAGACCTGGTATTCGTCGGGATCGACCGCGCCCTGCACGACGTTCTCGCCGAGCCCCCAGGCGGCGTTGATCAGCACGACCTTGTCGAAACCCGACTCCGTGTCGATGGAGAACATGACACCCGAGCCGCCGAGGTCGGAGCGCACCATGAGCTGCACGCCGACCGAGAGCGCGACCTTCTCGTGCGCGAAGCCCTTCAGCGTGCGGTAGGTGATCGCCCGGTCGGTATAGAGCGAGGCGAAGCAGCGCCGGCAGGCATCGAGGAGCGCCGCCTCGCCCGCGACGTTCAGGAACGTTTCCTGCTGGCCCGCGAAACTCGCGTCCGGCAGGTCCTCGGCCGTGGCGGAAGAGCGGACGGCGACGGCGGGGTTGTCCTTCCCGGTGCGGCGGGAAAGCTCGCCATAGGCTGCACGGATCTCGGCGGCCATCGCCTCGGGCCAGTCGGCGCCGGCGATGGCCTCGCGGATGGCGCGCCCGGTGGCGGCAAGGTCGGCCCTTCCGGCGGCGAACGCGGCGAGGCGCTCGCGGATCACCGCGTCGAGCCGGTTCGCGGCAAGGAAGGCGCGGAAGGCGCCGGAGGTGGTGGCGAAGCCCTCGGGCACGCGGATGCCCTTCGGCGCCAGCGCCACGGTCATCTCGCCGAGCGATGCGTTCTTGCCACCCACGAGCGCCACGTCGCCGCGCGCGACCTTGTCGAACCAGATGAGCGACTGTTCACGGGCCGACATGCGTACCTCCCTCGGCTGAGGCGGACAGGATGGCCGATCGACGGCACGGGGCCTTTGATCTCGGTCAAGGGCCGACCGGTGTCACTGGTAGCGCAGCGCCTCGATCGGGTCGAGCCGGGCGGCGGAACGGGCGGGGAAGTAGCCGAAGACGACACCCACGAAGGCCGAGAAGATGAAGGCGAGCAGGACGACGGGAAGGCTCGGCGCGAACGGGATCGCCATGAGTTGCGCGGCGACATAGGCAAGCGCGAGACCGAGGAGGATGCCGATGAGTCCGCCGATGAGCGAAAGCACCACCGCCTCGATCAGGAACTGCATCATGACCTGCCGCGCCTGCGCGCCGACGGCAAGGCGGATGCCGATCTCGCGCGTGCGTTCGGTTACCGACACCAGCATGATGTTCATGATGCCGATGCCGCCGACGAGCAGGCTCACCGCCGCCACGGCCGAGAGAAGTCCCGCCAGAACGTTGTTGATGCCCGTCAGCATCGAGGAAATCTCCGCCATGTCGGTCACCGAGAAATCGTCATCCTCGCCGATGCCGATGCGCCGGCGTTCGCGCATCAGCGCCTCGATCTCGCGGATGCCGCGGGCGGTGGTGACGCCCGGAGCGAGGGCGACGCGGATCGAGGAGACATCGGTCGTGCCGGTCACCCGCCGCTGCAGCATCCGGATCGGCACGATGATCGTGTCGTCCTGGTCCTGGCCGAAGGTGGAGGCGCCCTTGGCCTGCAGAAGGCCGACGACCTCGCAGGAAACCGATTTCAGCCGGATCGCTTCCCCGGTCGGATCGGTATTGCCGAAAAGCTTCTGGCGCACCGTCTCGCCGATCAGGCAGACCGCCGCGCCGGAGCGTTCCTCGGCGTCGGCGAAGCTCCTGCCGCGCACGACCGGCCAGTTCAAGACGTCGAGGTAGCTCGCACCGGTCCCGGTGACGAGCGTCGTCGCGTTGGCATTGCCGTAGACGGCGGTGAGGGTGGAGGAGGCCACGGGCGCGGCCGCGGCGACGACCGAAAGCGTGCTCATCGCCTCGGCGTCGGCAAGGCGGAACTCGGGCGCGTCGTCGCGCACGCCCGGCCCCATCATCGCCCGGCCGGGACGGAGGATGAGCACGTTGGTGCCGAGGCTCTCGACGCTCGCCGTCACCTGGTCGGAGGAGCCCTGGCCGATCGTGACCATGGCGATGACGGCCGCCACGCCGATGACGACGCCGAGCACGGTCAGGAACGAGCGAAGCGCGTTCCTGAGGATCGCCTGCAGCGCGAGGCGGACGGTTTCCCAGATCATTGCGCGGCCTCCCGCGCCGGCATCGCGCGGTCGGAGGCGACGCGGCCGTCGATGAAGGTGACGAGCCGTCCGGCATGGGCGGCCATGTCTTCCTCGTGCGTGACCATGACGATGGTGATGCCGTCCTCGCGATTCAGCCGGACGAGCAGTTCCATGATCTCGCGCGAGCGGGTTGTGTCTAGGTTGCCGGTCGGCTCGTCGGCAAGGATGACGACCGGATCGCCTGCGAGCGCGCGCGCGATGGCCACGCGCTGCTGCTGGCCGCCGGAAAGCTCCGACGGATCGTGATGCTCGCGGCCCTGAAGCCCCACCTTGGCCAGCGCCTCGGCGGCCAGGGCCGAGCGCTCGGCGCGGCCGAGCCCCTTGTAGATCAGGGGAAGCTCGACATTCTCCAGCGCGGAGGTGCGGGCGAGCAGGTTGAAACCCTGGAAGACGAAGCCGAGGTAGTGGCGGCGGATCAGCGCGCGCTGGTCGCGGTTCAGGGCCGAGACATCCTTTCCCTCGAAGAGATAGGTCCCCGTTGTCGGCCGGTCCAGAAAGCCGATTATGTTCATTGCGGTCGATTTGCCCGAACCGGACGGCCCCATGATGGCGACGAACTCGCCCCGCCGGATCGTCAGGTCCACCCCGTCGAGCGCCCGCACCTCGGCCTCGCCGCTGCCGTAGGTGCGCCGGATGCCGCGGAATTCGATGATCGGCTCGCCCGCGGCCGCCATGTCACTTCGCCTCGATCCGGTCGGTGATGACCTCGTCGCCCTCGACGAGGCCGCCCGACAGGATGACCGTGCGCTTGCCGTCGCTTTGCCCGGTCTCGACCGCTTCTTCCTCCGGGGTGCCGTCGCGCAGCACCCAGACGGCGCGGCCGCTGGCTGTTCCCGCGCCGTTCGATCCCGGACGGCGCGGCATGATCAGACCGAGAAGCCCGCTGCCGCCGCCTCTGTCGTCGGCTGCCTGCGGCGGCGCATAGCGCAGGGCGGCGTTCGGAACCTGCAGCGCGTCGGCGACTTCGGCCACCCTGATCGTCGCGGTCGCGGTCATTCCGGGACGGAGGGAGAGGTCGGTGTTGTCGACGGCGAGGATCGCCTTGTATGTCACCACGCCCTCGGTCGTCTCGGGGGCATAGCGCACTTCGGTTATCGTCGCGTCGAATCCGCGACCGGGATAGGCCTCGACCGTGAAGCGCGCCGGGTTGCCGACCGTGACCTTGCCGATGTCGGCCTCGTCCACGTCCACCCTCAGCTCCATCTCGGCGAGGTCCTCGGCGATGACGAAGAGCGTTGGCGCGTTGAGCGAGGAGGCGACGATCTTGCCCGCGTCTGCCGTCCGGTCGAGCACGACCCCCTTCACGGGAGAGCGGATCGCGGTCTTCTCGAGGTCCGAGCGCACCGAGGAAAGCGCGGCCTCGGCCAGCGTGACGTCCGCCCGCGCGATCTCCAGCGCCGCCCTCGCGGACTTGTAAGTCGCTTCGTAGCCGAGGAAATCGAGCCGCGAGGTGGTGCCGAGCCGGTCGAGAGCGCCGCGTGCCTCGTAGTTCGACTGCGCCTGATCCAGGGCCGCCTGCGCCTGATCGACCCGCGCCCTCGCGGCGATGAGCGCGCCTTCTGCATTCGTCACCTGAGCGCGGAGCTTGGTGTCGTCGAGCCGGGCGAGGACCGCGCCCGCCTCCACCCGGTCGTTGTAGTCGGCCTCGACGGCGATGAGCGTGCCGGAAAGCTCCGAGGACACCTCGACCTGGCGCGTCGGCTGCACGGTGCCGGTGGCGACGACCGTGACGGTGAGGGCGCCCCGCGTCGCAGGCTCGGTCACGTAGCTGACACTCGTGCCGGTGCTTCGAGCGAGCCACCACCAGCCGCCGCCGGCCGCCAGCAGCGCGAGGACAACCGCGGCCGTGATCCACCGCCATACCCGCCGTCCGGCCCCGTCGCGGGCGATGAGCGTGGACAGATCCTGCGTGCGTTCGGTCATCTCACGAGCCCTCATTCCGGCCCCGCCCGGGTTAGGGCAGTCCATGCGCCTTTTCCTTGACACGGATCATGTGGCGCTTTCCGGTGTCCTTGGCGCGAAAAAACCGGCAAGCGTCTCAGGCCACCGTGGTTTCCTGAAGCTCGCGCCAGCGGTGGCAGGCGACCTCGTGTCCGTCGCCGGGATGTTCCAGCGCCGGCTCCTCCGTCCTGCAGCGGGCGATCGTGTACGGGCAGCGGGTATGGAACTTGCAGCCGGGCGGCTGGTTCGTGGGCGAGGGAATCTCTCCCGTGAGCTTCTGGCCGCGCCCGCGGTCGTCGGGGTCGAGCGAGGGGATCGCAGAGAAGAGCGCCTTGGTGTAGGGGTGGCGCGGGGCGGCGAAGACCCGTCGCGTCGGCGCGCTTTCCACGAGGCGCCCGAGATACATCACCGCCACATGGTCGCAGGTATGCGCCACGACCGAAAGGTCATGGCTGATGAACAGGAACGTGATCTGAAGATCGCGCTGCAACTCCTTGAGAAGGTTCAGGACATCAGCCTGGATCGAGACATCGAGCGCCGCCACGCTTTCGTCGGCGACGATGAACTTCGGCCCCGAGACGAGGGCGCGGGCGATGGAGATGCGCTGGCGCTGGCCGCCCGAGAAGGCATGCGGGAAGCGGCGCAGGTGTTCGAGGTTCAGCCGGCACTTTGCAGCGATGGCGCGGACGCGGGCGTCGGTCTCCTCGCGCGTCTTCGTCAGGCCCATCACCTCCAGGGGTTCGGCGATGATGTCGCGCACGGTCATCCGCGGGCTGAGCGCGGCGTAGGGGTCCTGGAAGATCAGCTGCGCGCGCTTGCGGTAGTCCTTGAGCGATGGCCCGGAAAGCGTGGTCAGGTCGTAGTCCACCTCGCCGTCCCGGAAGCGCGCCGTGCCCCCGGTCATCGGCACCGCCTTCAGGAGCGCGCGGCCGAGAGTGGTCTTGCCAGATCCCGATTCCCCGACGAGACCGAAGAAGGAACCCTTGCGGATGTCGAGACTGACATGGTCGACCGCCTTCAGCAGCGCCTTGCCGAAGAGCCCGGACCCGGTCCGGAACCCCACCGAAAGGTCGCTTGTGACGATCAGCGGCGCATCGGTCATGCGGGTCCCCCCGGCGGATAGAGATGGCAGGCGACACGGTGGGTGGGGTTCACCTGCGTATCCCCCGGCAGCGCCGTCCGGCAGACCTCGCCGAGAATCTTCGGGCAGCGGGTATGGAAGACGCAGCCGGCCGGCCGTTCGAGCGGCGAGGGGATGTCGCCCGCGACCGGCGTCAGCGGCGCGTCGAGGTCGTCGAGCTTCGGCAGCGCGGCGATCAGGCCCCGGGTGTAGGGGTGCTTGGGATTGCGGATCACCTCGCGCACCGGGCCTTCCTCGATCAGCCGGCCGAGATACATGACGCTGACCTTGTCGGCGGTCTGGGCGATCACGCCGAGGTCATGGGTGATGAAGACGATCCCCATGTGGAACTCGTTCACGAGGTCCTTCATGAGGTCGATCACCTGCGCCTGGATCGTCACGTCGAGCGCGGTCGTCGGTTCGTCGGCGATCAGGAGCTTCGGCCGGGTGGAGAGCGCCATGGCGATCATCGCCCGCTGGCGCATGCCGCCCGAAAGCTCGAACGCGTACTGGTCGAAGCGCCGCGCGGGGTCCGAGATGCCGACCCGGTCGAGCATCTCTACCGAGATTTCCTTGGCCCTTGCCTTCGACATGTCGCCGTGAAGCTGGAGTTGTTCGACCATCTGCCTGCCGATGGTGATGGCCGGCGCGAAGCTCGCCATCGGTTCCTGGAAGATCATCGAGATGGCGCCGCCGCGGACGATCTTCAATTCGCGCGCCGTCTTCAGCTTGAGGACCTCGACAGGGCCGGTATCGGCGTGAAGGGTGATCCGGCTGTCCTCGCCATAGACGGCGTTCCTGGCATTGAGGCTCATCAGCGCCTTCGCCGTGACCGACTTGCCTGACCCCGACTCGCCCACGAGGCCCATGACCTCGCCCTTGCCCAGCGTGAAGGAAACGTCCTCCACCGCCGTCACGAGGCCCTCGTCGGTGCGGAAGCGGATCGTCAGGTTGCTGACCTCGATGAGCGCCGTCATTTCTTCGTGTCCGAATAGGGGTCGGCCGCGTCCCTCAGCCCGTCGCCGACGAAGACGAAGGCGAGAACGAGCGCCACGAAGAAGATCACCGGGATGAAGTACCACTGGTAGTTCAGGAGCACGTCGGCCTTGGAGACGTTCTGCATCAGCGCGCCCAGGGAGTTCACCGGGTCCTTCAGGCCGAGGCCGATGAAGGAAAGCGCGGTTTCGGAGCGGACCATGTAGGGGAAGGAAATCATCAGGTCGACGATGATGTAGGAGGTGAAGGAGGGCAGCAGGTGGCGGCGGATGATGTGGCCGGACGAGGCGCCGCAAAGCTCGGCCGCGAGCACGTATTCCTGGGTTCGTTCGGTCAGAAGATGGGTGCGGATGCGGCGGGCGAGGGTGGGCCAGCCGATCAGCCCGAGGATGATCGAGATGAAGAAGAACCGCGTCTCGGACGACCAGTGGTCGGGCATGAAAGCGGCGAGCGCCATGAAGAGCGGGATCGACGGCACCGTGCGGATCGCGTCGGTGACCATCTGCAGGACCGAGTCGATCCAGCCGCCGAAATAGCCGGCCACCCCTCCTATGACGAGCGCGAGCACGAAGGAGATCAGGACCCCCAGCGTGCCGACGGCGAGCGAGGTCCAGATCGCGTGGAGCGTGCGGCTGAAGATGTCCTTGCCGGAGGCGTCCGTGCCGAAGAGGTGGATCTTGCCGTCACCGTCCACGCCGAAGAGGTGGCGGCTCGCGGGCACGACGCCGAGAAGCTTGTAGTTCCACCCCGTCACGAAGAAGCGGACATAGAGCCGCTTGTCGCGGTTCTCGGTGACCACCCAGCGGAAATTGGTCTTGATCGAGCGTTCCCGTTCCGTCGCGTAGATGAAGGGACGGGCGGAAAAGCCGTTCTCGTCCCAGAACTTCGGGAACTGCGGCGCGCCGTTCTCGTAATTCTCGTCACGGCCCGCGATGGTCGGGTCGTAGGGCGAGAGGAACGGCGCGAAGAGTCCCATCAGGATCATCAGGACGAGCGCCCAGGCGGCGATCATCGCCGTCCGGTTGCCCCTGAACCGCGCCCAGATGAGTTGGCCCTGCGAGGCGGTGAAATAGGCCTCCTTGGCCTTCTGGTCGATTCCGGCGGCGAGGGCGGCTGGCTCGGTGGACATGGCTCTACCCCATCATGCCGCGCCGCACGCGCGGGTCGATGAGCGCGAGCAGGATATCGGTGGTGAAGTTCAGCACGACGATGCTCGCGGTCAGAAGGAAGATGATCGCGCCGGCAAGCTGCTGGTCGTTCGACCGCGCGAGGCTTTCGAAGAGAAGCGCGCCGGACTCCGTCAGCGTCAGGATCAACGCGACGATCGGCAGTTCGTTGAAGATGCGGTTGAGGTCGAAGCCGAGAGAGTTGATCACCGGCCCGAGCGAATGCTTTGCCGGATAGCGCCAGAGAAGCCGCGCGCCAGACACGCCGCGGGCCGAGGCCGCGGTGACGTAGAGCTTGCCGATCTCGTCGAGCATGAGCGCCCGCACCGTCTGCAGCGCGAAGGCGGTCGCCGACCAGCCGAGGATGAAGACCGGCAGCCATGCACGCGACAGGAAGTCGCCGAACTTGGCCCAGCTCCATGCCGCATCCCGGAACTCCTTGGAAAAGAGCCCGGTCAGGCTGTCGCCGAAGACGACGGTCGAGAAGAGCATGATCATGAGCGCCAGAAGGAAGTTCGGCAGCGCGAGGCCGAGATAGCTCACGAACCTGAGCGAGTTGTTGACGACCGGGTTCTGCGAACTGGCCGAGACAATGCCGATGGGCACCGCGATGGCGTAGGAGAAGACCAGCGCCGCCATGCAGATGCCGAGCGAAATCCAGAACTTGTCGGAGAGGAGCTGGTTGATGTCGACCCTGAGGATGCAGCTTTCGCCGAATTCGCCGTGGACGAAGACGTTATACACCCACTTGCCCCAGCGTTCGATGAACGGCCGGTCGAGCCCGAGCCGCCGCTCCTCGGCGGCAATGTCGGCGATCGTGATCTGCGAGCCTTGCGTGTTCTTGAAGGCGAGGTAGCGTTCGGCGCAGGTGCCGGGGACCAGCTCCATCAGCGTGAAGACGATGAGCGACACGGTAAGGAGCGTGATCAGCGCCATCAGGGCGCGGGTCAGGGCGAACTGGGCAAACTGGGCCATGTCTGTGAAGTCCCGTCAGGGCGGTTTGTGACGGAGCCGGGGCGGACGGGTGTCCGCCCCGGCCAGGTCGTGTCAGTTCACGCCCTTACTCGTCGAAGTACCACTGGGACGCCCGGTAGGGGTAGGTCCGGTAGTATTCGTAGGAGGCCGTCTTGAACTCCGGCACGTTCTTCAGCGCGTTGCGGTGGTAGATCGGGTCCGGCGTCAGCGCGGTGCCGATGAAGAGCAGGTTCCCCGTCATGTTCTCGACCATGCGGTTGGCGATGGCCTTGAACTCGTCGGTGCCGGAGGGTGTCGATTGCAGCGCGTTGATGTCGGAGATGAGCGCCTTGACGTAGTCGGGCGGCTCCACCCCGGCCGAACCGTTCGAATCCACCCACTCGGCCCAGAGCATGGCGGAACGGTGCCCGAAGTAGTTCTCGAAGGGCGGCACCCAAAGCTCGTTGTTGCCGAGGATGATGCCGACCGGCTGGCCCTTTTCCCAAAGGCCGACGTCAAGCTGGTTGGACGACTGCGCCGAGCGGTATTCGTCGGGCGTGATCTCCTTCACCGTGGTGTTGATGCCGACAGCCGCCCAGTCCTGCGCGATGAGCTCGACGACCTGGCCGGCGATGCCTTGCGTGGCGAACTGCAGGTTCAGCACCAGGGGCGCGCCCGAGGGCAGGTCGCGGAAGCCGTCACCGTCCTTGTCGACGACCCCGACCTCGTCGAGCATCGCCTTGGCGCCTTCGGGATCGTGCTCGGCCGCGAAGCTCTTCCATTTCGCGTCGATGTAGTCGGGCAGCGGCGAGAAGCCGGTATACTGCTGGATCGCGCCTTCGCCGAAATAGGCCGTCTCGTTCAGCGCCTCGCGGTTGATCGCGACCGACATCGCCTTGCGGAACCGCAGGTCGCCGAAGACCTGGCGCTTTTCCTCGTCGGCCGAGGTCACGTTGAACGAGATCGCGTGCATGGCGATCTTGGGCTTCAGCTGGATCGTGTAGCCGCCCTTCTCCTGGTTTTCGAGCAGAAGCGGCGCGTCCGACAGTTGCAGCGACTGTGCCTTGTAGTCGACCTCGCCGTTCACGAGCTTCAGGAGCCGGACTTCCTGGTCGTTGACGAAAAGCTCGTCGAGTTCGTTGATGTAGGGCAGTTGCTTGCCCGTGGTGTCGACCTGGAAGAAGTAGGGATTGGCCACGAAGTGCCGGCCCTCGGTGGTCTCCTTGACGACGAAATGGCTTTCCAGCGTCGGCATCGCATCCATCGGCATGTTCGCCACCTTGTCGGGCGAATTCAGCATCGGCGTGCCGGTGTCGGTCCAGTCCGAGTTGCCGTAGTAGGCCATGATCACGGCGTAGCCGTCCGGGAAGCCGAGCGCCTGTGCCTCCTTGTCGGCGTCCGGGTTGATTGCCGGGTGGAACTTGCCGAGGAAGTGCTTGGGCTGGAAGCCCTGGCCGAAGTGGGTCGCGAAGTGGGCCAGAAGCCCCGGTTTCGGCGCCGGCAGCTTGAAGACGACCGTCTCGTCGTCGGGCGTCTCCACCGTCATCGGCTGGCCGGCAACGGTCACGTAGTCCTTCGGCTTCTCGTTGACCTTCGGATCGAGCGCCAGGTTGTCGTACCAGAACTTCACGTCGGCCGAGGTGAAGGGCGCGCCGTCGGACCACTTGTGGCCCTTGCGCAGATGGAACGTGAGCTGCGTGTAGTCGTCGTTCCATTCCCAGCTTTTCGCGACGTTCGGGACGATGGTCTCGAGGTCGTCGGAATAGCGCACGAGGTTGACGTGGCGGATCGAGAGGAAGTCGGAGGTTCCGGCCTCGTTCGCGTTCGACAGCGCGTCGAGCGTGCCGCCGTAGCTGCCGATCGCGTCATAGGGCACGACGACGAGCGGCTCGGCCGGCAGCCGCTCGGCCACCGGCGGCAGTTCGGCCGGGTTGCCGCGGATGCGGCCGTTCATCTCGGCGATCGCAGGGTTTTCCGAAAACTCCATCGTGCAGCCGGCGGCCGCCTGGAACTCGGCAAGCTCGAACTGCTGAGGGAAGGCGCCGGGGGCGATGCCGCCCATGTCCGCCACCGTGATCCCCGGGCAGTTTGCGAGTGCGGCCAGCGGCAGGATCGCCAGCGCACCGCTCGAAAGCAGTAGTTTTCTCATGTTCTCTCCTGTTGTCGGACCAGTTGAAATCGGATCGACTTTTTGGCGCCATGATTGGATACCCGGGCGCGTCGGGGCCTTGTTGCGTGAAAGCGGAGTCAGATTTGTGACAGCCCCCCAAGGCACGATCTTGGTGCCGGCCACCGAAACAGGTCAACGAAAATCGAACAGGACGTTTCATCAGCGGGCACTCGGGAAGGATAGTTTCAGCGGCGCACACTTTGTCCGCGCGCCATGCCGCGCGCGGGCCGTCTCGCGGTCCTTGCCAGGGTGCAAGGCGGGTTGCCCGATCTCTCGCGGGCGGGACTCAGGCTAGGGCGGCTGCCGGTGGCCACGTAGCGCCAGATGCGGCTGCCGCGTCGGTCCAGCCGCTGCCTGTGCCGAATCGGCCGTGCTTTAGCGCCGTGGTGCCACCGCGACGCCGGCCGGCGTGACCATCGTCCGGGCGAAGCGCCCGTTGGCGTGGCGCATCCGGTGGTCGAGCATCGCCCGGCTCATCTCCAGGAGCGCCGGGGCCGCGGCCGGGTCGCCCGCGACATCCCGCATCTCGCCCGCGGCGCGGTGGTCGAAGAGAAGCGGCGGCAGCCCGCCGTTGAAATGGACGAGTGTGTGCGTGGGCCCGCGCAGGATGGCGAGGTTTGCCGCCTCGGCCGGCAGGCCGAGCGCCTCTTGCGCCAGGGTCGGCGTGACCGGGTCGCCGAAGTCGAGTTCCGAAAAGCTGTTCCGCCGCCAGTCCGGCGGGATCTCGCCCGAGAGGAAGGGCCTGAGGCTCCGTCCGTCCATCGTGTGCGGGATGTCGAGCCCGAGGCAGTCGAGGATCGTCGGCGTCACGTCCACCGCCTCGGTCGGCAGATCGACCGCGCCGCCGCGCAGGGGCGCGTCTGGATCGCGGATGACGAGCGCGGTGTGGTAGGCCGCGTCGTAGAATGTCGACTTGCCCCAGGCATGGTGGTCGCCCAGCATCTCGCCATGGTCGGCCGTCACCACGATCAGCGTCCGGTCGTAAAGGCCGCGCTCCTTCAGGTGGCCGATGATCCGGCCGAGGTGATCGTCAACCTCGGTCGCCAGGCCGAGGTAGATCGCCCGGAGGGTCTGGACGTTCGCGTCGGTGGGCGCGAGGTCGGGGAAGCCCTCCACCGTGCTCGCCGCCGGGTTCCTGGCGTGCGAGGAGGCGATGAAGGGATGGCGCGCGCGTTCCTCCGCGACGGTGCCGGCGCGCAGCGGCAGGGGCAGGGTGGCGGGGTCGTACATCCGGTTGTAGGGCGCGGGCGCGACGAAGGGCGGGTGGGGGCGGATGTAGGTCAGGTGGACGAACCAGCCCGCGGGTCTCACCCGGATCGCGTCCAGCGCGCAGTCGGTGAGGAACGCGGTGTCGCTGTCCTCGGCGCGGTAGAGCGCGGGGTCGTCAAGGCGCGGACCGGCGGGGCGGAAGATCGCAGGGTAGGGCGGCACCTCGTAGCCCTTCGCCGCGAGATGCGCGCGCCAGGGCCAGCTTTCCTCGAGCCGCATCTCCACCGCCTCGACGAACCCCGGCATGACCTGCTCGTAGCTCTTCAGCATGGGATCGCCGGGCGGCAGGCTGCGGGGATCGCGGGTCGTGTCGGTGTAGCCGAAGAGGAGCGGCAGCCAGCCCGCCTTGCGGACCTCGGTGGCGAGGTTCGGCAGGTCGTCGGGCAGGGGCGTGCCGTTCCGCGTCGCGCGATGGTTCATGGCATACTGCCCGGTCAGGATCGACGCGCGCGACGGCCCGCAGGGGTTCACGACCGAGTAATGGCGGCGGAACGACACCGCATCGGCCATGAGCGCGCGAAGGTTCGGCAGCGCCACATGCGCCGCCAGCGCGCCGAAGACGCAGTCGGCCCGGAGCTGGTCGATGATGACGAAAAGGACGTTCTCGGCCCGTGCCATGGCGGTTCCTCCGTTGGCTCGGGCCGAGAAGACAGGAGGCCCGAGGCTTTCGCAAGATCAGGCGTTCCAGACCTCGCGGCCGGCGAGGAGCGTGAGCAGCACCTTCGTGTCGCCGATGTCGTACGGGTTGCAGGCGTAGATGTCGCGGTCGAGCATGATGAGATCGGCCCATTTGCCGAGCGACAGCGCGCCCGTCTCCGCCTGCCGCCAGCCGGCGGTGGCGGCATTCACGGTGTAGCCCTCGACGCATTCCGCCAGCGTCAGCCGTTCCTCGGGGATGAAGACCGGATGATCGCCTTCCTTCCGAGGCGGCTGGCGGGTGATCGCGGTCTCGATGATCTCGAACGGATTGAGCGTCGACACCGTCCAGTCGCTGGAGAGCGCGAGGAGCGCGCCCGCGTCGCGCAGGCTTCGGAAGGCGTAGATCCAGCGGGCGCGCTCGGGTCCGACCATCGGCACGGCGACATCGGTGACGGAGGGTTCCGCCCGCGCCCAGAGGGGCTGGATATTGGCGACGACCCCAAGCTCGGCGAAGCGGGGAATGTCGGCGGGGTCGATGCACTGGACGTGGGCGATCTGGTGGAAGGCGGGCCAGGGCGCGTTCGCGCCCCGAGCCGCCGCGATCCCGTCAAGCGCCGCGCGTACCGCGAGGTCGCCGATCGCATGGACGTGGATCTGGAATCGCGCCGCATCGAATGCCACGAACATGTCGTTGATCTGGTTGGGCGAAAACATGAGCGCCGCATTGCCGCCCTGCGCGTCGGAATAGGGCTCGATCATCGCTGCGGTGCGGTTCTCGATCACCCCGTCGAGGAAGAACTTCGCCGAGTGGATGCGGAACATTTCCGACTGGCACTCGCGCCGGAGATTCTCGACCCGCGCGACCGCGCCCTCGGTTGTCTCGGAAGCGTCGATGCGCGCGGTGGCGAGGATGCGCGCGGTCAGCGCACCCGCCTCCACCAGCCGGCGGTAGACGCGCGCGTGGCGCTCCTCCACCGAGGCGTCGAGAAGGCCGGTCAGCCCGTGCGCGTTCGCATGCGCCTGGGCGAAGCGGACGCCGTCGGCGTAGTCTTCGTCGGAGGGCGCGGGCTTGCGCGCCTCGACCCAGGCGGTCGCGCGCTCGTAAAGAAGCCCGGTGGGGGCGCCCGTCGCGTCCTTGACGAAATGACCGTTCTCCGGGTCGGGCGTTGAGGCCGTCAGCCCGACGCGGGCGATGGCGGCAGAGTTGATGCAGCCATTGTGTCCGTCGGAGGCCATGATCATGCAGGGCCGGTCGGGCACCGCCGCGTCCAGCACCTTCCGGTTCAGGTTGTGCTCGCCGAAGACGCCGGAATAGTAGAACCCGCCGTAGACCCAGTCACGGCCGTGGCTGGCGGCGAAGGCGCTGAGGCATGCCTGCAGTTCCTCGACGGTGCGGGCGGCCGAGAGGTCGGCGCTTTCGGCGTAGTGCTGGCCGCCGTCCTGGACGTGGATGTGGGTGTCGTGGAACCCCGGCAGCACCAGTCGCCCGCCCGCGTCGATGATTCTTGTGCCCGCGCCGGCAAGCGCGCGTATATCGCCGTCGGACCCCAGCGCCGCCACCCGTCCATGCCGCACGGCGAGCGCGCTTACGCGGGGGAAATGCGGGTCCATCGTACGGATGTCGGCGTTGATCAGGACGAGTTCGGGCGGGGTCATGGCGGCTCCGGTTCGGGTCAGGGGCCGGGATGGCCCTTGTTGTCGGATCGTATTATTTCCTTTGCGCTTCGCAAAACGGTGTTAAGGTTTTTCAGGCCCAAGGGCCAACGGGGAGAGAAAAAGAATGCAACGCATTAAATTCATTGACAGAATGGCGGCGGGACGGGTTTCCCGCAGGCAGATGTTGCAGGCAGCGGGCGCCTTCGGAGTCGGCACGCTCGTGTTGCCGCGGCGGTCGGCGGCCGCCGAAGTGCTGACCTGCCTCGAATGGGGCGGCTATGATTCGCCGGACTACTTCCAGCCCTATGTCACGAAGTACGGCGCCCAGCCCAACTTCTCGATCTTCGCAGGCGAGGAGGACGCGCTGGCCAAGGTGCTCGCAGGTTTCGCGGCGGACGTCATGCATCCCTGCAACTACTCGGTCGCCCGTTTCGTCAACGCCGGCGTGGCCAAGGAGATCGACACCGCGCGGCTCAGCCACTGGGCGGATGTCTTCCCGGCCCTCCAGTCGGCCGAGGGCGTCGTCATGGACGGCAAGGTGGTGATGGCACCGGCCGACTGGGGCAATTCCTCGATCGCCTACCGGCCCGATCTCATGCCGCCGGAATTCGCCGCCGATCCGACCTGGGCGATCTTCTATGAAGACGAATATGCCGGCCGCGTTGCGATGACCGACAACGAGATGGCCATCGTCATCGGCGCCATGGTCGGCGGCATGCCCTATGACGAGGCCTACAAGCTCGAAGGCGCGGCGCTCGAGGCGGCGGCCAAGGAGTGGGGCACGAAGGCCGTCAATACCGCGAAGTTCCTCTGGACGGATTCGTCGGAGGTGCAGCAGGCCATGGCATCGGGCGAGATCGTCGCGGCCTATGCCTGGAACGACCTCGTCGCCAACCTGCGCGCCGAGGGCGTGCCGGTGGAACTCGCCGTGCCGAAGGAAGGCATGTTCACCTGGTTCTGCGGGCTTACGCTCCTCAACACCGGCAAGGGCGACGAACAGGCGGCCTATGACTTCATCGACGCCTGGCTCAGCCCCGAGACGGGAAAGGCGCTCATCGAAGGGTCGGGCTACGGCCATGCCAATATCAAGGCCTTCGAGATCGCCGATCCGCAGGCGGTGGCCAACATGGGCATCACCGACCCGGTGGAGATGATGAAGAACTCGATCGTCTTCAAGACGCCCACGGACGCGGTGCAGGAAGGCTTCAACAAGGTCTGGGGCGATACGAAGGCGCTGAAGTACTGACCTTGCCGTGACGGACCTGACCGCCTCCGAACCGGCGCCGCCGGCGCGCGACCGCGAAGCGCTGCGCCGGTGGCTCAGGGGCTATGCGCTCCTCTCGCCGGCACTATCCGTGACCATCGCCATGCTGGCGCTGCCGATGGCGGCGCTGCTTCTTCTCAGCTTCTGGACGCAGTCGGGGTTCGAACTCGACCGGACGCCGACACTCGCCAACTATGCCGAACTCGTCCGGCCCTCGGCCGAGCCGACGGTCTGGTTCGGCATTCCGTTCCACCTCGCCTATCCGGTGCCGGCGATCCTGATGGTCAAGTCGCTCGTCATGTCGCTCATGGCGACGCTGGCCGTCATCGCGCTTGCCTACCCGATGGCCTATTTCCTCGCCTTCCGCGTCCACCGGCACAAGGCGCTCTGGATCATCCTCATCACCATCCCGTTCTGGACGAGCTATCTGCTCAGGGTCTTTGCCTGGAAGGTTGTCCTCGGCTTCAACGGGGCCATCAACTCCGGCCTGAAAGCGCTTGGGATCATTGATAAACCGCTGGAATTCCTGCTCTACAATCCCGGCGCCGTGGTGATCACGCTGGCGCATTCCTGGGTCGCCTTCGCGATCCTGCCGATCTATGTCTCGCTGGAAAAGATCGACCGCTCGCTGCTCGAGGCGGCATCCGACCTCGGCGACAGCAGGTGGAAACGGTTTCGCCGGATCACGCTGCCGCTCTCGGCCCCCGGCACTGTCGCGGCAGCCCTGCTCGTCTTCATCCCGACGGTGGGCGACTACGTCACGCCGACGCTCGTCGGCGGGCCGGGCGGCACGATGATCGGCAACCTCGTGCAGGACCTGTTTCTCAAGCAGAACAACGCCCCCCTGGGGGCGGCGGTCGCGATCACGATGATGGCCATTATCGCGCTCCTCGTGGCGCTCTTCCTCTGGGCGATCGGCTACGCCCGCATCCGGTCGCGGAGGCTCTGACGATGCGGGGGAAGCTCGATCTTCTATGGGTTTACGCCGGTCTCTTCATCGTTTTCCTCTATGGGCCGGTGCTCCTGATGCCGGTCTTCGCGCTGAACGACGGCACCTTCGCGACCTTCCCGCTGAAGGGCTTCACGCTGAAGAACTTCTCGGCGATGGCGGCCAACACCTCGATGATCCTCGCCTTCCAGAACAGCCTGAAGATCGCGGTCTTCGTCGCCGTCCTCTCGACCGCGCTGGCCATTCCCGCCGCGCTCGCGCTCACCCGCTTCCGCCTGCCGGGCGGGGCGGCGATCCAGAGCTTCATGATGCTGCCCCTCGTCATCCCCTCCATCGTCATCGCGGTGGCGCTTCTCGTGATCATCCTGAAGATCCTCGGCATCGGGCTATCGCTCTGGACCGTCGCGGCCGGGCATGTGATCGTCTGCCTGCCGTTCTGCATCTCGGTCCTCATGTCGCGGCTCGAAGGTTTCGACCCGAGTCTCGAGGAAGCGTCGCGCGATCTCGGATGTGGCGCGTGGCAGACCTTCTGGCGGCTTACCTTCCCGCTGGCGCTGCCCGGCGTGATCTCCAGCCTCCTGATGGGGTTCATCATTTCCTTCGACGAATTCGTCATCGCCTTCTTCCTGACCGGCACCGAGACGACGCTGCCGGTCTATCTCTTCAGCCAGCTTCGCTTCCCGAACAAGCTGCCGGGCGTCCTTGCGCTCGGCTCGCTGATCCTCGTCGGCTCCGCCCTGCTCGTGATCGCCGCAGAGGTGATCCGCAAGCGCGGCGTGGCGTCCAGCAATCCCGGAGACCTCTGATGGCGCCTGCGACCCCGATCATCGAACTCAGGGAGATCGAGAAGCGCTTCGGCGCGCTGACCGTGCTGCGGGAGATCGGCTTCGACATCGCGCAGGGGGAGTTCTTTTCGCTCCTCGGGCCCTCGGGCTGTGGCAAGACCACGCTGCTGCGCATCCTCGCGGGGATCGAACAGCCCTCGTCCGGGACGCTCCTCATCGACGGCCAGCCCATGGCCGGGGTGCCCGCGAACCGGCGGCCGACGAACATGGTGTTCCAGAGTTACGCGATCTTCCCGCACCTGAACGTCGAGGAGAACATCGGCTACGGGCTCAGGAACCAGCCGCTCTCCAAGGCCGAGGCGAAGGCGCGGGTGGCGGAGGCGCTGAGCCTCGTGAAGCTCGACGGGCTCGCGACGCGCAACGCCCACCAGCTCTCGGGCGGCCAGCGGCAGCGCGTGGCGCTGGCCCGCGCGCTCGTCTGCCGGCCCAAGGTCCTTCTGCTGGACGAGCCCCTCTCGGCGCTCGACAAGAAGCTGAGGGAGGAGATGCAGCTCGAACTCAGGGCGCTGCAACGGACCGTCGGGATCACCTTCGTCTTCGTCACCCACGACCAGGAAGAAGCGCTGACACTTTCGGACCGCATCGCCATCATGGCGGAGGGACGGGTGATGCAGCTCGACACCCCGCGCGGGCTC
>WBZL01001863.1_pt1 | contig 21209 bp, 17 predicted proteins | sample 5204291 | NCBI WGS metagenome assembly WBZL01 (sample SAMN12344345, study PRJNA552823) | activated sludge metagenome | biome: Activated sludge suspended growth; feature: Nitrification reactor; material: Wastewater; isolation source: activated sludge from nitrification reactor of wastewater...
GAGCTCACCGCCGCCGGCGTGGTGCTGCGGGGCCACTCCGACACCGAGGTCCTGCTGCACGCCCTGGGCCGGTGGGGGGTCGACGCCACCCTCCCCCGCCTCCGCGGGATGTTCGCGTTCGCGTACGCCGACCTCGCCACCGGCGAGGTCTGGCTCGTGCGCGACCGCCTCGGCATCAAGCCCCTCGTGTGGACCGAGCACGCCGGCACGGTGGCCTGGGCGTCCGAGGCCAAGGCGCTCGCCCCGGTGCGGGACCTCGAGCCCGATCCCGTCCAGGCGGTCTTCGCCGTCGTCGGACGGGTGGAGCGCTCGGCCCGCCACACCGCCTTCCTGGGCGTCCACCGGCTCCCACCGGGGCACCTCCTGCACCTGGGGCCGGGGCGGCCGCCACGGGAGCGGTGCTGGTGGTCACTGGCCGACGCGGTCGACGAGACGTTCCACCGCGAGCTCGCCGGCCTCGACGACGAGGCCTGCGCCGACGCCCTCGAGGGCCTGCTCGGGGAGGCGGTGGCGACCATGTCGGTGAGCGACGCCCCGCTCGGGGTGTTCCTGTCGGGTGGGGTCGACTCCTCGCTCGTCGCCGCGCTGTCGGCCGGTTCCGCCGCGGCGCCCGGCCTCTACACCGCCGACGTGGAAGACCCCCGGTCCGAGGTCGGAGCGGCGCGGGTGGTCGCGGACCACCTCGGCCGGCCCCTCGCCACGGCCCGGTTCCCGGCCGCGGCGGTCCTCGAGGACTGGGCCGTCGCGACGTGGCACGCCGAGGCACCGATCGTCACCCACATGAACGGCCTCCCGTTCCGGCGGCTCGCCCGACGCGCGGCCGAGGACGGCGTCAAGGGCGCCCTGACCGGCGAGGGCGCCGACGAGCTCTTCTACGGCTACGGCGAGGTCGCGGCCGGACGGCTCACCGCCGCCGTCGGCCGGCCCGTCGCCGCCGGGAGGGAGCTCGTGGCGCGGCTGCCGGCGCCCCTCGGACCGGCCCTGGCGCGGCGGGGGGTGAGCCAGCCGGACTTCCTCGTCGACCTCGTCGGCGACCGGGCGCACGCCCACCTCGTGGACGACGGACGGGCCGCGTTCGGGTTCCTCCCGCCCGACGAGGCGGCCCGCCAGGGCGCCGTCCTCGGCTGGCTCGGCGACCACCTGCCGACGCTCCTCGCCCGCAACGACGCCATGGGGATGGCCGGCTCGCTCGAGTCCCGGTTCCCCTTCCTCGACGAGGCGGTCGTCCGCTTCGGCGTCAACCTCCCCACCCGGGCCAAGCTCGCGCTCACCCGACGGCCGGGCGACCTCCGGCACCCCTTCCTGGCCGACAAGGCCGTCGTCCGCCGGGTGGCGGCGCGCCACCTGCCCGAGCGCGTCGCCCGCCGCGAGAAGTCCGGCTTCCCCAGCCCCGGCCACGCCGACGTCCGGACCACGCGGGCGTTCTGGGACCAGGGCTACGTGGCCGGGCTCCTGCACCTGTCCGACCGCACCCTGGACGATCTGGTCGGGGGCCTCGACCCGTACCTGGTGGCCAAGCTGGCGTCGGTGGAGGTGTTCGGCCGGCTGTTCGCCCGCAACGAGCCGATCGACGCCGTGGGTGAGCACCTGCGGCGATCCGCCCGGTGTACAGACCAGTAGCGTGGCGGGCCGTGGGGGCCCGACCGTGAGCAGCATCGCGACGCCGGCGGTGGACGCGCCGCGCCCACCCGCGGTGCACCCGCCGTCGCCCGTGCTGGTGCTGTCGATCGTCGCGCTGCACGTGCCGCTCGCCCTGGCGATGCACGCCAGCCCCGCGCTGGCGCGCGGTCAGGCCGTCCTGGCCATCGCCGCCGTGCTCTGGACGCTGGCCGCCGCCCGCAGCCCGGGCCCCATCGTGGTCGCCGCCGGCTACGTGGCCGGCGCCGAGGTGCTGTGGCGCCAGACCCACGCCGGCCTGCCCTGGGAGGCCGGCAAGTACCTCCTGCTGCTCATCTTCGCCGTCGGCATCTTCCGGTTCGTGGGTCGCCTGGAGCGCTGGGCGGTCGTCGGCCTCTTCCTCGCGGCCCTCGTGCCCGCCGCCGTGGTCCCGGTGCTCGACCTCGGCGTCATCGGCGCCATCGACCCGCTCAGCTTCAACCTCTCCGGGTTGGTCGCCCTCGCCGTCGGCGTGCTGTTCCTCTCCCGGGTCGCCGGGCCGTGGGACGCGATGACCCCGGCGCTCTGGGCCTTCATCGCCCCCGTGGTGGGCGTCACCGCCATCGCCACCAACGGCGTGCGCACGCTCGGGGTCGACGACTTCTTCAACGACTCGAACTTCCGCTCCTCCGGCGGCTACGGCCCGAACCAGGTCTCCGCGGTCCTGGGCCTCGCTGCGCTCTTCCTGGTGCTCATGGCCTTCCGCGAGCGGCGCTGGTCGCTCCAGCTCGCGGGCGCCGTCCTCGCCCTGTGGCTCACCGGCCAGGCCATGCTCACCTTCTCGCGCGGCGGCGTGGTGAACCTGGTGATCGCCCTGCTCGTGGCCGTCCCGTTCCTGCTGCGCCGGCGCGAGACCGCGGTCCGGGTGCTGGCGGTCGGGGTCGCGATCGCGGCCGTGTTCCTCTGGGTGATCGTCCCCCGCCTCGACGACTTCACCGGCGGCGCCCTCGACCGCCGGTTCTCGCGGGGCCGCGAGGCCGAGCGGCGGGCCGAGCTCATCGCCAAGGACTACGAGACGTTCGAGGAGCACCCGGGCCTCGGCGTGGGCGTGGGTCAGAGCGAGTTCTACCGGATCGAGCGGCGCCTCATCGCGTCCCACACCGAGTACACCCGCCTCCTGGCCGAGCACGGGTTGCTCGGCCTGCTCGCCATGGGCTGCCTCGTCGTCATGATCTGGACCGGGTTCCGGCGCCAGGTCCAGCCCTTCGGCCAGGCGTGGACGGCCGCGCTCGTCGCCTGGACGGCCCTCGAGCTGTCCCACTCCTCCACGCGCCTGGCCGCCATCGCCTTCACCTTCGCGCTGGCCCAGTACGCCATCGTCGACCGCGCGCCCGACCCGGCCGTCGGGGAGGTCGCCGCGTGACCGCGGTCGCCGCCGCGCTCGGCGCGGTCGACCGGCCCCTGGTGGTCGCCGAGGTGGCCCAGGCCCACGACGGCAGCCTGGGCACCGCCCACGCCTACGTCGACGCCGTGGCGCGGGCCGGCGCGGACGCGGTCAAGTTCCAGACCCACCTCGCCCACGCCGAGTCCACCCGCGACGAGCCCTGGCGGGTCCGCTTCAGCCCCCAGGACGCCACCCGCTACGAGTACTGGGAGCGGATGGCCTTCACCGACGAGCAGTGGGCCGGCCTGCGCCGCCACGCCGCGGACGTGGGGCTGGCCTTCGTCAGCTCGCCCTTCTCGCTGGAGGCGGTCGCGCTGCTCGACGCCCTCGACGCCGACGCGCTCAAGGTGGCGTCGGGCGAGGTCCCCAACCTCGAGCTCGTCGGTGCCTGCGGGGCGACGGGCCGGCCGGTCCTGCTGTCCAGCGGCATGAGCCCCCTGGCCGAGCTCGACGCCGCGGTCGAGCAGCTGCGCGCCTCGGGCGCGCCCTTCGCGGTGCTCCAGTGCGCCTCGTCCTACCCGTGCCCTCCCGAGGACGTGGGCCTCGACCAGCTCGGCGCCCTCCGCGAGCGCTACGGCGTGGAGGTCGGGCTGTCCGACCACTCGGGGACGATCTTCGCGTCGCTGGCCGCGGTGGCCCTCGGCGCCCGGGTGCTCGAGGTCCACGTCACCCTCAGCCGGGAGGCCTTCGGCCCCGACGTCGCCTCGTCGGTCACCACTTCTGAGCTGGCCCAGCTCACCGAGGGCGCCCGCTTCGTCGCGACCGCCCTCGCCCACCCGGTCGACAAGGACGCCGCCGCCGCCGCCCGGGCCGACCTGCGCACGGTGTTCACCCGCAGCCTCGTGGCCGCCACCGACCTGCCCGCCGGCCACGACCTCGCCGCCGCCGACCTCGTGGCCAAGAAGCCCGGCGGCGGCCTGCCGCCCGACGCCCGTGACCGCCTGGTCGGCCGCCGCCTGCGCCGGCCGCTCGCCGCCGACCGCCCCATCCACGAGGACGACCTCGTCCCCGAGCCCGAAGGCGCCCGCCCGTGACCACCCTCGACGAGGAGGCGTCGGTGCCCGCCGACGACCACCTGCCCAGCGGTGCGGCCGGTGCCGCGGGCACCGGCGCCCCCGCCGACGACCCCCCGGCGGCGGACCACCACGAGCCGGCGGTGCACGTCATCAGGCCGGCCACGGGCTGGATCCACCTCGGCCTCGCCGACGTGTGGGAGTACCGCGAGCTCCTGTACTTCCTCACCTGGCGCGACATCAAGGTGCGCTACAAGCAGACGGCGCTCGGCGCGGCGTGGGCGGTGCTCCAGCCGTTCCTCACCATGGTGGTGTTCAGCCTGTTCTTCGGGCGGCTGGCCCAGATCCCCTCCGAAGGCGTGCCGTACCCGATCTTCACCTACGCCGCCCTGGTGCCGTGGACGTTCTTCGCGAACGGGGTCACGCTCTCGTCGCAGAGCATGGTGGGCAACTCGAACCTCATCACCAAGGTGTACTTCCCCCGGATGATCGTCCCCGTGGCCGCGGTGGTGTCGGGGCTCGTGGACTTCGGCATCGCCATGGTCGTCCTGTTCGGGATGATGGCCTGGTACGACATCTGGCCGACCTGGCAGGTGATCACCCTGCCGGTGTTCCTGCTGCTGGCGCTGATCACCGCCATGGGCGTGGGCCTGTGGCTCTCGGCCATGAACGTCAAGTACCGCGACATCCGCTACATCGTCCCGTTCCTCATGCAGTTCTGGCTCTTCGCCACGCCGATCGCCTACCCGAGCACCCTCCTCGACCAGCCGTGGCGCACGCTCTACGGCCTCAACCCGATGGTGGGCGTGGTGGAGGGCTTCCGCTGGGCGCTGCTCGACACCCGGACGTCCCCCGGGCTCATCACCTTGTTCTCGGCGTTCGCCGCGATCGCGCTGCTCGTGTCCGGGGCGTACTACTTCCGGCGCATGGAGAAGACCTTCGCCGATGTCGTCTGAGGCGGGCCCCCCGGCCGGGGGCCACGGCGGTCGGCCCCGGCGCGTCTGCGTCGTGGTGACGGCGCGGCCCAGCTACAGCCGCATCAAGACCGCGCTGGCCGCCATCGACGCCCACCCCGACCTCGAGCTCTCGCTCGTCGTCGGGGCCTCGGCGCTGCTCGACCGCTACGGCAGCGCCGTGCACCAGATCGAGGCGGACGGCTTCACCATCGCCGCGCAGGTCGCCATGGTGCTCGAGGGCGAGAACCCCACCTCGATGGCCAAGACGACCGGCCTCGGGCTGCTCGAGCTCGCCACCGTGTTCGCGAACCTGGCGCCCGACGTCGTGGTCACGGTCGCCGACCGCTACGAGACCCTCGCCACGGCGGTGGCGGCGTCGTACATGAACATCCCGCTCGCGCACGTGCAGGGCGGCGAGGTCAGCGGCTCGATCGACGAGAAGGTCCGCCACGCGATCACGAAGCTCGCCGACCTCCACTTCCCGGCGACCGCGCTCGCCGCCGAGCGCATCGTCCGCATGGGCGAGGACCCGGCCACGGTGGTCGTGACCACCTGCCCCTCGATCGACCTCGCCGCCGAGGTGGCGGCCCGGCCGGCGCTCGACTTCGACCCGTTCGAGCGCTACGGCGGCGTCGGCGCCCCCGTGGACCTCCGCGACGGCTACCTCGTCGTGCTCCAGCACCCGGTCACGACCGAGTACGGCCAGGCGCGGGCCCACGTGGCCGAGACCCTGCACGCGGTCGACGCCACCGGCCTGCCCACGCTGTGGTTCTGGCCCAACGTGGACGCGGGCTCGGACGGCACGTCGAACGCGATCCGGGCGTTCCGGGAGGCGCAGCAGCCCGAGCACATCCACTTCTTCAAGAACTTCGCCCCCACGGACTTCCTGCGCCTCCTCGCCAACGCCGCCGTCCTCGTCGGCAACTCGAGCGCCGGCATCCGCGAGTGCGCCTACCTGGGGGTGCCGGTCGTCAACATCGGCTCGCGCCAGGCCGGCCGGGAGCGCGGGCCGAACGTCGTCGACGTGGGCTACGACCGAGGGGCGATCCGCAGCGCGATCGATGCCCAGCGCGCCCACGGGCCCTTCCCCCCGGACCACCTCTACGGCGACGGGCGGGCGGGCGAGCGCATCGCCGAGCACCTGGCCGTCGCGCCGCTGACCGTCGAGAAGCGGCTGTGCTACTGAGCCACCGATGACCCGCGTCCTCGGCCTCGTCCCCGCCCGGGCCGGCTCGAAGGGCGTGCCGGGCAAGAACGCGCGCCTGCTCGGCGGACGCCCCCTGCTCGCCCACACCGCCGACGCCGCGCTCGCCGCCACCCGCCTCGACCGGGTCGTCCTCTCCACCGAGGACCCGGCGCTCGCCCGCCTCGGCGAGGAGCTCGGCCTCGAGGTGCCCTTCCTCCGACCCGCCGACCTGGCGGGTGACGCCACGCCGATGCTGGCGGTGCTGCAGCACGCGCTGGACGCGCTGGACGCGCTCGACGGCGCCGTCCCCTACGACGCGGTGTGCCTGCTCCAGCCGACGAGCCCCTTCCGGCCCCCCGGGCTCGTGGACCGCTGCATCGAGCGCTTCGAGGCGTCCGGGGCGGACGCGGTGGCGACCATGGTCCCGGTGCCGCCCGAGCACAACCCCCACTGGGTCTACCTGGCGGGCGCCGACGGGCGGCTGCGGCTCGCCACGGGCGAGCCCGAGCCCGTCGGCCGGCGCCAGGACCTGCCCGCGGCCTTCCACCGCGACGGCTCGGTGTATGTGTTCGCCGCGGCCGGCGTCCGGGCCGGGCACCCGTACGGCGAGCGGGTCGAGGCGGTCGTGCAGGACCCGGCCGGCCTCGTGAACATCGACACCCCCGACGACTGGGCGCGCGCCGAGGCCCTGCTGGAGCGCCACGGCTGATGTGCGGGGTGGCGGGCATGGTGGGGCGCGGGGCGACCCGGGCGGCGGTGGAGGCGATGGTGGCCCACCAGCACCACCGCGGGCCCGACGCCCAGTGGGTCGTCGGCGGGCCGGGCGGCTGGCTCGGCTGCGACCGCCTGGCGATCATCGACCGCTCCGCCGCGGCCGACCGGCCCCTCGCCGCGCCCGACGGCACCCGCTTCGCGTTCAACGGCGAGCTCTACAACCACGTCGAGCTCCGCGCCGAGCTGGCCGGTCACCCGTTCGCGACCCGGGCCGACACCGAGGTGGCGTTCGCCGCGCTCCAGCGGTGGGGCCCCGCCGCCCTGGACCGCTTCGTGGGGATGTTCGCCGGCCTGGTCTGGGACGAGGCCCACGGGCGACTGCTCGCCTTCCGCGACCGCTTCGGCGTCAAGCCGCTGCACTACCACCTCGCGACCGACGGCACCCTCACCGTCGCCAGCGAGGTCGGTGCCCTGTTCGCCGCCGGCGTCGACGCCCAGGCCGACCCCGCGGCGTGGGCGACCTACCTGGCCACCGGGCGGGCCGACGAGGCGGCGGGCTCGTACTGGCTCGGCGTCCGGACGGTGCCCCCGGGCCACGTCCTGCGGTGGGAGGGGGGCCGGGCCGTGGTGGAGGCGTGGTACGACCTCGTGGCCGCGGTCGGCGACGAGGACGACCCCCGGGCCGAGGCCGACGTGCGCGACGAGTACGCCGCCCTCCTGGACGAGAGCGTCCGCCTCCGCTTCCGCTCGGACGTCCCGGTCGGCGTCAACCTCAGCGGCGGGCTCGACTCGGCCCTGCTGCTCGGCCTCGTCCGCCACCTCCCCGACGAGCAGGTCACGGCCTACACCTTCGCGACGGGCGACGACCGCTACGACGAGACGCCGTGGGTCGAGCGGATGCTGCGCGACGTCCCCCACCGGGCCCACGTCAGCGTCCTGACCCCCGGCGAGGTGCCCGCGCTGGCCGCCGCGGTCCAGACCGTGGCCGACGGGCCCATCGGCGGGCTCCCGACGCTGGCCTACGCACGGCTCTTCGCCGACGCCCGCGCCGCCGGTACCGTGGTGCTGCTCGACGGGCAGGGCATGGACGAGCAGTGGGCGGGCTACGACTACTACGAGCGGGCCGCCGGCGGCGGCGCGGTCCCCGTGGTGCAGGGCCTGGTCGACCGCCCGGTGCGGCCCGAGGCCCTCGGGCCCGCGCTCGCCGACGCCGTCGCCGAGCCCGCCGACCCCGTCGGCTTCACCGACCCGATCCGCCGCCTCCAGCACCGCGACCTCCTGGCCACCAAGCTGCCGCGGGCCCTGCGCTTCAACGACCGGGTCTCGATGCGGGCGTCGACCGAGCTGCGGGAGCCCTTCCTCGACCACCGGCTGGTCGAGCTGGCCCTGCGCCAGCCCGCGGACCGCAAGCGCCGGGGCGGGACCGGGAAGGTCCTGCTGCGGGCGCTGGCGGCGAGCGAGCTGCCCGGCGACATCGTCGAGGCCCCGAAGCGACCGGTGCAGACGCCCCAGCGGGAGTGGTTGCGGGGCCCGCTGCGGGCCTGGGCCGAGCACCGCCTGGAGGCCGCGCTGGCGGCCTTCGGCGGCGACGGCCTCGACCCCACGGCCGTCCAGGCCGCCTGGTCCGCGTTCGCGTCCGGCGAGGGCGAGAACGGCTTCTTCGCGTGGCAGTGGGTCAACCTCGGCCTCGCCGTCGAACAGCGACCGGACGCCTTCGGGGTGGCCGCGTGAGCCGCGGGCACGGAGGCCCCCGGTGAGCGCGGGCACGGTGCTGCTGGCCGCCAAGCGGCTCCACCCCGACGCCACCTCGGAGGGCATCTGCACCGCCCGCACCCTCGAGGCCATGGTGGGCGCGGGCCTCACGGTGGCCGTGGTCACGAGCGACGAGGCGACCGACGCCGCCGGGCTGCGGCGGGCCCTGCCCTGGTTCGACGGCCCCCTGGTGCACGTCCGCACGCTGCCGCGGCGACCGACCGCCGGCGCCGGCCGCCGCCTCTGGGCGGGCATCGACCTGGCCGGCACCTGGGTCGACGGCCACCCCACCTGGTACCGACGGTCCGTCGGCGCCTGGCGGGAGGCGCTCACCACGGCGATCGGGCGCCACCGCCCGTCGGTGGTGGTGACCCGGGGCGCGGGCGGAGGCTTCGAGCCGCACCTGGCCGTCGCCCGCCTCGGCCTCGACGTGCCCTGGGTGGCCCACTACCACGACCCCTGGCCCGCCGGCCGCTGGCCGGAGCCCTACCGGCCGGCGCCGACCCGCGCCCTGGCCCGCCAGGACCGGGGTCACGAGGCGATCCTGCGCCAGGCCGACGCCCTCACCTTCCCCAGCGCCCGCCTCCGCGACTGGATCGTGGGCGACGACCCCGGGCGCCGGGCGCGGTCCCACGTCGTCCCCCACGTCCTCGGGCCGGCGACGCCACCGCCCGGCGCCGACCCGGCGCTGGTGGCGGCCGCCCTCGACCGGCCGTTCACCCTCGTGCACACCGGCACCCTCCTGCGGCACCGCCGGGTCGACGCCCTGCTCGCCGCGGTGGCGGCCTTCACTGGGGACGACGGCGAGCGGCGGGCCGCGACCCGCCTCGTGCTCGCCGGCCCGGCGGCGGCGGGCGCGACCACGACCGGCGCCGCCGGCCTGGCCGCCGAGCTCGAGGCCGACGGCCGGCTGTGGCGCCACGTCGGACGCACCACGCAGGCCACGGCGCTGACCCTCGCCGCCGGCGCCTCCGCCACCGTGCTCGTCGAGGCCGCCGCCCCGGAGAGCCCCTTCTTCCCGGGCAAGCTCGCCGACTACCTCGGCACCGGACGGCCCGTGCTCGCCCTCAGCCCACGCGAGTCCGTAGCCTCCGACCTCATGGGGGAGGCGCATCCGCTCCGGGTCGACCCGGACGACCGTGACGGCATCACCGCGGCGATCACCACGCTGTGGGCCGCCTGGCGGGCCGGCACCCTCGACGCCCTGGCGCCACCCGCGGCGGCGCTCGCGCCCCTGACCCCGGCGGCGGTGGGCACGACGCTCACCACCCTGCTGGACGACCTCGGGGCCGGCGCCGGGCCGGCCTCCCTCGCCGGGAACGGCGCGCTGCGGCCGGAGGTCGCCCACCCGTGACCGCGCCCGCCATCGAGGTCCGCGACCTCTCGAAGTACTACACGCTCGGCCAGACGCTCCAGGGCACGCAGACGTTCCGCGAGGCGGTCACCGACGTGGCCGCCCGGCCCTTCCGCCGCGCGGCGCGACGGGCCCCGGCGGACGAGGGCGGGACCGACGAGGAAGAGCGCCGCCGCCGGGCGCACCTCTGGGCCCTGAAGGACGTCAGCTTCGACCTGCCGGTGGGCGAGGTCCTCGGCGTCATCGGGCGCAACGGGGCCGGCAAGAGCACGCTGCTCAAGATCCTGGCCCGCATCACGGACCCCACCGAGGGCGAGGTCGTGATCCGCGGGCGGGTGGGCTCGCTGCTCGAGGTCGGCACGGGCTTCCACTCCGAGCTGACCGGTCGCGAGAACGTCTACCTCAGCGGCGCGATCCTGGGCATGCGCCGGGCCGAGATCGACCGCAAGCTCGACGAGATCGTGGCCTTCGCGGAGGTCGAGAAGTTCCTCGACACCCCCATCAAGCGCTACTCGAGCGGTATGGGCCTGCGCCTGGCCTTCGCCGTCGCGGCCCACCTCGAGCCCGAGGTCCTGCTCGTCGACGAGGTCCTCGCCGTCGGCGACGCGTCGTTCCAGAAGCGCTGCCTGGGCAAGATGAGCGAGGTCGCCGCCGAGGGGCGCACCGTGCTGCTGGTGAGCCACAACATGGCGGCCATCGAGAACCTCTGCCACCGCTCGATCGTCCTGCACCACGGCGAGCTGACCTACATGGGCCCGCCGGTCGAGGGCGTGCGCCGCTACCTCGCCGCCGTGCTCCCCGAGCAGGAGGGCGACCTGTCGACGCGCGACGACCGCCGCGGTTCGGGACGGGCGCGGGTGACCGCGGTGCACCTGCACGACGAGCACGGCGCCCCGATGCCGGTGCTGCAGTGCGGCGCGCCGACCGTGTTCGAGATCGAGTACGAAGCCGAGCTCGACCGGCCCATCCGCAACCCCATCTTCGAGCTCAAGTTCACCGACCAGATCGGCAACCGCCTGTTCACGGTCTCGACCTACCTCGCCGGCATCCACTTCGAGGAGGTCCCGTCGGCCGGCTCGGTGTTCTGCGAGGTCCCCCAGGTGCTGCTGCCCCCCGGGGAGTACACCTACGACGCCTACCTGATCTCCAACGACGAGCTGTGCGACGAGGTCGAGCGGGCGGGCGAGGTGACCGTGGTCGAGTCCGACGTCTTCGGCTCGGGCAAGGTGCCGAAGAAGATGCTGTACGGGCAGTTCGTCATGCCGCACCGCTGGCACGACCGGCACCCCGCCGATGGCTGAGGCCCGCCCCCACCTGCTCCTGGTGCCGGCGTTCCTGGGGGGACACGGCGGCCTCGAGAACCACGTGCTCGCCCACGCGCGGATCGGCGCCGAGGCGGGGTACCGGGTCACCGTGGTGACCCCCCGACCGATCCCGCCGGGCGGCGAGCTCGGCCCCCGCCTGGCCGAGTGGGCCACGGTCACCGACGCCGAGCGAGCCTGGCGGGCCCGGCCCGCGGCCCGGCTCCAGCGGGCGCTCGCGGGCGCAAGGGCCACCGTCGCCGACCGTCGCCTCCCCGACACCGAGCGGCGGGCGACCCTGGCGCTCGACCGGGCGCGGCCCACCATCGAGCGCTACTGGCGCGACGACGGCGCCGCCCTGCTGGCCTCGGCCGACCTGGTGCACGCCTACGGCAAGCCCAAGGCCTTCGTCGCCAACGTGGTGACGGCCGCGGCCGACGCCGGCGTCCCGGTGCTCTACAACGAGATCGCGCAGGTGACCGCCGCCTACGCCCGTCGCCCCGACCTCGCCGGCTTCGCCCGCGTCGCGAACCGGTGCGACGGGGTCGTCGTGATGGCCGAGTCGCAGGCCGAGGACGTGCGCCGCCACTTCGGCTACCGGGGTGAGGTGACGGTGGTCGAGCAGTGGGCGGACGAGCTCGAGGACGACCTGCTGGCGGTGGCGCGGCCCGACCCCGCCGGCGACGACGGGCCCGTCGTGATCGGATCGCTGTGCCGCCTCAGCCCCGAGAAGGGCCTGGACACGCTGCTGGCGGCGTTCGCCCGGGTGGCCGCCGACCGCCCTGCCGCCGTGCTCGCCGTGGCGGGCACCGGTGCGCTCGACGGCCCCCTGCGGGCCCGGGCCGCCGAGCTCGGCATCGCCGACCGGGTCGACTTCCGCGGGTTCGTCGAGGACCGCGTCGCCTTCTACCGGGGCCTCGACCTCTTCACGGTGTGCTCGATCGAGGAGGGTGGGCCCATCACCGGGGTCGAGGCCATGGCCGCCGCCCTGCCGGTGGTGACGACCCCTTGCGGGGCCATGCCCGACCGCGTGCGCGACGGCGACGAGGGGCTCCGGGTGGCGGTGGGCGACGTCGACGGCCTGGCCACTGCCCTCACCCGGCTCGTGGACGACCCGGCGCTCCGCCGGTCACTGGGCGCGGCGGCGCGGGAGCGGTACCGGGAGCGCAACACCGAGGCGGCCAACCGCCGGCGCCTCGTGGCCCTGTGGTCGGAGGTCCGCGCCGCCCACGGGCGGCCGGCCCCGACCCCGGCGGTGGCGGCCTCGTGAGCACGGTCCGCCTCGCCGACCCCGTCCGCCGCGCCGCCCGACAGGCGCGGTCGCGGTGGCGGCGCCAACGCGTGGTCGAGGTCCCGCTGCCGGGCGGTGGCCGCCTGCGGTGGCGCCCCGACGACCGCTACCCCGCCACGATGGCCGACGGCACCTACGAGCCCGAGCTCGTGGCCCGGCTGGTCGAGCACGTGCGGCCGGGCGACCACGTGCTCGACGTGGGCGCCAACAGCGGCTACCTGAGCTTCGTGGCCAAGGCGCTCGCCGGCCCCGCCGGGCGCATCGTCGCGGTCGAGCCCCATCCCGACAACCTGGCCACGATCGCCGACCGCCAGGCCCTCAACCCCGACCTGCCCCTCGAGGTCGTGGCGGGCGCGGTCGCGGCCCGCACGGGCCGGGCCACGCTGCAGCTCACCCGGAACCTGGCCAACAGCCGCCTGGGCGACCCGGCCTGGAGCCACGCCAAGCCGGCGATCGCCGCCCTCGAGGTGGCCACCCACTCGCTCGACGACCTGGTGCGGCGCACCGCCCCCACCCTGGTGAAGCTCGACATCGAGGGCGCCGAGGGCGAGGTGCTCGAGGCCTCGGCGGGCCCCTCGGCGTGGCCGACCGTGCCGATGCTGCTCGTGGAGTACCACGGCGGGGACAACCGCGACCGCGTCCGGGCGGTAGCCCGGGACTGGGGCTGGGTGGCCGCCGACGCCCCCTCCCCCGACGGCCTCCCGGCCGGCCTGCTCACCGTGCAGCCGCCGGGCACGAGCCAGGAGCTAGCGACGTGAGCCCGTCGCCACAGCGCCTCGCCGGCGCCGACGTCGTCCACCTGAGCTTCTCGCCCCCCTTCGCCCCGGGGTCGTACAACTCCCTGGTGCAGGCCCTCGTGGCCCGGCCGGGCCCGCCGCGGCAGGTGGCGGTGAGCTACTGGGACGGCCCGCTCCCCCCCGGCGGCGACCCGCAGGGCACGGTGCTGGTGGGCCCCGCCGACACCCCCCGGGCGTCGGCGGCGGTGCTCCGGCTGCCCGAGCGCGTCCGCCGCCTCGCCTTCGACGGCATGGGCTCGCGGGACCGCATCCGCTACGCCCTCGAGGTCGCGGCCCTGCTCGGCGAGGCGCGTCCGCCCGTCGTCGTGGTGTGGGACGACTACAAGCTGGGAGCGTTCCTGCGCCAGCAGGTCGCCGACGACGTCGCGCTGGTGCTCTCCCAGCACGGTCGCAGCTACCACCTGCCCCCGGCGGCGGCCCGCGACGTGTACCGCCTGACCGCCTTCGACGCCGTCGTCACCCTCACCCGGTCGTCGTACCGGGCCGACCGCGACCAGGTCTACGCGTACGAGCCCCTGGTGCTGGTCTGCCCCAACGGGGTCGATCCCGCGCGCTTCTCGCCGCCCGACGAGGCGACGAGGGCGGAGGCCCGGCGGCGCTGGCGCCTCCCCGACACCGTGCCGGTGGTGCTCGCCCTGGCCCGACTCGCCCCGAGCAAGGGCGCCCACCTGCTCGTGCACTCCTGGCCCCGGGTGCTCGAGGAGGCGCCCGACGCGCTGCTCTGGCTCGTCGGCGGTGGCGATCCCGCCTACCGGGAGCGCCTCGGCCGCCAGGTGCAGCGCCTGGGCCTGCGCGACCACGTCCGCTTCGAGGGCCCCGTCGACCGCGACGAGGTCCCGGGCTGCCTGGCCGCCGCCGACCTGTACGCCTTCCCGTCGGTGCAGGACGAGGGCCATCCCCTGTCCCTGCTCGAGGCCATGGCCTCCGGCCTCGCGTGCGTGGCCGCCGACTCGCCGGTCGTGCGCGAGCTGCACGAGGGCGGGGTCGAGCTGGTGGCCGACCCCGGCGTCGAGGACGCGTTCGTCGCGCCCGTGGTCGCGCTCCTGGACGACGACGACCGGCGGGCCGCCCTCGGCCGGGCCGCCCGCCGCCAGGTCGAGCGGGACTTCACCCTCGACCGCTACCTCACGGACCTCACGGGCTTCCTGACGCGCCTCGCCGCGTCGCGGGCGGGCCGGTGAGGAGCGGCGTCCACCCCGCCAAGGCGGCGGGCGACCTCCCGGCCTTCGGCACCCACCGGGTGGTGGTCCCGGTCCACATCCCCACCCTGGACGGCTACTTCGCCGAGGCGCGCGAGGTCCTCGCCCGCTGCCTCGAGTCGCTCCGGCTGACCGCGGCGGGGCGCGTCGCCGTCACCCTCGTCTCGGACGGCTCGTGCCCCGAGGTGGTCAACGACCTCCGGGCGTGCCAGGACGCCGGCTGGGTCGACCAGGTCGTGCTCCAGCGGCCGAACCGGGGCAAGGTCGACTCGGTGCTCGGGGTGGCGCGCGCCTCGTTCGAGCCGCTCGTCACCGTCACCGACGCCGACATCCTCTTCCGCGCCGGCTGGGTCGACGCCGTCGAGGAGCTCTTCACGACCTTCCCCGAGTGCGGCTTCGCCTCGCTGTTCCCCAGCCCGCCGGGCGCGTTCCACCTGACCTCGGCCACCCTGTTCGGCGCGCTGGCGTCGCGCGAGCTCACCGTCGACTCGGTGGTCGACGGCGCCGACCTCGACCGCTTCGCGGCCAGCATCGACCGACCCGACCTGTTCCCCGAGGAGTGGCGCCGCCACCAGCTCGTGGTGCGCCGGGCGGGGGTCACCGCGTGCATCGGCGCGCCCCACTGGGTGCTCACGCTGCGCCGCGAGGTGCTCGCGGCCACCCCGACCGAGCCGTCCCGCCGGGCGGTCGGCGGCTCCGAGACCCGGTGGCTCGACGAGCCCGCCGACCGCCTCGGCCGCTGGCGCCTCACGACGAGCCGGGCCTACGCGCACCACATGGGCAACGTGGTCGAGCCCTGGATGGACGACGAGCTCGCCGCCCTCCGGGCGGCCGCCGCCCGCACCGAGCCCGCGCCCGGCGACGCGGCGGCCGGGGTGAGCGGGCCGGCCACGGTCGCTGCGGTCGGGCGCTCGTCGCTCGCCAGCCGCCTGCCCTGGGGTCTGCGCACGCGCCTCACCGAGCGCGTGCTGCGACCCCGTCTCGAGCGACGCGTCCGGCGAGGGAGTTGAGCGTGGGCGTGCGGGCGGCGGTGCGCCGCGCGGAGCGGTCGGCACGGCGGGCCGCGAACCGCACCGACCCGACGTGGCGCTACGGGGTCAACCTCGGGCCCACCCTGCGCTGGCGGCGGGCCCGACGGCCCCTCCGCCCGGCGGCGGCGGACGTGGTGGCCGCGCTCGACCGCGACGGCATCGCCGTCACGGATCTCGAGACCCTGGTCGGCCCGGAGGCCGCCGCCGCCCTGCTCGAGGCGACCGACCGGGCCCGGGCCGACCACGGGATTCGGGTGGCCGACGCACGCGCCCGCCTCACCGCCCCCGACGACGGCACCCAGAAGCCGTTCGTGGTGGAGGTGCTCGGCGGCGCTCCCCCGGACCCGGAGGGACCGCTCGGCCGCTTCGCCCTGGACCCCACCGTGCTCGAGATCGTCCACGCCTACTACGGCATGCACGTGCGCCTGCGCTACCAGGACATCTGGCACACGTTCGTGACCGACCGTGCGCCGGTCCAGTCGCAGCTGTGGCACCGCGACCCCGAGGACCGCCAGATCCTCAAGGTCTTCGTCGCCCTCGACGACGTCGATCCCGACTCGGGCCCCTTCCACTACGCGCCGGGCACCCACGCCAAGGGTGCCGTGCGCCGCCGTCCTGCGACCACGACCCGGGACGGGGCCACGCCCCGCTCGGACGACGCCCAGATGGGGGCGGTGGTGCCGCCCGAGCGGTGGGTGACCGCCACCGGGCCCCGCGGCCGCGTCGTCTTCGCCGACACCCGTGGCTTCCACAAGGGCGGGCACGCCACCGGGCGCGAGCGCGTCCTGCTCGTCACGCAGTACCTCTCCCGCGGCGCCGGCCGCGGCGGGATCGACACCGGCCAACCGCCGGCCCACGCGTGACCGCCGACGACCGGCGCACGCTCTGGCGCGACCTGGTCCTCCTGTTCGTGCTCCAGGTGGTCGCGCTCACCGCGTTCCGCCTCGTCCTGCCCGACGGTGCGGCGGCGAACGAGGGCTCCGACTTCGACGCGTTCTACCGGCCCGTCGCCGAGCAGATCGCCGACGGCCGGGGGATCGAGCTCGACGGCGAGCCGGCCACCCGCTACCCGCCCGGATACCCCTTGGTGCTCGGCGGCGCCTTCGTCCTCGCCGACGTCGTCGGCCTGCCCCGGTCCGACGCGGTGGCGCCGCTCACCATCGTCCTCGCCGCGGTCGCCGGCGTGCTCCTGCACGTCGTGGCCCGCCGGCTCCTCGGGCGCCGCCACGCCTGGGTGACCAGCGCGGTGTGGCTCCTCTACCCCCTCACGCTCTGGACCACGAAGCAGCCGAACAGCGAGGTGCCGTTCCTCGTCGGGCTCTACGCCGCGATCGCCGTGCTCGCCCCCCTGCTCGTGTCGGGCCGGGCCGGGCCCCGGCGCCTCGCCGCGGTGGGACTGCTCCTCGGCCTGTCCGCCATCGTGCGACCCGCGGGCCTCGTGCTCATCCCGGCGGTCGCGGTCGTCGCGTGGCTGCGGCTCACCGACGACCGGCGTCGCCGCACCGCGCTCGCCGCGGTCCTGCTGGTCGCGGCGGCGGTCCCGGTGCTGACCGTGTCCGCCTGGACGTCCGCCCAGCGCGACCAGGTCGCGCTCCTCTCGGACAGCAACGCCGCCAACCTGGTGGAGGGCCTGAGCTTCGCCATCGACGACCCGGCCGAGGCCGACGACCTGGCGATGCCGGGCGGCCTGCGGGACTTCGTGCTGGAGGCCCACGCCCGTGAAGGGGAGCTGCTCCGGGAGGGGTCCGCCCCCGCGCTCCTCCGCACGACCGCCCGCGAGCGACCGGTCGTGCTCGTCGAGCTCCTCGTCTACAAGGCGGCCCGGGCGTGGTACGGCACCGAGTCGTTCCGGTACGAGGGCCTGCTGCTCGCCACCCAGGTCGTCTGGCTCGGGCTCGCCGCGGCAGGGGCGTGGCGCCGGCGGGGCGACGAGGCCGTGCGCTGGTTCGTCGCCCTCGTCGTCGCCCTGAACCTGGGCGCCTGGGCCGCGGCGATCGTCGGCCTGTCGATCGTGCGCTACCTCGTGCCGACGGCGGGCCTGCTCGCGCCCCTCGTCGCCGCCGCCCTCGTCGCCGCGGCCCGGGTGCTCAGGCCCGCGCGAGCACGAGGTACTGGGCCCCGCCCGGCACCCGCCTGACGAACCGCTCCGCGGGCCGCAGCACCGCGAGCGATCGGGGGAACCAGAAGCGGCTGGTCGCGGGACGCACCTCGGCGAACCCCGCGTCCCGCACGCGGCGCCGGGCCGTGGGCACCGACAGCATGACCGCGTCACGGTCGAACGGGATCCGCCGCATGACGAGCCGGGCCCCCGGGTTCCAGGGGTTGTTCTCGAAGAGCGCGAGCCACCCGCCGGGGCGCAGGGCGCCGCGCAGGGCGGCCAGCACGGCCGGCTGCTCATCGGCGGGGATGTGGTGGAAGGCGCCGTTCACGTAGCAGAGGTCGAAGGGCCCGGCCGGGAGGTCGGCACCCGCGTGGAACCGGACGCGGTCGGCGCCGTGCACCGACCGGGCCCGCTCGACCGCGGCGGCGGCGAGGTCGGTGCCCACGACCTCGGCGACCGGGTAGGCCGCCGCGAGGGCGGCCGTCGTGTCCCCGGTGCCGCAGGCGAAGTCCAGGATCCGGGTCGGCGCGAGGCCGACGGGGAGCTCCTCGGCGAGCCACCGCAGCCGCTCGTCGATGAACCAGGACTTGTCCTCGCCCGACAACCGGATGCCCTCGTCGAGCATGGCGTCGTAGTCCTCGGCCCGGTCGAACAGCTCCTCGCCCACGTCAGCGCCCGCTCAGGGCCGCGGCCAGGGGCCGGGGCGCGGCGAGGGGGTCCTCGTCGCCGCGCCGCTGGTCGAGGCGCTCGCCCACCAGGACGAGGAACGCGTCGATCACCCGGGTGACCACCAGGATCAGCGCCGTCGTGTACAGGGTCGTCATGGCGATGAAGCGGGACCAGTGCTCGTAGGTGGCCCCGGTGCGGACGAGGTCGACGAAGCTCGGCAGCACGAGCACGCCCCCGAGCACCACGAGCCCGAGGGGCACGGCCCAGAACCAGCGGCTGGCGAACACGGCGCGGATGTGGGTGCGCAACCGCGGGACCTGCGCCGGGGGCATCAGCGTGACGTCGACGATCCGGGCCGTGAGGTAGGCCGCGGCGGCCAGCAGCAGCGTGGCCGCCACCAGCAGGCTGCTCACGAGGAAGCGGTAGATCATCCACTCGTGGAGGCGCTGGTTCGCCACGTAGAAGAGGGTCGGCTCGAGCATGAGGAGCACGGCGATCGCCCCGCACAGGACGGCGGGCGGGACGAGCAGGCGCGCCGGCCGGTAGAGCGCCGCCGTGCGCAGGATCACCCAGAGGAACCGCAGCCCGTCGCGCACCGCCGACAGCTTCGATCGTCCCTCGCGCTCGTGGTACGGCATGGCCACCTCGGCCAGCGCCAGGTCGTCGTCGAGCAGCACCCGGGCGCTCATGGCCGGGGTGAAGTGCAGGCCGTCGGGCAGCGGCAGCAGGCGCGCCAGGCTCGACCGACGCACCACCCGCATCCCACTCGCGGTGTCCGACACCTCCTGGGAGGACACCGCCCGCAGCAGCCAGGCGAAGAGGCGGTTGCCGAGCCGGCGCACGCGGGGCATCTCGCTGTGCTCGTTGAGGCGCGAGCCGAGGGCCACGTCCACGCCGGTGCGGTCGAGGGTGGCGCACAGCTCGGCGAAGAAGGCCGGGTCACAGGTGCCGTCGGCGTCGAGGAACCCGAGCAGGTCGGCGTCGGAGGCCGCCCAGGCCGCCTTGATGGCCGCGCCGTAGCCCCGGTTCTGCTCGAACACGACGAGCCGGATCCGGTCGCCGAACCGGGCCGCCCGCTCGACGGTGCGGTCGGTCGAGCCGTCGCTCACGACCGTGACCTCGACCTCGGTGACCGGCGACGCCGCCTCGATGACCGGGCGGGCCGCGAGCGATCGCTCGACGATCGCCTCGATGCTGTCCTCCTCGTCGAGCGCGGGGATGGCGATGAGCAGCTTCACGGGTCCCCCGCCACCATCGGGCCAGGATAGGTGGGCCGCCGACGGCGGTCCGGCTGCGCCCTAGAGTGACGGCGATGCCGGTCCGCTACCTGATCACCGGCGGGTCCGGCTTCATCGGCTCGCACCTCGCCGACGCGCTCCTGGCGCGGGGCGACGAGGTCCTCGTGCTCGACGACCTGTCGACCGGCCGGATCGAGAACCTCGCCGGTGCCCTCGCCTCCGACCGGTGCACGTTCGTCCAGGGCTCGGTCCTCGACGAGCTCGCGGTGGACAAGGCGGTGTCGTCCTGCGACGTGGTCGTGCACCTCGCCGCCGCGGTCGGGGTCAAGCTGATCGTCGAGCAGCGCCTCAGCTCGCTCGTGACCAACATCCGCGGCTCCGAGAACGTGATCGAGGCGGCCCACCGCTACCGGCGCAAGATCCTGCTCGCGAGCACGTCGGAGATCTACGGCAAGAACCCCGACTGCCCCCTGGCCGAGACGTCGGACTCGGTGCTCGGCTCGCCCACGGTGGCCCGCTGGGCCTACAGCACCGCCAAGGCGGTCGACGAGATCCTCGCCTACGCGTACCACGAGGAGCGCGGCCTCCCGACCGTGGTCGTGCGCCTGTTCAACACGGTCGGGCCGCGCCAGAGCCCCGCCTACGGCATGGTCATCCCCCGGCTGGTCCGCCAGGCCCTCGCCGGCGCGCCGGTGACGGTGTACGGCGACGGCACCCAGACCCGTTGCTTCTGCCACGTGGCCGACGTGGTCGCCGCCCTCGTGGCGCTGCTCGACCGGGACGAGGCCGTCGGCGAGGTGTTCAACGTGGGCGCCACCGAGGAGGTCTCGATGGCCACGCTGGCGGACCGCATCATCGCCGCCTGCGAGAGCCCCTCGTCCGTCGAGCTCGTGCCCTACGAGCAGGCCTACGAGCGGGGGTTCGAGGACATGGCCCGCCGGGTGCCGGACACCGCCAAGCTCCACGCGCTCTGCGGGTGGGCCCCGCAGCGGACGCTGGCCGACATCCTGCGCGAGATGATCGACGAGGCGGCCCTCGAGGTGGTGCCCGACCGGGGATGAGGGCCGCCGTCCTCGTCGCCGACGGCGTCAGCGCCCGCAACTTCCTGCTCGGCGACCTGGGCGCCCAACTGCACCGCCACGGTCCCTGGACGGCGATCCACGGCATGCCGGCGTCGTTCGTCGAGGCCGAGGTCCGCCACGAGGACCGGCCCGACGAGCAGCTGGCCCTCGGCACCTACTCCGAGGGCGCCCTGGCGATGCTCCTGCGCTACACGCTGCTCTACGGGCAGATGGAGTTCTCCGACACCACGTCGATGCGCCACAACCTGGCCCGGCCGGTCACCGGCTCCGCCCGCCACCGGGCACTGCACCGCACCGCCCGGTGGGCGGGGCGCCTCGGCGCCGGCCCCCGTCGCCTCGACGTCGGGGGCGGCACCGGCGCCGGCCGCCGCGGGCGGCACGATGCTGTCGCGCGCCGAGGCGCTCAAGCAGGCGAAGCGCGTCGAGCTCGAGGGACAGGGCGTCAAGGGCTCGATCTCGCTCAAGGGCGGGCGCATCGACGACAT
>WBZL01001864.1_pt1 | contig 21207 bp, 19 predicted proteins | sample 5204291 | NCBI WGS metagenome assembly WBZL01 (sample SAMN12344345, study PRJNA552823) | activated sludge metagenome | biome: Activated sludge suspended growth; feature: Nitrification reactor; material: Wastewater; isolation source: activated sludge from nitrification reactor of wastewater...
CACGTCCTCGCCGGCCAGGGCATTGACCAGACTCGACTTGCCGACACCGGACGAGCCAAGCAGGATGGCCGTCGTTCCCGCGCGGAGGTGGTCGCGCAGGGCGTCGAGGCCGAGCCCCGTGTGCGAACTGGTGACGACCGTCTCTGCACCGAGCGCAACCTGCTGGACATGGGCGAGGTGGTCGGGCAGCGCTGCCGGATCACGGTCGGCCTTCGTCAGCACCACGACCGGCGTCGCGCCGGAGTCCCAGGCCAGTGTCAGGTAGCGCTCGAGGCGGCGCAGACTGAAGTCCTCGCCGACCGCCATCGCCAGCAGCGCAATGTCGATGTTGGCCGCGATGGGCTGTTCCACGACTGCGTCGTTGCGAACGTCACCGGGCCGTTTGCGAGCCAGCAGACCGCGGCGGGGTTCGACTGCGGTGATCAACGCCGGCCGCTCGCCCGTGACCTGGACGTAGTCCCCGACCACGGGCATCTCGGCGGGGTCGTTCAGCGCATGCCGGAATCGCCCCGCCAGTTGGGCGGAGGTGCCGAAGTCGAGTTCCCACTCGTGCTTGTGCACGGCGGTGACTCGCATGGTCTGGGTCACGCCCACGATTGTGCGCTCAGCCGGCTGGCGGTGCCACGAGGTTTCCGGTCAGTTGCCGGACGCCCTCTTCCCAATCTGTCGATCGCCCCTACAGATGTGGCCGTTTGCTCATTCTGCGACAACTCCGAACCGCCACAAACTGAACGAATTTCCAGGCGTCGAGTCACAGGCCCATGGTCCTGGTATGCCTTGCCGGGTCAGCGATTGAGCAACGCGATGACTTCGGCATCCGTGAGCTGATGGAAGTCCTCGTAGTACTGACCGACTGCCACGAAACCGCGGGGCGCCACCAGACACACCACCTCATCCGCCTCATGCGCAAGGGCTGCAATCGTGCGCGGCGGAGCGACCGGAACGGCCAACACGAGGTGCCCGGGGTTGCGCCGCCGGACCGCCCGCAGCGCCACCCGCATCGTCGCCCCCGTTGCGATGCCGTCATCGACGACGATGGCCGTGCGGCCTGCAAGGGGCAGGGCGGTCACCCCATAGTTCCGGCGCCGCCTGGCGATCTCGTCGAGTTCTCGCTCGGCCAGTCCGCGGACATCATCTTCGCTTAGGCCAACAGCCGCGACGACGTCCGAGTTCATAACCAAGTCCCCGTCCACCACGGCCCCCGCGGCCACCTCCGGCTGGCCAGGAACGCCGACCTTGCGCGCCAGGATCAGGTCGAGCGGGGCATCCAGAGCCTGCGCGATCTCGGCCGCCACGGGCACACCACCCCGCGGCAGGGCAAGGACGACGGGGTCGGGGTAGTTGTTGCGCGCCAACTCCGCCGCGAGGTGCCGACCGGCCGTGGCGCGGTCGGGGAACTGGGTCACGCACCAATGATCGCGCTAGCCTGCCCTCATGTGCGACCGGGTGATAGCGGTGATCGGTCTGGGCTACGTCGGGCTGCCGCTGGCTGTCGCCTTCGCCGAGGGCCACGACGTGATCGCCTTCGACATCAACGCATCGCGCATCGACGAGCTGCAGCGCGGCGAGGACTGCACCCGCGAGGTCGAGGCTGCGGTTCTGGGCAGCATGACCATCCAATTCACGTCCGACCCGGCTGATCTGGACCGGGCGGAGGTGTTCCTGGTTGCCGTGCCGACCCCGGTCGACACCCACAAGCGCCCCGACCTTTCGCACCTCGAGCAGGCCAGTCGCACCATCGGAGATCACCTGCGCACCGGCGATTTGGTCGTCTACGAATCGACGGTGTATCCCGGTGCCACGCAGGAGGTGTGCATCCCTGCGCTGGAGTCGGCCTCAGGGTTGCGCTGCGGTGTCGACTTCGGCGTGGGCTACTCCCCCGAGCGCGTGAATCCGGGGGACACCGGACGCCGGCTCACGGACGTCGTGAAGGTGGTCAGCGGGTGCAGCCCGCAGGTCGCTCAGGATGTCGCCGGGCTTTACGGCGAAGTGGTCACTGCGGGCGTACACCCAGTGAGTTCCATCCGGGTCGCGGAGGCGGCAAAGGTCATTGAGAACACCCAGCGCGACGTGAATATCGCGCTGGTCAACGAGCTCGCTGTGCTGTTCAACCGGCTCGGGCTGGACACCCAGGAGGTGCTCGAGGCGGCGGGCACGAAGTGGAACTTCCTGCCCTTCCGGCCGGGTCTGGTCGGCGGTCACTGCATCGGCGTGGACCCGTACTACCTGACGCACAAGGCGATCGAGGTAGGGCACCATCCCGAAGTGATCCTGGCCGGCCGCCGGATCAACGACGGAATGGGCCAGTACGTCGCCGACGAAGTGGTGCTGCTCATGACGCGCCGCGGAATCGCGGTGGGCGGCTCGCGGGTGCTCGTGCTGGGTCTGACGTTCAAGGAGAACTGTCCGGACGTGAAGAATACGCGGGTCATCGATCTGGTCCGCCGGCTCGAGGAGTACGGCGCGGCGGTCGATGTCGTGGACCCTTGGGTGACACCCGAGCAGGCCAAGGCACTGGGTGTGAACCTTGTCGAGAGTTGGGAGCAAGGTGACTACCAGGCGGTTGTCCTGGCGGTCGCCCACACGGAGTTCACTGGCGTCGGGAGCCGGCTTCGGGAGCGCCTGTCGGACGCGGTGCTCTACGACGTCAAGGGCACCTTTGGTAAGTTCGCCGATGCCCGGCTCTGATCCCGAAGGCCCGCCGCACTGACCAATATGACAACTGTCAGTGCCTGCGCGTTGTTGACTACCGTGTAGGTGTTCGTATAGGTCACGACATCCAGCTGCAAGATCCCGGCCATCCCGAACAGGACAGCGATGGCCGTCCGATTATCGACGTCAGCCGCCCTGCGGGCAGCAAAGCATGCCAGCACGAGGAATGCGACGCATCCCGCCAACGACAGCCAACCGCCCGTCGCCTGCGCCTCGAGTAACTGCTGATGAGCGTGGTCGGCGTAGGCCAATGAGGAGGGTTGGGGACCGATGCCGAACGGCGACCACATCCCTGGTCTCGTGACGTAGTCCTGCCAAAGGTCGAACCGCCAGACCGTGGTGCCATCTGTGATACCGGTCCGTTCGAGCAGGGGCGAGGCTGCTAGAGGCAGCAGCAGAACGGCGAACAGGGCCACGACGAGCCAGGCGGGTCGCACCCGCTGCCAGGGCACCAGTGCAGCGAGCAGGCCAAGCACCATGATCAGCAGGCCGGTGCGGCTGAATGACCAGAGCGTCGCAGTGACCAGCCCCACGGGGGAAAGCCACCACCACCACTGGCGGCTGCGCGTGAGCAGAACCCGCACCGTGTACACCAGCAATAGGCCACACGTCAGCCCGACATACACCCGGCCAAGCATGAGGCCGTTGAGGAAGCCCGCCTGTTCCACGTCGATTCCCACCATCGACAGCCACCTGGCGAACCGCTCCTCTCCGGCAATGACAACTGGCGGCCAACCCACTGTCACGCGCAGTACCCCGACGAATACGCTGCCCCAGCCCGCGATCCATCCGAGCACCAGGAGCACGCGCTGCAGGCTGCCCGGGTCCACCAGGATCCCTGCTGCCCCAATGGCTGGCACGATCACTGCCATCAACCAGAACCGGCTGTCGCTGAGAACGCCATGCAGTTGGATCGAAATTGCTACCGGCACCAGCCAGAGGGCGAGCGCTGCAACCATCCAGCACTGAAGTCGATTGCCCGAGCCTGTGCGCGAGGCCACTATCAGTACCACTGCACCGGCCAACGCGAGGACGATCAAGCCCCCGACATTGCGAGAGTCTTTCCCCACAAGAAGGTCGATGTGGACTGTCCCCCATTGCGCCAAGAGCACGTTCATTGTGACTAGCAGCACGGCCAGGAAGTAGCCCGCCCCCAGCCACGATCGCCATGGCCTAGACACGGTGCCTCCGAAGACCGGGATGCTTTGCCACAGCCAGAAGGAACCGGGGATTACCCCACAAGTAGCGGCGCGCCAGACGCCGCGGCTCCGTCGCCAGCCGAAAGGCCCACTCCGTACCGGAGCGTTGCATCCACTGCGGAGCCTGCGGCTTCGTACCTGCTATGAAGTCAAAGGCCGCGCCGACCGCAAGTGCCATTCGTCCCGTCGAGGCTGCTACCCGCGCCGCCTCCCAGTCCTGCTTCGGCGTGCCCAACCCCACCCAGACCACGTCCGCTCCGGAGGCCACGATTGCGGCGTCTTGCGCGCGCTGCTCCGCGTGGGTCAGCGGGCGAAACGGCGGGGAGTTGGCTCCCACGACCTGCGCCTCGGGCCAGCGCTGATCGATGACGCGTCGAAGGGAGGTGAGCGTCTGCTCGGAACCACCCAGCAGATAATGACGCAGACCAGGCGTGGCAAGCAGCGTCTCCATGACATCCGGGCCGTACACACGCTCCCACTCCTCGCGACTGCGCGTGTATGTCCAGCGGCCGAACCAGGCGACCGGGGTGCCATCGGTGAGGCACAGACCTTCTCGCAGCACGCGCCGGTATTCCTCATCCTCCTCCGCGAGGGCGATGACGTAGGCATTGACGAAGTGCACATGGACGGCCTTGCCGCTTGCTGCGACCGCTATGAGCGCGTCGACACACTCGCGGTAGGAACCACTCGCGATGTGGACGCCGCCCATCACGTAAGTGATCACGGCTCACGCCCCACATCGCCCAGCTTGTACACGTCGCCCACAGGCACGAGGTCGAACGGGACCTCGTCCACCGCCGAGGGCATGACGAACACGGCGGTATACGCACCAAGATCTGCCGGCAGGGGCTGAGAGTTCAGGTTGAGTACCGTCACGGGCACCTCATAGCGCAGATAGCGAGTGAAGACCTGATTATCGTTCGTCACCACGAGACTGCCCACCGGCGCATGCTCACGCAGATACAACGAGGACCGGTAGTTCACGTCGTCCTCGCGGGATTGGAGGGGGAGGAGTCCGGCCACCACGGTGTGTGCGATCAAGGCGCTCACGACGACGATCGCGGACCGGGGAGGCTGCGCATCACAGCGCTGTCCAAGGGCGACCATCAGGCCGCACAGAGGAACGGTGGCAACGATCCACAGTTCAGGATTGCCGCGGTCCTGCAGCACCGCCGGTAGGGCATAGGCGACAAGCCAACTGCCGAAGACCAGCAGTCCGTCCCGGTCTGCCACGAAACCGCCCCGTGCGACAGCCCCCGCAAGCACCAGGAGGGCCACGAGCAGGGCGAGCAGAGTCAGGGCCGAGGCCCAGGCGAGAGGTCCGGTACTGGCCCGCGCGATCAGCAACTCGGCCGACAGGTCGCGCCCTGGGAAGAGGTTCGTGATGAGATCGGCTGCGCCTGGCAGGCCGAGCAGGCCGTTGGCCGCCACCACCGCCTGTCCGACGCCAATCGGCAACCGCAACAGGTCCTGTACGACCGGCGGCTGGATGGGCGGGCCATTACCCAGGCTGAGAAGGACTCCCCCGAGCGACGCGGGCACGGCGGCCAGCAGATACCAGCCCAACGACGCCCTGCGTCCCCGGGTCCATAGGACGAGCGGCACCACCACGAGGACGACGGCCAGATTGAGCACATGTCCGAGAAGAGCCATGACTGCCAGTCCGAGCAGCGCCGGCAGCGGCCACCGTCGCAGAGCCGCAAGCACCAACAACAGCGCCGTCCCAATAGCGATGGTGTACGTCTCCGCTTCGACCGAGTAGCGCCAGAATCCGTAGCACGCCCCGAGCAGCGCGCCGCCCACGAGTGCCCACTGCTGGGTGTATCCCAGCGATCGCAGCGTCCAGAAGAACAGGAAGATGCTCGCCACTCCTAGGGCGATACTGAGGGCGATGAGGGTGGCGTAGGGATCGGTGAATCCCGAGAGGATCTTGCCGAGGGGGATGAGCAGCGCGTGCTGGGGGTCGAACGACCAGTCCCACGTGCCCGTTCGCACCTGATACGCGTAGCCGTACCCGTCATCGGTCTCACTGCGGTTGGCCGGCAGCAGTGCCAGGTACAGCACGCCGAAGCAGGTGGCGAGCAGGGCCGCGTGGCGCCATTCGTGCGAGGTGGCTGAGGACGCCTCCCGCCTCGCTTCAACCGTGCCCTCCACACCGGTAACCCTAGGCATGGGGAAAGCCGGACGTGCCCCTGTCAAACGATGTGGGACGCGCGGCCCGCGCTGATCTGGTCGTAGATCCAGGCGTAGGTCCTCTCCAGCCCCTCGGCGAGCGTGATGGAGGGACTCCAGCCCAGCTCCTTCTCGACAAGCGCGTTGTCACTATTGCGCCCGGCGACACCACGCGGCTGGGACAGGTCGTACTCGCGCTGCAACGTGATCCCGGCGAAGCCCTCGGCGAGGTCCACGAGCTGGTTGATCGTGACCAGCTCATCCCTGCCGATATTGAGGGGATCGTGGAACCCGCTGTCCATGAGCCGCCGCGTGCCCTCCACACAATCGTCCACGTACATGAAACTGCGGGTCTGAGCGCCATCCCCCCAGATCGAGATCCGGTGGTCCCCGCTCAATTTGGCCTGGATCACTTTGCGGCAGATCGCGGCAGGGGCCTTCTCCCGTCCGCCGTCCCAGGACCCGTATGGTCCGTACACGTTGTGGTACCGCGCGATGCGCGTCTGGAGGCCGAAGTCCTCGCGAAAGTGACGGCACAAGCGCTCCCCGAACAGCTTCTCCCAGCCGTAGCCGTCCTCCGGCATTGCGGGATACGCATCGCTCTCCTTCAGTGCCACGACGTCCGTGTCCTTCTGCAGGTCGATGTTGTACACACACGCCGACGAGGAGTAGAAGAACCGCTGGACACCGGCATCCTTGGCTGCCGCCAGCAGATGGGTGTTGATCAGGACCGACAGCATGCACAAGGCTTTGTTGTTGGCGATGAAGCCCATCCCGCCCATGTCGGCCGCCAGATTGTAGACCTGAACAGCACCGGCGACCGCCCGTTCGGCCTGCTCGCGCAGTTGCAGATCGGCCTGGACGTTCTCGGCACCGGGGTGCACCTGCCACCACTCGTCGAATGGCTTGCGGTCCACCGCCCGAACGTCGTAGCCCTCTTCGAGCAGACGCGTGACCAGGTGACCGCCGATGAACCCGCCTGCACCACAGACAACGACGCTTTCCAACGCCCCTCCCATCCGGAATTAGCGACAGTCTGGCACGAGTGCACCGACCCGGCGGTCTGGACCGGCTATAACCGGATCAGGTGAAGGGAGGTCCGGTGCGGGTTCTGCACGTACTCGAGGAGCTCTCCCACTCCGGAGCCGAACGCATGTTGGAACTGGCCGGAACCCTGTGGCAGGCACACGACGTGCAGTGCCAGATCCTCAGTAAGGGAAGCGTTCCCGGGACGTTCCGGGCCCGCCTCGAAGCCGCGGGCTACGACGTTCATCACCTGCCCACCACCCCGCAGCACTCATATCCGGCGCGCCTGTTCACCTTTCTCCGCCGGCACCGGGTGGACGTCGTGCACAACCACTCCGAGCATGCGCACTTCTGGACAGCGATCGCGGCAAGGTCCGCCGGGGTCCGGGGGGTCGTGCGCACGGTGCACAGCAACTTCCCCTTCACAGGTCGGCTTCGCGCTGAACGACGCATCCAGCGCCGCTTGCTCCGTGCGCTGAACGTACGGACCGTGACGATCGGCGAGTCAGTGCGCCGCAACGAGGGTTCCCGCTTCGGCAATCCGACGCTGCTGGTCGAGAACTGGTACGACGAGACCAGCTTCGTCCCGGTCGGCACCTCCCAGCGCGAGGCCGCGCGGACGGCTCTCGGGCTGGCCAAGGATGCGCGCGTCCTCGCGCTGGTCGGCAACTGCGGCCCGGTGAAGGACCACGCGCGCCTGTTACGTGCCATGACCGAACCTGTTCTGGCTGACGTCGTCTGCCTGCATGCGGGACGGGAGGACCCAGCGGGCAGTGAGCGACAGCTGGCTGTTGAGCTCGGAGTAGCGGCCCGGTGCGCGTTCCTCGGCGCCGGAGCCGACGTCGCCGCAGTTCTGCAGGCCTCTGACGTGTTCGTCATGCCCTCCGTCTACGAGGGCTTCAGCATCGCCGCTCTGGAGGCTCTTTCCACGGGGATGCCTGTCGTCCTCGCCCAGGCCCCAGGGCTCATCGACCTCGCCGTCGTCGACGCCGGCATCACCTGGGTCGAGCCTGAAGCGAGACTGTCGACCGCAGTACAGAGTGCGCTCCTGAAGCAGCCCGACATCGTCCGACGCCGGGCAATTCACGAGGCGGTTGCAGGCCGGTACGGTGCGGCACGCGGAGTCGCCGCGTACGTGGCGGTGTATCGCGAGAGCATGCGGTAGATGTAGGGCGTGCCACCTCGCCTGCTGGTCATCAGCAATCAGGCCGACGCAACGCGGGAACCCGGACTCTTCGACGTTCTGGAGGGCTTGGTCCGCGCAGGTCATCTCGGCGACTACGCATACGTGCCGACCGGCCCCGTGGTCGGGGAATCGGCCACCCAGCGCCGCGCACGAGTCGTCTCCGGACTCCGCGAAGCGCACTTCGACATGGTGCTCGCCCTCGCACTGGCGAACCAAACGGAGGACATCCCAGAGGTGCTGGACCTCATCGCGGGCCGGCCCCTTCTGTTCTGGGAGGGCGACGCGTGGGGGCGGCGCAAGCCCGTACCGACGTCCATGGCCGCCTGGCTGTCCGCTGCGGACTGGGTCTTCAGCGTGGCCGGAGAACCCCAGTCCTCACTGCTGCGACACCATGGCGCCCGCCTGGTCGTGCCGACAGTGAACACCTACGACCATGTGCTGTTCGCGGAGGAGGAGAGGACGTTCGACGCTGGGCCACCCCCTTACGAATGCGTGTTCGTCGGGAGCAACCTGGCCACGGTGCCAGGCGTGACGGGCCTGCCCGGTTCGTGGCAGCGACGTTCGATGGTCCTGCGATTGCGCAGGCGGCTGGGCAGCCGCTTCGTCGTTGCCGGATCGGGCTGGCCCCGTCGGATCGGTGCCTCGCCGGTGCCGTTCGCACAGTTGGGACGATTCATCCGCGCCGGCCACGTTCTGGCCAGTTGGGCGCACTACCCACGAACGGCCGGCTCCGCCAGCGACCGCCTGGCCGTGGCGATGATCAGCGGCCGCGCGCAGGTCAGCACTCTGCATCCCGCCATGAGTTGGGCACCCCCTGAGAGCGCAGGGGTCTTCCTGCGACCCAGCCCCCGCGCGGTCGAGCAGACGGTCATGGATCTGCTCGAGAACCCGCAGGCGACCCTCGATGCGGGACGGGCCGCATGGGACTGGGCACGCACCCGGCTCAGCCTGCGTCAGGCTCTGACCTACATGCTGTCGCACGCACTGGATTCCTTGCCCCCTCCCGACATCGAACCGTGGACCCGACTGGCCGGCATGCGGTGGTGACTATGTGTCGAGCACCAGCCGACCCAGCGAAGCGACCCTGCCGCGCAGACGCCACAGCACCGACGCATACGCCGTCACGATGAGCGCTCCCAGGATGAGCTGCACGACCGCTGGGGGCCCGGCTGCCGCCACCGCCGCACCGGCGACGACGAGGATCACGGCAGCAGTCCCTGCGAGCGCGTAGCCGCGCAGCAGGTAAGGCGTGTCGAGGAGACCGCGGCGCCCGGCGGCGCGGATCTGCAGGACGTGAGCCATAAGGCCCCCGACGAGGAACGACGCCGCCACGGCCTCCCAGTGGTGGATCAAGACCACCAGAGCACCGCCGAGCACAAAGGCCACAGCCATGGCGATCTGGCCGGCCCAGAGAGCAGAGAAGTTGTTCGACGACTCCAGGGCCGAAGCGAGGACGGTGACGGGGATCATGAGCGCGGCGATCACCCACAACCACTGCGCCATGTTCGCTGTGACCATCCAGCCCGGACCCATGAGGACGGTCACCGCCGCCGGCATCAGGGGTACGAGGACGGCTGCCGGGACCACGAGTACCACAACCATTGTCACCAGTGTGTCCGTCCACAGCAGAGGGCTTCCTGACGGATCGTGGCGACGGAACCGTGGGTACACGACCGTCACGAATGCGCGGTTGACGGTCTCCAACGGGACTGTTCCGACGACTACCGCGCGGTTCCAGAAGCCGAAAGTCACCGCGCCCAATACGCGACTCATCGCCCACTGGGGCACTGCGAACGAAGCGGATGCCAGCAGCGACAGGCTCATCGACCGGCAGCCGAAAAGTAGGTCCGGCCGGGTGTCTCCCGTAGGTAGCGCCGGCACAGCCCGACGGCCGGCCAGCCATCCCGCCGTCGACGCGGTGGCGAACTGCGTGACCAGAGGCATGACGATCAGCGCCAAAGGGTGCCGGGTGACGCTGACGGCCACGGCTCCGAGCAGGAGACCGGCCATCGAACTGCCGAGAGTCACCAGGGAGTAGGCGCGGAAGCGATTCTGTCGTCTGAGTACCCCCATGAGTGCCCCCGCATAGGGGCCGATCAGCGTCACCAGCGAGATCAACCGGATGAAGTCCACGGACCCGGGAGCGCCCCAGAGCACTGCCAGCGGCTCGGCGAGGAGCAGCAGCAGCAGCCCCGCGCTCGCACCGGAAACCAGTGCAACACCTGCTACTGCGCGGTCACCACGCTCGTCCTCCTCAGTGCGCCTCGCCGCGGCATTTGCCAGACCCAGACCGGCCAGGATGCCCAGTGGTGCGGAGATCGCCAGGGCGATGCCGTAGTAGCCGAACACTTCCGCGGAGAAGATCCGGGACGTCAGCGCCGTGTATCCCAACTGCGCCACCATGGCCAGCACCTGCACCCCCCAGACACCGCTGACCTGCCCGGCCAGCCGGGCCGAGCGCGCGGACAGACGGTGCCCAGCCACGATGATGTTCCTGCGCCCGTTCGCATCGTCACTCATCGACGCGCTCCGCTCGCCCGGCCAAGGAGCCGCGCCACTTCCTGCCCCGCAACCAGGAACGGCCAGCCAGGACCCGCATGCCTTCGCCAGAAGCGGACCTGGGCTCGCCACGGGCTGCGCTTGGGGTGCTGGTCGTGCTTCCATGCTCGGAGTCCGCCCAGACCATGGGGAGGGGGCAGATTTGGCGCGCACGTGGCCACGGTGCCCTCTGCCTGCAGGATGTCGATCCCGTGTTCCCGCGCCCGCAGGCCGTAGTCGTCGTCGGCATAGGAGTGTGGCCACAAGTCGTCGATCGGCCCGACTGCATCCCGGACCGCCCTCGGGACGAGGACGACATTGCCGTTGAACGTGTCCGCCTTCTGGGGAGTGCCGGCACTGGGCAAGCGGTGCAGGCGTTGCACATGCCATCGACTGGATCGGCAGCGGCCTCCGTAGGTGACCTCTCCCGTCGCAGGATCTCGCGTGGCCCCGACGACGATCGCACGTGGCGCGCGCATGGACACAGTGAGCAGCCTGGCCACAGCATCACGATCCAAGGTGGTGTCGTCGTTGAGCCACAGCAGGTAGTCCGGCGAACGGCGCATGGCCCGTCGCTCGGCCAGAGCCATGGCCGCCGCCCAGTACAGGTCCCCATCGCCTGGCACGATGTCCACGCGGTCCGGATAGGCGGCGGCGATCGCTTCAGCCGTCCCGTCCGTGGACCCGTCGTCGCAGACCACACACGCCAACTGCACGTCGCCGACGTTTTGGGCGAAGTACCCGTCCAAGCATTCGAGAGTGAGCGCCCGGCGGTTGTGGCATGCGAGCAGGGCGACCAGAAGTGGCGGAGCGGTCACGCGGCCATCTCCACGTGATCGACGCGCGCGCCGACTGGCGGATCAGGTGCTGCTCGGATCAGCGCGCACGCGGTTCCCACGAGCAGCCAGAGCCAGACCGGCCAGTTGTAGAAGACGCCGAATGCCAATGCACCGGTCAGCACCACCGGGATGCCAGTCGACGGGTGCGACCTGACAACCAGGGCGCTGCCCACGATCACCGCAAGGCAACCGATGCCCACGAGTCCAATCATGATGAACTGATCGAGCAGAAGGTTGTGTGCGCTCGTGTACGGGTTCATCGTCACAGCGTCCGGACCGAGGGCCGCGGTTGAACCAAAGGCCCCACCCGTCAACACTTCGAGAAGGCTGCGCGGTGCATGGAGGCGGGACCGCCACATCTCCACGCGCCAATCGAAGTTCCCCGTCGACGTGACGGTCGTCGGCAGATCGGGCCCCTGCACGACATCGGCAGCCACTGACCCGGGAAGTAGCGACCGGCCCACGAGCGTCGGCAACAGCAGGGCCAACACCCAGAACGCGACCGTGAACAGCAGCGGTGACAAGCGCACGAGGCCCCACCCGGCGCGTGTGCCCTGGATCCCGAGTACCAGCACGGTCACGGCCAGCGCGACCCACGCGCTGCGATGTTGCGACACCACGACGGACACGCCAAGGAAGGCTGCTGCTCCGAGGTGCCATCCGGCCGGGGCACGCTCGATCAGAAGGAACACCAGGGCGGCGATCATCAGCAGGGCCATCTGCGCGGAGACCGGGCGGTACTGGTAGAAAGCCACTGGGCCCCCACCGTCTCCGATTCCGGCCACCGGCCCGCCCAGCAGCACGACCACCTGGAGAATCGCCAGAAACAGGGCGAAGCAGATAATGACCCGGCTCCAGAGAGCCCATCTCTGCACTCCGAAGGCGGCCGCGAACACCAGAGCCGCCAGCATGAGGCGCCAGTCCTGCCAGTAGTTGTTCGCCTGGTGGGAGTCCCATTCCCACGTCCACGAGATCTGCCCCGCCACGACAAGTGCGGTCAGAATCGCGACGGCAACCGTCACCCGGACGGGGACCTTCACCCAGAACCGGCCGAGCAGGGCCATCGCCGCCAGACCGTACGCGAAGAAAACCGCCCGGGTGGGCGAGTAGGCGATCGACCAGACGGATTGGGCCTGCAGGGTCTGGGTCAGGAGGAACAGTACGAACACGATGTCCGCCACACGGTCCAAGCCGGTGACGGGTCGCGCCGTCTTCGGTTCCATGGGGACAGACTAGGCCGAAGCACGGCGTGCGGAGAGGTGCACAGACGCGCGCTACAGAGCGAAACGATGGATCTCCGCCCACGCCAGAACCCCATCCACGAAGCGCTCCACCATGCCGTCGAGATCCAGGCCCGCGGCTGACGTCCGGCATCCGTCACGTAGGTGCGGCAGGTTGTCGCTTACCAGCAGGTCCGTCATCGCCTGGCTCATCGCGGCAACTCCAGAACCCCGAGGCAGCACGCGGGCATTCACACCGTCGATCAGGTAATCCGCCTCCGGACCGTGAAGAGCGCCGGCCACGGTGACGAGGGGCCGTTGTGCCGCCAGTGAGTCCACAGCCACCAGACCGACGGCACTGGGCACCAGCATGACGTCGGCGGCTCGCAGGACCACTGCCTTCTCCGATCCGGTGACTCGGCCGAGCAGACGCACAGGAGCGCCGTGCGCGATGGCGGCTTCAAGCATCCCTCGCGCGGGACCTTCCCCGGCCATCACCACGACACAGCCCGGCAGGCGCTCGGCGGCCGAGCGCGCCACGGCTACCACGTGGTCGATCCCCTTGGCCTCGTCGAGGGCACCGAGAAAGAGCGCCGTGCGGCCCGGGACGGTGCCATGACGCAGGTGGAAGTCGGTCACCTGCTCATCACCGACCGCAGCCACGTCTCGCTGCAATGCCGTCACGTCGATCGTGTTGCCCAGCACGGTGATCCTGGTCTTCGGGAAATGATGCTCCGCGAGGTGTCGCGCACCACTGTCCGTGTAGACGAACGCCCACTCAGCCTGCCGCGTCATGAGATCCTTCCAGGCAGAAAGCACACGCCCCTGCCGCGAGGAGTAGGAGCGGCCGTGACCGAAGAACGCAACCCCAGCACCGCTGCGATGCTGTGCGATCAGGGCCGGGTAGCTCTCGAGATTCTTCACCGCCTGTTGCAGGATCAGCAGATCTGCATCCCTGGGCAGCGCATGCCACACGATCTCCTTGGCGCCGGGCAGTCGCAGACGGTGCTGCGTCACGGTGCGGTGCCACGGAGCAGTCACGACGTCCTGGCGCAGGCGCTGGTCGGCCGATGGCCGACCCGTATACACGGTCAGGGTGATCCCGTGGTGCGCCAAGCGGCCGACCGCCGCCTGACAGAACGCGAGCCGATACTCGGGCAGGTAGGGCCAGACAAGGGCCACCCGTCGTACTCGGCCCCGGTCCTTGATGCGACTCATGAGCGCACGCGGTTGCAGGGATCGGCACGGAACTCCAGGAGTCGGTGCACTGCGGACAGAGGTTGCACCCGGCGCTTCCAGAGATCCATCACGACCGTCCGGCCATCCGGAGTCCATGCCAGCGTGTGGCACCCGGTCCAAGGCCTGCCGTCTCCCGCAAATCCCGGTCCCTCGAAGCGGTGGATCTTCTCACCGCCCGGCCAGGCTCTCAGCGATACCGCTGCCCCATACGTCGGCTGCTCGCACTGAGCCGCCCGCAGACCGCGCGTCACGTCCAGCGACCCGCCACCCCGGGCGCAGGATGGCGCCGGGACCTGCTCCAGCAGCCTCCAGTCGGTTGGCCGGCCACCAGTGGAGACGTAGTGGAGGATGACATCCCGGGTGCTTGACTGCCGCGTTCCCGTCAAGGTCCAGGACCCGTCCTGTGCGCGACTCAAGGCAGGATCGAGAAGGGGTTCGGGCAGAGCCCAATCCGTGGGTTGCCAGGCATCTCCCGGTGACCGAAAACGGTAGATGGAGGCTCGCGGATTGCACGTTTGCACGGTGGCGATCCACTCCCCGTCGAAGGCCTGCGCCTGCGGGAAGGAGGCATGGTGGGCGTCGACCAGCACCGCCCTCCCGCTCACCACTGCGCCCTCGAGGACGCGCAAGGCGACGATATGGCCAAGCCCGCGCCAGCGGTCGAACTCCTCCACCAGCAGCCAGCAGTCACCCGGCTGGCCCAGGGGGAAAGGATCGGCCCAGTAGCGATCACGAGAGGGCGCAGCGATGACTGTGCCGCTCGGGGCGATCCCCGCCAGCAGGTCGGAGAGGGTCTGGTCGAGGACTGACACCGCCCATTGCCGTTCGAACAAGGCCCCGCGCAATGGACGCTGCGCGCGCTCAAGCGAAACGCGTCCCGGGCCCACATTGCTACTGTATGAACTCACCAGCCCTGACACCCGACTCGGACGGGAGTTCTGCGTGCGGCCATCGATGCGGTCTGGACTGCGCACGATCAACCGGGTGCGCTGGTGGCATAAGTACCGGGCATCCGGAACCGGCCGGGTCCCGTTCCCGGGCCGGATGAAGTACGTGCTGTGGGATCCGGAGGTCGACACCTTCAGCTACGAACTCGCCAACCCCACTGCACTCATAAAGGCGATCGCGCCTGTCGTCGGGGGACCGGCCAGCGAACTGAGCCGGTACGTGCACGAGCTTCGGCAGGACGCGGAACTGCACGATCGGATACGCCGGGCAACCCGCTTCCATCCCGAGCACAAACGCGATCCATCCCTGGGACGGCACCTCATGGGTTACGTGTGCCTGCGAGCCCGCCGACCGTCGGTGGCGGTGGAGGCCGGGGTGCGGCACGGTCTGGGCACCCTGGTCATGCTGCGTGCTCTCGAGCGCAATGCAGCCGACGGCGACGAGGGGACCCTGGTCAGCGTGGACATCGACCCGAGCGCGGGAGTCCTCGTGGATCGCAGGAACACGAGGTGGGAATTCGCAGTCGGTCCGGCCGCGGCCCTGCTGCCAAGGCTTCTGGCCGACCGCGACGTCGGCTACCTGCAGAGCGATACCGTCACGGATCCCCAGCAGACCCGCGCTGAGATCACTGCCGTGTGTGCACACGCTGATTGGCCTCTTCTTGTGCAGCAGAACGCATGGAATGACGTCAGTCGTGACATCTGCGCCCGCGAGGGCTTCCCGTTCGTCGAAGTCCTGGAACGCTCGGTCGGTCACTGGTATCCGGGACGCCACGTCCATCTGTCCTCGTTCCAGCACATGCCATCAGAGCTCTCATGAGGATCGCGCTGGTCCACAGCTTCTACCGGACCGCACTTCCCAGCGGTGAGAACCGTGCGGTAGTGACTCTGCGGGAGGCCTTGGCGGAGGCGGGTCACGAGGTCGCACTCATCAGTCGCACGAGTGACGCTCTCGGGGTTCTGGGGACGCTGCGCGCAGGAGCAACCGTGGCCTCCGGTCTGGGTCCGTCTCCGTTGTCCGAACTTCGAGCCTTCCAGCCCGACGTGGTTCACGTCCACAACCTGTTCCCCAATTTCGGCCAGTGGTGGGTCCGCCAGTGGGAGGGGCCCTTGGTTGCGACGCTGCACAACTACCGAACGCTTTGCGCCCAGGGGACTTTGTATCGGGATGGCTTGCCGTGCACGCTATGTCCGGACGGAAGCCAATCGGCGGCCCTACGACACAGGTGCTATCGCGACAGTGTCATCGCGACCTTGCCCTGGGCGATGTCCTCCCTGCATGGTGCGGGCGATCCCCTGCTGCAGCGGGCCGGTCGCATCATTATCCTGAGCGACCGGGCTCGTCCGGTCTTCTCGCGCTACGGGGTCGGCAGAAACAGGCTGGTGGTCATCCCGAATGCCGTCGCTGCGGTGGCCGCTCCCCGGCCGGCATCCACCCCGCGGAAGTGGTTGGTGCTGGGGAGACTGGACCCGGGCAAGGGTCTTCGGGAACTGCTGGCCCACTGGCCCGCGGAAGAGCACCTCGACCTGGTCGGGGACGGGCCACTGGCACCGGACCTTAGCGCCCTGTGCCCACCGAACGTGGCCATGCTTGGCCTAAGGGACACCAAGTGGGTTGCCGAGCACCTTCCGTCCTACACAGGTCTGGTGTTTCCGAGCCTTCTGCTCGAGAACAGCCCGCTGTCCGTACTGGAGGCGCTGAGTTGCGGGGTTCCAGTCGTCGCACGGGCAGGCAGTGCCGGAGCGGACCTGGTCAGCGCTATCGCCCCAGAGTGGCTCTACAGCGGTGATGGAGTCTGCGGGGCTCTGCATCGCGTCGTGTCGGAGGGCCCGGCGGCCCGCACGAGAGCACTCGACGGGTACCGCGCCCGGCACACCACGTCCGCGTGGGTTGAGCGGCATCTCGCAACATATGCGGCTGTGCAATGAGCGCGCCGGACCCGAATCGGTTTCCGGGGCTCGCTGAAGCCGACATCACTCAGGGGCGCCTCACCAAGGTGACGTTCCAGTCCTCGACCGACTCGACCGTGTAGCCCACTGCCCTGAGCTCACGAAGGCGGGCGCGCGGCAGGCGAAGTGGGACCGGTTGATTGAACTCCACGCACAGCACGCGTGGCAGGAACCCGTCGGAGATCATGGCGGGCAGCACGCGGTACTCCGCCCCCTCAATGTCCATCTTCACCAGATCCGGCACCGGTTCCCCTCGACGCCGGCGGACGCTCGTCGGCCGTTCGGCCGATGCCATGAAGAAGTCGCTCGTCCTCTGCAGGTTCACGGCGGAATGGGAGACGTGCGCGGGATCCCGCGGAACGAAGAACTGCAGGTCGCAGTCCTGATCCCACCAGCCGATCGGCTCGAACTCGAGGGTCCCCTCTGGGACATGTGACGCGACGTGTGCCACGGCGCGCGGCGTCGGATCGAAACACACCACCTGAACTCCGCGTGCGGCAAGTTCCACATCGAAACTCGTGTCTTCCCCCACCCCCGCGCTATAGGCCAGCGCACCCGGACTGATAATCCATCCGGGGACCCACCATCCCCCGTAGGCCGACCCGAGCCTCACGTAGCCAGACGCGCGCCTCCGAGGCGCCTGCAGTCGTAGCCAACCCTTGCCGAGGGTGCCCCGGACACGCTGGAGCAAGGCCGCCGACGAGGTCCGCACCTCAGTACGCCCCCCGCCCACCAACAACAGCACTCACCGTGCTCGCCATGATCACGAAGTCCATCGACAGCGACCAATTCTCCACGTAGTACAGATCCAGGCGCACCGACTCGTCCCAGGACAGGTCTGACCTGCCGCTGACCTGCCACAAGCCGGTCATGCCGGGGCGGGCGCGCAGCCGGCGCACCGCCAGGTCGTCGTAGCGCGCGACGTCGTCGCGCGGGTGCGGCCGCGGCCCCACCAAGGACATGTCGCCGCGCCAGACGTTGACCAGCTGCGGGAGTTCGTCCATGGAGAAGCGCCGGAGAAACCTGCCGATCGGGGTCACTCGTGGATCAGCAGCCATCTTGAACGTCGCACCGTCATCGCCGTGCTGGGCACGCAGAGCGTCGCGTTGGGCGTCCGCGTCCATGTACATTGTGCGGAACTTCCAGCACTGGAACCCACGGCCCTCAAGCCCCACCCGCTCCTGTTTGAAGATCGCCGGCCCCTGCGAACCACGCCGGATCAACAGCGCGATGACCAGCATCGGCAGCCCGAGCAGCATGAGCAGAATCGTCGAGCCGACGACGTCGGTGATCGCCTTGAGCACCACCGCTGCACCGCTGAACTTGGGCATGTCGACGCGCACGAAGGACAGCGACTGCACGGGTTCGACCGAGAGCCGGGGACCGGCGACCTCGACCAATGCCGCACTGACCATCAGCGAGAGGTCCGTGTCCTCCATGGCCCAGCCGAGACGTCGGGTCTGCTGCGGATCGGCGTCGCCGCCCGGCGCGAAGAGGATCGTGTCGGCGCCGGCATCGAGCGCGGCCACAACCGCCCCGCGCGGCTCCCATGCGCCGTCCAGCGGCATCACCCCGACTGCGATGAACCGTCCGCCAGACCCGTCGAGCTCGGTCTGCAATTTGCCCAGACGCCCCGGCGGCGCCACCAGGAAGACCCGGTGTAACGGCTCTCCGGCCCGCATCCGGCGGTGCAGCCAACGCCGGAGCAGATTCCGCTCCAGAAGGAGCAGCACCAACCCGAGCGCCAACACCGCGAGCAAGTACGACCGGCCGTACTCGATGCGCAACAGGTAGGCAAGGCTCATCAGGATCAAGCCGGTCCACACGGTCGCGATGATCACCCGCCGGTACTCACCCAGACCGTTGGCGATGGACGTCGGTTTCGTCGACTGCGCCTGCCACAGCGCAATGGGCCACACGATCAGCAGCGCGATGGTGAAGAACTGCCGCGGCCGATCGTCACCGAGCAGGTCGCCGCCGTAGCCCCAGCCCAGCAGCAGCCCCGTGAGGATCGCGCACAGGATGGCCGCGACATCGCAGGCCCGGACCAGGACCTGGTACTCCTTCAGGAACGTAGAACGCGTGGCCACACGCTCCCGTCGCACCCCCAGGCGCTCGTTCACGGCGACCCAGCCACCTCAGTCGAGTAGCGCTGCCGGAACCAGCCGATCGTCTGCTGCAGCCCCTTCTCCAAGGACGTCTGCGGCCGCCACCCAAGGGCATCCGCGGCACGCGAGATGTCCGGCTGCCGTTGCCACGGATCATCCTCGGGCAGAGGCGCACTGACCACGTCCGGTTCGACGCCGACAACCGCCGCGACCTGGGCGGCGAGTTCCTGCATCGACACCTCTTGCGGATTGCCGAGATTGATGGGTCCAGAGACCTCGACCGGGGTGTTCATCATCGCCAGCAGTCCGTCGACCAGGTCGTCGACGTAACAGAAGGAGCGCGTCTGCTCCCCGGTTCCGTACAACGTCATCGGCTCGCCGGACAGGGCCTGCATGACGAAGTTGCTGACCACCCGGCCGTCGTCCGGGGCCATCCGCGGGCCGTACGTGTTGAAGATCCGCACGATCTTGGCGTCCATGCCGTGCTGGCGGCGGTAGTCCATGAACAGCGTCTCCGCGCAGCGCTTGCCCTCGTCGTAGCAGGAGCGCGGGCCGATCGGGTTCACGTTGCCCCAGTAATCCTCTGTCTGCGGATGCACGGTCGGATCTCCGTAGACCTCCGAGGTGGAAGCCAGCAGGATCCGGGCTTTCGTGCGCTTAGCCAGGCCCAGCATGTTGATCGAACCGTGCACGCTGGTCTTGGTCGTCTGCACCGGATCGCGCTGGTAGTGGATGGGGGAGGCCGGACAGGCCAAGTGGTAGATCTCGTCGACCTCGACGTACAGCGGGAACGTGACATCGTGGCGCATGAGTTCGAAGCGCGGATCCGCGATCAGGTGCTCGATGTTCACGCGGCTCGACGAGTAGAAGTTGTCGACGCACAGCACCTCGTGGCCCTGCTCCAGCAGGCGCTCGCACAGGTGCGACCCGATGAAGCCAGCACCGCCCGTGACGAGCACGCGGCGCGGCGCAAGGGGGGCTGTCACGTGGTGAGACTACACCGGGATCACGAGCCCGCGGCTCCCCAGCGCAAGGGGCTTCAGGTACCTGCTCGACCATCCAATGGCATCAGCCCCGACATGCACGAACCTGCAACTCACCCCCCAGTGATGCCAGAATCAACCCGTGCGGCGCTCGAAGGCCCTGCTCGTGGAAGACAGCCGCGAGTACTCCATGATCGGTGCCCGGCTGCTGGAGGGGGAAGGCTACGAAGTTCTGGCCACCCCCGACGGGGAGACGGGCGTGGCTCTCGCGCGTCAGCACGGCCCAGAACTGGTGCTGTTGGACGTCAGTCTGCCGGGTATCGACGGCTTCGAAGTGTGCCGCCGGATCCGCGAGTTCAGCGATGCTTACGTGGTCATGGTGACTGCTCGTACCGAGGAGGTCGACCGGGTCGTCGGGCTGACGGTAGGAGCCGACGACTACGTGACCAAGCCCTTCTCGGCACGCGAGTTGTCCGCGCGGATCGCAGCCATGCGCCGCAGGCCACGCACCCCGCACGCGCGAGGCCGCGTGGAGTTCGATGGCCTGAGCATCGACGTCGGGGCAAGGGAGGCCATCCTGGACGGCTCCCAACTCGACCTGACGAAGATCGAATTCGATCTGCTGAGCAAACTGGCATCCGCCCCGCGGCAGGTGTTCGCGCGCCAGCAGTTGCTGGACGCGGTCTGGGGATCGGACTGGTACGGCGACGATCACGTGGTTGACGTACACATGGGCAATCTGCGTCGCAAACTGGGGGAGTCGGGGACGAGTCCTCGCTTCATCCACACGGTGCGCGGGGTGGGTTTCCGTTTCGAGTCGAAATCTTGAGCCCTTCTTGAACCCGCCCTAGAGCGAACTACACACCCAACCGTCACGCTGATAGTGCGGAAGGGAGGTGTGACGTGAAAGGCATCATCTTCAACCTGATCGAGGAGGTCATCTCGCAGGACTATGGCGCTGATGCCTGGGACGACCTGCTGGAAGGCACCCCGGTGTCCGGCACGTACAGCGCCGTAGCCACATACCCCGACTCCGAACTCGGCGCGATCGTCGACTCCGCCGCGGCCATGACCGGGCTCACCCCGGG
>WBZL01001420.1_pt2 | contig 21193 bp, 23 predicted proteins | sample 5204291 | NCBI WGS metagenome assembly WBZL01 (sample SAMN12344345, study PRJNA552823) | activated sludge metagenome | biome: Activated sludge suspended growth; feature: Nitrification reactor; material: Wastewater; isolation source: activated sludge from nitrification reactor of wastewater...
GAATGTCCGCGTGCCTTGTCATCCATTCGACCGAGAGGCTGGCCCGCTCGTGGAAGAGCGTCGCACGGTTGAGGATGTCGCCATGAGTGCCGGGAAGGCGCTCGATCGACTGCACGCGGAAGAGCGGCGGCAGCTTGTCCGGCACGGGGTCGCCGAGCGTGCGCGGTGCGGGGTCGCCGAGCGTGCGCGGTGCGGGATGTGCGGCGAGGGACGCAAGGACGCGGAGATCAGCCATGCTGCACCTCCTTCGGTTTACCAGCCGGCTCGTTCGCCGCCACCGGGAGATGCAGCTGCCGCTCGCCGGTGCCCATCACGCCGGTGATCAGTCGCTCGAAGGCCGAGCCGTCGCGTCGGGTGAGGTTCGGCACGTAGCGGGCATAGACGCGGAACAGCATCTCGGTCGTTGTGTGGCCGAGTTGGTCGGCAATCCACTGCGGGCTCTCGCCCGAGGCCAGCCATAGCGTAGCTGCCGTGTGACGGCACTGGTAGGGCCGGCGAGGCGCGAGTCCCAAATGCCGCAGCAGGGGGTGCCAGACGCGGTTGGTGACGTTCTTGTGGTCGAGCGGCGCGCCGGTGCGCGTGCAGAAGACGTACTCGGAGAGCTTGCGGGTGGACTGCTCCTGTTCCTTGAGGGCGTCGAAGACGATCTGGCTCATGTGGATGTCGCGCTGCGAGCCGTCGGTCTTGGTGTACTCGGTGCGCCCGTCGATGACCGTCTCGCGCACCAGGATCAGGCGGCGCTCGAAATCGACGTACTTCCACTTCAGGCCGTGGACCTCGCCGGTGCGCATGCCCGTAAAGAAGCGCGTTGTGAAGTAGTTGCGGAAATCCGCCCGCACGGTGGCAAGGATCGCCTGCACATCCTCCAGGCTGAAGGGCTGCACGTCGGTCTTTCTGACCTTCAGCTGTTTGATGTTCTGGAAAGGCGTGGGAAAATTGAAGCGGTCGGCCGCTTCGTTGAGGATCATCCGCAATGGGTTCAGCATCTTGTTGATCCTGGGGTTGGAGAGAACGGTTTGCTTGCCCCGCGCCTGGACTTTGGCGAGCTCAGCGCGGAATGCAAGAACATTTGCCTTTTCGATCTGGCCGACCGCCATTTCCCCGAAGCGCGGGATCAGGGCCCGGTCCAGGTTGGCGCGCACCCCCTTGCGGTAGGACTCGCGCCACTCCACCGATTTCTCGTTGAACCAGGTTTCCGCGAACTCCTTGAAGAGCGGAGTTTGTTTCCCGCCCGCACCATTGGCATGCAGCGTGCTGCCGTTGCCGGAGACCGCGGAACCGAGCGCCTGCACGGCGCTTGCCATTGGTGACTGCCTGAATCTGGCGGCATTCCGACTCGATGGGAAGTAGCGCTGGTAGTCGAAGGTGCCGAGGCTGATCTCGCCCTCGATCCGGTCGAGCAGCTTCTGCACCTTCTTGCGGTTGGCCGGCGTGTCTTCCAGTGCCGTCTGCTCGCGGCAGCGGATGCTGCGGTAGTAGAAGTCAATGAACAGCAGGCCCGTGTCCTTGCGTGCGCGAACACTACCCATGGCACACCTCGCCGCTAGCCATGGGAATGCCAAGGCTGTCGCCGGCGATGCGCATGTCGCGCTCAATGGATTCCCATATGTAGAGAATCTTGCGACCACCAAAGGGGCGGATGTAATGCACGCCCTCGATCAGGACACTGTCCTTGAGGCGCTCGCGGATGGTGCGGGGGTCGTACTTGATGCGGCCGGACAATTCGTCCGTGGTCAGGTAAGTTTGTGACATTTATGTAGCCTCCAGTGTGAAAAGTGGTCTAGGATTCGTTTTGGCTGTTGTGTAGGGCCAAATGTCATCCTGAATGACATTATGCACAACAAAAAGACTTTTTCAAGAACTTTTTTTCATCCTGGATGATTTTTTTATTTGGAGCGCGGAAATGATCAAGTGCCACCTGTCGCGGCTGATGGGGGAGCGCAAGATGAAAATCGTCGATGTCGCCAGGGAGACTGGGCTGCATCGAAACACCATCACGCTGCTCTACAACGAAACCGCTACCCGCCTCGATATCGACGCGATAGATCGCCTATGCAAACTGTTCGATTGCAAGGTGGGTGATCTTTTCGAATTCCGTCCCGACAATTGACCGTTCGCACCGGGCACGGCGGCTACGAGTCAAATCTGCTTTCCTGGTTTGAACTACAGAATTTGCGTGGGCACGACCTGGGCGCCTATTGGGCACGCCATGGGCACGATGAAAATTGCAGATCGAGACGTGACTACTACCGCTCGCGCCTGTAACGAACGGAAGAATTCAGGAAATGACTATTGCCTTCTTATGCCGTTTTGATGAATGGGCACGATGAAGCAACGGGAATAAGTAAAAAAGGTGTTTGTGTTGAGGAAATTGGCGCGCCCGAGACGATTCGAACGTCCGACCCCTGCCTTCGGAGGGCAGTACTCTATCCAGCTGAGCTACGGGCGCGTTGGGTTGAAACTAAGCAGCGAGTGCAGTCGTCATTTTACTCCTTCGCGCTCGAATGACGACTACCTTCGGAGGGCAGTACTCTATCCAGCTGAGCTACGGGCGCGAAGGCGAAAGCATAGCCGTTTCCCTCTATATCGTCCATTCGACCCGCCGATCCATCCCGCCGGCAGGGCTATAATCGAGCCTTTCATTCCTCGCAAGGAACCTGGAAATGTCTGAACAGCATGAAGAAAACGGCGGCCCGATCAAGACGCCGATGCAGTTGGTCGTCGTGGTCGTCATTGGGTTGTTTTTGCTCGTCGCAATCCCGGTCTTGTTCTCGCAACTAGCCACCATTGGCCGTTCCAGCGGGGATCTCTCCGAGGAAGCGGTGGCCAGGCGCATCCAGCCGGTGGCGCAAGTCGTGCTGGCCACGGCGGCGGGCGGGGAAAAGGCGGCCCAGGGCAGCGAGGCCCTCTACAAGGCAACCTGCGCGGCCTGCCACGACAGCGGCGTGGCCAATGCGCCCAAGCTGGGCGACAAAGGCGCCTGGGCCGCGCGCATCGGAGGCGGCCTGGAGAAGCTGGCCGCCTCCGGCATCAAGGGCAAAAACGCCATGCCGCCGAAGGGCGGGGCGGATCTTTCCGATGCCGACTTCACCCGCGTCGTCGCCTGGATGGCGAACAAATCGGGCGCCAGCTTCAAGGAACCGGCGGCATCCAAGGCCAGCGCCGCACCGGCGCCGGCAACGGCTGCGGCGGCACCCGCCGCAGGCGCCGGCAACGGGAAGAAGGTATACGACAGCGCCTGCGTGGCCTGCCATGCTTCCGGCGTCGCCGGCGCGCCGAAGTTCGGCGACAAGGGTGCTTGGGCACCGCGCCTCGCGACCGGCCTCGATGCGCTCACCGCCAGCGTAATCAAGGGCAAGGGCGCCATGCCGCCGAAGGGCGGCAATGCCTCGATTCCGGATGCGGACATCAAGTCGGCCGTGGAGTACATGACGGCAGCGGTGAAATAGGCAGCGCCGGATTCAGCTTAAAACGGGGCGGGGCGACCGCCCCGTTTTTCATTTCGCGCCTGACAACATCGCTCGCATCTGCGCCAGCCGCGCCGCGCCGGAAGCGCGGTCGGCCGGCTCGGCGGCCTTGCCGCCCGTCATCCTCAGATCGTCGCCCAGCTCCGCGATGAAGCGGGAGGGCTCGCACTCGCGCCACTCCTTGCCCATCTTGCGCCGCTCGCACCAGGAAATCGCCAGGCTGCGCTCGGCGCGCGTGATGCCGACGTACATCAGGCGGCGCTCCTCCTCCACCGTGCCGGCCTCGATCGATTCGCGGTGCGGCAGGATGCCTTCCTCGACGCCGACGAGGAAGACGTGCTTGAACTCCAGGCCCTTGGCGGCATGCAGGGTGGCGAGCTGCACCTGATCGCCGCCCTCCTCCGCCTTGTCCAGCATCGAGATCAGCGCGACGGTCTGCGTCAGTTCCAGCAGGGTCTTGTTCTCTTCCTCGCCCTTCCTCGACAGCCAGTCGATGAAATCACGCACATTGGCCCATTTGCTTTCGGCCTCGCGCGGGTCGAATGAGTCGAACAGCCAGGCTTCGTAACCGATGACATGCAGCATGTCCTCCAGCACTTGGCGCGCCGGCTCGCGCTGAGCGCGCCATTCCAGCTTGTTGATGAGCCGGCCGAATTCCAGCACCGCGTCGAGCTGCTTGGGATTGACGTAGCTTTCCGCGGCGGAATCGAAGGCGGCGGCGAAGAGCGAGGCGTGGCGCACGCCGGCGAGGCGGCCGAGCGCCTCCAGCGTGGTGCTGCCGACGCCGCGGCGCGGCGTGGTGACGGCGCGGATGAAGGCGGGGTCGTCGTCGCTGTTGGCGATCAGTCGCAGCCAGGCGGTGAGGTCCTTGATCTCCGCCTTGTCGAAGAACGACTGCCCGCCCGAGATGGCATAGGCAATCTTCTGGTTGCGCAGCTGCTGCTCGAAGGCGCGCGCCTGGTGGTTGCCGCGGTAGAGAATGGCGTAATCGCTCCACTTGCCGCGGTGCTCGAAGCGGTGCGCCATCAGCTTCATGACCACCTGCTCGGCCTCCTGCTCGTTGTCGCGGGCGACGTTCACCTGGACGGCGTCGCCATGGCCGTGCTCCGACCAGAGGCGCTTCTCGAACAGCTTCTCGTTGTTGCCGATGAGCGTGTTGGCGGCCTTCAGGATGCGCTGCATGGAGCGGTAGTTCTGCTCCAGCTTGATGACCTTCAGCTGCGGAAAGTCAGCCTGCAGGACACGGAGGTTTTCCACGTCGGCGCCGCGCCAGGCGTAGATGGCCTGATCGTCGTCGCCCACGGCGGTGAAGGCGGCGCGTTCGCCCGCCAGCAATCGCATCAGCTTGTACTGGCTGCGGTTGGTGTCCTGGTATTCGTCGACCAGCAGGTACTGCAACTTGCCCTGCCAGCGCAGCAGGACGTCCGCCTCGTTCTCGAACAACTGCACCGGCAGACGGATGAGGTCGTCGAAATCCACCGCCTGGTAGGCGCGCAGGGCTTTCTCGTAATCGCCGTAGAGCCGCGCGGCGGCCAGGTCCAGCTCGTCCCCGGCCAGGGACAGCGCCTCGCTCGGCTCGACCAGCGCATTCTTCCAGCCGGAGATGCGCCATTGCAGGCGCTTGAGGCGCGCCTTGTCGGCCTCCTTCGCCAGCTCGCCGATCACCGCGCCGCTGTCGGCGGCATCGAAGATGGAAAAGCGCGGCTTGAGGGAGAGCGCCTTCGCCTCCTGCCGCAGGATGCGCGCGCCCAGCGCATGAAACGTGGACACATTGAGCGATTCGATCGACTGGCCCGGCAGCAGCTGCCGCACCCGCTCGCGCATTTCCTTCGCCGCCTTGTTGGTAAAGGTGATGGCGGCAATCTGCTCCGGACGGAAGCCGCGCTGCTCGACGAGATGGGCAACCTTCTGCGTGATGACGCGCGTCTTGCCGGAACCGGCGCCTGCCAGCACCAGCAGCGGGCCGTCGAGGTATTTCACCGCTTCGCGTTGCGGGGGATTGAGCTTGGACACCATAAACAAACACTGCCCGCCACCGGGCAGGGGCCCGCCGGACGTGACGGCAATCAACAGGGGTTAATTCAAAGCGCCGAAGACCTTGCGGATCAGGCTGCTGGCCTGGCCGACGGGGTTCTTGCGGATCGCCCGCTCCTCCTCGGCGATCATGAGGAAGAGGCCGTCGAGGGCCTTCTGCGTGACGTAGCCCTCCAGGCTGGCGTCTTCCTTGTCGAGCAGGCCGAGCTTGGCGGCGCGCTTGGCATAGCGGTTGTACTTGTCGGCCAGCTGCACCTTTTCCGTCGCCTGCTTCACGATGGGGAGAAATTTCTCGGTCAGCGGCGCCGAAGTGGTGCGCTTGAAATACTGCGTCGCCGAGTCATCGCCGCCGGTGAGAATGGTCTTGGCATCCTGCAGCGTCATTTGCTTGACGGCATCCACCAGCAATTGCCTGGCTTCGGGCACGGCGGCCTCGGCTGCGCGGTTCATGGTGGTGATGAGCTCGTCGGCGTACTTGCCCATGCCTAAGGTGCGCATCAGCTTCTCCGCCTGTTGCAGGCTGTCGGGCAGGGGTATTTTCACCTTCGGGTTGCCGAGGAAGCCGTCCTTCTTGCCCAATCCTGCCACCGCCGCCGAGGCGCCCTGGGCGAGCGCCTGCTTCAGGGCATCGCCGCTGTCCTGCGGGCTGATCGCGTCGAGTCCGCCGGCGCGCGCCGGCGCGAGGATGACAAGCCAGAGCAAACCGATGAAAATGCGCATCAGGGAAGCCATGTAGTATCTCCGGTTGTTCAGTGGGCATTCTCGCATGAATGAACCGGGCCGGGAGACACGATGAGCGCATTGAGCTGGAAGCAGTACTTCATCTACCAGGCCGACTATCAGCACTGGGCCAACGAGGCGCTGTTCGCGTGCCTGGACCGCCTCGATGCAAAGGCGTTGAGCGAGCCGCAAGGGCTCTTCTTTTCCACCATCCACCACACCCTCGACCACATCCTGGTGGTGGGGGAGTTGTGGCGCCTGCGCCTGCAGGGCGAAAGCCCGATCGTGGACTTCAAGGCCATCCACCATCCGGACTGGCGCGAATTGAAGAAGGCCCTTCGCCTGGAAATGCGCGAACTGCAGCACTGGCTGGAGGCGAAGCCCGACGCCTTCTTCGAGTCCGAGATCGCCTATCGCGGCACCGACGGCAAGGAGCGGCGCAACTGGGTGCGCGACGTGCTCACCCACATGATGGGGCACATGGTCCATCACCGCGGCCAGGTCTCCGCCGCCGCCACAAGGCTGGGTGCTCCCGCGCCGGAGATGGACTATATTTACTACAAGCGCGCCGTCGATTCGGCCCTGGCCCAGAAGCGAGGGGATTGACCGGCCTGGCAGGCGCGGCACTGTTCTCTTTCCGGGGAGGGCGCCATGGCCTATCGAGCCGCCTTGCTGACTGCGCTTGCCGTGGGCGTTGCGCCCTGTGCTGCTCAGGGCATCATGGTTCCCGCACCGGTGGCCTCGCCCGCGGCACCCGCGTCGCCGCTGCCTTCCCCCTCGGCGAGCGTGCCGGCGCCCGCGCTTCCCTCAATGCACGATGACCTGCTGAAAGACTTGCCTGCGCTGCCCGACCTCGACAGTTTTTCCCCTCATATCGCCGCGTGGGTTCGCATGCGAGGCGCCGGTCTTGCCCGCGGCGGCGAGATACCCGAGGCGGAGGAAATGCAGGCCTACATCCGCAAGGCCGGCGCCGGCATTCTGGAGGGGAAGGACATCAATGCGCTCGTCATCTATGTCTTGCTTGAGGCTATAAAGAGTACTCAGGAGGATCTCAAGTCGCACATGGCAAAGATCAAGGCGATCAACAGTGCCAAGCAAAAATCGTGGGAGTTGGTCAATAAAATCAACGAAGACAGTAGAGGACAAAAGATAGATGGCGCCTCGCCCTGCCTTGTTGTCGACTGCAATGCTGCGTCAAGCGCGCTGGCTCACGCTGCCGGGCTGCGAGGCGATGCTCGCGGCTATCAGCTTACGGCCAACCCCACTTGGGCGGATATCAAAGCTATGGCCGACCGCCTGGCGAAGGACCATGACTCGCTTTCTGAGATGGGCGATCTGGAGTCGTTGAAATTGCAGAAGGCGATGGACCGACAATCAAAAATCATTCGCGTCCTGAGCAATCTAGCGAAAAAACAGAGCGAGACCGCGAGCGGCATCACCCAGAACTTGAAGTGAATCAGTTCCGCAGCAGCGGAAGAAGACGCGCTTCCAGCTTTTCCTTCCCCATGGGCCCGAGGCGAACCAGGTTCAGTTTCCCCTCCCGGTCAATGAGATGAAGCGTCGGCGTGGCCTTGACCTTGCCCAGGGCCTGGGTGTGCGCCGGCGCGATCATGGCGACGGAAAATTGATAGTCGTGGTCCTTCCAGAATTCCTCGACGGTGAATTTGTCCGCGTCGATCGAGAGGGCGAGGATCTCGAAGCCCTTGTCGCGATGCTTTTCGTACAGCGCCTGCAACTCCGGCAGTTCCCGCTGGCAAGGCGGACACCAAGTCGCCCAGTACACCACCAGCACAGCCTTGCCCTTCAAGGACTGCGCGGTGAGGGTCTTGCCGTCGAGCAGCAGCGTGTCGAATGGCGGCACCACCTGGCCGGTCTTGACCTGCGCCTGCGCGACGGCAGCAAACGACAGGGCGGCAATCAACAGGATTTTCTTCAGCATCACGGCTCCAATCATGACACGCCCGCCAGGTGGGCCTGCTGGTCGGCATGATAACTCGAGCGCACCATCGGCCCGCAGGCGGCATGCGAGAAGCCCATGGCCTGCGCCTCGCGCTCGAACATCGTGAAGACATCGGGATGCGCATAGCGCAGCACCGGCAAGTGGTGGCCGGAGGGCGCCAGGTACTGGCCGACGGTGAGCATGTTCACCTCGTGCGCACGCAGGTCGCGCATGACGGCGAGGATTTCCGCATCGTCCTCGCCGATGCCGACCATCAGGCCGGACTTGGTCTGGATGGCGGGATTGCGTGCCTTGAAGGCCTTGAGCAGCGCCAGGGAATGCGCATAGTCGGCACCGGGCCGCGCCTGCCTGTAGAGCCGCGGCACGGTTTCCAGGTTGTGGTTGAAGACGTCCGGCGGCGTGGCGGTGAGGATATCCACCGCAATGTCGAGGCGGCCGCGGAAATCCGGCACGAGGATCTCGATGCGCGTCGCCGGCGACGCTTCCCGCACGGCACGGATGCAGTCGGCGAAGTGCTGCGCGCCGCCGTCGCGCAGGTCGTCGCGGTCGACGCTGGTGATGACGACGTAGTTGAGCTGCATGGCCGCCACCGTCTGCGCCAGGTGCGCCGGCTCCTGCGCATCCGGCGGCAGCGGTTTGCCGTGGCCGACGTCGCAGAAGGGGCAGCGCCGCGTGCACAGGTCGCCGAGGATCATGAAGGTGGCGGTGCCCTTGCCGAAGCACTCGCCGATGTTCGGGCAGGAGGCCTCCTCGCACACCGTGTGCAGGGCGGCATCGCGCAGGATGCGCTTCACCTCCCCGAAGCGCGCGTGGCTGTTGCCGGCCTTGACGCGGATCCAGTCGGGTTTTTTCAGCGGCACGACGGCCGGCACCACCTTGATGGGGATGCGGGCGGTCTTGGCCTCGCCTCGCTGCTTGTTCGGCTTGTCGGGATTCATCGTTCGATCTGTCTTTCCAGGTGCGCCAGCAAGTCCTCGCCGGCGCGCCGCCAGTCGGTGTCCACGCCCAGGTCGCGCAGCTGCGTCACCTTCAGGCCGGGGTAGCCGCAGGGATTGATCGCCGAAAAAGGCGCGAGTTCCATGTCCGCGTTGAGCGCCACGCCATGGTAGCAGCAGCCGCCCTTGACGCGCAGGCCGAGCGCGGCGATCTTGGCGCCGCCGACATAGACGCCCGGCGCGCCTGCCAGCCGCTCGCCGTGCAGTCCATGATCGGCCAGCAGGTCGATCACGGCCTGCTCGATGCGCGTGACCAGTTGTCGCACCTTGAGGCCGCGCCGGTTGAGGTCGATCAGCAGGTAGGCCACAGCCTGGCCTGGACCATGATAGGTAATCTGGCCGCCGCGATCGATTTTCACGACGGGAATGTCTGTCTCGCGCAGCAGGTGCTCCGGCCGGCCGGCCTGTCCCTGGGTGAACACCGGCGGGTGCTCGGTGAGCCAGATTTCATCAGGGGTGGCGTTGTCCCGTTCCGCGGTAAAACACTGCATGGCGCGCCAGGTCGGCTCGAAGTCAGTCCGGCCAAGACGGCGAACGTGGATCGCGCTCACAGCACGATCTTGACGAGAGGATGACGCGACAGGTCGCGGTAGAGCGCGTCGAGCTGCTCGCGCGAGACGGCGCGAATGGTGCAGGTGAGGCTGAGGTAGTTGCCTTTCGCGCTCGGCCGCATCTCGATGGCGGCGGCATCGAAATCGGGCGCATGGCGCAGCACCGTTTCGAGCACCGCCTGGGCAAAACCGTCTTCGCGCTTCCCCATGATCTTGATCGGGAAGTCGCAGGGGAATTCCAGCAGCGACGGCTCAGCCGCCACCGCGCATCACCTTCTGCTTGAAGTCCTGGTACCAGGCGTACATCTCGCGGAAGACCGGCCCGGGCCTGCCCGCGCCGATGACCTGCCCGTCGAGCAGCGTGATCGGCAATACTTCCTTGGTCGAGGAGGTCATCCACAGTTCGTCGGCGGCGCGCGCCTCGTCTTCGAGCACGTAGCGCACTTCGCAGGGGAGTCCGTGGGCGGCGGCCAGTTCCAGCACGACGTCGTAGGTAATGCCGGGCAGCATCAGGTGGTTCTTCGGCGGCGCCAGCAGCACACCGTTCTTCACGGCGAAAATGTTGGAGGCGGCGCCCTCGGTCAGGAAGCCGTCGCGGAAGAGGACCGTCTCGACGCAGCCGGCATCGGCCGCCAGCTGGCGCAGCAGGCAGTTGGCCAGGAGCGAGGTCGTCTTCAGATCGCAGCGCAGCCAGCGCACGTCCGGCGCCGACACCGCCGCGATGCCGCTTTCGCGCTGTGCCGGCGGCGGCGTCACCAAGGGCTCCGACATGATGAACACGGTCGGCGTCACCCGGGCCGGGAAGGCATGGTTGCGCCGGGTATCGGCGCCGCGCGTGATCTGCAGGTAGACCGACTGGTCCTCCCCCTCGTTGCGCGCGATGATCTCGCCGATCAGGCGCGTCCATTCCGCATCGTCGTGCGGATTGGCCAGGCGGATGCCGTCGAGGGTATGCCGCAGGCGGCGCAGGTGCTCGGGCAGGCGGAAAGGCCGGCGCGAATACACCGGAATCACCTCGTAGGCACCGTCGCCGAAGAGGAAGCCGCGGTCCATCGCCGGGATCCTGGCCTCGGCCAGGGGAAGCAGGGTGCCGTTCAGGCAGGCGGTCTGCATGATCTTGGCCGGCTTACTCGAACCACAGGCGAATCGTGTCCCAGGCGCGGCCGATCATGCCGGCCACCGGCACGGTCTCCAGCGCCACGACGGGATACTCGCCATAGGGCTTGTCGTCGAGGCTCAGCTTGAGCGTGGCGATGCGCTGGCCCTTGTGCACGGGCGCCATGAGCGGCTGCTGGCTGACCAGATTGGCTTTCAGCCTCTCCGCCGCGCCCTTGGGCAGGGACAGGGTGAAATCGTCGAGGAAGCCCGCCTTGACGATGTTCTGCGCGCCCTTCCACACCCTGAGCTGGGACACTGTCTGCTCCTTGGCGTAGAGCGTGACCGCGTCGAAGAACTGGAAGCCGAAATTGAGCAGCTTCTGCGACTCCTGGGTGCGCATGCCGTCCGACGCCGTCCCCATCACCACCGACAGCAGGCGGCGCGGCCCGCGCTTGGCCGAGGCGATCAGGCAGTAGCCGGCGTTCTCGGTGTGCCCGGTCTTGACGCCGTCGACGGTGGGGTCCAACCACAGCAGGCGATTGCGGTTGGCCTGGGTGATGCGGTTGTAGGTGTACTCGCGCTGGGCGTAGAGCGTGTAATGGTCCGGATAGTCGCGGATCAGGGCCGCCGCCAGCATGCCGAGATCGCGCGCCGTCGAATAATGCTGCGGATCGGACAGCCCGGTGGCGTTGGCGAAACGCGTGGCCTTCAGGCCGAGCCGCTGCGCCTCCCGGTTCATCAGCTGGGCGAAGGCTTCCTCGGAACCCGCCGAGGCCTCGGCCAGTGCGACGCAGGCGTCGTTGCCCGACTGCACGATCATGCCGCGCAGCAGCTCGTCGACCGTCACGGGCCGGTTGGGCTCGATGAACATGCGCGAGCCCTGCGTCTTCCAGGCCCGCTCCGATACCGGCACCGCCTGGTCAGGCTTGAGCTTGCCTTCCTTCAGGGCGGCCAGCACCACGTAGGCCGTCATCAGCTTGGTCAGCGAGGCCGGTTCGACGCGTTCGTCCGGGTTGTAGGAAGCCAGCGCCTGGCCGGTCGAATAGTCGAGCAGCAGCCAGGATTTCGCCGCTATGGTCGGCGCCTGCGGCAGGATTTGCGCGTGTGACAAGGCTGCGCAGAAAAAAACGAGCAGAAAAGCAGTGAGTCGCATCGGGTTCACATCGGATTCAAACGGGAGGAAAGCGATCGATTATACCGCCAGTACCCCAGACCCCAGGCGTGACGGCCCAATGCGGTGAATGAGAACTGGCACCTAGCGCTGCACCACGAACGGCCTGAAGGCAAGCGCTTCTCGGATGCGCTCGGCTACGCGGCCGGCCTCCTGCGCATCGGCGTAGGGCCCGAGATGCAGACGGTACATGCCGTCCCTGGCGCGGATGGCGATTGTCTCGCGCACCCAATCGAGCTGCCGGAGAATGCGTGCGCGGAAACTTTCGGCGTTTTCCAGGCTGCCGAAGGCGCCGAGCTGCAGGAAGATGCCGCGCGGCTCCTGCACTTCCGGCAGTGCCGTCGCCGCGGCAGGCGCGGCGGCGATGGCGGCGACGGGATCGGGGGAATCACCTCCCGGCCCTCCTTTTTCAGGGGCGGGGGCGGGCGCGGCCGCGGGCGCCGACGCCAGTTGGGTGCCTCCCTGCAGGTCGCCCGGCAGCACGCTCTCGACTTCGACCTGCGCGCTGCCGCTGCTAATGTAACCGAGCTTCCAGGCCGCGGCATAGGACAGGTCGATCAGGCGGCCGTGCAGGAAGGGGCCGCGATCATTTACGCGCACCACCACTGTCCTGCCGTTGGCGAGGTTCGTCACCCGCGCAAAGCTGGGCAGCGGCAGCGTCGGATGCGCCGCCGTCATGGCGAACATGTCGTAGGGTTCGCCGATGGACGTTTTCTGGCCGTGGAACTTGCGCCCGTACCAGCTGCCGATGCCGCGCGCCTTGTAGGGCTTCAGTTCCTGATATGGCACGAAGTCCTGGCCCAGCACGGAATAGGGCCGGTTAGCAAAGCGGTGCAGCGGCTCCGCACGCGGCTGCGCATCGGGAATGGCGTCCAGATTGGCCGGCACATTGTCGGCCGGGCCGTCGTCCTGGTAATAGCCGCCGCCCTTGGTCGCCGGCGCCGGCTTCGGCAAAGTCAGCCCCGGCGGCACGGCGGCACGCTCGGCCGGCGGGCGCTGCGGGGCAGTACCGCAGGCGGCCAGCAACAGTGAAAGCAAGAACGGAACGGCACAAGCGGCGCCGTCCGGTCGCCGGGCCGCGATCCGTAATCGGCGAGCGCGGCGAGCGAGCAGGCTCCCCGGGGCTGGGATCGGGGGATGGGGGATCATTTCTGCACCAGCATGCGGTGTTTATGAATCGACATCAGTATGCCCACGCCGAGGAACAGCGTCACCAGTGCCGTGCCGCCGTAGCTGACGAAGGGCAGCGGCACGCCCACCACCGGCAGAATGCCGCTCACCATGCCCATGTTCACGAAGGCATAGGTGAAGAAGATCAGGGTGATGCTCCCGGCCAGCAGGCGCGAGAACAGCGTCGGCGCGTTGGCGGCGATCATCAGGCCGCGGCCGATGATGAGGGCGTAGAGCACCAGCAGAAAGCTATTGCCGAGCAGGCCGAACTCCTCCGAGAGCACGGCGAAAATGAAATCGGTGTGCCGTTCCGGGAGGAATTCGAGGTGGGTCTGCGTGCCGCTGCCCCAGCCCTTGCCGAGAATGCCGCCCGAGCCCACCGCGATGGTCGACTGGATGATGTGAAACCCCCTGCCGAGGGGGTCGACCTCGGGATCGAGCAGCGTCAGGACGCGCTGACGCTGATAGTCGTGCAGCATCGTCCAGGCAAAGGGCAGGCTGGCCAGCCCGCCGACGCACAGCGTGGCCAGCACCTTCCATGACAGTCCGGCGAGAAAGATGACGAAGAAGCCCGCCGCCAGAACGAGAATCGCCGTGCCCAGGTCGGGCTGCCGGGCGATGAGCGCCACCGGCAGCAGCAGGATCAGCATGGCGACCAGCCAGTCGCGCAGGCGCAGCATGGACTCGTGCTTCTGGAAATACCAGGCCAGCATCAGCGGCATGGCGATCTTCATGATCTCGGAGGGCTGGATGCGCATGAAGCCGAGGTTCAGCCAGCGCCGCGCGCCCTTGGAGACGTCGCCGAACAGCGCCACCGCGACGAGCAGCAGCACGCCGCCCACATACAGTGGCAGGGCGAGATGCATCAGCCGCTGCGGCGGAACCTGCGCGGCCACGCGCATCGCCACCAAGGCCGCGGCGATGTTGATGAGCTGGTTGTTCAGCCGCTCCGGTGACGCGCTCATCATCAGCAGCAGGGCGTAGCCGAGCAGCAGGGCGAGAAAGGCAAGCAGGACGGCGTCGATGGGGGCCGCCAGGCGCTGCCACCATTCGCGCGGACTGAAGGAGAATTCATTCATCCTCGACCGCCTCCTCATCTTCCGGCGCCGCCGACTTGGGCAGTTTGCCGAGCAGGTAATAGTCGAGCACCTGGCGCGCGATCGGTGCGGCGGACTGCGCGCCGAAGCCGCCGTTCTCCACCAGCACGGCGAGCGCTATGGTCGGCTGCTCAGCCGGCGCGTAGGCGATGAAGAGGGCGTGGTCGCGCAGGCGCTCCTGCACCTTGCCCACCTCGTACCTGGCGCCCTTCAGGCTGTACACCTGCGCCGTGCCGGTCTTGCCCGCCGCAACGTATTCCGCGCCGGCGAAGGCGCGGGCGCCAGTGCCTTCCTTGTTCACGCCGACCATCGCCTGGCGGATCGTCGCGATGCTGCCCGGCTTGAAGGAAAGCGTCTGCAGGGGCGACGGCTCGACCGGCGTGCGCTCGCCCGTGCCGATGTTCTCGATGTGCTGCACCAGATGGGGCCGGTAGATCACGCCGCCGTTGGCGATGATCGCCGTGGCCTGGGCCAGCTGGATCGGCGTGTAGGCGTTGTAGCCCTGGCCGATGCCGATGGAGATGGTTTCGCCGGCATACCATTTCTGCTGCTCCGGCTTGCGAAAGCGCTTTTTCTTCCATTCCTGAGAGGGCAGCACGCCTTCCGACTCGCCCTCGATGTCGATGCCGGTGCGGCTGCCGAAGCCCAGCTTGCGCATGAAGCCGGAGATGGCGTCGATGCCCATGTCGTTGGCGAGCACGTAATAGTAGGTGTCGCAGGATTGCACGATGGACTTGTACATGTCGACCATGCCGTGGCCGCCCTTCTTGTCGTCGCGGAAGGTATGACCGCCAAAGGTAAAGAAGCCCGGATCCGAGATCGCCTGCTGCGGCGTACGCTTGCCCAGTTCCAGCGCGGCCAGCGCCATGAAGGGCTTGAAGGTCGAGCCGGGCGGATAGGCGCCGTTCAGCGCCCGGTTCACCATCGGCTTGTCCTCGGAGGTATTGAGGACTTCCCAGTCCGGCGGCGAGATGCCGTCGACGAAGAGATTCGGGTCGTAACCGGGCATGGACACCAGCGCGAGAATGCCGCCCGACGATGGCTCGATGGCCACCAGCGCACCACGACGCTTGCCGAAGGCTTTTTCCGCCACCTCCTGAAGCTTCACGTCAAGCGTCAGCTTCAGGTTGTTGCCCGAAATCGGCGCCGTGCGGGCGAGTACGCGCACGGCTCGGCCGCCGGCATCGACCTCGACCTGCTCGAAACCGGCCTGGCCGTGCAGATCGAACTCGTACTTCTGCTCCAGCCCGGTCTTGCCGAAATGCACCGTGCCGCGATAGTTGTCCTCGGCCCCGTTTCGTTCGATCAGGGCCAGGTCGCGGTCGTTCACCCGGCCGATGTGGCCCAGGGCATGCGAAGCCAGCTCACCCTGCGGATACTGCCGGAACAGGCGTGCCTTGATTTCCACGCCGGGGAAGCGGAAGCGCTGCGCGATGAAGCGCGCCACCTCCTCGTCCGTGAGGCGCGTACGGATGGGCAGCGATTCGAAGTTCTTGCTTTCATCGAGCAGCTTGCGGAAGCGCTTGTGATCCTTCGGCTGGATGTCGACGATGCCGGCCAGTTCGCCGATGACGGCCTCCAGATCGGCGACCTTGCTCGGCGTGATTTCCAGTGTATAGGCCGAATAGTTGCGCGCCAGCACGACCCCGTTGCGATCGGCAATGACCCCGCGATTGGGCACGGTGGGCACGATGGAGATGCGGTTGTCTTCGGCCCGCGTCTGAAAATGCTCATGCTGGATCACCTGCAGCCAGAAAAAACGGGCGAAGAGCAGGAAGAAGGCGAACAGCACGAAGCCGCCCGCCACGGCCAGGCGCCGCTGGAAGCGGTCGAGTTCCTGCTCCGGGTTCCTGAATTCCGCCAGCCGCATGTCTAGGCAAGCATCGTCATATGGGGCGGTTCTCGTCCTTCTCGACCGGCTGGTACTGCGGCAGCAGCAGGACGAAGGTCAGCGGAAACCAGAGCAGGGCGCCGGTAAAGCTGCCGACGAAGTGCCCCCAGCCGGGGAAGTCCGCGCCGCCGACCAGCCGCGTGACGACCATGACGAGCTGCGTCGCCAGCAGCAACGGCAGGATGTGCAGCGCCTGCTGGGCGAGCGGGAACCAGAGAATGCGGCGCGACAGGCCGCCGGCGGCATAGGCGAGCAGCAGGTAGGCCAGCGAATGCTGTCCCATCACGCTGCCGGCGGCGACATCCATCATCAGACCCATCACGAAAGCGGTGCCCATGCCGAGACGCTGGGGTTCGCGCACGCTCCAGAAGGCCAGCACCAGCGCCACCCAGTCCGGCATGCCGACGGCACCGCCGATCGGGATGAGATTGAGGAAAAACGCCGCGGCAAGCGAAAACAGGATGAACCACTGCCTGACGGGCAGCAGGATGCGGCGCGAACTGTGGGTGGGCTGGATGTTCATCCGTCTCGCTTGCGCCCCCGTTTTGTCTTCGCCGGCTTATCCCGGATCTCGGTTTCCTCCACCTGCTGCTGCAGCGCTTCGCGCAGGCCGAGAATCAGCACCTGGCCATGCTTCTCCACGCCGGCCGAAGGCTCGCAGACAATGCGGGCGAAGGAATATGCGGCATCGCGGTCGACCCGCAGCACCTTCGCCACCGGCAGGCCGGGCAGGTAAACGCCGTCCAGGCCTGAGGTGACGAGTGCATCGCCGGGCTGAACGTCCGCGTTGGCGGCCAGGAAGCGCAGCTCGAGCTGGCCGTCCGAGGCGCCGAAGAGAACCGTGCGCAGCCCGTTGCGCACGATCTGCACTGGAACCGCCTGGTTCTTGTCGGTGACCAGGGTCACCTCGCTTTGCAGGGGATAGACGCGCGTCACCTGGCCGAGGACGCCCGCCTCATCGACCACGGCCTGGCCGGCGGCGATGCCGTGCTGGCTGCCCTTGTCGACGATGACGCGGCGGGAAAAGGGATCGCGGGCCGCATGAAGAATGTCCGCCAGCGTGCTGGTGACCGGTTGCCTGGCCTTCATGTCGAGGAGCTGTCGCAGGCGCTGGTTCTCCAGCTCAAGGTGCTGCTGGCGCAACAGCCACTTGGCCGACTCCAATTCCTTCTGCTTGAGGAGGACGTTCTCGCGCTGCACTGCCGTCAGGCTGGAAAAATAGCCGCCGAGCTGCTCGTAAAGATCGACCGGCACATAGGCGGCGCGCTGCAGGGGATAGAGCACGGTCGCCACGCCCTGGCGGGCCAGTTCGAGATAGCGATACTTCAGGTCGAGCACCAGCAGGGCGAGCGAGAGGATGACGAAGAAAACGAGCCGCGCCAGCGGCGCGGGGCCTCGCTTGAAGAAGGGAGGGGGTTGATGACCTACAACGGACACGCGCTTTGCGCTTGGTTTCGGGTTTCGGGTTTCGGGTTTCGGGTAAGGCCGGCACCGGTTTCAACTCGAAACTCACTCGTTGGCAAAGATGCTCCCGAGCGTATCCACCTTCTCCAGCGCGATGCCGGAACCGCGCACCACGCAAGTCAGCGGATCTTCGGCGACGATGACCGGCAGGCCGGTCTCCTCCATGAGCAGGCGGTCGATGTCGCGCAACAGGGCGCCGCCGCCGGTGAGCACCATGCCCTTCTCGGCAATGTCGGCGCCCAGCTCGGGCGGCGTCTGCTCGAGGCCGGATTTCACCGCGCCGACGATGGCGTTGAGCGGCTCGGTGAGCGCCTCGAGGATCTCGTTGCTGGATATGGTGAAGCTGCGCGGGATGCCTTCGGCGAGGTTGCGGCCCTTGACTTCCATCTCCTTCACTTCCGAGCCGGGGAAGGCCGAGCCGATCTGCTTCTTGACCTGCTCCGCGGTGGTCTCGCCGATCAGCATGCCGTAGTTGCGGCGGATGTAGTTGATGATGGCCTCGTCGAACTTGTCGCCGCCGACGCGTATCGATCCGGCGTACACCATGCCGCCGAGGGAAATGACGCCCACCTCGGTGGTGCCGCCTCCGACGTCGACCACCATCGAGCCGGTGGCGTCCGACACCGGCATGCCGGCGCCGATGGCGGCGGCCATGGGTTCCTCGATGAGGTATACCTGACTCGCCCCGGCGCCCAGGGCGGATTCGCGGATCGCGCGGCGCTCGACCTGGGTGGAGCCGCAGGGCACGCAGATGATGATGCGCGGGCTGGGCGAGAACAGGCGGGAGTCATGCACTTTCTTGATGAACTGCTTGAGCATCTGCTCGGTGACCGTGAAGTCGGCGATGACGCCGTCCTTCATGGGCCGGATGGCCGTGATGCTGCCGGGCGTCTTGCCCAGCATCTGCTTGGCGGAATGGCCGACCGCCATGATCGTCTTCTTGGCGTTGGGCCCGCCTTCGGTGCGGATCGCCACCACCGAGGGCTCGTCCAGCACGATGCCCTTGCCGCGCACATAGATCAGCGTGTTGGCGGTACCGAGGTCTATGGCCAAGTCGTTGGAAAAATAGGAGCGGAGTAAACCAAACATCACATTGAGTCCCTGCGGGGTGCGAAAAATCAAGGGCCTATGATACTCTATTGCGCTTCGCATTTTTAGCCCCCCGCGCCATGTCTCTCAGCCTCGACCAGGTCCAGCGCATCGCCGATCTCGCCCGCATCGAACTCGCGCCCGGCGAGGCCGAGCGGACACGCGACCAGCTCAACGGCATTTTCGCCCTGATCGAGGAAATGCAGGCGGTGGATACGGCCGGCGTCGAGCCAATGGCGCATGCTCAGGACGTCGCGCAACGACTGCGCGAGGACCGTGTCGTCGAAACAGACCGTCACCAGACATTCCAGCGGGGAGCGCCCGAAGTCGAGGCGGACCTGTACCTGGTGCCGAAGGTCATCGAGTAAAGGGCATTGCCCGCCCTCCGCGCGCACCCCTGCCAAGAAATGATCAACGCCAGCCTGAAAGAACTCGCCGCCGACCTGGCGGCCAAGCAAGTCTCCAGCGTCGAGCTGGCGACCCTGTTCCTCGACCGCATCGCCCGCCTCAACCCGGCCTTGAATGCCTTCATCACGGTGGACGGCGAGAAAAGCCTGGCCATGGCGCGCGAAGCCGACGCGCGCATTGCGCGGGGCGAAGGCGGGCCGCTCACCGGCATCCCGATCGCCCACAAGGACATTTTCTGCGCGGAAGGCTGGCTTACCACCTGCGGCTCGAAGATGCTGTCGAACTTCGTCAGCCCCTACGATGCGACGGTGATCGAGCGCTTCAAGGCCGCCGGCACCGTCACGCTGGGCAAGACCAACATGGACGAGTTCGCCATGGGCTCGTCCAACGAGACCTCCTTCTACGGCCCGGTGAAGAATCCGTGGGACACCGCCGCCGTGCCCGGCGGCTCCTCCGGCGGCTCGGCGGCCGCCGTATCCGCCAGGCTGACTCCCGCCGCCACCGGCACCGACACCGGCGGCTCGATTCGCCAACCGGCAGCATTGTGCGGGCTGACCGGCCTGAAGCCCACCTACGGCGTGGTGTCGCGCTACGGCATGATCGCCTTCGCCTCTTCGCTGGACCAGGCCGGGCCGATGGCAAAGAGCGCCGAGGATTGCGCGCTGCTGCTCAATGCCATGGCCGGCTTCGACGCGCGCGACTCCACCAGCCTGGAGCGGCCGGCCGAGGATTACGCGCGCGAACTGGACAAGCCGCTCGCCGGCCTGCGAATCGGCCTGCCGCGGGAATTTTTCGCCGAGGGCCTCTCGGCCGACGTCGCACAGGCCGTCGATGCCGCCATCGCCGAGTTCAGGCGGCTTGGCGCCACCACCGTGGATGTGTCGCTGCCCAACATGCGGCTGTCCGTGCCGGCCTACTACGTCATCGCCCCGGCCGAGGCCTCGAGCAACCTGTCGCGCTTCGACGGCGTGCGCTACGGCTGGCGCGCGCCGCACTATGACGATCTTGCCGACATGTACTGCAAGAGCCGCGCCCAGGGTTTCGGCGCCGAGGTGAAGCGGCGCATCCTGATCGGCACCTATGTGCTGTCGCACGGCTACTACGATGCCTACTATCTGCAGGCGCAGCGCATCCGCCGCCTCATTGCACGGGATTTCGTCGAGGCCTTCAAGGCCTGCGACCTGATCATGGGGCCGACCGCGCCGACCGTCGCCTTCGATCTGGGCGACAAGGCGGGCGACCCGGTGCAGATGTACCTCTCCGACATCTACACCATCGCGGTCAATCTCGCCGGGCTGCCCGGCATGTCGATTCCCTGCGGCACCGGGAAGCAGGGCCGCCCGGTCGGCCTGCAGATCATCGGCGACTACTTCGGCGAGGCGCGCATGCTCAACGCGGCGCACCGCTACCAGCTCGCCACCGACTGGCACCGCCGCGCACCGGAAGCGTCATGAACATCCCGTCCTGGAAGCGCGCCCTGCCGCTCGTTCTCCTGCTCGGCGCCTGCGCGACGCCGGAAAAGGCGCCGCCACCGACGGTCGAAACACTGTCACCCGCAGCACCGGCAATCGCCGCACCCATCGCTGTTCCCAAGTCGCCCAAACCGGGGCCGATCCCGGTGCGCCCGCTCAACGTGAAAACCGAATGCAAGTTCCGCGACGAGACCGGCTACAACGGCGCGCTCAAGCTCGACGTGGCGGGCGCGCAGGTGCACGCCTTCGAGGCTAAGGTCAACATTCCGAAACGCGGCGCCTGCCGCTTCGACCTGAAAGACTTCCGTCAGACGCGCGAACTGCCCACCGTCGAGCTGAGCCAGACGAAGGGCAATTGCATCGTTCGCGTATGGGAGCAAGGCGAGCGCGTCACGGTTGCCTTCCAGCAATGCGAGAAAATGTGCTCGGGCAGCTCGTATCCCTACCTCTGGCCCATCCTCAACGACCGACGGGACGGGTCCTGCGCCTAGCGCAGGTAAATCATGATGCGCAAACTCCTGCTTCTGCTGCTCGCGGCCGTTCTCGGCGCTTGCGCCGTGATCGAGCGGCCGCCCCCCATTCCGGTGCGCCCGCTCGACGTCAGGG
>WBZL01001866.1_pt1 | contig 21178 bp, 20 predicted proteins | sample 5204291 | NCBI WGS metagenome assembly WBZL01 (sample SAMN12344345, study PRJNA552823) | activated sludge metagenome | biome: Activated sludge suspended growth; feature: Nitrification reactor; material: Wastewater; isolation source: activated sludge from nitrification reactor of wastewater...
AGGGCCTTGCGGGCGGCGGCGTCGTGGATTGGATCAAGGACACGGCTGGTGCAGCTGCCGAAAAGGCTCGCAGCGCCATGTCCTCGCTCCGTGGTGCAACCCCCGCAACCCCCGCGCCCGCCAATGCTGCCCCCAGTACTGCGACGCAATCCTCGGGCGTGTTTCGCGTGAACCCGGGTGCTGGCGTCTCTCCGCGTACTCCGACCGGCACGGGGCTGGTGCCCGAGACTGCGCCGGGCCGCGCGATGGTGCCGTACCAGCAAGGCGCTGCGGCAGAGGCGGCTGCGGCAGAGGCAGCTGGTGCTGGGTCTCGTGCTGCAGCCGGTCTTCGTGGGCTCGGCCGTGTCGCCGGTGCTCGTGCCGACCGGCATCGTGTCGCTGGTGGTGCCCCCCGGCGACGACGTGGAGCCCGTGCCGTCCATCCCCGACGTGGTCGCGGGCCCGCTGCTGGTCGGCGCCGCGCCGCTGCTGCCCTCCGAGCTCGAGGCCGAGCCGGCGGCTCCATCGAATTCGGGGTTGGGCTCCTGGCAGGCGAGGGGCCCGAGCAACAGCCCGGCGAGCGAGAGCCCGATCCACGCCACGGGGGTCTTCATCGTCGTCACGCAGTCCACGCTCCCACCAGCATAGGGCATCGGCCGCCGGAGCGCGACCGCCGCGGCCGATGCCCGTGGGAGGCGCGAGACGGCCTCGGCCTAGAAGCGTCCGCGCACCACCACGCCGCCGAGCGACGGCCCCACCCCGAGCGCCAGCTCGCGCCGCAGCTCGCCCAGGCGGTTGCTGCCCACGCCCAGCATCATCACCGAGCCGCTGAAGAGGATGGCCCCCGCGGTGGCGAGCACCGTCCCGCTCGTCTTGTCGCTGCGCGCCTCGGCGGCGTCCTCGACCAGCATGCCGCTGCGCGCTTCCTCGGCGCGCGACGCCTTCAGGGCACCCGCGAGCACCATGATGCCGCCCGCCACCGTGCCCGCTGCGCCCGCGCCCACCAAGAGCAGCGCGTTGCGGCGCAGCCGGGGATCGGGCGGCGGGAACGTGAGCTCGAGCTGCGGCTCGACGCTCGCGGGATCGATCGTGGGCGCAGAGACGGGCACGGGCGCGGGCGGACGCACCTTGGCCAGCATCGCGTCGATGCTGCGCGCTCGCTCGCGCAGCGCGGCCTCGTCGTCGTCGGCTGGCGCGGTGGCCCGCCCCGCCTCGCGGGCACCGTCGAGGTCGGCGAGGTAGGCCGACAGCAGCACCCGGTTGGCCTCGAGGTGCCCGGCGTCGGCCGAGGCCTGCCACGCCGCCTCGTAGGCGTTGCAGGCCAGGATCACCGCCACGCGGCCCTCGGCGCCCACCCGCACCTCGACCGGCATCAGCGCGTAGGCCTCGGCGAGCTGCCCCGCGCCCTCCCCGGGCTGGCCGGCGGCCACCAGGCGGTGGCCCTCGTCGACGTGCGCCTGGTGAGCGGGCGGCGCGTCCGCGACCGCCGGCGTGGGCTCGGGGGCGACCGGCGGCGGCGCGGGCTCGGGCTCGGCCGCACGGCCGAGCCCGCTCGTGGTGGTCACCGCCACCGCGACGAGGGCCCCGAGACACGATCGACGAGCGGACCAATGGCGGGACGGCACCGGCACACACGACAGCGTATCGGCCCCGCGGCGCCCCGGCCAGCGCAATGGGACCGGTCGCGCCGGCGACCGCCGTGCCATGTGGCCGGCCACCTCCGGCCGGCCACGATCGCGCCCCGGCCCGACCTCAGCGCAGCCGCGCCGCGGCCCGCCGGGCGATCTCGGTGCCCACCTCGCTGCACTTGGCGGCCTTGGCCTCGCCCACGATGTCGTAGGTGAGCGGGGCACCTGCCTCGAGCACCTCGACCACGGCCTGCTCGATGGCGGCGGCGGCCTGGTGGAGCGCCGGGTCTTGCTTGCGGTCGCCGAGCCAGTCGAGGCCTTCCTTGACCGAGAGGATCATCGCGATGGGGTTGACCTTGTCCTTGCCCGTGTACTTGGGCGCGCTGCCGTGGATGGGCTCGAACATCGCGTGGTCGCGGCCCACGTTGGCGCCCACCGCCATGCCCATGCCGCCCTGCAGCACCGAGGCGAGGTCGGTCACGATGTCGCCGAACATGTTGGTGGTGACGAGCACGTCGTAGGCCTCGGGCTGCCCGATGAGCCACTGCGTGAACGCGTCGACGATGGCCGTCTCCTTGATGATGTCGGGGTACTCCTCGCCCACCTCGAAGAACACGTCGCGGAAGAACTGGCAGCCGTGCAGCACGTTGTCCTTGACGATGGCCGTCACGCGCAGCTTGCCGTCCTTGGGCGCGCCCTTGCCCCGCCGCCGGCACAGCTCGAACGCGTGGCGGACGATCTGCTCGCTCGCGCGCCGCGTGATCACGCGGGTGTCGATGGCCACGTCGGTCTTGCCGCCCGGCTGCAGCTTGCCGCCGGTGGGCGCGTAGAGCCCCTCGGTGTTCTCGCGCAGGAACACCATGTCGACCTGGCCCGGCTCCCACACCTGCTTGTGCGCGCCGTGGACCCGGTGCCGCACGCCCTTGTAGAGCTTGACCGGCCGGATGTTGGCGTAGAGGTTGAGCTTGATGCGGTTGCCGATGACGGGCGAGAAGCCGGCCATCTTGCCGTCGCGGCGCAGCACGGGCCCGGTGCCCTTGGGGTCGGGCCACCCGACCGCGCCCAGCAGGATGAGATCGGCCGCGGCGCACTTGCCCTCGGAGCCCGCGGGCCAGTCGTTGTCGCCGTGCGCGAGGTAGTACTGGCCGCCGCAGGGGATCTCCTCGGTGCTCCACGCGATGCCGAGCGGCTCGGAGACCGCGTGGAGGACCTTCATGCCCTGGGCCATGACCTCGGGACCGGTGCCGTCCCCTGGGAGCGTGACGAGCGAGTACGCCATGAGGGAGGTGTACCGCAGGGGATGGGAGCCCGGGCGCGCCGAGCGTTGCGGATCCTCACCTCTCGGGCGCGCGCGTGGGAGCCGGGCGGGCGCGCGTCGACCCGAGGCCAGCGGCGCCGCGTGCATGCGCTACCGTCTCGACCATGACCGACCTCTTCCGCGACAAGGCCGACGACTGGGACGCACGACCGGTGCCCGCGCAGATCTCCGCGGGCGTGCTCGAGGCCCTGTCACGGCGCGTGGCGCTGGACCCCGCGCTCACCGTGCTGGACTTCGGCGCGGGCACGGGCCTCTTGCTGTCCAGGCTCGCGCCCCACGTGGGCCGGCTGCTGGCGGTCGACGTCTCCGCGGCGATGCTCGAGAAGCTCGCCCACAAGCTCGACCAACAGCCCGCGCTCGCGCGCAAGGTGGAGGTGTTGTGCCAGGACATCACCCACGCGCCGCTCGACCGGCGCGTGGACCTCGTCGTGAGCGCGATGGCCATGCACCACGTCGAGGATACCGCCGCGCTGCTCCGGGCGCTGCACGACCACCTCGTCGAGGGCGGGCGCGTCGCCCTCGCCGATCTCGACGCCGAGGACGGCAGCTTCCACCCGCCGGGCACCGAGGGCGTATTCCACCACGGCTTCGATCGCGAGGGCCTCGCGCGCCAGCTCGCCGACGCCGGCTTCGTCGACGTGCAGATCGACACCGCGTGCGTGGTGCACCGCGACGGCCGCGACTACCCGGTGCTGCTCGCGACCGCGACCAGGGCGTAGGCGCGCGGGCGGGTGGGGCCGCCGGTCAGGGCAGCGAGGCCGTGAACGTCATGGCGCCGTGGCACCGAAACAGGTTCACGAGCAGGTCGAACGGCAGCATGCCCAGGGTGGTGGCCGCGTGCACCAGGCCGCGCTTCTTGGGGCCGTGGCCCTCCATGAAGATGTTGCGCAGCGACAGCGACCAGAACGCGTACGAGCCCTTGACGCGGATCTGCTCGTAGCCGCACTTGCGCAGGATCGCGACCATGTTGTCGTGGTCGAACACGAACGTGTGCCGCGGGTAGTGGTACCCGGCCCAGTAGCGGCCGAAGACGAAGCGGTCGAGCGACAGGTGATCGGGCGTGTTGCCGTAGATGAACCCGCCGGGCCGCAGCAGCTGCTTGCACTTCTCGAGGAAGCGCAGCGGGTTGGGCACGTGCTCGATGAGGTTGTTGAAGTACACCACGTCGAACGCGTGCGCCGGCAGCTCGGCCGTCTCGAGCATGCCCTCGTGGAACGTGAAATTCGGGATCCCGGTGATCTCGGTGTCGACGATGTCGATGCCGTGCAGGTCGAGATCGGGGCGCGCGCGCGACAGGTTGCGCAGGAAGCTGCCGTTGCCGCAGCCCACCTCGAGGAAGCTCCCGTGCTGGGGCAAGAGCGGCAGGAGCCCCCGCAGCGAGAAGCCGGCCCAGGCGCGGCGCAGCTTCCAGTAGAGGCCCGCCCCCTCCGAGCCCCCCGTGTACGCGTGGTAGGTGCTGGGGTAGAGCGTGGGGATCTCGTCGATGGTGATGGGCGGCGAGTGGGTCACGAGCCCGCACTGCCGGCAGATCACCAGCCTGGAGCTCCACCTCACGCCGTACTCGAAGTCACGGATGTCGTCGTGCAGGGTGTCGAGGGCCCCGCCGCAGCTCAGGCAGCACGTCACGTCCATTTGGTCCCATACTCCGACAAGGTCGTGATGAACGACCGGGCCAAGAACTGCGGGTTGCGCTCGAAGAAGCCCGATCGCTGCAGCGCCTGGTGCACGCGCTGGAGGTTGTACGGCGGCACCGACGGCCACAGGTGGTGCTCGAGGTGGAAGTTGAAGTGGTAGGGCGCGAAGTAGATCAGCTCCCACCAATTGCCGCGGGTGCTCATGGTCAGCTCGCCGTGGCCGGGGTGCTCGGCCAGGAACCGCAGCCGGCTCAGCAGCGGCGACCAGGTGACCGCCACGTAGAGCCACAGCGCGTAGAGCCACACCACGCCGCAGGCCCAGAAGCACGCGACGAGCACGAGCTGCGCCGCGATGATGGAGAGCTTCTCGGCCTTGCGCGGCTTGTCGACGGACTCGCGCCGCACCTGCTTGTCGCCGAGGTACGCGTCCTGGCCCACGTGGTACTTGCGCAGGAGGTACGCGATCTCCATGCCGAGCGCGTAGCGGAGCACGAAGCGGGCCCAGCCGCCGGCCTGGGTGACCACGCCGTAGCCGAAGAACTCCGGGTCGTCGGCGCTGCCGTTGGCCGCGTGGTGGGCCAGGTGGATCTTGCGGTACTTGCGGAGCAGCATCCCGATGAAGCCCGCCGCCAGGAAGTCGGCGAGCACGTCGTTGAGCCCGCGATCCTTGCTGTAGAGCTTGTGCGAGGCGTCGTGCACCAGCGTGAGGAAGGCGCGCTGGGCCGCGAGCACCAGCGCGAACGCGGCGAGCAGCTTCACCACCAGCGGCACGGGTGACGTGCACACGCCGATGGCCACCGCGATGTACGCGAACGGCGTCGCCGCGCTGACGATCACGCGCGCCGTGGATCGCTGGTTCAGGCCCGGGTCGAGCTTGAACCCATCGGTGCGGATGGCACGGTGGAGATCGCCGTCGCGCGTGCGATCGAATTTCGTCTCACCGTCTCCCCCGGATCGCCGAGAGCTGTCACTCATGAGAGGTTGGCTGGGCTTAGCTGGGCCGCTCGAGTCTGTCAAACCACCGCCCGCCCGAGGCTTCGCGCGCCCCCCGCAGCGACGCGGCGCCGCGATGCGGGCGACGAGCGTAGCGGGATCACCGCAAGCCGCCGCACGGCCGCGCCGTGCGATCGCGAGGCCTCGGCCGCCGTCGCGGCTCGCCCCGGCGCACGCGATCGTTGCATGATCTCTTCGCCCCATGTCCCTGCTCGAGCTCGAGCGCGATCGCGTCCGCACGCCGTGGGGCTGGCTCCGCGGGTTCGCGTGGCTCTTGCTCGCGTGGCCGCTCTTGTCGCTGCTGGCGCTCGATCAGCTCGATCTCTCCGACTGGTCGGCGATCCTCCCCGCCACGCTGGGCCCGGCGGCGGTGGGGCTGTGCCTGCTGGGGGTGGAGCGCGGGCTCGATCGGCTGCTCGGGGCTCGCATGGCCCGCGCCGGGCAGCCCGTGCCCGGCATCCTGCGCGACCTGTCGAACGTGGGCCTGGGCCTGGGCATCCTGCTGGTGGTCGACGTGGGGCTGGTCGCGGCGTTCGAGCACGGCGGCCTCCGTCGCATGGCCGGCGCGGGGGCGGGGCGGGTGGCCGTGATCCTCGTGGCCGCGAGCCTCGGCGGGGCGCTCGTGCTGCGCGCCCTGCATCGCTGGCGCCACGGACCCGCGCGCCACGTGGACCTCGGCGAGGGCTGGGATGCCGCGCCCTCGCTGGTGCGGCTGCTGGGCTACCTCACGCTCATCCCCACGCTGCTGGTGTGCACGGTGATGGTCGACTACACCCTGCGCGGCGAGCCCGACTTCGGCCTCGCGGCGTGGATCGGGCTGCCGCTGGTGCTCTGGGTGGGGCTGCGCTCGGCCATGGCCCGGTCGCCGCGCCACTGGGCCCGCAGCCCGTGGGAGGCGTGGCTGCGACAGCAGTCGCTCGGCTGGCCGTGGTGGCTGCTGGCCTTCGTGCTCGCGGTCGCCACGGCGCTGCTGTTCGTGCTCGCCCCCGTGCTCATGCCCGACGACGAGATCACGCCGACGGGGCGGGTGCTCGTGGGCGTGCTGCTGGGGCCGATCGGGCTGCTCGTGCTGTGGATGGCGGCGCGCTGGCTGTGGCGCGAGGCGCCGCCCTTCGCCCGCCGCCTGCGCGTGGCGAGGCGGCTGGCCCGTGACCCCGCGGCGCTCGCTCGCTGGCAGGTGGGCGAGCGCTTCGTGCGGCTCGGGTGGGACGAGCCCGGGGTGGCGGTGTGGCTGCGCGACGGGGCCGTGGCCGTGTTCGCCTCGGGCGAGCGCGAGGAGCCGCTCGCGGGCTGGCTCGAGCGGCACGCGGCGGAGGCTCGGGTCGCGTAGGGCCGGCCCGTGCGGCCAGCCCACCGCGCCCGCGCTAGCTCAGGTTCTCGAGCGGGCCGCCGTTGACGGCCGCGTTGCCGAACGTGAGCGCGTCGCTGCCGTAGAGGTTGAGCAGCGCCACGTAGAGGTCGTTGTGCGCCCGCTGGTCGTACTGCAGCCACCGCCCGGTGCGGAGCTTGCCGGCGTAGTTGCCCGCGAGCACGAACGGGATCTGGTCCTTGGTGTGCGTCTGGCCGTTGCCCTGCTCGTTGACCCACAGCACCACGGTGTTGTCGAGCAGCGTGCCGTCGGCCTCGGGCTGGGCGGCGAGCTTGTCGAGCAGGTAGGCGAATTGCTCGGCGTACCAGTGGTTGATCTGCACGAGCTGCGTGCGCTTGGCCGGGTCGTTGTCGGCCTCGTGCGAGAGGCTGTGGTGGTTGTCGGTGTGGCCGAGCCACGAGAACCGCACGCCGCTCTGGGCGGTCGACCACTGGAGCGTGGTGACGCGGGTGATGTCGCACGTGAGCGCCATGGCCATGAGGTCCATCTGCAGGCGCCCGATGGTGGGATACTGGTCGTTGGACTGCGGGTTGAGGCCCGCGTCGGGCTCGCCGGGCAGGGCACAGCCGGGCAGCGGGCCGCCGCCAGCCTGCAGCGACTGCTCCACCTCGCGGATGGCCTGCAGGTGCGCCTCGAGCTTCTGGCGGTCGCTGCCGCCGAGCTTGGCGTCGAGGGCGTCGAAGTCCTCCTTGACGCGGTCGAGCACGCTCTGCCGGCGCGCGCGCAGCTTGGCGAGCTCGGCGGGATCGGTGCCGAGCTGCAGGAAGAACGCGTCGAAGGCCGCGCGCGGGTCGTTCTCGGGCGGGAGCACCTGGAACTGGTCGCGGTAGCACATGCGGCTGGTGATCTGGCGGTTGACGTCGAGGTTGGCCTGCACGCCGAATTCGAGCGAGCGGAAGCTCGTCTCCTGGCCGATGACGTCGGCGACGGCCTGATCGATCGAGGGGCCGCCCGCCGAGCCGTCGGGCAGGTGGCTGAACTCGCCCACGCCGCTGGGGCCCACGACGAGATCGGTGCCGGTGAGCATGTGGCCCATGCCGAGGTCGTGGCCGTTGCCGCCAGGGCCGTAGTTGCGCGACAGCATGTCGAGGCCGCCGAGCACCAGCAGGCGATCCTTCCACGGCTCGAGCGGGGCGAGGATGCGGCCGGGGTCGCCGGGCGCGTCGAGCACGAAGTCGTCCTCGGTGCCCACCGGCGTCCAGCGGTCCTCGATGGTGCCGTTGGCCGAGAACACGATGACCAGGCGCGGCGGCGCGGCGCCCTCGGCGGCGTGGCTGCGGCGCCCGATCATGGCCTCGAGCATCGGCAGGCCGATCGCGATGCCGCCGGCACCGCGCAAGAGGCTCCTGCGGGATAGCGTCTTCATCCGTTGCTCCCCTCGTCGGCGTAGGCCGTGCGGAACATGAAGGCATCGGTCTGGGTGAGCGCGACCACCAGCTCGCGCAGGTCGTGGCCCGACTCGGCGAAGATCGTGGTGAGCGTGTCCATGTTGCAGGCGTCGAGCTCTTGCGACTCGAGGCGACCGTAGGCGAAGCGGAACCACTGCCGCGACACGCACTGCGCCACGTCCTCGCTGCCGGCGAGCATGGTGCCGAGCTGCCGCGCGCCCACGAACGGGCCGGTCACGTCGGCGCCCGACAGCTCGCCCGAGGCGTCGATGGGCAGGCCGTTCTCGGTGGTGCGGAAGCGGCCGATGGCGTCGTAGCCCTCGAAGCCGAAGCCGATGGGGTCGAACAGGGTGTGGCACGCGGCGCACGCGGGATCGGAGCGGTGCTGCTCGAAGCGCTCGCGCGTGGTCGCGTTGGGGTCGACGGGGGGCAGCTCGGGGATCACGTCGGGCGGCGGCGGCGGGATCTGGCACAGGAGGTGCTCGCGCACGAACAGGCCGCGCTTGATGGGGTCGGTGGTGTCGGCGAGCGCGTAGGCCGACAGCACGCCGCCGAGCGACAGGATGCCCGTCAGCTCCACGCCGCCGGCGGCCTCGGTCTTGTGCAGGCCCGGGCCCTCGGGCGCGGGCAGGCCGTAGAGCTCTGCGAGCTCGGCGTCGACGAAGGTGTAGCTGGCGGTGAGCAGCTCCTCGAGCGTGCCCTGCCCCTCGAAGACCACGTGGTCGACGAACGCGAGCGCCTCCTGGGCCTGCTTGGCCGACAGCGCGGGGCTCCACTCGGGGAACGCGGTGGTGTCCTTCTCGAGCGTGGCCAGGCGGATGGTGCCCAGCCACTGCTCGTGGAAGTGCTCGACCATGCGGCGCGCCTTGGGATCGTCGAGCATGCGGCGGGCCTGCGCCTCCACCTGCTCGGCGGTCGACAGCTCGCCGGCCGCGGCCGCGTCGAGCAGCGCCTGGTCGGGCATGCTGCCCCACACGAGGTACGACAGGCGCGAGGCCATCTCGAAGTCGGAGAGGCGCACGGCGGCGGTGCCCTGCTCGCCGGGGACGCCGAGCTCCACGCGGTAGAGGAAGTAGGGCGACTGCAGGAACGCCTGGATCACCAGGCCCACCGAGGCGGGCAGGTCGTCCTGGGCGCGCGCCTCGTCGAACAGCGCCAGCATGGCAGCGCGCTCGTCGGCATCGAGCGGGCGCCTCCACGCGCGCAGGCCGAAGGCATCGATCCACTGCGCGACGCAGGTGTGCTCGTCCCCGGCCGCGGGGTCGCAGGGCAAGAGCGCGCCGAGGTCGGCGACCGCACGCTCGGCGATGCCTTCGGAGGCATCGAGGTACTTCTGCGCCTGGAGCCGCGTCACCGAGGCGACGTCGGCGTTGTTGTCGAAGCCCGAGCCGCCCTCCTGCGGGAACGCGGCCGCGGGGTGCGTGTCGTCGCCGAGCAGGTCGAGCACCGTGTTGTCGTACTCCCAGGCCGAGAGCCGCCGGATGGGCGACGCGCCCGGGCTCGGCTCGCCGCCGCAGGCCGACTCGGGCTCGCCGTCCTCCCCCTCGTCGCCCGCATCGCCGGCATCCCCCGCGTCGCCGGCATCCCCCGCGTCGGCACCCGCGCCCTCGAACGAGGTCACGCCGCCGTAGCAGCCCGAGCCGAGGGCGACGCCGAGGCCGAAGAGCAGCCCAGGGCTCACCAGGTTTCGCATGCAGACCCCCACCATGGACATGGTCCAACGAGGGCCCGGTCTGTCTCAGTGGTTTGTTGGTGGGCCGGCTGACCCCGTGGGTCCAGGGCGATCTGGATGGGAGGCTCCCCCGAGCAACCCGTGAAGGATGTGTAGCAGGGCTCGCCCCGGGGCCGGCGTCAGTCGGCCGGCTGCGCCTCGTAGGCCCGCACGTAGTGCGCGGCGAGGCCGTCGTGCAGGGGGTGCAGGGTGATCGGCCGGCCGCCGGCCTGCCACGCCACGAACCGCAACAGCTCGCCGCCGCGGCCCGCCGCGCGCGACCACACGTTGTACACGTAGGGCACCCGGCCGCGGCGGGCGAAGCTGAGGGCCGCGCGGTCGGTGTAGCTGAGCACGGCCTCGACCTCGCCCTCGAGATCGGTCAGCCACGCGATCGCGAGGGCCAGGCCGGGCTGGCCGCCCGGCGCTAGGCAGCCCGCGGTGTGCTCGACGTCGCGCATGAGGCAGCGCAGCGTGACCATCTCGTCGGCGAGGCGGCCCAGGCCCGGATCGCGGTGGCGCACGAGGTGCGCGTGCGCGTGGTACCAGCGGGTGATCGCGTCGAGCTCGGGCAGGCCCGGGCCCACGAGCAGATCGCCCAGCGACGGCTCCCCGGGCGCCTCGACGGCGGGCACGCGGCCGAGCCCGCGCACGAGGACGCGCGCCCGCGCGCCGCAGGCCACCGCGAGGGCACGACCGAGGGTGGCGAGCCCGGCCGCCGTGGCGGCGGCGGGCGTGGCCGGGCCGATGCAGCGCACGGCCGAGGGCGCGTGGGGGGGCGCGGTGATGGCCAGGCGGAGCGCGGGGGTCATGGGAGCTCGCGCCTCAGTGGTTGGGATCGTCGAGCCAGCGCTGGAGATCGCCCATGATCTGGCCGCGGGTGACGTTGCGCTTGACGTGGTGCTGCCCGCCGCCGATGAGCCCGTCCTTGCGCTGGAGGTAGTCCTGCAGGTCCTTGAACGAGGGGTGCTTGTCCTGGGCCATCTCGTCGAGGAGATCCTGGACGTTCTGGCGGAGGGCTTGCTGTGGATCCTGCTGCTGTGCCATCGGTGGCGGTGCTCCAGCAAGGAGCGGGCCACGTCGACGCGCGGCACTGGACCCGCGAGATCGCGACGGCGTGCGCGGCCGAGCGCGCGGGCAGGTGGCGGCAGCCGTCGCGTGGGTGGCTGCTACGGCAGCCGCTCGCGCGGCTGGCGGCTCCCCGAGGCGCCCGCCCGCCCGGCGCCGGCGCCCACGGGCACCGCGGTGACCAGCAGGGTGTGCTGGCCGGTCACGAGCACCCGGCGGCGGTGCTGGTGGAGGTAGCGGCGGTAGAACGCGAGGCCGTCGATGACGAGCGACAGCTCGGGCTCGCGGAGGTTCTTGGTGCGGGCGCCGTGGAGCCGCTCGCCGTCGAGGTAGCGGCAGTTGGGGATCCCGAGCACGAGGCCGCCCGTGGCCGCGAGCCGCTGCTGCACCACGTGCCGCAAGAGCGCCCGGTCGTCGACGCCGGGGCTCTGCAGGGTGTTGAGGCACAGCACCAGGTCGAACGGCGGGCCGAGGTCGAGCCCGGGCAGCGCGGCGAGGTCGGCCTCGACGAAGCGGTGCGGCGCGGCGAAGCGCTCGCGCGCGGCGGCGATCGCCGTGCCGCTGTGATCGACGCCCACGAAGGTGCCGCTGCGCCGCAGCTCGGGCCACAGCGCGGCGACCACCTCGAGCTCGTCGCCGGTGTTGCAGCCGAGCGCCAGCACGCGCGCGCCGGGTCCGGGCGCCACGCGGGCGAGCGCGTCGGCGAGGTCGAGCACGAGCACGGGATCCTCGAGGTTGGCGATGCGCTGCCAGCCCGCGCCCGTGCCATACTTCTCGCGCGCGGGCACGTCGCCCACGGGCTCCCAGCGCGCGGCCTCGTCGAGCGGCGAGAAGGTCAGGCGCACGAGCCCCTCGCCGTCGGGCCGCGGGGTGTGCAGCCGCAGGTGCAGGCGATCGGCCAGGTCCACCCACGCGCGCAGCGGCCGGTGCACGAGCGTGCGGCCGCCCACGTCCACGCGCTCGCCCGCGTAGAGCCCGTGGCCGCGATCGGGGTCGAGCACGCGCAGGCTCACGGCGGTGGCCCCCGCGGCCAGGCGCTCGCGCACGTGGGCCACGATCGCCGTCAGGGGCTGGTCGGCGAGCAGCGGCGCCGGGTCCTGGTCCTGGGCGCTCATGTGCGGACGCGGCAGGCTAGCACGGCGATCATGGGGGGCTGCGGTCGAAGATTTCGGCGGGCCGGCATGGTTATGATCCGAGCAGCCCATGCGGACGCGCACCCTCGCTGCTCTCCTCCTCTCGATGCTCGGGCTCGCCGCGCTCGGCTGCCCCGGCGAGCCCGATCCGTCGATGCTGTCGACTGGCACCGAGCCCTCGACGGGCCCGGGCGAGGGCTCGTCCAGCGACGCGTCCGCCGACTCCACGCAGGGCTCGGGCCCCACCACCAACGCCGACACCGGCCCGAGCTGCGAGACGTGCGGCGGCACGACCTGCGTCGACGTGACCCTCGACACCGAGCACTGCGGCGCGTGCAACCAGCCGTGCCCCGTGGGCATCGGGTGCATCGAGGGCATGTGCGCGTGCCCGGAGGGCACCTTGCCGTGCGGTGACGCATGCGTGGACACGAGCGCCAACGGTGCGCACTGCGGCGGCTGCGACCAGCCGTGCGAGGGCGGCACCGTGTGCCTGGACGGGGCGTGCGGCATGGGCTGCGGGGCGCTCACCGAGTGCAGCGGCGGCTGCGTCGACACCAGCGTCGATCCGCTCCACTGCGGCGGCTGCGACCAGCCGTGCCCCAGCGGGGCGGCGTGCGAGGGCGCGGCGTGTGCTTGCCCCGGGCCGCCCTTGTCGTATGCCAGTGACATCGGCCCGATGTTCGTCGAGGACTGCACCGGTCCTGGCTGCCACGGCGCTCCCATGCCGCAGGAAAGTCTCGACCTGCGGGCCGGGTCGGGCTATGCCAGCCTCGTCGACGTCGCGTCGGCACAGTGCGGCAGCCGGCTGCGGGTGGCGCCGGGCGACCCCGACGCGAGCTACCTGCTCGACAAGCTGCTCGGCGTGGACCTGTGCATGGGCAACCGCATGCCCAAGGCCGACACTCCCTACGCCGCCGATCGGATCGATCTCGTCACCGCGTGGATCTGTCAGGGCGCGCCGCCCTGATCCTTGCCCTCGGAGCCCCCGATCATGAGTCACATCACCCGGTGGTCACCGCTGCGCACGCTGGCCTCACGCGTGCGCACCGGCCTGTGGAAGCAGGCGCAGTGGCCCGATCCCGAGCAGCTCTACCGCACGGGCGGCATGTTCGTGCTGGCCGCGTTCCTGCGGCAGTGCTGGAGCCCCGACCTCACCAAGCAGATCCTCACCCGCCACGGCGCACGGATCGACCCGCTCGCGTGGCCGGTGGGGCCCCACGTCACGGTGCACGAGTTCCGCGACGGCTTCCACAACCTGAGCATCGGCGCGTACTCCCACGTGGGCCGCGAGGTGTTCCTCGATCTCACCGATCGCATCGTCATCGAGGACAGCGTGTCGGTGGGCATGCGCACGATCATCCTCACCCACGTCAACGTGGGCGAGTACCCGGGCAAGCCCATCGCCAAGCTCATCCCCAAGCGGCAGCAGCCCACCGTGCTGCGCCGCGGGTGCTCGGTGGGCGCGGGCGCCATCCTCTTGTGCGGGGTGGAGATCGGCGAGCACGCGGTGGTGGGCGCGGGGGTGGTGGTCGACCACGACGTGCCGCCGCGCACGGTCGTGACCACCAGCCGCGGCAAGCCCGACTACCAGATCCCCGAGGCGCTGGTGCGCAAGGCCGAGGCCTCGCTCGCGCGCGAGCGGTGAGCGGCGCACACGAGCGGCGCGCAGCGAACGACGAGCGGCGCGCAACGAGCGGGCGCGCCGTCCTCACGGGTCGGGCTCGCCCAGGTACAACGACAGGTAGCGCACGAGCATGAGCTTGGTCTCGGCCACGATCGCGTCGCCGCGCGCGGGGTCGTCCTCGCGCACGAGCACGAGCATGGTCGAGGCCACCGTGTTGACCAGCAGCGTGGCCACGACGCGCCGCTGCTCGGCCGGCAGGCCCGGCGCCCACCCGCCGAGCACCCCGGCGGTGATCTGCACCACCTCGCGCAGGAGCGCCTGATCGAGCTCGGCGTACTCGCCGTAGAGCTCGAGGTTGCGCCAGACGGCCTGCATCACCACGCTCTGGTGGTGCAGGCGGCGAAAGCCGTCGATCACCCGCCCCACGAGCGCAGGCCAGGGGGTGCGGCCGGGGTCGGGGCCGAGCAGCGCGGCCAGGCCCTGCCGCGCCTGCTGCATGCAGCGGGCCGCCACCTCGCGGAACACCGCCGTCTTGTTGGGGAAGAACTGGTAGAGCGAGCCGATGGAGGTGCCCGCACGCGCCGCGATGCCCTCCATGGTGGTGTCGGCGAAGCCGTGGGTGGCGAAGGCCTCGGCGGCCGCGCTCACGATGGCCTCGAGCCTGCGCTGACTGCGCGCCTGGGTGGGCCGGCGGCGGCCCTCGCCGAGCGGCGCCGCCAGGGTGCCCGCGGAAGGCTCTGGGGCTGCGTCCTTGGCCCCCTTGGCGCTCTTGCTCGATCGCACGCTCGACAAGATCTGAGGCCTCCCTCAACTTCCTGTCAAACATGAGGACGGCCTCACCTTCTCTCGGGTCCTGGCTTGGTGCGGTGCTCGGCCACGACGGCCTGCCCCCCGGGCCGCGCATGGTGCCGGTGCTCGGCATCCTCGAGCTGCTGCGCGACCCGCCGCGGGCGCTCACCGACGCGCACCGGCGCTACGGCGACGCGGTGTGCTTCCGCGGGGGCCTGGGGCGCTTCGTGTCGGTGTGCGACCCCGAGCTCGCGCAGCACGTGCTGGTCAGGAACCACCGCAACTACGTCAAGAGCCGCAGCTACGAGGGGCTGCGGCTGGTGCTCGGCAATGGCCTCGTCACGTCGGAGGGCGAGCACTGGCGAATGCAGCGCAAGCTCGCCCAGCCGGCGTTCCACCGCGCGCGCCTGGCCGCGCTCGCGGGCGCGATGGTGCAGTGCGTGGAGGAGCGCATGGACCAGTGGCACGCCCGCACCGCGGACGGCCCCGCGGCGATCGACGTGCACGAGGAGATGATGCAGCTGACGCTGCGCATCGTGGGGCGCACGCTCTTCGGCACCGATCTCGGCCGCGACCTCGGCTCGCTCGGGCCCGCCATCACCACCAGCCTGCACAAGGCCAACGAGCACGCCGAGTCGCTGGTGCGCCTGCCGCTGTGGCTGCCCACGCCCAGCAACCTGCGCTTTGGCCGGGCCAAGCGGGTGCTCGACGGGATCGTGCACGGCATCATCGAGGCGCGCCGCAAGGCGATGGCCCAAGGCTGTGCACCGCACGACGACCTGCTGGGCACGCTGATGGCGGCCACCGACGAGTCGGGCACCGAGCGCATGAGCGACGCCGACCTGCGCGACGAGGTGATGACCCTGTTCCTCGCGGGCCACGAGACCATCGCCACCGCCATGAGCTGGACGTGGCTGGTGCTGGCGCAGCACCCCCAGGTGGCCGAGCGAGTGCGCCGCGAGGCCCACGAGGTGCTCGGCGGCCGCCCGCCGTCGCTCGAGGACCTGCCGCACCTCGTCTACACGGGCCAGGTGATCGACGAGGCGATGCGCCTGTACCCACCGGTGTGGATCATCGAGCGCCAGGCGCTCGCCCACGACGTGCTCGGCCCGTGGCGCGTGCCCGCCGGCACCATCGTGGGCGTGTCGCAGTGGGTGATGCACCGGCACCCGCGGCTGTGGCCCGAGCCGCTGCGCTTCGACCCCGAGCGCTTCGCGCCCGAGCGCGCCGAGGGCCGCCCCAGGCACGCGTACCTGCCGTTCGGGGCGGGCCCGCGGATCTGCATCGGCAACCACTTCGCGCTGATGGAGGCCAAGCTCATCCTGGCCTCGGTCATCCAGCGCTTCGCGATCGACGTGTCCCGGCCCGAGCGCGTGGAGATCGACCCGCGGGTCACGCTGCGCCCCAAGGGGGGCATGCCAGGGAGCCTGCGGCGGGCGCCCGACCGCTCCCCGGCGGCCCGCGCCGCGTGAGCGCCCGCCTCGGGCTACCCTGCCGGGCATGCTCCTGCCCAGCACCGAGCTCGCCGCACGCATCGAGCGGGCCGAGGCCCAGCTCGTGGTCGAGTGCACCCGCTGCGCCGCCCGCCGCCGCCCGCACGAGGAGGCGCTCGTGCGGCCCATCGCCGGCGGGGTGGCCACGTTCGCGGGCCCCAGCTCGCCGCTCGACAAGCTCGTGGGGCTCGGCTTCGGCGGGCCGGTGGACGAGGCCGAGCTCGCCGCCATCGAGGAGGCCTTCGCGAGCCGCGGCACGCCGCTGCAGGTGGAGCTGTCGTGCATGGCCGATCCCTCGATCGGCCGCATGCTCACCGGGCGCGGCTACCTGCTGGTGGGCTTCGAGAACGTGCTCGGGCGAGCGCTCGATCCCCGCGAGCCGCCGCCGGCGCTCGGCGGCGAGCCTCCGCTCGTGGTCTCGACCAGCCACGCCGACGAGCTGCCCTTGTGGCTCGACACCGTCGTCACCGGCTTCGCCACCCCCGACGGCCAGGGCGTGGCCTCGCACGAGGAATTCCCCCGCGACGCGCTCGAGCAGGCCGTGGGCGACATGGCCGCGGCCGACGGCTTCCTGCGCTACCTGGCGCGCCGCGGCGACGCGGTGATGGGGGGCGCCAGCATGCGGACGTGGGAGGGCGTGGCGCAGCTGTGCGGCGCCGCCACGCTGCCCGCCCACCGCCTCCAGGGGGTGCAGACGGCCCTGCTGGGCGCGCGCCTGCACGCAGCCGCGCAGGCCGGGTGCACGCTGGCGGTGGTGACCACGCTGCCGGGCTCGAGGTCGCAGCACAACGTGCAGCGCCGCGGCTTCTCGCTGCTGTACACCCGCGCCATCCTCGTCCGCGAGCCGGGCTAGCCAGGAGCGAGCGCCGCGGGCCGCGGAGGCCCGCCTACGGGCGCCCAGGGCCGCTTTGGCGCGCACCTCGACACGCTGCCCGCCACGGGCGACGATCCCCCGATGACCCGACCCACGACCCTCCTGCTCGCTGCCGTGGCGCTGCTCGGCGGCTGCAAGTCCGGCCCGGCCAAGGTCTGCGACAAGATCGACGCGCTCGCGACCAAGGCCGCCACCGACGGCGACGAGGCGAGCAAGAAGATGGCCGCCGGCATGCTGGCGGAGAGCTCCACATGCGTCTCCCGCATGCAGGCGATGGAGCAGAAGGACCCCGAGGCGTTCACCCAGGCCACCGCGTGCATCGAGGGCGCGACCGAGCTCCGCGCCGTCGTCCAGTGCTTCTTCAAGGCGGCCATGACCAAGGCCGAGGCCAAGGGCGACGCGCCGGCGAAGTAGCGCGGGCCCGGCCGGGCCCCGCGGCTAGAACACGTCGATGTCCTCGAGGGTGGACGCGTCCTTGACGACGCTGCTGGTGCCGACCGTCGGGTTGCCCAGCACGGCGCCGTCGTTGCCGCCCCAGCAGCGCACGCCGGCCGAGTCGAGCACGGCGCAGTTGTAGCCCGAGCCGGCCCACAGGCGCTGCACGGGGGCGCCGATGCGCGCGGGGGAGAACGGCACCACCGAGCTGCCGTAGGTGTCGGGCACGCCGTTGGCCGTGTCGCTGCCCCAGCAGCGCACGTCGCCCGAGACGAGCACCGCGCAGGTGTGCGAGGTCCCCGCCTCCACCTGCACGGCGGCCTCCTCGAGCATCACCACGCCGCTCTCGGCCGGGGTCTTGCGATCGCCCACGTTGTTCTGGCCCTCGTCGCCGTTGCCGAGCTTGCCGCTGCTCCCCGAGCCCCAGCAGCGCACGCCGCCGTCCTCGAGCACCGCACAGGTGTGGTCGTGGTAGGCGTCGATGTCGATGGCCTTGCCGCCGAGCGCGATGGGGCCCACGCCCGCGAGGGTCTCGTCGTCGCCGAGCGCGTCGACGTCACCGGTGCCGAGCTGACCCTCTTGCTGGCGGCCCCAGCAGATCACGTCGCCGCCCTCGAGCCGCGCGCAGGTGTGCGCCGAGCCGGCCGCGAGCTCCACCGCCGCGCCCGGCAGCGCCACGCGCCCGGTGGTCCCGTCGACGGTCTCGTCGTCGCCCACGCGGTCGACGTTGCCGAGGCCCAGCTGGCCCGAGTCGTTGTTGCCCCAGCACACCACGCCGCCGTCCTCGAGCACCGCGCAGGTGTGCGTGCCGCCGGCGGCGAGGCTGGCCACGGGCCCCGGCAGCGGCACGTCGCCGGCGTCCGCGGGGGGCTCGTCGTCGCCGATCGAGTCGGTGTGGCCGTAGCCGAGCTGGCCCGAGCCGTTGGCGCCCCAGCAGCGCACCTGGCCGCCGGCCCGCAGCACGCAGCTATGGTTGCCGGCCGCGACCACGTCGATCGCGTCGGTGGCCACGTCCACCGCGTCCCAGTCCGACGGTGGCTCGTCGTCGCCGATGACGTCGTCGTAGTCGTCGTAGCCGGGCTGGCCCAGGCGCCCGTAGTCGGGGGCGCCCCAGCAGCGCACCACGCCGCCCTCCGAGACCGCGCACACGTGGTAGTCGCCGGTGCCCACCGCCGCCACCGCGGCCGGGCCCAGGCCGCACGCGGCGGTGCACGAGTCGGCGTCGTCGTCGTCGGCGTCGTCACAGGCCTCGCCCTCGCTCGCGATCCCGTCGCCGCACGCGGGGGCCTGGCACTCGTTGGTGCAGCCATCGCGCGGATCGTCGTTGGCGTCGTCGCAGGCCTCGTCCTCCTCGACCATCGCGTCGCCACACACGCCGCCGCCACCGGCCGTGTCCTTGACGATGCCGCCGTCCTCGGTGGCGCAGCCGTCGACGAGCGGCAGGGCCACCAGGCCCAGCACCGCGACCAGGCGGCCGAGGTCGCCGACGACGGCCGCTCGCGAGGCGAGCCGAGGCGACCGCAAAGAGAGGATCGGACGGAGCATGCGCGCGACGAGCATGGCGCCGAGCATGCGGGGGGCCTTCGGCCACTTGCAAGACCGGCACCTGGAGCCGGCCATGCGGGCTTGATCACGGGCCCAGGGGCGGCCGCCGAGCGCCGTTCCCCGCCCGTGGCGGCTGCGGTAGGGTCGCGGCGATGCGCGATCCGGAGGCAGTGGTCATCGGCTCGGGCCCCAACGGCTTGGTGGCCGCGTGCGTGCTGGCGCGGGCCGGCCTCTCGGTGCTGGTCCTCGAGGCCAACCCCCACCGCCCCGGGGGCGCCGTGGGCTCGGTGCAGAGCACCCGCCCCGGCTTCGTGCACGACGTGGGCGCGGCGTTCTTCCCGTGGGGCGCGCTCAGCCCCGCGTTCCGCGAGCTCGAGCTCGAGGCGCACGGGCTGCGCTGGTGCGCGGCCGAGCTCGAGAGCTGCCACCCCGCGCCCGACGGCACCTGGGCGGCCATCGCCCGCGACCCCGACGTGGCGGCCCGGAGCTTCGGCAGCGCAGCCGATGGCGACGCATGGCGACGCGTGGCGCAGTGGTACGCGGGCATCGAGGCGCACCTCTTGCCCGCGCTGATGGAACCGTTCCCCGCCGTGCGGCCCATGCTGCGGCTGTTGCCCCACCTGCCGCGGCTCGCGAGCGCGTTCCTGTCGAGCGGGCGCCGGCTCTCCGAGCGGTGGTTCCAGGGCGCGGCGGCGCGACGGGTGCTACCGGGCCTGGCGCTCCACGTGGACGCGGGCCCCGACGACTGGTTCGGCGCGGGCATCGGCTTGATGCTGGGCATGACCGCGACCACCGGGGGCTACGTGGTGCCCGAGGGCGGCGCGCAGTCCATCACCGACGCGCTGGTGCGCGTGCTCGAGGCGCACGGGGGCCGCGTGCGCCTGGGCGCCCACGTGGACGAGATCGTGGTGCGCGACGGCCGGGCGTGCGCGGTGCGGCTGCGGGGCGGCGACGAGATCCCGGCCCGCCGCGCCGTGCTGGCCGACACCGACGCGGGCGCGCTGTGGCTGCGGCTGCTCGACCGCGAGCACGTGCCGGGGCGCCTCGTGGACTTCGCCGAGCGCTACCCCCGGGGCTGGGGCACGTTCAAGCTCGACTGGGCGCTGTCGGCCCCGGTGCCGTGGGCGGTCGAGCCCGCCCGGCGCAGCGCGGTGATCCACGCGGGCGACGACCTCGACGATCTGTCGCGCTTCACCGCGCAGGTGCGGCGCGGCGAGCTGCCCGACAACCCCTACCTCGTGATCGGCCAGCAGAGCATCGTCGATCCCTCGCGCGCGCCGGCGGGCGGGCACACGCTGTGGGCCTACTCGCGCGTGCCGTCGCGCCCGGCGGGCGGCTGGGCGGCGCACGCCGAGGCGTTCGCCGATCGCGTCGAGGCGCGCATCGAGGGCCTCGCGCCCGGCTTTCGCTCCACCATCCTCGCGCGCGCCGTGGTGAGCCCCGATCGCCTCGAGGCCATGGACGAGAACCTCGTGGGCGGCGACCTGGGCGGTGGCTCCAACGCCTGGAACCGCCAGCTCCTGTTCCGCCCCGCGTTCCCCTACTTCCGCTACCGCATGCCGGTCGAGCGCCTCTACCTCTGCTCGAGCTACGCCCACCCCGGAGCCGGCGTCCACGGCATGTGCGGCCGCAACGCGGCCCGCATCGCCCTGCGCGACCTCGGCTAGCGCCTAGAACTCGAAGCCCTTCTGGGCGCAGGTGTCCTTGAGCTTGGTCTTGTCGGCGCCCTTCATGCGCTTGTAGACCCAGTTGGCCTTGTCGGGATCCTTGAGGCGGCACGCGGCGTGCCCCATGACCCACAGCGCGTCGCTGGTGGCCTTGATGCCGTAGGACTGCTTGGCCAGCCGATACGACGCCCCGGGGTTCGAGAACGCGGCCTGGCGGGCATCGGCGAGCAGCTGCACGGGATCGCCGGTGGGCTCGACGGGCTTGGGCTTGGGCTTGGGCTTGGGCTTGGAGGGCGAGTCCTCGACGTCGACCGAGCCGTCGTCGGCCCCATCGTCGGCCGGCGCCGCCCCGTCGTCGGCCGGCGCCGCCCCGTCGTCGGCCGGCGCCGCCCCGTCGTCGGCCGGCGCCGCCCCGTCGTCGGCCGGCACCGCCCCGCCATCGGCCGGCACGGCCCCGCCGTCGGCCGGCGCCGCCCCGCCGTCGGCCGACGGATGGGGGTGCGGCTGTGGCTGCGGCTGCGGCGGTGCCT
>WBZL01001868.1_pt1 | contig 21166 bp, 29 predicted proteins | sample 5204291 | NCBI WGS metagenome assembly WBZL01 (sample SAMN12344345, study PRJNA552823) | activated sludge metagenome | biome: Activated sludge suspended growth; feature: Nitrification reactor; material: Wastewater; isolation source: activated sludge from nitrification reactor of wastewater...
ATGCGCCGGCTTTGAACTTACTGGTGGAGTTATCCCATGCGAAAAAATATCCCCCGGCTTGAAAACCCACATATCGATCTGTCGTGCCGGCGGTGAGGTCCTTAAATAGGCCGAATCGGTAAGAAGTACCCCCGAGCGTTGTAACACCCCGAGCACGCCAATTCCTCATTCCGTCCATGAGCAGATCCTTCGAGTTACCGGTTACGGCGATGTGATCCGGCAACGGACCACTACCCTTGAAGATGCCGCCGACACCGATGCCGATATCGACGTTGGCAATTGTTCCGTCCAGGATCTTGTCGCTGTTGATTGCCGATGTATCAACCGTATGCACGGTGCCGCCTCCGGAGATATCGATATCGCCGTAGTCGCCGTCCGGGAGGTTATTCGATGTAACCAATAATCGCCATTGAGTTCCATCATAGACACCACTTGTATCCGTTGCGATAAAAATATCTCCCAAATTTGGCGACAGCGGTATCGTATCAGAAAGATAAGAAAGCACATATACACTGTCCCGAATGATAAGGCCGCAGCAATCCGGAGCATTATTGCTGAGTTCAATTGCCGCTCCCGACCAATCTACAAACCAAATACTTCCATCCGCCACAACGTGCAGGATCTTATTGCGGATCGACTCAGGGTTTCCAGTTGCAGCAGGAGGATTCACGCTCGATACAATGGCAGCGCCAAAATATTGGCGAAGACTGGAGAGGCTTGCCCGGCGATTCACGCCGTTCTTCTGACTGTAAACCTCAAAATTGGAATTACTGGGAGAGGTTTCCTCGATGAAGTTATTAGGCTTCACCTGTCCGAAAGAGGACAGAGAGGAAAGCAAAAGGATCAAGATCACAATTATTCCGTCCACCACTCCGTACCGTCGTCTGTTATCCATTCTTCATTGTCTTCGGTTACCCAAGGCCCGCCCGGGCGTTTGCCCGTTATGGGGAATTCATCAATTAGTTTGTCCCAAATAGCTCGGTTGATTATTGTCTTTCTAAGGCTGTAACTTATTCGCCCGCCGGCCACCAACCCGGCATCGAGAACAATTCCGGGATTATCTGCCAATAGCCAGGCGATCCCGCGAGCATCGCCATAATATTGAATGGCAATATCCCAGACGCTTTGCCTGGTGATCCCCATCGCTTCAGGTGCATTGACTACCGGCGCCGGCGCCGCTGATTTCGTATTTGCTGCCGTTTCCGCGTACTGCTGGTTTCTAACCTCTATTGAATCGGGAAGATTTACAGCGCCCAGCCCATCAACCACTGAAGGATTATCAACCAACAACCAGGCGATCCCATCTGATGCCCCATACTTGGTTATTGCCACATCCCAGATATCAAGATCATTGCCAGGTTCAAACGTCATAGCAGGATGTCTACAACACCATCTTCAATGGTGAGTTTTTTCGGCCTGATACCATCTGCCTGGAGCGCCTTTTGAAGCTCCTTATTAAGCGCTTCATTTACCGGGCTATTGACCCGGCGTTCCTCTCCGAATCCAATAAGCGGAAATTGCTTCCAATTCCCCTTGTACGTCCTGATGATTAGATAAGCATTTTGGAGATCCGATTGATCGATCACGAAATCGCCGGCTTTAATAGCCAGGTCATCAGCTTCGAGCTGGATATCTTTTTGCATGCCTCATCAGAAGGTTGCAGTAACAGAGAATCCGATCTGCACGGTAATACTGCGGGCAACACCCACCGGAACAAGCTTCACCTGGATATTCAGCACGCCGCTGGAGAGAACATCCTGATCAGGATCGATATAGACGCCGTATCCGCTCAACTCCCCGGCATTCTGCATTACGATAAGCGGTTTTGCAGTCAATGCCTCGAAATAGGTAACCGTTGCGGGCGCAAGCGCACCGGTGTCAGCGTTCACAAGCAACGGACTATTGAGCTTCGGAAGCAAGGTTGCCCGGATCTCACGAATAGCTTTATCGATGGTTCGGTTACTCTCAATATACGCCAGGTCATTCGTTGCAGCGATGGCCGTATGGCTGTCATTCAAATAGGTGCCGGCCAGCTGAACGAATTTCCGGAATACCAGGTAACGCTTATCATGCAAGGCGCCGATCGTACTGTCGGTAGGATTGTCATTTCCGTCGGCCAGGCGGATCACATCCAACTCAGTCCCGTCGGATAGGTTGAATTTTTCAGGCCACGCAATACTTTCATGAACCTTCGCGGAGGCGGCTGCACCGAGTACCGCACCGACAGCCGGGACATAATCCACGCCCAATGCCGTAGCCAATGCCGCGCCTTTTGCTCCGCCGTCGCCGGCCAGCAAAACGCTTACGTTTTTATTGGTGCTCGCGCCTTGGTCAGCCACCGTACCCAAAGTCAGGGCATCACCCTTGTACCCGGCAATGATGTTTACCGGAGCAAAGAGCCCCGCCAGGGCAGTAGCGCCCGCCTGCCATATGGTATTCAGTTGCGCGAAGTCGGAAAAATATCCGCCTACAAGGCGAACCTCGCCGCCGGTCTCTGCGAACAGGTTTGCAGCAAACGCTCCGGGAAACCCGGCATCAAAGCCGACCCATAATTTCCGGCCAGGCGCCAAACGGAAGAATTCACGGATCTGATACCAAGCTTCGCCGTAAGTGGCGTCACCTTCCTCGATGCCGTCAGCTTCCACATCTGCCAGCGAATAATAGGCTTTGAATTTCCCGGAATAGGCGCCGGGAGCAGCAGCCGTAAAAACGAGGGCGGCAATACCATCCACGCCGGTCACCCGACGCCCGAGCCCTCCGCTCGCAACTGAAAAACTTACTTCTCCCAATGGCATTTCATTACTGTTTTAATGGTTCGCAAATGCGGATTATTCGCCGTCGCCTTCAGCCTTGGCTTTTACAGCCTTGGCTTTTTTGCCGTCGCTGCCGGCATCGACTTTATTTTCGCCGGTGTCATCAGGGCCTTCGCCTTCTTCGCCGGTGGAATCAGGTCTGCCATTGAAATTCGGGTTCACCACTTCTTCGACTTTCGAGCCGTGGCGCTTGGCATGGTCGCGAGCAGCGCCAGCATGGGAAGAAAGGAAGAGCTGTTCGCCCACTTTCAGCACCGAAGGCGCCATCGGATTGTTCTTGAAAAATTCAGCCGTGGTCATTACGCTGATATTTTGATGTTGAAAAATAAGTTGCTGTTATTCCGGGCTGGATTACGTGGTTTCGCGAATGGCCACTACCCCACGGTAGTTGGTGTAACGCACCGATGCGCCGCACCGTGCTTCCGCGCTGAAAAGCCCGCCGTAATAATCAGCCTTGTCTTCGTCATAGAAGACCTTGGTGGCATCGAAGGCATAACGAACGAAGCGCGGGTGCCACAGAAGGGCAAAGGCGTTGTCGGTAGCAGCGTTGGCGGCGTCGGGATCTTTCGGCGTATTGCTGGCCGTAGCATACCGGCCTACGAGGCTGCGCATGAAGACATTGAATCCGAGAACCCGGGATACTACGCCGTCAGGCAGGTTGCCGTTGTTCATGAAATCGCGATCCAACAGGTCATCGTCCCGCAACAGGTCGTTGTACATGGCCGAATTCAGCAGTATCACGCGCCCTTCGGATGGAATATCCAGGCTGTCGAGGATTTCTTTGGCAGAAAGGAGATCCTCCTTGGTGATCCGCTTGCGCGTGCCGGTTGCTCCCGGGGCGGTTCCTGTACGATCGGCGCCGGAAGTCGACACGATCATGGAAGCGGATGCGGGAGCCCAGGCATAAGGCACGAAACTGCCGACCTTGTCGTTGATGGTATCCTGGTGATCCATCAGGACATCAGCCCGTTTGTCATAGCTGACTTCGCGCAGCTCCAGGTCGGTCACGTGGGTCGGGTCGCTCGTGAAATCCTGGATGTCATAAGAAATAATGGTATCGGTGCGCTGAGCGGCAGTCGCGGGATAAGAGGACCGGTTTCGCACAACAGTCGGCGAAGCTCCGGACTGCGGCAGGTGTACCGTTTTGCCGTTAACTTTGTCGTCGTCGTTTATCGACATCCGGACGAAGGCGTTGTATTTGTGAATATTGGCCGCGATGTCCGCCGCCCAAATTTCGCGTTGAATTGCCATTGCTGCTTTATTTTAGTTCTGGCGACAGAAAGGCCAAAAACAGCCCATCTATCAAAAAAAACAAAAAGTTGTCGTTTGAACGAGTTTAAACGGTGTTCTGAGGATTATTTGCGGCCCGACTGAGCGTTGTAATAACCCAAAGCGAGTTTCTTGTATTTCTCAGGGTCGTCAGCCTTCAGCTGAACCAAACCCGAGGGATCTTCTTTTTCCCACTGCTGCCAGGTCCATCCTTCACGACCGGCCTTGGCGGGAGAGCCGTCAGGATTCATGCCAACGCCCAATTTCGTGACCAGGGTTTTCGGCGCACCACTCGCCGGCGCTCCCCCTTCTTCCTTCTCCGGGATCGCCTCCAGCGTAGCCACCGGCACACTGTATGCCAGCACGAAGGCTTCAACCGCATCCAGGTCGGAAGTCTTGAGCAGGTCATCGAAGGCTTCACCTTGCAGGCCCTTTGCAGTTGCCTGAAGTTTCACCGCCACCAGGCGCTTTTCATTGGATGCACTCAGCCTCGCTTTAAGGCTCTGGATTTCGGCAACAGCCGCATCTTCGCCGGCGCCATTTTTCAACCCCAGCTCGTTGGTGATCTTATCCATGTCAGATTTCAGTTTAGGAATTTTTGCATCTTCACCGGCACTCATCTTCACTGCATTGGGTTGGCCGGGAACCTTTACAATGCTTGCCTCAAGAAGATCGCACGCCAGGACCGCACTCCTGGTTTGACCGGCCTTGATATACTCCGGCGCATCGCTGGTAGTCAGCGGATCGATCTGAATGCTCGCCGCAAACAGGAAGCCGTTATTGTACTTGTTGGCCACCTTCGCTGCAAACTCGTCATCCATGTCGAACACCGGATCACCAAGCAGCATGCCGTTCTCCTTTCTGATGTTCTCAATCCGGCCAATCGGCAAAGCGCTTGAGCTCCAATCGTCATGCATGTACAGAAGGACCGGATTCTTCTGGAAGTTCTGCGTTTTGATCCCCTCCGTTTTGATCCAGAATCCGTATCTGTTTACATCCTCCGTGTTGAGAACTATCGGCATATTTTTGATTTACGCCACAAACAAACAACAAAAAAAACGCCTTCGCAACCCGCTAAAAACCTAAGGCAATGCTACCGCGCACTTAACGCAAGTGGTTGACAGTCCGGCACTTTAAACACTTAACACCACCTGATTTTACCGTTTACTTTTGCCATAAAACTGCTACATGGATAGAGTGAGCGCGGCCAAAAGCTTGTTCCTGGAAGGATTCTCACAGCGAGACATCGCAACCTTTTTCAAGCTTTCGGAGAATACAGTAAGCACCTGGGCCAAGAAAGGATCATGGCGGGAAAAGAGGATGTCTGAAGACCTGATGCGGCGAAGCATTACCGAAGACTGCCTATATGCGCTTGCCTACCAATCCAGAGCGCTCAGAGCCCTGGCAGAGCAGTACGAAAAGGATTTTGAGGACACCGGAAAGTATACCCTCATCGAAAAAGGAGAATGGGATGCAGTCATGAAAGCCCATACCGTCATCAAGCGGGAAAAGAAGACATGGGAAGACTTCGTAAAAGTGAGTACCGAGATCCTTGAATGGATCGGAGAGGAAGACCTGACGCTTGCACAACAACTGGCGCCAAAGATTGACCGGTTCCTCCAACAGAAACGACGGGTATTATGATTCAGCGAGAAAAGATGACAAGGCAGGAAGTGCGCCAATATGAGGCATGGAGAGAGCTCTGCAAACGCATCGCGGATCAGACACCCGTATCTGTCAATGAATCAGAGGAGCAAAAGGAAGCCAGGAAACAAGACTATCGGAATGATTTCCCAAGGTTCTGCAAATACTACTTCCCGCATTATATGGACAGCGAGTTTGCCTGGTTCCACATCAAAGCGGCGAAGAAGATAAAGGACAATAATGATTTGTTCGCCATTCTTGAGTGGCCGAGAGAACATGCAAAGAGCGTTTTCGTAAACGTCATGATCCCGCTATACCTATACGCACGCGGGGAGATCACCGGCATGATGCTGGCCAGCGCCAACCAGGATAAAGCAAAAGTACTCCTTGGCGACATTCAGGCCGAGTTTGAAAGCAACAACCGGTTCATCTACGATTACGGCAACCTGGTCCCGATCGGAGACTGGAGGGACGGACAATTTACAACCACGGATGGCATTGGATTCTGGGCATTCGGTCGCGGTCAATCTCCGCGCGGAACCAGAAAAGGAAGCCTGCGCCCGAATTACGGGGTAATTGACGACATCGATGACAAGGTCATTGTAAGGAACCTAGAGCGCGTTAGGGAAGCGGTCGACTGGATACTTGAGGACTTTTATGGCGCCCTGGCCATCAAGGGCAGCAGGCTGATCGTGGCCGGCAACCGGATCTACAAAACGAGCATTCTGGCACACCTGGTCGGAGACGTCCAGCCCGAAGATCCGAAACGCGACGGCATATTCCACCTGAAGGTATATGCCATAGAAGATAAGAAGCACCAAAAATCAGACTTCAGCAATCCAGACGCCCGACCGGCATGGCCAAGGTACACCAAGGAGGACCTGGTCCGGAAGATGACCAAGATAGGATTCAGGGCGGCCCGGCGCGAATTCTTCCATGAGCACCATGAAGAAGGATTTACATTTAAATACGAATGGATCCAATGGCGCAAGCCGGGCAGATATACCGATCTGGTTGTGTATTGCGACCCGTCGTTTAAGTCAGGTAAGGACAATGACTACAAGGCCGTCATATTGCTAGGCAAGAATGAAGACGGACACCTTGATATACTTGATGCCTGGATCAGACAGGCAAGCGTCGGGTCGATGGTGGCCACCTTCTACGATTGGTTTGAGCGATGGGGAAACCGGGCACGGTACTACATCGAAGCCAACTTCATGCAGGATCTGCTCATGGACGACTTCACACTGGAGGGTGAAAACAGGGGGGCGTTCCTGCCGATCAGGAAGGATAAAGACAAAAAACCGGACAAAGTGATGCGCATCGAGAATATCAGCCCCCTATTCGAGCGCGGCCTGATCTGGTTCAGCGAAGCCAAACGGCAATCCCCTGACATGCAAACCCTCGTAAACCAGATACTTGGATTCCCATTCGGCCCCGATGACGGCCCCGACGCGCTGGAAGGAGCGATTCAAAAGCTTCAAAAAAGCAGTCGAAAAGGCCGAACGCAGCCGCGATCGGGCCGATACAAAACCAACAATCTCCGCAGATGAGCACGTTCATAAACCAGGCGGATTACACGCCATATATCAGAGACGCAAGACTTACTCAGCTGATCGACAACACTCCGGGGTTGCTTGATGATGTGGAAGCCACGGCTATTGCCGTCGTCAAAGATGCACTTTACAGTCGATACGACGTTGAAGCCATTTTTGCCCTCACAGATGACGATCGGCCCAAGCAAGTCGTCAGATGGATTCTGTGTCTCTGCCTGTATTACTTGTATGAGCGACTACCCGAACGGCTGATGCCGCCGCATATCCAAAAAAATTACGAGGACGCCTCTCAAACATTGACCGACATAGAAGACGGCAAGAAAAGCACCAACCTGCCGCTGCTCGATCCGCCGGAAGGCTACTCCGTGATCTCAAAATTTCGCTGGGGCAACAACAACGCCCGGACTCATGACTTTTAAACCAGAGAACAAATGTCAATCGCAAAGAATGTGATCAACAGGATCAGGTTGTTTTTCACTCCTGAAATGAATAATCTGCCCAAAGGGAAGACCCTGCCTGGCAAGGATAAAAAAGGTCTTCGCTATCAGATCCGACAGCAGTACAGATATAGGGTGGCCATGGAGATGGAAACCTATCGGCTTGCGTTGCAATCCGCCGAAAACCCCATGCAACCTAAAAGGCAGGACCTGTATTCGATTTACCTCGGTGTTGAGCTCGATGACCAGGTCATTTCTCAAAAGCGGATCGCAAAGGCCACCGTAGCCAATGCGCCTTTTCAACTCCAGAGAAACGGCAAGCCCGACCAGAAGCTGCGTAAGCTATTCGAAACACCCTGGTTTTATAACTTCCTAGGGGAGTGCCTTAATACGGAATTCTGGGGACATACCTTACTAGAGTTCAACCCAATCATGAAAAACGGACAGTTCACCGACTTTGTCCTCGTCCCCAGGGAGCACGTTCGTCCGGAATATGGAGACGTAACAGTTTACGTCAACGAATCCCAGGGCATACCTTTCCGGGAGAACAAGGAATACCCATATCTGGTGGAGCTGGGTGACCCTTACGACCTTGGCTTGTACAAGGTAGCTGCCATACCGGTAATCAGGAAGAAATACTCCGATACTGACTGGAGCCTGTTTTCTGAAAAATTCGGCATGCCACTGCTGACTATCAAAACAGCTACCCGCCAGGAGAACGAGCTCGCCGCCAAAGAAGAAATGGCCCGCAACTTCGGAGCCAACGGCTGGGCGATACTCGATGACGAAGACGAACTGAACACGATCATCACCAATTACACGGGAACCGCCCACTATGTATACCGCGATCGCATGGATGACGCTGATAAGCGGATCTCCAAGATCATCAACGGACAAACGGGCACCAGCGACGAAAAAGCCTGGGTAGGCAGCGCAGAGGTTCACGAACGCCTGCTTAACGATTTCACCCTTGACAGGCTTCGCCGCTTCCAGAACTGGATCAACTTCACACTTATCCCCTTCCTCGCCAACCACGGATATCCCTTTCAGGAAGATGATCAATTTCAATTTACCGAGCTTTTAAAGGACGTTGATAAGCCGACAACCGGGGACGGCCCCAAGGCTCCGAAACCCGATGACGAAGAAACTGATCCGCAACCGGGCCCGACAGGAGGTAAAAAAAAAGCCTTAGCTTATCGCTCCCGGAATGGTATGCCGCCCCGCCGAAAGGCATAAACCTTGCCTTCAGAAAGCCGAAACCGGAAGTCCTTGACAGGCTTTCCCGGGCTGTATTCGACGGACAGGTTCGACCGGGTGTCATCGATTCAGGCGTATGGCAGGAAAACGTAAAGACCCTTACACAGGGCCTGGCCGACGGCGCTGACAAAGACCTGACCAAAGGACTGGATTACCGGGACCGTGATTTTGAACTGCTTCGGAACATGAGGCAAAACCTATGGGAATTCTCCGCCGCCAAAGTTCATCGGCTTGTCGGCGAGCTGAACACCATTCTATACGACAACGGCCAAAAACGAACCTGGAAGGAGTTCCAGGGGCTTGCCCAAAATATCACAGATACCTTTCACGGCAATTGGCTGCAAGCGGAGTATAATCACTCCGTGGCCAGCACGCAAATGGCAATTAAATGGTCGGATGTACTAAGTCGGGCCGATGCGCTGCCGATGCTCAGGTATATCACCGCCAAGGATGAACGGGTCCGGGACAGTCACGCCAAGCTGCATGGCACGACCCTGCCGATCTCCGATCCGTTTTGGGATTCCTTCTATCCGCCCAACGGATATAATTGCCGCTGCTCAGTTCAGCAGGTAGCCGGCCCGGAGAAACAGCCGGAGGAGATCCCCGCCGACATTCCCGCGACAATGAGCGAAAACCCTGGCAAAACACAAAGGGTTTTCTCTGACAAACATCCTTATTTCCAAAACGCCAAAGATTACGATCTGACTGCCTGGGTCGCCCAGGAAGCCGCCTATATTTCCGTGTATGATCTGATCTATTCACCGAAAGGAAAAGGCTCAGTATTGGCCCATCCGGCGCAAAACCACCTGGAGCAGGCTCAAAATGAGGAAGTAGCCAGGCGCCTGGCCGACTCCGGCGAAAAGGTTACGCTCATGTCCTGGATCAACGAAGACGGCGTAAAGAACCCGGACGCCAAGGTCGGCCGGCGGCTGGCCGACTTCAAGCACCCCAATGGCGCAAGCCACAGCAGCATACAAAACAGCCTGCGACGGGCCGTCCGCCAGGGCGTTGAGCTGGCCGTCCTTTACTTCCCGGACGGATACGACGCACAAGCCTTACGCCGGGCTTTACTGGCCGGGCGGTCGCATGGGTACTTCGATCGCCTGTCTGTATGGGTGGTTACTGATGGATCAATCCGGAAGATGAGCGCCAAAGCCCTCAGGGATGGCAAACTACCGGCGAACCTATAAACAGAAAAGGCCCGCAAGCGCGGGCCTTATCCGTCGAGGTAAACGACATTCTACTGCCGCTAACCGCTACAAATATAATAAATATGAAGATAACGAGGTACGATTTCCCGGATTTTAAAATAACACGGATGCGCATCGACGATGTATTCCGGAACCTGCCCACGTGGGCCGGCAACGCCGCGTTAAACTTCTTCCTGGATAGTTGGCAAAGACAGGGATGGTTTGATTCCGGCCTATCCAAGTGGGAACCACGGAAAAAGGCCGATACCAAGAGAGGAAACAGAGCCCTGCTGATCGGAAGCGGAAGGCTGCGCAGAAGCCTACGGCTACGCACAGGCGCGGGATGGTACGAGGTCTACACGGATAACCCCTACGCGAAGATCCATAATGAAGGAGGCACGATCAAGCAGACCGTTACGCCCAGACAACGCAGGTATTTCTGGGCTATGTACTTCCAAGCCAAAAAAGAAGAGGATGCTGCTAAGGCAAAAGTAAAGATAAAAGCGAAGGCAGAGGAAGCTGAAAACTGGAAAGCCATGGCGCTGTCCAAAACCCTTACGATCAAAATACCAAGCCGCCGTTTTATGGGAGATAGTGAGTTATTGACCAGGAGGATCGCCTTGCATGTTGAGCGGGCGCTCAAGTTTGCGATCGATGGGAGGGATTAAGGATTAGCCAAGAAAAATGCCTTTGCAAATCCACATGGCGTTTCGCTTCGCCTGTTTTTTAAATTGGACGACATACGGTGCATCATGCTGCCATATAATGGAAGCACTGGGTTTTGTGGAAGATCTGTATTAAAATTTCCATATATGAATGTCTCCTTTGTATAAGGGTCTCCATACTGGAATGGCTGAAAAATAAGACGAGCAGGACCCAGCTCCGGAACAATTTTCCTTATTCGGCCCCGCGGGTTTTCCAGTGCCCACCAAACAGGGTTCAACCACTCGACGATTAAAAGTACCGCTAACACCATTGCAGTAAAAAACTCAAGCCGATCATCAAAGTCAACGTTTTCACCCGCATAAGGAGCAGGCTGATTCGATTTACCAGCCCACCATCGCGCCCCTGAGTTGGCAAAATCATCGCATGGCGCCGCTGCCAACACACCATGTATTGATATACCTTCTGCCCTATAATAATTAGCCAAAGGGATTGTATCATCAAATATATCCTGACCCAATTGAATATCCTGGCGGATTACATTGTAGCCGGCGCGAAGATATGGAGCGCTCCAGTTTCCCGTATAATCAAAAAGAGACAAAATGGTTTTGTTGATTTTCATCTCTTTAATTCCCGGCCGCAATGAGGGCATTTGCCCTGATCCTGGATCAGCTTATTTACAGCATCAGCGATTTTCGCCAAGGTCAATTTGGTGTTGATCGTAAACATCAGGATCAGTGCCATGAACACAACTTCCATAGGTGCGTTTTTTAATCTCCGGGCACGCCGGCAATGAGGGAATCTTTTTTGCGATCCTTCGGGTATCGATATACTGAAACAAGCTCTTTGCCCATCAAATCAGCGAGCAATTTCACTGCATCAGACTTCATGTCTTCAGGAATCGCCCCTGGGAAACCTACTACCCAAATCTCGTTTTGGGTCTCAATCTTAACTTGAATATCCTTGATGTCTTTAATCATAATATGCTAATTATCCACCTCTTTGAAGCGAAGCGGAGTTTTAAGGGCCACTTCAAAATCACTCAATTCCTCTTGTGTGAAATGCTGCATGACATGCCCGTGCATCCCGTCTGCCGTCATTTTAAGCGCCTCAATGAGCTCCAGAAAATCCCCAAGATTTCCGACGTTGCTGTAATTAAAATCACATTTCAATCGCCCGGTAGCCTTGGATTTTTTTATCGTGCAACGGAAGGTAATACCCCGCTCTGTTTCAACTGCGCGTTTTCTGTTCATTTGGAATCGATTAATTTACCGGTGAACAAATCAAGCTGATTCGGCCCCGGCTTGGAATCCGGCTCCGCATCAGCAGGCTTTAACATGGCCTTGGCTTTTCCGCTAATGGAAACATCAAATTCAAAATCGATCTCCGCGCCACACTCACACGTCTCCGTCTCAAATGAAAATTCATTGAACGATCCGGTCCCATCATTATAGGCCGTCGGATCATAGAACATGAACTCAACTTCAGCGCCGCAGAACGGACAGTCGGCTTTTGCATTGAATTCAACATTCACATACTCGATCTCGGAAGGATCTATTTTTATCTTTTCCATGACTTCAGTTTAAAGTGATCCCGGAATTATCTCCCTTCAAATACTTCCACCAAGCGAACAGTTTCCTTGTCTTCAGATACTCCTTCTCGTACTGATTGGAGTACGCCTCCCGCTCAAAGCTGATCGATCTGTAAGCCCTGTCCCAATTCATGCCGTTGGCGAGAAAGCGCACCAGGAACTCCAGGCCGTACCACAGAAAGAAAGGCAAGTACAGCATCTCGCGCTGCTGGCGAAAGTGAATACGCTCGTGGACGATCAACCAGGTCGGCAGCGGAAAATCATCCCGCCGGACCATAATGACAAAAATGACGGCGATGGCCCGGTATTTCCACCAGTTGGGCAATACGTTTGCTGTCATGAACATTTTGGCGCCTCCTCCACAGGCTGGTTTCGCTGATCAAATCGCTCGCCGGTGAACAGATCCAACTGATTCGGCCCCGGCTCGGCTATTTCTTCTGAAACTTCCAGGTCCTGCCTCATGATAAAATGGACCTGGTCGGCACTTATGAAGAATTCCTCAGCCAGCCGGTCATAGACATCATCAATCCGAAGCCGCTCCACATCGTATAATTCTTTAAAACGGGCCTGCACAGCCGTCCACTTCCGGATTTTATTCTGCTCCCTGGTTAATTCGCTGCGTCGTCTTTTCATAATGATCGAAATGGTGGTTCAACGATAGTTGCCTTTTCTGCGGTCAGATTCAAGTTGGCTATTACTTCCTGATATTGAGGTTCAGCGCTATAATCATAGATCCGGGTCTTGAACTCCTGGACACTGACCAACAACCGGTTTATGTCATGATCAGGATAAGTGCGCTGCCGCACCATAGACTCCAGGAGCACGCGATCATTGGCGCCGCCGGCAAGTCCGGCGTATTCCGGCAGATAGCTGAGCATGCACCGAAATCCCTGGAGCGCACGGTAAACGCTGTTCTCAAGTTCCAGGTGATTGGATGCCGCATCCAGGATGCGCTGATCGGTATCGTACAAGCTGGCGTTCACGGCATGGATGCTTACCATCAGGTTACAAGCCTGGACGCCGACCTTTAATTGCTCCCAGTCCATCGGCTGAAACTCGATGTATACGGCCGGCGTAGTGTACAGCGTATTGTCGCCGTCCTGGTCATATTGCCCCAGGTACCAATCCAGGTCGTTGATTCCATCAATCTGGTCGCCTATCGCCTTCTTGATCGCTTTATAAACTTCCTTCAACATCTGTTTAAACCCGTTTTAATTGCCATGATTCATGTTATGAAATTTGGCCCTCAGCCCCCTATTCACCTTGGGGTCCCATTGGCTGCCTTTCGTGGCCATATGTTTTTCATCGTGCTCCTTCATCCGGATCTCATCCAACTCAACCTTGTAGGCATCCAGCCACCGCAGCAGATCCACGGAATCTATCTTTCCATACAAGGGCCCGTATTTCCCGCTGATCGCATTCTTGAACGCAACAGCCACATCTTCCTTCCTCAATCCTCCGTGCAAGTTGACAATCAGGTATGCGGCGCCATGGATTTGCTCCTCATTCATACCCGGAAGGTTCAGGTGTTCCAGCGCCCAGCAGATCAGCAGCTGTATCTCGTCAACAATCTGCTGTTCCAGATTATGCCGGCGATAATGTCCAAGGGTCACCTGGGCGCTGAACTCCATCAGCCTATCCTTTACCGCCAAACCGCGCTGTTTTATCCTCTCGCATTCCTCCGGATTATTCTCATTGGCCCACCTCCAGCTTGCGCGAAGGCTTTCCAATTCAGCGTTCAACCGATCAACCTCCCGTCGATCGCGCTCCAGCTGCTCAACACTCAACCGGGCAATCGCCTTGGTCACCGGCAGATTATTCCCCTTGGTCAGCGCCTCGTCTAATGCGATCCCTAACGGCATTGACGGCGGCCGTACTGCCAGCTTGTTTTGTTGCGCCATTTCGAAGTTGCGTTAATATTTCCGGTAGATTCTTGTTGATTTGGGTCAGGCTGACCTGATTCTGCATGAACTTGGTCAGGTTCTTCCAGTTATTCAGGATGTAATTCCAAGCAAGAAGTGCGCCGGCTTCGTCCTTATCCTTACTCTCGCGAATCAGATAAGCTACAATTTTCTTAAGCGCGGCGCCTTGTGCGCCGTCCATCTTAGCGCCTACACCGGAAAAGGACCGGCAAAAATCATCGTATGCTTTCACGAATTCCTGAAACTTCCTGAGCTGATCAATGGATTTCACTTGATCCAGGGCTTTTATCATCGCCTTGGGGTTGTTGATCGGAAATCCGGCCAGCTCCAACTGTTCCAATACCTGAAGGCTTTCTCGTATGGCAGTCAATACGAAGCCGTATTTAGCCCCAAGCTCTGGACCCAATTGCGATATAGCTGCTATCTGGTCTTTAATGCTGCTCATTTTTCACCTCTTTTTTGTACCAGGCTTCCACCTGGCTGCATACAGCGTTCATTTCTTTAGGTGTCAGGTCAGCCAGGTTCTTCTTTCCCGGATTACGACTGCCGATCTCTTTGACATAGTTATTTATCCGCGAGTAGTTCGGCTTTCCGTCATCCTTTACAAATCCCAACAGGCACATCAGGTGGATGATCTTTTTTTGCGTTTTGCTCACCCTTGAATCACGCTCCTGCTGTAAACTTTTGATCAGCAGGTTAGCCTCCGCGTGTGTCATTTCCTTACTGCTCGATGTACGGTTGCCGGTTACATCGCTGATCAGCGTCGCTTTCATCTCCATCAGATCCAATTGACTGAGCAGCATATGCAAACGCCTGTTCTGAGTACTGTCCATTAGCGCCATCGTTCCGGTTTTAAAAGGCTGCCGCCCCGAAGAACGGCAGCTTTATACTATGAGAAGACTACTAACTCCAAAACAGGAGCGCCGGAGGCCTGTCCGGCGCTCATTCCTCCGGCACACTGACGCTTTCGCGCCCCGAAGGAGAGATCAAAGAGGAAAAAACAAATCACTGACGTTTTGCAACGCATGCAGGATTTGAACCTGCGCTTCCCCTTCTTCAGGGGCGTTTAGACCGCTCACCAATGCGTCAGCCAGGTAGGGCTCCTTATTATCAGCACCTGGCCAGAGCAAGGCAGTTTTATGGGTGCCAGCCATCCCATAAGGAGCATTCCGGACCCGCTGGAATTCACTGATCTCCTCAGCAGGCTTGAACTTAATCGCCGAAATACTATATCAGTATGTCAAAATTGTGAAGGTGGCGGGTTCGAGCCCTGCGCCTATGGTTCCGGCTTTACGGTCATTGTGCTCCCAACTTACACCACACCCCCAAAATTTCCCCCGGAGCTTCCTCCGGGGGCAAAACACGAATAACTATATGGAACTGGAGACGGGACCGGGGGTCGAACCCGGATCTACGGTTTAGCCACCGTCGCTCTGCGCTCTTTAAGCTATCCCGCCAGTTTCCCCCGGACATTTCCGGAGGAAGAAAACAAAACAAACCAAACATTATTTCAAAGTTGAGCGCCGGATAAAGGGATTGTGCCGGCGCTCACGATAAATCACTTACACCCAAAAACCAATACCTTTATCTTCAGGGCCTTGTCTTGAAATAGATCCGTTCCTCGCTCTGGACGGACAATCCCACGCTTCGCAATGCTACGCCGAGGCGCTTGTCCCTTTCCTGATTTGCCATGATAGCAGACACATCGAGGCTTTCCTTGATGTAATTCGTGTTCTGAAGGCGAGCCAGAAGCGCCGCCGTCAGCAATGGTTTGTCAGCCCCTTCAATAGTCGGCACAAGTACGGGCGGCGTCTTTTTGGTGTATGCCATCAGCGGCCCTACCTCTTTGGCGCCGGTTTCGGCTACCCATTCCCGGAGTTCTTCCTGTATAGCTTCCGCCTTCTTTGTCAGCTGATCGATCTCCTGTTTGATGGCCACCCAATTTTCTGCCGCCAAAACAATCGTTTCTTCTTTCGTTGCTTTCTTCACTTTTGCCATGACAATATTTTTGCGTTATAGAAATCAGGCCGAATTGCGCCCACTGCATGCCGGACGCGATCCCACAGATCGCACCACAGCGTTTCGCTTTCACGGATCTGCTCGTAGCAGTCGACCAGATCGGACAGGCGCTCATAATCCTCCCATGAAAGTCGGAACGGGCTTGTACCTTTCAGATTGTCCCGTATCAACGCCACTACCCGCCTCATTTCGTCCGTTCGTACCTGGACTATATAGCCGCGCACTTTTTCGCCGCCTATACCGGTTATCTCATGGCGATGGTCGCGCACGTACACTTCAGCGCTTACCACCTTTTTTAATACTGGGCATCCCGCTGTTTCACCAAGCCGGCAGATCGCCCAATACACATCGGCTGCCGCATTTTTCAGCGGATAGTTGCTTGCCTTCTTCATCTCGGTTGCTATTTATTCCCCGGTCGCCATTGGGGATGGATTAAAACTACACTTCCTCGCCTACCTCGGCCTTCAGGGCCATTTCCATAATCACCCGATTGGGCTTGTATCCTTGCATCCGCTGGATCTGCCACAGGTAATACCAATCAATCGGTATCAGCTCGTACTTCGCCCGGTAATGTTTCAGCAGGTACAGGTCATTGAAATGCCAGATCGATCTGAACCAGGCCCAGAATGCAGGGCTTTTCTTCAGCTGGCCTTTCACGTCCGGTGGAACCTGCATCTCCTCAAGGTATAGCTCGCCGGCATCGACCCGAAGCCAAAACAACTCCTCGGCGCTTATCGTATCCCGTGTAGGCCCGGTCGGCTCTATCCAGTTCCGGATAGAGTCTTCCGTTTTTTCTAATGCCTCTTTCATTGTGCCCATGATGCCGTATAGATTTCACGACTGCCGATCATTTCGGCCAGCAGCGGCCTGGTGATCTCCCCGCCGTCGGCGCGATCCTTCGCGCTCTCGATCAGGTTGCGCAGCGTACCGAAGTCGGTCACATTCTTCGACAGGAACCCGATGGCCCCTTCATCCGTCACGCCATTGGTTTCACAGATCGAGGCCACGTCCTTGCGGCTCAGGTTGCCCATCTGCTCCCACCAGGCTACCCGGCGCTTCAGCTCCCGGAACCCCAACTTGTTGCGGCGGGCCTTCTTCTCGATGCTTTCCTGCATGTATTCGGTACCGGCCAGCACAATGCCGCAGCGGCGTTCCGTGCGGTCGTAGATTATCTGCACAATCCGCAGGATCGGGTCGGGCAATTTGCCGGCATCATCCAGGACCAGCAGCGGCTTGTCGTCGCCGTTCAGCTTTTCGCAGATGGCGTCAAGCATGTCGCCGTTGGTCATCCCTATGTTATCGAGCCTTACGCCGGTAGCCCGGGCGATGGCGTACAGGAACTGCCGCTTGTTCATTTCGGTATGCGCCAGCGCGTAATAGCTGGCCGGCGTCTTGCGGCAGAACAGTTGCAAGGCATGGGATTTGCCCGAGCCCGTGAATCCTACCAGGCCGAACATGCGGCTCAGTCGCTTGGCCTCGTTGAGCAAGCTCGTGGCGATAATGAAATTGGTGGTCGGAGCAATGCTCCAGGATTGATCGATCTTGGCCTTGGCCGCGATCTGGCGAAACAGCTTGTCGCTGATCTTATCCCAATTACCTTCCCGGAAGTTGATGAGGTGCGCCGCACTCAGGCCCAGCTGGCGGGCGGCTTCATTCTGGCTTTCCGATGACGCGATTACGTCCAGGACGTATTCCTGCACCTGCGCCCTGATGTTGTCCAATGCTGTTACCGTGGTCATTCTTCGCTCTTTAAAAGGTTATTTGATAGTTGCTCGTCGAAATACAGCGGTTTGCGCTGCCGACGCATAGGTTCTTTTTCCGCACTCATGCCGGCGTCATTCAGCAGTCTGAGCGCCGTCTCGGTTTCAAGGCGGTTTAGGGCATCCTTATGCACCAACTCGAAGCTCAGCTCTTCGGCGCCCATCTCCGCCATTTCCTCCCGGATCGCATTGCGCTCATCCAACCCTTTGCGGATGTAGGCTTTCCGGTTTTGCCACAACTGGTGCAGGGCAGATCCTTCGCCTTCCATCCAGTCTTCCGGCGTTGCGCCGTACTCATGCTTTTGCGTCGCGGTGGCCACCCACTGATCATTCCGGTCGTACAGGTTTATCGCGTTCAGGTCGTCCGGATTGTAGCGTACCAGGAACTTGTCGCCGAGGTGCGCTTCCCTGAAATGCATGTCCTCAATCCCGGGCCGATCTGTCACTTCATAAAACAGCCGCTCGCCCCCTACTTCCATGCGCAAGCCTTCCGGCGTATAGGTGTACAGCTTTTCCCGCTTGATCCAGAACAGGCTTACCTGCTCCAGGTATCCGATCGACTTGCGGCGGTCGTCCGATTTTGCGTACAATTCCGCCGGCGTCACGCCCTTGCTGTTCGCCGTATTGTTCAGCACTTCCACCGCCAGCGCCAGCTGACTGATCAGCTGTTCCCCGGTTATCCTCGTTTCAATGAGCAGTTGCTTTAACGCATCCGGATTCGCGCGGGCGCGCAGGCTCCGGGCAGTCACGTTGCCGCCTACGAAGTTTCTGAAGTATCGGATCACGTGCTGCTCAAGTACGCCGATGATGCGTTCCACGTACTTGCTTTTGCCGTTGTACGGCTGGCTTTTGATGCCGACGGTAGACAGCCCCGTCATCAGGTTCTTCACCTCTTTGCTCAGGTTGGCCTGGCTGCCGTCAAATTGTGTATAGGCGGGGCGTCTGTTGCTCCGGGCTATCGCCATGCGCATCGCCCGTTGCACTACCTGCATTGTCTCGGTTGCTCCCAGGCCCCAGCCTATAACACAATCACTCATTGCATCGGTCACAAAAACTACATAATGCTCTTTCAACAGCTTACCGCTTTCGGTACTGTACAGTTGCAAGGTCGTTCCGTCTATGCTCCACATCGCATCAGGATAAGACGGCCGCCTGCGCTTGATTATATGTTCCGACAGCCCCCTGGCAGCGTTTACGCCGTGGCGCGCCGGCTGCCAGATCTGTTTATTATCAGGTTTCATCAGGATCTGCCTGATCCGTTCCCCGGTATATTGCGGCCAGCCTCTTTCGGCTGCCTCCCGGTTGTATACGTCCGCCACTGTTTCAGCGTCCGGCTTCAGCGGGCTGGCATACAAGTCCACTATCCGCCGATGGATTACCTTTTGCAGATCCTCCGGAGCCTTACCCGCGTTCTGGTTGCCGCGCTGGCCATGCATCAGGCTCTCCCGGCCTCCTTCCTTCCACATCTCGCACCGCCTGTTCAATACCCGCCAGTTACTGATCCGGAACCCGTACAATTGCTGCTCGCTGATCGCCATTGCGGCCAGCTTCAGCGAGGCCATTTTGCCGCCCCAGCTCTCCCGCCAGTCGTCGCTTACCGTCAGGCGAAGCCAGCCGCAAGCCCTGGCCAGGTCCCCGGCCTTGGCATCCGCATAAGCCATCGATAGAAAAAACTCCTTGTCGCCGGGCTGCACCTTCAGCAGCGCCATGTCCGGCAGCACTTCCAGCGTATAAGCCCGCTCCAGGTCGCCGTATACGTGCTCAAGCCGCAGCCTGGTTACATCGGGCAAGGCTTTCACCACTATCCAGTTGCGCCGGGCGTCGGATTCGTCGGTGTAGTAGCGCCAGTTGTCGCTGGCACCTTGTCGATATCGAATCATGCCCCTTTTTACTGTGTTTACCGCATTATCGATATCGATCCCCATCGCCTCCGCCAGGGCCTTTACCTGGACGCATAATTCGTTGTTGATTTTTGTGAACCGATGCATATGAGTCTGGTACTTTGTAGTAGTTAGTTACCGCCGTAGCCGTAGCCGTCGCCGTCGCCGTAGCCGTAGCCGTAGCCGTCGCCGTCGCCGTAGCCGTCGCCGTAGCCGTAGCCGTAGCCGTCGCCGTAGCCGTCGCCGTAGCCGTAGCCGTAGCCGTAGCCGTCGCCGTCGCCGGAGCCGTCGCCGGAGCCGTAGCCGTCGCCGGAGCCGACGGCCGGCAGCGTGCTCACCGCCCCGGCCATGACGACTCATTCGCGGCGAGCAGCGCGATCAGCGCAGTGCGCGGCACCGTCACGGTGCCGGCCGGATCGAGCTTCGTGTCACGCTGCGGACCTTTGAGCGCAAGCTCGCCGATGCCCGCGCTCGTGCCCCAGCGCCGGATGCAGTCGGCGTTGTCGAGCGTGATGGCGCTCGGCGACTCGGTGGCGCGGCCGATGAACACCCAGCCGCGATCGAGGATCGCGATCACGAGGCGGCTTGGGTTGGTGGTCGTGTCGGGGTTGGGCATCTCTCACTCCAGCGCCCGGGGTGGGCGTGGGAGGGACAGTACAGTTAGCTTAATTCGTTGTCAAGTATACTGTACCGGCAACCGTGGTTTAATCGACCGGCGCGGTTTTCGCGGCGGGTTGTGAGGAGCCAGGGTCGTGTCATCAACGGTAGGAAATTCAGCACGCCGGTGGATCGTGCTGCGCAGCGATAACGTGCTATGGGTCAGGTTCCCGCGGCGGATGCGGGACGCTAAATCGCCTTGCGAGATGTGCGGTTGGGCGGAATTTCATCGGGCGGCAGGCGATCCTCGCCAAAGGCCAGATATGCCAGATCCGTCCCCAGGGTCCGCAGGAGCTTGAACAGCGGGACGGTCTTGATGTTGTCGGTCTGATTGTTCTCCCACTGGGAGACGGCCGACTTCGTGACCCCGCAACGCTCCGCCGGCTGGTCCTGATTCAGTCCCTTCGCGCGCCGCAGCAAGCGGATTCGGTCGCCCATCGTGTCCATGTCCGGAATAGGGTATCCGGCCGGGCACACAGCATCCTTGACCCGCACGTTTAGCATAATG